>Ga0302175_10000548_pt1 | contig 11914 bp, 9 predicted proteins | sample I_Fen_N3_3_FD_198791 | JGI IMG/M metagenome (GOLD analysis project Ga0302175, IMG submission 198791) | Peat permafrost microbial communities from Stordalen Mire near Abisko, Sweden - I_Fen_N3_3 | ecosystem: Environmental > Terrestrial > Soil > Wetlands > Permafrost | place: Sweden: Abisko... | reverse complement strand
CACATCCAATTCACTTTGCGCCAGCGCCGTGCAGCTGGATAACAGCATGAGCACGCCACTGGTAAATCTTCCTGGAAACTTCATAGGCGCGGATGCTATCACGAGCGTGGGAGCGTGATAGAGCCTGGGGTGCCGGGAAAGTTCTACCTTTATGCCGTTGCCGTTTGTAACACTTGGGGATTGGCGTGAAAAAACACATGCTCGCGGATCGGTCCTACGGCCACTTCGCCGATTTCCTCATAGCCCTGACGCTTATAGAAGTCGAGATAGCGAGGATTCCCGGTGTCGAGGATCACCCCCTCCGAGTGCTCATCCACCGCGCACCAGTTGTGCACCGCTTGCAGCAGTTGTTCGCCGAAGTGTTTACCCTGGAATTGCGGGTGAATTCCCAGCAATGGCAGCACATGCACGGCGTCGGACGGCACGCAGGCCGCGACGGCATCGTGGTATTCGAGGTAGCGACGGGTGCAGCGGAACCCGGTACTGAGCACCATGCGCAGGCGCCAGGCCCAACTTTCGGTGATGCCCAACCGGCGCTGCGGCGGCGCGATCAGGGCGATGCCGATCAAGCGGTCGTTGACCAGCAAGCCAATGGCCGGCAAGTCCTGGAGAAAATGCTGTTTGACCAGTTCACGCACCGTCGCCCGCACCCGCTGTTCGTAGCCGGGGCGCTCGGCTTCGAATAGATAGCCGAACGTCGGCTCGTGGCGATAAGCCTGGTACAGCAAGGAGCGCGCTTCGCGGGAGTAGCCGCTGTCGAGCATGTGGACATCGGCGATGGCGGTCGAGGTTTCAGGCATAACGGTATTTCTCCCCGGGGCACCGTTCAAATGACGGCACTCTTCTGGTTACGAGCCTATAGCGCTGGCACAGTTCCCTGCTGATCCGAATCAGTGTCGATGCTTAAGCCGTCTTCGCGAGCAAGCCCGCTCCCACACAGGTATAGACCAGACTCGCCTCCTGTGGGAGCGGGCTTGCTCGCGAAGGCGCCAGTTCTACCACCACATTCCTACGGGCAAGCACAAATCCCCTCACCCCACGCTGGCCCCATTCCTACATGTCAGCTAGCATCGCCCTTTTGCCAGGACTGCCGACCATGAAGATCGTCTCCTTCAACATCAACGGGCTGCGCGCTCGCCCCCATCAGTTGGCGGCGCTGATCGAGAAACATCAACCGGACGTCATTGGCCTGCAAGAAACCAAGGTCCACGACGATCAGTTCCCGTTGGCCGAGGTTCAGGCCCTGGGTTATCACGTGTATTTCCACGGCCAGAAAGGTCATTACGGCGTTGCCCTGCTCTCGCGCCAGGAGCCGATTGCTCTGCACAAAGGCTTCGCCACCGATGAAGAAGATGCCCAGCGGCGCTTCATCTGGGGCACTTTCGCCGATGAGAATGGCGAACCGGTGACGATCATGAACGGCTATTTCCCACAGGGCGAAAGCCGCGACCACCCGACCAAGTTTCCGGCCAAGCAGCGTTTCTACAACGATTTGCAGCACCTGCTGGAAAGCCAGTTCAGCAATGACCAGCCGCTGGTGGTGATGGGCGACGTGAACATTTCCCCGGAAGACTGCGACATCGGCATCGGCCCGGACAACATGAAGCGCTGGCTGAAAACCGGCAAGTGCAGCTTCCTGCCGGAAGAACGCGAGTGGATGGCCCGTCTGAAAAACTGGGGCCTGGTGGACAGCTTCCGGCACCTGAACCCGGACGTGGCCGACCGTTTCAGTTGGTTCGACTACCGCAGCCGGGGGTTTGAAGATGAACCCAAACGTGGGCTGCGGATTGACGTGATCATGGCGTCCCATGGCTTGATGCCACGGGTGAAGGACGCCGGCGTCGATTACGACCTGCGCGCCATGGAAAAGCCCTCCGATCATGCGCCGATCTGGCTTGAATTGAGCTGATATTGCTTTAAAGCAAAGATCGCAGCCTTCGGCAGCGCCTACATTGGGTTGGCGTACACCCTGTAGGAGCTGCCGAAGGCTGCGATCTTTTGCTCTGTCATCCGACTGAAATCTTACTGACTTATTCTCCCGGCACTTTCTACGTCCTTATAAGGTGCCGGCATGACCCTGCGCGTTTTGTTCCTGTTGATGCTCTGCGCAGGCTTGCCCTTCACGGTGTCGGCTGGCGATTTACCGACGCCCGAACATGGCCCGGCGCTGCGCATCCAGGGTTCCAATACCATTGGCGCGGCATTGGGCCCGGCGCTGGCCGAAGGCTTGATGCGCGAACAAGGCCTGCTCAAGGTCCACAGCGAAACCCCGGACAAGGCCAACGAACAACGGGTGGTAGGGCAAACGGCCCAAGGTCGCCGCGTGGTGATCGAAGTCGCCGCCCACGGTTCCAGCACCGGTTTCGCCGCACTGAAAAACGCATCCGCCGACCTGGCCGCCTCTTCGCGACCGATCAAGGACAGTGAAGTCACGGAGCTCAAATCTTTGGGCGACCTGAAAAGCCCCGCTGCCGAACAAGTCATTGCCATCGATGGCCTGGCAATCATCCTCCACCCGCAAAATCCGCTGAACCAACTCAACACCGAGCAACTGGCGCGCATTTTCAGTGGCGAGGCCAGTACGTGGGAAGAACTCGGTGGCAGTGGCGGGACGATTCACTTGTATGCGCGGGATGATCAGTCAGGCACCTATGACACGTTCAAGGAAGTAGTCCTTAGCCGTCGCGGGAAAACCCTGAGCAGCGCGGCAAAACGCTTCGAGTCCAGCGAACAACTGTCGGACGCAGTCAGCCAGGACCCGCAAGGCATCGGCTTCATCGGCCTGCCCTACGTGCGCCAGGCCAAAGCCGTGGCCATCGTCGACGGCCAGTCCCAGGCAATGTTGCCGCTCAATAGCTTGATTGCCACCGAGGACTATCCGTTGTCCCGGCGGTTGTTCTTCTACCTGCCGCCCAATGGGAAAAATCCCTGGGCCGAAGCGCTGGTGGCGTTCGCGCAAAGCAGCAAGGGCCAGGCGATTGTCGCGGCCAACGGGTTTATCGCCCAGACCGTGCAAGCGATGAGTGTCACGCCCAATGCGCTGATGCCCGAGGGTTATCAGGCGCTCAGTCGGCATGCCCAGCGCTTGACGGTGAATTTTCGTTTCGAAGAAGGCAGCGCGACGCTGGATAACAAGGCCAGGCAAGACCTCTCGCGAGTGCTCGACTATATAAAGCAGCACGACAAGACCAACCATGAGGTGACGCTGGTGGGGTTTGGCGATGCCAAGAGTGATCCGGCGCGGGCCGATCTGCTGTCGAAGCTGCGGGCGATGGCGGTGCGGCGGGAACTGGTGAAAAGCGGTGTGGTGTTTCGCGAAATTCGCGGCTTTGGCGCCGAAATGCCGGTGGCGGCCAATAGCGCGGATGAGGGGCGGATCAAGAATCGGCGGGTTGAGGTTTGGGTGTATTGAATTAGATGTGTCGGGATTGACTGACGCCTTCGCGAGCAAGCCCGCTCCCACACTTGGAATGCATTCCAAATGTGGGAGCGGGCTTGCTCGCGAATGGCAGGCGACGCGGTCTTAATGACTGCTACGCATCATCTCTTTCGGCACGTACTTGCCAATCTCGAATTTGCCAATCGCCGCCCGGTGCACTTCGTCCGGCCCGTCGGCCAGACGCAAGGTGCGCTGCATGGCGTACATGTAGGCCAGCGGGAAGTCATTGGACACCCCGGCCCCGCCATGAATCTGGATCGCCCGATCGATCACCCTTAGGGCAACGTTTGGTGCAACCACTTTGATCTGGGCGATTTCGCTCTTGGCGATCTTGTTGCCCACGGTGTCCATCATGTATGCGGCTTTCAACGTCAACAGCCGAGCCATGTCGATTTCCATCCGCGAGTCGGCGATCTTGTCGATATTGCCACCCAGTCGCGCCAACGGTTTACCGAACGCAGTACGGCTCACCGCCCGTTTGCACATCAATTCCAGCGCACGCTCGGCCATGCCGATCGAACGCATGCAGTGGTGAATCCGGCCCGGGCCAAGGCGACCCTGGGCGATTTCGAAGCCGCGTCCTTCGCCCAACAGGACGTTTTCGTACGGCACCCGGACATTTTCAAACAGCACTTCGGCGTGACCGTGGGGCGCATCGTCGTAGCCGAACACTGGCAGCGGACGAACAATCTTCACGCCGGGCGCATCCACCGGCACCAGGATCATCGAGTGCTGGGCATGGCGCGGCGCATCGGGGTTGCTCAGGCCCATGAAGATCAGGATCTTGCAGCGCGGATCGCAGGCGCCGGAGGTCCACCATTTCTTGCCATTGATCACCCACTCGTCGCCATCACGCACGGCGCGGGCGGCCATGTTGGTGGCGTCGGACGAGGCCACGTCCGGTTCGGTCATGGCGAACGCCGAACGGATCTCGCCACGTAACAGCGGTTCGAGGTAACGCTGCTTCTGTTCTTCGTTGGCGTAACGCACCAGCACTTCCATGTTGCCGGTGTCCGGCGCCGAACAGTTGAACGGCTCCGGCCCGAGCAGCGAGCGGCCCATGATTTCGGCCAGGGGCGCGTACTCAAGGTTGGTCAGGCCGGCGCCAAGTTCGGACTCAGGTAGAAACAAATTCCACAACCCTTCGGCCTTGGCCTTGAGTTTGAGTTCTTCCATGATCGCCGTCGGCTGCCAGCGATCGCCTTCAGCGACCTGACGCTCGAACACGGCTTCAGCGGGATAAACGTAGGTGTCCATGAACGCAGTCACGCGCTCACGCAGTTCCTGAACCTTGGGCGAATAAGCGAAATCCATGGGCAGCTACCTTCTTTCGGGAGGTTGTTTAGGGCATGCAATCGATGCTAGAACAGCGTTGATAATTTACCTAGCCTATTCTCGGCGTGTATTAACATTCATCACCGATATATGATCGGGTGATTGAGAACCAACAATAAGAGTGCAGCGCAATGAATCTGAGCAAGGTCGACCTCAACCTTTTCATCGTCTTCGACGCGATCTACACCGAAGCCAACCTGACTCGCGCCGGGCAGATTGTCGGCATAACCCAGCCTGCGGTCTCGAACGCCCTGGCCCGTTTGCGCGAAACCTTCAACGACCCGTTGTTCGTGCGCACCGCCCAAGGCATGGTGCCAACGCCGATGGCCCAGAACATCATCGGCCCGGTGCGCAACGCCCTCTCGCTGCTGCGGGTGTCGGTGCAGGAAAGCCGCATTTTCAACCCGTTGCAAGCGGTCAAGACCTACCGCATCAGCATGACCGACCTCACCGAAGCCGTGATCCTGCCGCCGCTGTTCCAGCGCCTGCGCCGCCTCGCACCGACGGTGATCATCGAGAGTTTTCTGTCCAAGCGCCGCGAGACCACCAAGGAACTGGCGGCCGGTCGCCTCGACTTCGCGGTGGATGCGCCGCTCAACACCGACCCGCAAGTGCGCCACGTCAAGTTGATGGAAGACCGCTATGTGTGCGCCATGCGCAAGGGCCATCCGCTGGCGGGCAAAGAGAAATTCACCCTCGACGATTACCTGTCGCTGACCCACATCCACATTTCCAGTCGCCGCAGCGGTTTGGGGCACGTTGACCTGGCGCTGGGGAAAATGGGGATTCAGCGCAAGATCGCCCTGCGCTCTCAGCATTACCTGATGGCGTCGCAAGTGTTGCAGCAGACCGACATGGTCATGACCGTGCCGGAGCGTTTCGCCCGTCGTCATGAATTGCACGCGTTTAATCTGCCGGTCAACGATGTGCCGCCGGTGGAAACCCATCTGTATTGGCACGAAAGCACCGACCAGGACCCGGCCAACCGCTGGATGCGCGAGCAGATGATCGAGTTGTGCCAGCAGGTGACGGCGCATGAGAAGAAGCTCGATAAACAGCCAGGTTAAACAAAGATCAAAAAATCGCAGCCTTCGGCAGCTCCTACAGGGCAATTGTGTTCTGTCTGTAGGAGCTGCCGAAGGCTGCGATCTTTTCGACCTTGACGTAAACGTCAACCTGACATTAGCTTAGCGCCATGACCTTCTTCGAGCGCGCCCATGAGCAGCCAGACCTATAGCATTTCCGACCTCGCCCGCGAGCTCGACATCACCACCCGCGCCATCCGTTTTTATGAAGAGCAAGGCCTGCTCAGCCCTGAACGCCGTGGTCAGGAGCGCATCTATTCGCCTCGGGACAAGGTCAGCCTGAAGCTGATCCTGCGGGGCAAGCGCATCGGTTTTTCCCTGGCTGAATGCCGCGAACTGATCGAACTCTACGACCCCACCGGCGGCAATCAGAAGCAACTGCAAACCATGCTGACCAAAATTGCTGAGCGCCGTGAACAGCTTGAACAGCAGATGCTCGACATCGAGCAGATGAAGCTGGAACTCGACACTGCACAGGAACGCTGCACCCAAGCGCTGGAACAGACGATCAAAAGCCAGCAGCCCGCTCAATAAGACTTACGCGATCCCCTGTAGGAGCGAAGCTTGCTCGCGAAAGCGTCAGACCAATCGGCATCAATGCTGAATGACACACCGCGATCGCGAGCAAGCTTCGCTCCTACAGGGTTCTGCGAACTTTCTGACAATTACAACAGGTCCTAAGCCATGTCCCTCCCCAACCACGTACGCCTGATCGAAGTCGGCCCCCGCGACGGTCTGCAAAACGAAGCCCAACCCATCAGCGTCGCGGACAAGGTGCGACTGGTCGATGCCTTGAGCGCCGCCGGCGTGGGCTATATCGAAGTCGGCAGTTTCGTGTCGCCCAAGTGGGTGCCGCAAATGGCCGGTTCCGCCGAGGTGTTCGCGCAGATCCAGCGCAAGCCCGGCGTGACCTACGGCGCATTGGCGCCGAACCTGCGCGGGTTCGAGGACGCCATCGCCGCCGGGGTCAAGGAAGTCGCGGTGTTTGCCGCCGCCTCCGAAGCGTTCTCCCAGCGCAACATCAATTGCTCGATCAGTGAAAGCCTGGCGCGGTTCGTGCCGATCATGGATGCGGCCAAGCAGCATGGCGTCAGCGTGCGCGGTTATGTCTCGTGTGTGCTGGGCTGCCCTTATGAAGGTCATGTCGCGCCGGAGCAAGTCGCCCTGGTCGCGCGCGAGCTCTACACCATGGGCTGCTACGAAGTCTCCCTGGGTGACACCATCGGCACCGGCACCGCCGGCGCGACCCGGCGGATGTTTGAAGTAGTGTCGGCCGATGTGCCACGGGACAAACTGGCCGGGCACTTCCACGACACCTATGGTCAGGCCATGGCCAATGTCTATGCGAGCCTGCTCGAAGGCATCGCGGTGTTCGACAGCTCTATCGCCGGCCTCGGCGGCTGCCCGTATGCCAAAGGCGCCAGCGGTAACGTTGCCACCGAAGACGTGGTGTACCTGCTCAATGGCCTGGGCATTGAGACCGGCATCGACCTGGACGCCTTGATTCTCGCGGGCCAGCAAATTTGCACCGTGCTGGGGCGCCCGACTGGTTCTCGCGTGGCGAAGGCTCGCAGCGCCCGGTAACGGCTCGGATGTGTCCGGGTGTTACCGCTGTGTCTGGCGTGGGGGTACAAAACGAGTAACACGGAAACAAATTGTCTGGCGCGAGCCGGCTGAAAAATCCTACAAAATTTTAAGCTTTTGATTTACAAGGATTTTTTAAAGTTGGCACGGCTTCTGCTATCTCTATGGCATAACAAGAATAAAAAGCAGCAAACCTAATAAAAATAAGACGTAACGACTCTGACATAACAAAAACAACACGGCAGAGACGCAGCTAACAGATTTTTTTGGAGAAGGTGTGCTTTTCAGGGTGCTTTTCGGAGTAACCCGCAACCGGGCAGAGAACAATAAAACTACCTTCAGGTAGCTCCCGAACTGGTTGGATCGCTCGGCGAAAAAGCAGATCAGCGCTCAAAAAAATACGTTTGCTCTTGACCCCGGATGGGGGTCGACTAAAACAGCGGTAAAGGGCCACGGTTGCCAAAAACAACAATAGACCGCCCCTCAATAATAAAAAAAGAGCACGCGCAACGACAAATTAAAGGGGAGCTTCGGCTCCCCTTTGTGCTTTCTGTGATTTGGATTTCAACTCAACATCGCCGTCTGACCCAACACAAATCCCCCGTAGGAGCTGGCGCAGCCTGCGATCTTTTGCTCTTCAAAAGAGCAAGATCAAAAGATCGCAGCCTTGGGCAGCTCCTACGGTATCGCTTTGAGTTCCTCGATACTGATCTCGCGCATCCGGAACTTCTGGATCTTGCCCGTGACCGTCATCGGAAACTCTTCCACAAACTTGAAGTAACGCGGCGTCTTGAAGTGCGCGATGCGCGACTTGCACCAGATTTTCAATTCTTCTTCGGTTGCACTGTGGCCGGGGTGGAATTTGATCCAGGCGACGATCTCTTCCCCGTAACGCGAGCAGGGAATGCCGATCACTTGCACATCCGCCACCGCCGGATGGGTAAAGAAAAACTCCTCCAGCTCCCGTGGGTAAACGTTTTCACCGCCACGGATGATCATGTCCTTGTTACGCCCGGCGATGCACACATAACCCTCATCGTTCATGCTCGCCAGGTCGCCGGTGTGCATCCAGCCGGCCTGATCGATGGCTTCGCTGGTGCCTTGCGGGTTGTTCCAGTAGCCGAGCATCACGCTGTAACCCCGGGTGCACAGTTCGCCGATGGTGCCGCGCGGCACCAGATTGCCGGTCTCGTCGATGATCTTGCTTTCCAGTTGCGGCTGGGTGCGGCCGACGGTGGTGACGCGCAATTCCAGGTCGTCTGACGGACCGGTCTGCAACGACACCGGGCTGGTTTCCGTCATGCCGTAGGCAATTTGCACTTCGCTCATGTGCATCTCGTTGATGACCCGACGCATCACCTCAATCGGGCAGGTCGCCCCGGCCATGATCCCGGTGCGCAGGCTCGACAGATCGAATTCGCCACGTTGCGGCTGATCGAGCATGGCGATGAACATGGTCGGCACACCGTAGAGCGCGGTGGCTTTTTCTTCCGCGACGGTGGTCAGGGTCAGCAGCGGGTCGAAGGCATCGTTGGGGTAAATCATCGTGCTGCCATGGGTGATGCAACCGAGGTTGCCCATGACCATGCCGAAGCAGTGATAAAGCGGCACGGGAATCACCAGCCGATCACGGGCGCTCAGGCCCAGGCTTTCACCGACCATATAGCCGTTGTTGAGAATGTTGTAGTGACTGAGGGTCGCGCCCTTGGGGAAACCGGTGGTGCCGGAGGTGTACTGAATGTTCACCGGCTGATCGAAATGCAGGCTGTGTTGGCGTTCGTTCAACTGCTCGACCGGGACGCTGGCCGCCAGATCCGCCAGTTGCGACCACGGCAGGAAACCCGAGGGCGGCTGCGCATCCAGGCTGATCACACCGCGCAAATCCGGCAGTCGCTCACTCTGCAACTGACCGATGGATTGCTCGGCCAGCTCCGGCACCAGGCCTTGCAGCATTGCGTGATAGTCGGAGGTCTTGAAGGCCCCGGCGCAGACCAGCCACTGGCAGCCGGACTGTTTCAATACGTATTCGAGTTCGGAACTGCGATACGCCGGGTTGATGTTGACCAGGATCACGCCGATTTTTGCGCTGGCGAACTGACTGATGCACCACTGTGCGCAATTCGGCGCCCAGATGCCGAGGCGGTCGCCGGTTTGCAAGCCCAGCGCCAGCAGTGCCCGGGCATGCAGGTCCACGGTGTCGGCCAATTGCTGCCAGGTGTAACGCAACTGTTGATGACGCACGACCAGCGCTTCGCCGTCCGGGTATTGCTTGACGGTGTGATCAAACTTTTCGCCGATGGTCATCGCCAGCAAGGCTTTGTCCTGGGAACCGCGGGTATAGCTGCGCTGCGGGTTTGCACTGGGTTGATCCATGACGACCCCTATTGTCTTTATTGTAGGAGCACGGCTTGCCGGCGATAGGAGCACTGCGGTGTCGCTGTAGGACCGCGTTATCGTTCTTCGCGAGCAAGCTTTGCTCCTACAGAGTCGCTCAAGTTGACGTTAACGTAAAGGGTGATTGACAGCCATTCGTCACAGGCTTACGTTAACGTAAAGGTGAGAGCTGAATCACGGCCCTCCCTACCCTACAAAAAAGCCAAAAGGTGCCCCATGAGCTATCCATCCCTGAACTTTGCCCTCGGTGAAACCATCGACATGCTGCGCGATCAGGTTCAGTCCTTCGTCGCCAAAGAGATCGCCCCGCGCGCGGCTCAGATCGACATCGACAACCTGTTCCCCGCTGACCTGTGGCGCAAATTCGGTGACATGGGCCTGCTTGGCGTCACCGTGCCGGAAGAGTACGGCGGTGCCGGCCTGGGTTACCTGGCCCACGTGGTGATCATGGAAGAAATCAGCCGTGGCTCGGCCTCGGTGGCGTTGTCCTACGGCGCGCATTCCAACCTCTGCGTCAACCAGATCAACCGCAACGGCAATCACGAACAGAAAACCAAATACCTGCCCAAACTGATCAGCGGCGAGCACATCGGCGCCTTGGCCATGAGCGAGCCGAACGCCGGTTCCGACGTGGTGTCGATGAAACTGCGCGCCGACAAGCGCGGTGACAAGTACGTGCTCAACGGCAGCAAAACCTGGATCACCAACGGCCCCGACGCCAACACCTACGTGATCTACGCCAAGACTGACCTGGAAAAAGGCCCCCACGGCATCACCGCATTCATCGTTGAGCGCGACTCCAAAGGCTTCAGCCGCAGCAACAAGTTCGACAAGCTCGGCATGCGCGGTTCGAACACCTGCGAGCTGTTCTTCGATGACGTCGAAGTGCCGGAGGAAAACATCCTCGGCGTGCTCAATGGCGGCGTGAAAGTGCTGATGAGCGGCCTCGATTACGAGCGCGTCGTGCTGTCGGGCGGCCCGACCGGGATCATGCAGTCGTGCATGGACCTGATCGTGCCGTACATCCACGATCGCAAACAGTTCGGCCAAAGCATCGGCGAATTCCAGCTGATCCAGGGCAAAGTCGCCGACATGTACACCCAGCTCAACGCCAGCCGCGCTTACCTCTACGCGGTGGCCCAGGCTTGCGAACGTGGGGAAACCACGCGCAAGGATGCGGCGGGGGTGATCCTCTACAGCGCCGAGCGCGCCACACAAATGGCCCTCGACGCGATCCAGATTCTCGGCGGCAACGGCTACATCAACGAATTCCCGGCGGGCCGTCTCCTGCGTGACGCCAAGCTGTACGAAATCGGCGCCGGCACCAGTGAGATTCGTCGCATGCTGATCGGTCGCGAACTGTTCAACGAAACCCGCTAAACGGAGCTGTCCATGGCTATCCTGCATACCCAGCTCAACCCCCGTTCGGCGGAATTCGCCGCCAACAGCGCGGCGATGCTCAAACAGGTCGACGCCCTGCACACCCTGCTCGCCCAGGTACAGCAAGGTGGCGGCCCGAAGGCGCAAGAACGCCACACGTCCCGGGGCAAATTACTGCCCCGCGAGCGGATCAATCGCCTGCTCGATCCGGGCTCGCCGTTTCTGGAAATCAGCCAACTGGCGGCGTACGCGGTGTACGGCGAAGACGTCCCGGCGGCCGGTGTAATTGCCGGAATCGGCCGGGTCGAAGGCGTCGAGTGCATGATCGTCGCCAACGACGCCACGGTGAAGGGTGGCTCGTACTACCCGCTGACCGTGAAAAAACACCTGCGCGCCCAGACCATCGCCCAACAGAACCGCTTGCCGTGCATTTATCTGGTGGACTCCGGCGGCGCCAACCTGCCGCGCCAGGACGAAGTGTTCCCGGACCGTGAGCACTTCGGGCGGATCTTCTTCAACCAGGCCAACATGAGCGCCATGGGCATTCCGCAGATTGCCGTGGTGATGGGCTCGTGCACCGCTGGCGGCGCTTACGTGCCGGCGATGGCCGACGAAGCGATCATGGTGCGCAATCAGGCAACGATTTTCCTCGCCGGCCCGCCGCTGGTGAAAGCCGCCACCGGTGAAGTGGTCAGTG
>Ga0302175_10000544_pt1 | contig 12004 bp, 8 predicted proteins | sample I_Fen_N3_3_FD_198791 | JGI IMG/M metagenome (GOLD analysis project Ga0302175, IMG submission 198791) | Peat permafrost microbial communities from Stordalen Mire near Abisko, Sweden - I_Fen_N3_3 | ecosystem: Environmental > Terrestrial > Soil > Wetlands > Permafrost | place: Sweden: Abisko... | reverse complement strand
GGGTCACCACGAACACCACGATTTGCATGTAGGAAATCAGCACTTCATGTGCGCCACCTGGCCCGATGGAGAAGTTGCCCGGAATCAGGTTGGGAATGGATTTGTCCTTGGAGTCTTGCGCCAACAGAACCGTGTTCTGCAGGAAGATCGACATGCCGATGGCGGAAATCAGCGGGATCAGACGGTTGCTGCCGCGAAGTGGGCGGTAAGCGATCCGTTCGATGCTGTAACCGTAGGCACTGGTCACGACAATGGTCGCGAGGAAAGCGGCGGTCATCAACAGTGGAACACTGTCGAGTCCCAGCATGGTCAGTCCGGCGATGGCGATGAACGCCACGTAGGAACCGATCATGTACACCTCGCCGTGGGCGAAGTTGATCATTCCAATGATGCCGTAAACCATCGTATAGCCGATGGCGATCAGGGCATACGTGCTGCCAACGGTCAGACCGTTAACCAGCTGTTGGAAAAAGTGATAGATGTCAGGCATTACAACGCTCCTAAAAACCTGATACGCATTTCACTGGTGGAGTCATTTTCCCGCTTGGACCCCGTAGATCTGCATCCACTTCGGGTGCAAGTTTTGCCAGCGAACCGCTGATGACGGTTTTGAGATTTTCAGGTGGGGAGGCCCCGGATCACGGAAGCACGGCCCATTACATTCGTAAAACAAAGCCCACGGCACGCCGTGGGCTTTATTGGACGCTCAGTAGGACAGGGCCTTATTGAGGCGAGACTTCGGTTTTAGGTTTGCCGAAGTGCCACTCGTAGACCACGAATTTGAAGTCTTTCAAGTCACCCTTGGCGTCGAAGCTCAGGTCGCCAGTCGGGGTTTTGAACGTGCCGGCGTGGATGGCTTCAGCCACCTTGGCGGCATCTTCGCTCTTGGCGGCAGTGATGCCACCGGCGATGACTTCAACAGCGGAGTAGGCAGGGAACACGAACGGGCCGCTTGGGTCTTCTTTCTTGGCCTTGAAGGCATCTGCCAGGGCGACGTTGGCTGGATCCTGGTCGAAGGATTTCGGCAGGGTCACCAGCAGGCCTTCGGAAGCGTCCTTGGCGATCTGGGAAATGGAGTCGTTACCCACGCCTTCCGGACCCATGAATTTGGCTTTCAGGCCTTTTTCCTGGGCTTGGCGCAGGATCAGGCCCAGCTCTGGGTGGTAGCCGCCGTAGTAGACGAAGTCGACGTTGGCTTGCTTGAGCTTGGCGATCATCGAGGAGAAGTCTTTGTCGCCGGCGTTGATGCCTTCGAACACGGCAACCTTGGTGCCTTTTTTCTCCAGGGTCTGCTTCACGGCGGTGGCGATGCCTTCACCGTATTGCTGTTTGTCGTGCAGCACGGCGACGATTTTCGGCTTCACGTGGTCGGCGATGTAGTTACCGGCGGCAGGACCTTGGGCGCTGTCGAGACCGATGGTGCGGAACACCATTTTGTAACCACGGGCGGTGATGTCCGGGCTGGTGGCAGCCGGGGTGATCATGATCACGCCTTCGTCTTCATAGATGTCGGAAGCGGGTTGAGTGGAGCTGGAGCAGAGGTGACCGACCACGAACTTGACGCCGTCGTTGACGACTTTGTTGGCCACGGCCACGGCTTGTTTCGGATCGCAGGCATCGTCGTATTCAACGGCTTCGAGCTTCTTGCCGTTGACGCCGCCCTTGGCGTTGATTTGCTCGATGGCCATTTTGGCGCCACTGAACTGCATGTCGCCGTACTGGGCTACAGGGCCGGTTTTAGGGCCGGCAATGCCGATCTTGATGGTGTCAGCTGCGAACGAATGGCTGGCAACCCCGGCCAGGACCATAGCGGCAAACAGTTTGGAAATCTGCTTAGTAGCCTTATTCATAGTGCTCCACTCTTACTGTTGTAATTTTTATAGTTCTGGCGGCCAGAGACGCAGAACCGGGTCAGATAGATCTTGGTCATCCCCGGAAATGTCCCTGGCAACTGTACCGGTACAGTGTAGAGCGCCGGTTGTTCGCTTGAAAAGCTGGCTACTGGGGACAAAACCATGGGGTGTCGCTTTATTGAAAGAAAAAGACAGAATCGCGGCGGGATTTTCGCTGTAGTGCGGCCTTGTTCGAGGGCAATCCTTGGCGTTTCTGGAGTTCTCTATCGTTGACGCGTTGGCATCTGGGTTTTTCTGCCAGATCACCGACGTTATGATTGCGCCGATTTCTTTTCTGGACAGTCCCATGACTCAAGAACCTAGCACCCTCTATGCCAAGCTGCTTGGTGAAACCGCATCTATTACCTGGAAGGAGCTGGAACCGTTCTTCGCCAAGGGTGCCCTATTGTGGGTCGACCCCGGGCTGGATCTGATCGAAGCGGCGCAGGCCATGGCCGAGAACCAGGCCGAGAAAGTGGCTGCCTGGCTGGCCGAAGAGAAGGTTGGCAAAGTGTCTGCGACGCGGGCGCTGGATCTGGTGGAACGGGATCCGCAGCTGTGGGCGGTGGTGGTATCGCCCTGGATTATGGTCCAGGAAAGGGCGTCCGCCTGAGGTCGCGCACCGCCATGGTGCGCATTTTCCCCTGGCGAAAGTGTGTAGTGGAGTAACCGCGATCCGGGTGATGGCATCTTGCCGTGAAGAAAGGCCCCACCGCTTTTTCAGCCCGGGTGACGTTCACGGAAGGGGAACAGTTTCAAGTCGAGCCGACGGGCTGCTCAATTGTTTCGGGTTGTGAGTTTGCAGCAGCGCTCGGCCGCTAAAAGTGCCATCAGCGCGAGGCCTTGGCCTTGCTGGGAGAGGGGACGACGCAGCGGCCGCTGACACCGACTCCCTCAGGCACAGGCGGGAGTCGGCGTACCACGGCGGCTATCAGTGGTCGGTCTTGCCGGTGTGGTTGTTGAGGGAGATGACCTTGGTCTTGCCGATGCGGTGACGGTAGATCTCGCGCAGGTACTTGATGGCCTTTTTCACGCAATCGCGGGACAGGCGGATGTCATTGATCGAGACGAACTTGTCCTTGTCGTTGATCAGCTCGCGGTATTTCTTCTCGTACATCGGCTTGATCGCGTACCAGTTGGTGTCGAGGATCTTCGCCGGGTTCTCGAACTCGTTCAGCAGGTCGTCGATCAGGCTTTCATCGAAGTGCTCGCTGACGATGAAATCGAGGATCGAGTTGTCCAGCGTCTCGTCGAAACGGTACGGGTTACGCGCAAAGCAACGCTTGATAAAGGCCACAATCAGCGTCAGGAAGTCGTCCGACAGGCACGGGCTCTTGGCGATCAGGGTGGTCAGCGACAGGTTGGCCGAGGCTCCGATCACCAGCGCATAACGCTTGAGGGTGGTATTGGGGAACAGGCTGTTGAGATGGGTCTTGAGTCGATTCAGATCCATATACGACAGCTTGTAGTCTTTGGGCAGGGAGACGATAGACACCACCGACGAGCAGTTCTTGAAGAAGTGCAGGTCGTGCAGCGCCGCCGCGTCGTAGCCCGAGGCTTTGTATTGCTCCAGGGCCGCGCGATAGCGCTTGGACTCGATCGGCAGCAGGCTGATGCCCTCGATGGCCTGGGTCACTTTGTTGAAGTGCGGCAGGTCGATGGAGCGGAAGAACAGGTCGTCGATGTTCAGGCGCTGCGGCTCTTTCTCGAACACCTTGAACTTGTCCCCCGACGGCGCCGGCTGCTCGGGCACCACGGATTCGGCGTAGGCGATCGCCACCGGGCCGGCCAGGCTCATGAACAGGTCATTGGCATCCAGGCGAATGGTTTCGCCAATGTCGATGCCGGCACGGCGGAAGTAATTCTGGTCGTAGTCGGTGGTCACCGCCTGCGCCGTCAGGATGTTGAAGATCTGCTGGGAGATGTACTGGTTGGCGTGCTTCTCCATGGCGTTGACGTCGATGTTCTGGATGTTGCCGTCATCGCTTTCTTCGGCGTAACGCATGATGTCGTTGGAGATCAGCATCATCGCGTTCCAGGGGCGGATACGGCCCATGACGCTGGCTTCGCTGCTGTCTTCATTGTCGAAGTTGTAGGAGAAGTCCCACTCTTCCGACAGGTATTTGCACAGCAGGCGGCCGGCGTTGATGTGCAACGCCTCGGACATTTCGCTGCGGTGGTCGGAAATATTCGGCAGCACGCAGATGCCGCTGGTGAAGATCGGCTCGAAGACGAAGGAGTGGCCGCTCTTGCTATCGTGTTCATCCACCGGCTTGGTGTCGAACGTTTTGTTCATGTACGAGTACTGCTGGGCCAGGCCGAACTCCGACGCCATGCCCGAACCGGTACCGCCGCCGGCACTGAAGATCGAGAAATACAGGCGCGACTGGTTGGCCTTGATCCCGCAGGAGTCGATGAGGTACGAGTGGATCATTTTCCAGTCGGGGCTGGAGAAGCGCTGAGTGTCCTTGTTGAGGATGATCTTGGCCAGGTACTGACCCAGGATCGGCGCGTTACCGGCACCGCCGGCATGGACTTCCGAGAGGTCCATGATCTTCATCTTGCTGTAGTCGCGGATAAAGCCGCTTTTCTCGCCCTTGCGTGAGAAACGGATGCGCCCGGCAATGTCCTTGTCCAAGTCGCCGAGCATCACCAGCGGTTCCACCAGGAACACCGGCTTGCTCGCTTTGCTCTGACCCAGGCGCAGGTTGTTGCGAATCCACTGGCCCGGGCTGTAGCCCTTGGCCTCGTAGGATTTGTCTTCGTTATTGAATTCGTTGAGGTAGAACTTGCGCGCGTTGTACACCAGTTCCGCGACATCCAGGGCGATGTTCGAACCGCAGCGGCCGAGGCCGATCAGGCACACCGAAGGGAACTCCTGGTCGCGGCGTATCTCGTTGTCGCCTTCCAGGTGCGGCGGGCGCGGGAACACGCTGTCGCGCAGGCCGTCGAGGTTGTCGAGGATACGGTCGGTGTTGGTCTCCGTGAAATACAGATACTGCTGCGTGGCCAGCGGGCGGGAGCTGGACAATGGCTTCGAAATCGAGGGGCTTGGAGTCGGAGTGGCCAGCGTCAGCTCGGGTACTGCGTCGGCAGAGTTGTTTTTAGAAGTCATTGTGCGCCATGTGCCTGAACGGGTCGGCCCGCCGACAAAATGTCATCGAGCCATCACGGAGTGGGTTTCGCGACTTTTACAGTGCGATATTGGCCCCCACGTCAGGGAATATGCCTATGGACGCAGGGGGGAATCCTTTCCTTCGTCCAGATAAATCGGCCAATATCCGGCGATCTTTAATCAAAAGGAGGCAAGATGATGGCAGCGTTACCTTCACTCGGATTTGCCGGTATCGGCCTGATGGGGCTGCCCATGTGCCTGCGCCTGCTGGCTGCGGGGTATCCGCTAACCGTGTGGAACCGCAATCCGCAGAAGTGCGCGCCGCTGGTAGCCGCCGGGGCGCGACAAGTCGCCACACCGGCCCAGCTGTGCGAGTCCAGTGACCTGGTGCTGTTATGCCTGGCCAATACCGAGGTGGTGCGCGAGGTGGTCTTCGGCGACCAGGGCATCGCCCAGGGCGCGCGCGCCGGGCAACTGCTGGTGGACTTTTCCAGCCTGGAGCCCACCGCCACCCGTGAAATGGCCGCCCTGTTGGCCGAGACGACCGGCATGGGCTGGGTCGATGCGCCGGTCTCCGGCGGCACGGCGGGTGCCGAAAGCGGCAGCCTGGCGATCATGGCGGGCGGTGCGGTGGCGGATATCGAGCGGATTCGCCCGCTCCTGCTCAATCTGGGGCAGCGCGTAACCCACTTGGGGCCGGTCGGCGCCGGCCAGGTGACCAAGGCCTGCAATCAGATGATCGTTGCCTGCAATGCCCTGGTGATTGCCGAGGTGGTGGCCCTGGCCGAACGGTCCGGGGTCGATGCCAGCCTGATTGCCGAGGCCCTGGCCGGAGGTTTTGCCGACTCGCGGCCGCTGCAGATCCTTGCCCCGCAAATGGCTGAGAGCCGCTTCGAACCGGTGAAGTGGCATGTGCGGACGTTGCTCAAGGACCTGGACGGGGCGGTGAAGTTTTCTCGCGAACAGGGCTCAGCCACGCCCATCAGCGGCTTGGCAGCACAGTTGATGCGCCTGCATGGGGCCCAGGGCTATCTGGAAAAAGACCCGGCGACCCTGATCCATCTCTATCGCCAGTCGACGCCTGAAGACGCGTAGCGGCCCAGGCCGGCTGGTGCTCGTGGAGTTCGCTGAGCAAGGCCGGCAGCAGTTCCAGGGGCACCGGGCGGCTGAGCAGGTAACCCTGGACGAAGTCGCAGCCGTAGTGACTGAGGAGCGCGGACTGCTGCACGGTTTCGACGCCTTCGGTGACCACCTGTAAATGCAGGGTGTGGGCCATGATGATAATGGCCTGGACGATCTCCATGTCCTGGGTCGAGTGGGGGATGTCCTGGATAAACGAACGGTCGATCTTCAAGGTATTGAGGGGCAGGCGCTTGAGGTAGGCCAGGGATGAATAGCCGGTGCCGAAGTCGTCGATCGACAGCGATACGCCAAGGGTACGGATTTGCTGGAGCAGTATCAGGGTATTGGCGATGTTGCCCATCAGCGCGTTTTCCGTGACCTCCAGCTCCAGGCAATGGGCTGGAAGACCGGCGTGGTGCAGGGCCATCTTGATCTCGTCGGTCAGTTCGTCGCGCATCAGGTTCAGCGCTGAGCAATTGACCGCTACCTTGAGCTCGGTAAAACCCTGGCGCCTGAGCATGGCCAGGTCCTCGCAGGCCCGGCGCAACACCCAGTTGTCGAGTTCGGCGATCAGGCCGTTGGCCTCGGCAATGCTGATAAAACGGTCCGGCGCCAGCAGCCCATGCACCGGGTGCTGCCAGCGGATCAGCGCCTCAAGCTTGCTGACCCTGGCATTCTTCAAGTCGCAGATCGGTTGGTAATAGACGGTCAGCCCAGTTTCGCTGCGCAGGGCGTGGCGCAGCTCTTCTTCCAGTTGCAGCTCCAGGGTGGCGCGGGTCTTCAGGTTTGAACTGAAAAAATGCAGGCTGTTGCGACCTGCACCCTTGGACTGATACAGCGCCAGGTCGGCGTTTTTAAGCAGTTCTTCGCAAGTGCGGCCGTCGTCGGGGAACACGCTGATACCGATGCTGGTGGTCATGACCATGCGCCGGCCTGCCAGCTCGATGGGCAGTTTCATCTTTTGCATGATGCGCTGGGCCATATGCCGCGCTTCGTCGCGGTGATGCAGGCTGATCAGGATGCAAAACTCATCGCCACCAAAACGTGCGACCACATCATCGTGGCTGCGGGTCGAGCCTTTGATATGCCCAGCCAGTACCTTGAGCAATTCGTCGCCGGCGTCATGGCCGAGGCTGTCGTTGATGCGTTTGAAGTGGTCGATATCCAGGAACATCACCGCCAGCATGCCGCCGCATGCGGTTTTTTCGATCAGTTTTTCAGCGAACAGCTGGTTGAAACCGCGACGGTTGATCAGGCTGGTCAGGGCGTCGTAGTGCGCCACCTGTTGCAGGGAGACGCGGGCCTGGTCCAACTGGCTGAGCAGGGCGTTGACCCGCCGCAGGTCGCGCTCCTTGTGTTGCAGTTTCTTGTCGGCCAGGGCGGCGCTGATGCAGCTACCGATCAGCAGCAGGATGATCACCGCAATGGTCAGCCCCAGTTGCATATGGTGGTTGTCCTGGGGCGCGAGTTGCGGCGCGCCGACGGGCAGAACCAGGGTCATGGACCACATGCCGAGGAAGTGCATGCTGACGATCCCGGCGCCGAGCAGCAGGCTGCTGGCGTACTTGAGCAGTTGATGGAACATGCCGCTGCCTTCACGCAGCAAGCTGGACAGCAGTAAGGCGGCGAAGCTGCAGGTGATGGCGACGATGACGGCCAGGGCGATGCGGGTTGGGTCATAGATGGCCACGGCGCTGGAGCGCATGGCGGCCATGCCCACGTAATGCATGGCGCAGATGCCCAGGCCGATCCAGATCGAGGCGCTGACATAGCGCCCCAACTTCAGCTCGGTTTGGCTCAGGGTGTTCATCGCCAGCCAGGAGGCGACCAGGGCTGTCAGCAGCGAGAGGGCGGTAATCGGCAGGTCGTAGTTGACTGCGATCGGCGGCTGGAAGGCCAGCATGCCAATAAAATGCATGGCCCAGATGCCACCGGCCAGGCAGCCTGCACCTATCCAGCGCCAGAGTCGCTGGGCTGGGGGGTTATCCACGTGCTCCACGCGCTCGGCCATGTCCAGCGTGGCGAAGCTGGCCGCACAGGCGACCAGATAAGCCAGCAGCAGCAGAAAGGGGTTATGGCTGCAATCGAGCAATACCTGACCGCCTTCCGGCAGCTCGGTAAAGAAACGCGCACCAAGCCATCCCATAGCATGCCCCATCACGGAATTTGCTCGCCCTGGCGGATCTCGGCGCCGACGAATGTCCTGAGTATAGAGCTCGCCCGTAGCCTGCAAGCGGTGATGGCAAACTGGCCCTAATGATTTGGATATGGATCCGATAGCTTTTAGCGCTAAGCACTCTGCTCGAAATGCAACTCGTCGAAGCGCGGTTCTAGGGGGGGCAGGCCGAAGGCGGCGCGGGCTGCATCGCAGTCGGGGTTGGCCAGGCCATCGGTCCAGGAGGCTTCGAACTCGCGGCAGGTGCTGGAGCGCTCATGGTAGATCGCGCAACTGACCTGACTGCCCACCTCACCAACCAAGCCCACGCAGCGCGTGGGTTTGCAGTCAGTGCCGAGCATGGCCACGCGGCTGGGGCTGATGGGCGCCACCAGGTCGTCGGGCACCGTACCCCCGGCCGAGGCGCACTCTCCCCAGAAAAAGGACACGCGAAAGTGTGAACAGCAGGCACCGCAACTCAGACACGGACTGGCTTCGGACATGGGCGTCATCAATAGAAATGGGGGAAGAGAGGGGGGAGGCAAGGCCGCCATTCTAGGCTTCGCATTGGCCTTGGGAAGGGGGGGCGAGCACTATATTTTTTGTCAGTCTGGGTGGCACTTTGATTGCGTATTTTTGGGCCTGGTCCAAGGGCTGCGGCCTTCGGTTCGGGGCGAGGTGCGATGGTCTGATATCAGGATGGCGAATGATCACAGACAGGTGTGGCAGGGCTGACTAGATTGCAGTTTCCAGGCTCGCTTGCGTCTGGCCGAATAACAATAAAGAGACCGAACCATGCACAACTCGACCCAAGCGGCGAATGCCTGGCGCATTCTATTCCTGTTGTTTCTGGCGAACCTGTTCAACTTTTTCGATCGCACCATCCCGGCCATCATCATCGAGCCGATCCGCATGGAATGGCACCTCAGTGACTTCCAGCTGGGGATCATCGGTACCGCCTTTACCATCGTCTACGCCATCGCCGGCCTGCCCCTGGGGCGCATGGCCGATACCGGCTCGCGCAGCAAGCTGATGGGCTGGGGGCTGGCGGTGTGGAGCGGGCTGACGGCGGTCAACGGCTTGGTGGGCAGTTTCTGGAGCTTTCTGATCGTGCGCATGGGGGTGGGCATCGGCGAGGCCAGTTATGCCCCAGCGGCCAACTCGCTGATCGGCGACCTGTTTCCCGCGCACCGTCGGGCCCGGGCCATGGGTATCTTCATGCTGGGCCTGCCCCTGGGGCTGCTGCTGGCGTTCTTCACTATCGGTGCAATGGTCAAGGCCTTCGACAGCTGGCGCGCGCCGTTCTTTATCGCTGCCGTGCCGGGCTTGCTGCTGGCGGTGTTCATGTTCTTTATCAAGGAACCGGCGCGGGGCGCTGCCGAGACGGTTAAGGTCTCCCAGGAGCCTGTGGATCGGCCGATCCGTCGGGTGTTGGCGATCCCGACCTTTCTCTGGCTGGTGCTGGCCGGGTTGACCTTCAACTTCGCGACCTACGCCTGCAACTCGTTCCTGGTGCCGATGCTCCAGCGTTATTTTCTGATGCCGCTGCAGGAGGCCGCCGTGGCCACCGGGGTGATCGTCGGGGTGACGGGGCTGGTCGGCCTGACCCTGGGCGGTTGGGTCGCCGACAAGATTCACCAGCGCGTGGCCAATGGACGCCTGCTGTTCGCGGCCGCCAGCTTGATTGTCTCGACCTTATGTACTGCCTGGGCGCTGCATGCGGGGCGGATCGAGATTGGCGTGTTTGTCGCGCTGTTCAGTGTCGGCTGGCTGTTTGCCTACAACTTCTACACCTGCGTCTATACCGCGATCCAGGACGTGGTCGAGCCCCGGCTGCGGGCCACGGCCATGGCTCTGTTCTTTGCTGGCCTGTACCTGCTGGGCGGTGGCCTGGGGCCGGTGGTGGTGGGCGGGTTGTCCGACCATTTTGCTCACTCGGCCATGTACGCCGCCGGTGCCGAGCAAATGACCGAGGCCTTCAAGGCCGTAGGCTTGCACGACGCCATGTACCTGATTCCGGTGGCGCTGTTTTTGACCATGCTGTTTCTGTTTCAGGCCTCACGCTGTTTTGTGAAGGATGCGAAGCAAATGAAGGCGGGGTTGGTGGCGAGTGAAAGGCCGATTGTGGCGGCAATGGTTTCGTGAGTATCAATGGTCGGAATCGCCCAGTCATTGGGGGGCGCTAAGGGTTATAGAGCCGCTCAGGCCACATTATATGTCAGTAGTTTCTGGCAGAAACTTGAGAAAATTCTCATGTTAGTAGCTTTTTAGTATTGCTAATGTTTGGGCCCCAGATTCATTGGGAAAAGTGTCCAGCTTTGGATGCATTCGTCTGATTTAGGCAGTAAGGAAAGTTTTCGTGAAAACGATTTTCAAGGTCATCGCTCTCTCCACTCTCATCGCTAGCGCCACTGGTTGCGTGAGCTACAATATGAGCCAACCTTCGTCGCCGATTGACAGCCAAGTCAAAGCCGGCCTCAAGGCCGATGTTGCAGTAGGAGAAGCCATTTCCGGTCAGTCTTCGGTCAATGTGCTATTTGGTGTGCTCAAGTTCGGCGGTGATAGCCAATTCGCAGATGGTGTTTCCTACGGTGGCGAATCGTCGGGTGGTCTCGGTGGTCTGGGGCTTGATCCCGTTGCATCAGTCAAATCGGCAGCGGCTTTCAAAGCAGTCAAATCTTCCGGTGCCGACCTGATTGTTGCGCCTCGTTATGAAGTTACTGAAGAAGACTACTTCGTATTCAAGAAGGTCTCGGTGACCGTTAAAGGTAACAAAGGCAGCATCCGTAGTATTCGTTAAACAATTAACTAAGGTCGCAACACAAAGACTTCTATCTGATGATGGTCATGTGGCCTTGGTTTTTTGATTTTGTAAGCCCCGCGATGATACTCCTCCTCCGCGGGGCATATTTCAGTGCTAAATACTGTCTCGCCAATGCCGGAAACTGGCTTGCCCAGCCAGCGTCTTTGGCAATATGGGTTCATTTTTCTTCCGTTAATGAACTCCTTTAGCCCGCCTCCCCAGCGGGCTTTTTTATCCTTGGAAACTGCCCTCAAAGGCAAAAAAAGGCCCGCGTTGCGCGGGCCTTTTGCTTCAGCAGGGCAGGGGGCTGATCAACCGGCCACCAGCACCCGAATCGCTTCCAGTCGCAGCGCCGCCTTGTCGAGCATGGCCAGGCCTTGCTCGCGTTGTTGGCGCAGGGCAACCAGTTCGCTGTCGCGTACGGTCGGGTTGACCGCTTGCAGGGCGGTCAGGCGTGCCAGCTCTTCGTCGGTGTCTGCCGCCAGGCGACGTTGGGCTTCGGCCACACGCTCGGCATGGCGCGGGGCGATCTTCTCTTCGCCGGCGTTGATCCGTGGCGTCAGTTGGTCGCGCTGGGCCTGGATGAACTTGTTGGCGCTGGCCCGTGGCACGCTTTCCAACTGCTCGTTGAGGGTCTCGAAGGCGACGCGTGCCGACAGGTCGTTGCCATTGGCGTCCAACAGGCAGCGCAAGGCGGCCGGTGGCAGGTAGCGCCCCAATTGCAGGGAGCGCGGGGCCACCACTTCGCTGACATACAACAGCTCCAGCAGCACGGTGCCGGGTTTGAGCGCCTTGTTCTTGATCAGCGCCACGGCGGTGTTGCCCATGGAGCCGGACAGCACCAGGTCCATGCCGCCCTGCACCATGGGGTGTTCCCAGGTGATGAACTGCATGTCTTCGCGCGACAGCGCCTGGTT
>Ga0302175_10000542_pt1 | contig 12028 bp, 12 predicted proteins | sample I_Fen_N3_3_FD_198791 | JGI IMG/M metagenome (GOLD analysis project Ga0302175, IMG submission 198791) | Peat permafrost microbial communities from Stordalen Mire near Abisko, Sweden - I_Fen_N3_3 | ecosystem: Environmental > Terrestrial > Soil > Wetlands > Permafrost | place: Sweden: Abisko... | reverse complement strand
TCGGGCCTTCGTAAAAGCAGTCCACCGGACACACTTCTACGCAGTCGGTGTACTTGCACTTGATGCAGTTGTCGGTGACGACGAAGGTCATTTCTAATTTTCTCCTCAGGCGGCGGCAGCGGAGCCCCTTCACGTTGGGGTCGCCAGGTTCGGGAGCGATAGTCTGCTGGCCAGGCTATTAGCCAGCAGCATCCCAAACCGCGCGAGATTCTAACAGCTTGCAGGCAAGTGCGTTAGATCCGTGTCTTTAGTGTATAGAGCATTTCTAGCGCGCGACGCGGACTCATGTCGTCCAGATCCAGTTTGGCCAGTTCATCGAGCACCGGATGCGGCAGGCTGGCGAACATGTCGCTCTGCTGCGGCGCGGCCGGTTTACCTTTGGCTGCCTTGGGCACTTCGTGCGGCAGGGCGGTGGCTTCCAGGCGACCCAAGTGCTCGCGGGCACGCACGATCACTTCACTGGGCACACCGGCCAACTGCGCAACGGCCAGGCCGTAGCTCTGGCTGGCAGGCCCTGGCAGCACGTGGTGCAGGAATACGATGCGTTCGTTGTGTTCGGTCGCATTGAGGTGCACGTTGGCCACCAGCGGCTGGGCTTCCGGTAGCACGGTCAATTCGAAGTAGTGGGTAGCAAACAGGGTGTAGGCCCGCAGGTACGCCAAACGCTCGGCAGCGGCCCAAGCCAGGGACAAGCCGTCAAAGGTGCTGGTGCCGCGCCCGACTTCGTCCATCAGCACCAGGCTGCGTTCGGTGGCGTTGTGCAGGATGTTCGCGGTTTCGCTCATCTCGACCATAAAGGTCGAACGTCCGCCGGCCAAGTCATCGCTGGAGCCGATCCGGGTGAAGATCCGGTCCACCAGGGACAATTCGCAACTGGCCGCTGGCACGAAACTGCCGATGTGCGCCAGCAACACGATCAACGCGGTCTGACGCATGTAGGTGGATTTACCGCCCATGTTCGGACCAGTGATCACCAGCATGCGGGTGTTGTCGTCGAGGCTCAGGTCATTGGCCACGAACGGCGTGCTCAGGACTTGCTCGACCACCGGGTGACGACCCTGGCTGATGCGCATGCACGGCTCGCTGACGAAACGCGGGCAGTTCAGGTCGAGGTTCAGCGCCCGTTCGGCCAGGTTGCTCAACACGTCCAGCTCGGCGAGGGCGGCGGCGGTGTCTTGCAGCGGTGGCAGTTGCGAGATCAGGTCTTCGAGCAGCGCTTCGTAGAGCATCTTCTCGCGCGCCAGGGCGCGACTTTTGGCCGACAAGGCCTTGTCTTCGAAGGCCTTCAGCTCTGGCGTGATGAAACGCTCGGCGCCTTTGAGCGTCTGGCGACGGATGTAATCCGCCGGCGCCGACTCGGCCTGTTTGCTTGGCAGCTCGATGAAGTAGCCGTGAATGCGGTTGTAGCCGACTTTCAGGTGCGACAGGCCGGTGCGGGCCTTCTCTCGGGCTTCGAGGTCGATCAGGAATTGCCCGGCGTTTTCGCTGAGCGACTGCAAGTCGTCCAGCTCGGCGTCGTAACCGGTTTTCAACACGCCGCCGTCACGGATGACTGCGGGCGGGTTGTCGATAATGGCTTTTTCCAGCAGTGCCGCCAGTTCCGGGTAGGTGCTGGTGGTCGCGGCCAGTTGAATGATGTGCGGGGCTTCGAGCTCGCTCATCGCCACTTGCAACTCGGGCAGGGCCCCGAGGGCGTCGCGCAGACGGGCTAGGTCGCGAGGGCGGGCGTTACGCAAACCGATCCGCGCCAGAATCCGTTCGATGTCGCCGATTTCCTTGAGCTGCGGTTGCAGCTTCTCGAAACGGTAGCCGTCGAGCAGACAAGTGATCGAGGTCTGACGCGCCAGCAGCACGGTCAAATCCCGCAGCGGACGGTTTAGCCAGCGGGTCAGCAAGCGGCTGCCCATGGCGGTCTGGCAGCGATCGACCACCGATTGCAGAGTGTTCTCGCGACCGCCGGCCAGGTTGGTGTCCAGTTCCAGGTTGCGACGGCTCGCGCCATCCAGCACCACGGTGTCGTCCAGGCGTTCATGGCGCAGGCTGCGCAAGTGCGGCAGGGCGGTGCGCTGGGTTTCCTTGGCGTAGCTGAGCAGGCAACCGGCGGCGCCGATGGCCAGGGTCAGGTTTTCGCAGCCGAAGCCTTTAAGGTCTTGGGTGGAAAACTGCTGGCAGAGACTTTTCAGCGCCGTATCGCGCTCGAAATCCCACGGCGCCCGACGACGAACCCCACGGCGTTTTTCCGCCGGCAGGTCTTTTGGCCAATCGTCCGGGATCATCAGCTCGACCGGGTTGACCCGCTCCAGCTCCGCCAGCAGGTTTTCCCAGCCTTTGATTTCCAGCACGCTGAAGTTGCCGCTGGTGATGTCCAGCACGGCCAGGCCGAACAGACGTTCATCACCCAGAACAGCGGCGATCAGGTTGTCCCGACGCTCATCCAGCAACGCTTCATCGCTGACCGTGCCCGGTGTGATGATCCGCACGACCTGCCGATCCACGGGCCCTTTGCTGGTAGCCGGGTCGCCGACTTGCTCGCAGATCACCACCGACTCGCCGAGCTTGACCAGTTTCGCCAGGTAACCTTCGGCGGCGTGGTAAGGAATCCCGCACATCGGAATCGCCTGGCCCGCCGACTGCCCGCGGGCGGTCAGGGTGATGTCGAGCAACTTGGCGGCCTTCTTCGCGTCTTCGTAGAAGATCTCGTAGAAGTCACCCATGCGGTAGAACATCAGCTGGTCAGGGTGCTGATTTTTCAGGCGCCAGTATTGCTGCATCATCGGCGTGTGCGAGGATAGATCGGAGATAGCTTTATTCATCGGAAATCAGGAAAACTCGTTGAAAGGTGTGGGGCAAAGGAGGGGCATCGGCCCGGCTTTTCCGCGATGGGCGCAAGGTTAACATGAGCGGTCCGCCGGACGCAGGCATCTAGGCCCTGTGGCCTGTTACGACTATTTTGCGTTTTATGCATATCTGCATTTGTTTTCTGAAAAAAGATCAAGCACTATTCGCGTTATGCAAAAACGCAACGTATCTACCGTCTTAAGAGCACTGCTCGATCAACACGGGATCTCCCCCACGGAGCTTCACCGTCGCACCGGCGTGCCTCAATCCACTCTCTCGCGCATTCTCAGCGGGAAGATCGTCGATCCTTCGGATAAGCACATCTCGAAGATTGCCGAATACTTCGCTGTGAGCACCGATCAGTTGCGTGGGCGCGCGGATGTTGCGCCGGCCGCGGGTGCGGGGCGCGAGCCCATACATTCCGAACTCAAGGACATAAGCCTGTGGGACGACGATACCCCTGTCGATGATGACGAGGTGTCGGTGCCCTTTCTTCGCGAGGTTGAATTGGCTGCTGGATCAGGAAGATTCGTCATCGAAGAAAGCGAGCGCTCAAGTTTGCGCTTTGGCAAGCGCAGCCTGCGTCACAACGGCGTGCAGTTCGACCAGGCCAAATGCGTGACGGTGCGCGGCAACAGCATGTTGCCGGTGCTGCGCGACGGCGCCACGGTTGGCGTGAACGCTGGCAAATGCGCGATTGGCGACATCATTGATGGCGACCTGTACGCGATCAACCATAACGGCCAGTTGCGGGTGAAACAGCTTTATCGCCTGCCCACCGGTATCCGCCTGCGCAGCTTCAATCGCGATGAGCACCCGGACGAGGACTACACCTTCCAGGAAATCCAGGAAGAGCAAATTGTCATCCTCGGTCACGTCTTCTGGTGGGGCATGTACGCCCGTTAACCTCATCGCTTTGCGATAAAACCCGCCCGTCGGCGGGTTTTTTTTCGTCTGTCGAAAACCACCAGCGCCTTTGTCTGCGGGGCTTTCATGCGTCAGTGCATTCTTCGCGTCCAAATAAATGCATTTATGCATTGACTGTATATGCATCCATGCATATTCTTTGTCTCAAGCCGCTCAACAAAGCGGCTCGAAACGAAGCTCTTTAGTTCCACCACAAAGGCAGCGATGAACCGGCCTCAACGGTTCAGAGGGTTGGCAACTGACCCGGGTGTGCAGCGTAAAGCACCAGAAGCAGTTATCCGGCGGGCAGGGACCGCGGTCGGAAAAACAATTTGAATCGATCCGTACCGCGCCAGTAGCGCCGAACGATCACTGCGAAGGACCGCATTTTGAAAAGCCCGGGATGTTCCGGGCTTTTTGGAATGCCTACCTGACGCCAGTCACTTCACGAGACATCGTTTGAAAAAACCACACATCACTCATCAATCGCACAAGGAGGCGTGACATGACAACCGAGCAACAAGCGTTGCTGGACATGCCGATCTGGCTTGTCGTCGTCCTCGCCCTGGTGGGCGGGGTGTCCGGCGAAATGTGGCGCGCCGACAAGGAGGGCGCCCGAGGCTGGGCGCTGATGCGGCGCCTGGCGCTGCGCTCCGGGGCCTGCGTGATCTGCGGGGTCTCCGCAATCATGCTGCTGTATGCCGCCGGCGTGTCGATCTGGACCGCATGTGCATTTGGCTGCCTGACGGCGATGGCCGGGGCGGACGTGGCTATCGGCTTGTATGAGCGCTGGGCGGCCAAACGTATCGGCGTCTGTGACGTCCCGCCCCGCGACTCTCACCCCGATCAACAGTGAACCGGCAGCGCGGGTTTTCGCGTTGCTACAGGAACAGGAGGTCATCCATGCCCGCGGTCATCGAAAAACCGTCGCAGTTGGTTTCAGCCATTGCCCAGACATTGCGCACAACTTTTCCCGACTTGAACGTCGGGAGCCTTCAAGACTTCGACGGCACAGGCGATCAGGCCTGGGTCTTGATCGCAATCGAACACGATGAACCGGGCGAGCGCGCCAATAACGGACGCATCGCTCATGTGCTGACGGTTTCGTTGCAAGCCGTGTTGCCCACCGCCGGGCTGGCGGCGTGCGACCTGGCCAGCGAGTTGAAAAACCTCGTCACCGACAACCGTTGGAAACTGCCGGGGGATCAATGCGACCTGCCCCGGAACATCGATGGCATCGCCTCTGCGTTCATCCACGACACCCGGGAATACAACGCCTGGACCGTTTCCTTTACCCAGACGCTGTATTTCGGGCCGTTGCTGCTGGACGACCCGCGGGGCATCCCCAAATTCGCCCGAACCTGGGAGGTGTCGAACATCGACGACCCGGATCAATACACCGCACTGGAGGACTAGCCCATGTTTGATGCGCTGCTACGGATGCAACTGGGCCCGATCGTCGAACGACTGGCGCAGATGGAGACGGAACTTGAAGACCTGTATCGACGCGCCAACAGCTTTTGTCGCATCGGCGTTTGTCTGGAGGTCGATGCGGCCAGCAATACCTGCAAGGTCAGCCACGGTGAATTGCTCACGCCGGCCATCCGGTTTTTCAACCCCAGTGCCGGGGCGCAGAGTGAGTCGCGGATTCCCTCCGTGGGCGAGCAATGCCTGCTGCTGAACCATGGCGGCGGCGATAGCAGCGGGCAGTCGGTCGCACTGTTCGGCCTTAACGGCAATCAGTTTCCGCCGGCCTCGACCCAGGCTTCGCTGACGCGTCGCCTCTATCAGGACGGCAGCGAAAGCAGCTACGACGACGCCAGTCATGTCTTGCACTGGCAGAACGGCCCGGCGGCGTTCAGCGGTTCTCGCGAATCGCTGGAACTGACCATCGGCCCCGCACGGTTGGTGATGACGCCCTCGGCGATCACCTTGCAACTGGGGGCGGTCGGTGTGTTGCTCGACGCTGGCGGTGTGCACCTGAGCGGCCCGGTGGTGGACCACCAGGGGCGCGTCATCAGCCCCAAATAAAGGGTTTCCCATGATTGGAATCGATAGAGACAGCGGCGCCACCGTCGACGACTGGCTGCAATTTGTGCAGCGCGCGACCCGGGCGCTGACCACGCCGTTGGGCACTCGGCAGAAGCGTCCTTTGTATGGCTGCCAAATCACTGAGCTGCTGGGGCAAAACCTTGGCGACGACCTGCTGATCCTGGCGCAAAGCCACGCCGCCCAGGCGTTCTACAACAAGCACAACGGCATCGACGATTTTGAGCCCCAGGTCATTGTGGCCAGTCGACACGACGCCGGGTTGTTGTTGCGATTCGCCGGCACCTGGAAAAACCGTCAACAGACCTTTGAGGTAGCGGCATGAGTATGTTGATCCCCGGCCAGAACCAACTGGCCGAGCCGGCCATCGTCAACGTCGAAGTGTTTGAGGACCTGCTCGCAGAGTTCAAGACCTTTGTTGCCGAATACGTCGGCGCCCGCTCTCCCGAGAGCGCGGCGAAGCTGAAAGTCAGCCTGGACAATGAAAGTGAGCTGCTGACCCTGGCCCTTGAGGCCTTTTGTGTGCGCCTGCAAATCCATGAGCGCAAATACAACGCCCGCATCAAGCAGATGCTGGCGTGGTGGGCCACCGGCAGCAACCTCGATGCGCGTCTGGCGGACATGGGCCTTGAGCGACAGTTGCTGGACCCGGGCGACCCGGCGGCATTTCCGCCCATCGCCCCAGTGTATGAAAGCGATGACGACGCCCGATTGCGCTATTACCTGGCGCCCCATGCCCCGGCAGCCGGATCGCGCATGCAGTATCGCCGGGAGGTCTTCACCCTCGGCGAACGGCCCGCCGTCAAAGTGGAAACCGCAGCGGCGGGCGTGGTGACGGTGACGTACACCTTCAACCCGGACGGCTATGCGGCACAGGTCAAGGATGGCAACGGGCGACGGACCGCCCCGGGCGAAGTGATGGTGACGGTGCTTTCCCGTGAAGGCGATGGCAGCGCTTCCAGCGACCTGCTCGACGGTGTTCGCCAGCATTTCGCCCGACCTGATGTGCGCCCCGAAACGGACCTGGTCACGGTGCAGGGCGCGCAAATCAAAAACTACAAAATCCGCGTGTTGGCGAAGATCAATGCCGGCCCGGATTCCGGACTCACCAAAGTCGCCGCGCAACAGCAATTGCAGGCGTATGCCGATGCGTGTCATCGCCTGGAAGGGCGGGTTGATCCGAGCTGGATCGATTACACGCTGCACAGCGCCGGCGCGGTGCAACTGCAAATCCTCGAGCCGCTGGCGCCGATCGTGACCAGCGCTTTCCAGGCCCCGTTTTGCACCGGCGTCGAGGTCGAGGTGGATACGTTATGAGTGACGACACACCTCGCCCAAGCTTGTTGCCGGCCAACAGCTCCGCGCTGGAAAGGGCGCTTGATCTGGGTTTCGGCAAATTGCTTGATCGCATTGCGCCGCCGTTTCCAGAGTTGATGAACCCGGCCGAAACGCCGCTGGCATTCCTGCCGTACCTGGGGGCCGATCGCGGTGTCAGCGAGTGGAGTTCCGAGGCGGTCGAGGCTGAAAAGCGTTTGACCGTCGAACTCGCCTGGCCCACGGCGCGGCAGGCCGGTACTCGTAAGGCGCTGGAAAACGCCGCCAAGGGACTGCGACTGGCGCCCGATGTGCGTGCCTGGTACGAGCAGACGCCGCGGGGTGCGCCTTACAGCTTTTCTGTCCGGGCGTTCTCCGAACAGCCTTACAGCGACGCAATCGATGCGCGTCTTGATCGACGCCTGGCGGACGCCAAAAGCGAACGGGACACCTTGACCGTGTCCATCGGCTTGAGCGCTTTCGGCAGTCACGTCATCGGCGCCGCCACCGTGTGCGGCGAGCTGACCACGGTTTATCCGATTGTCATCGAAGGGCTTGAAACCTCGGGTCAGGTCTTCATGGCCGCCGGGCTCTACGCCGTCGAAACCTCCACTATTTATCCTCAGGGGTCCTAAATGACCGACTACTACACCCTGCTCACCAACGCAGGGATCGCCTACGAAACGGCCTGCAAAGCGGCGGGCCTGCCGATCAAGTTGTCTCAGATTTCCGTCGGTGACGGCGCCGGTACGGTTTACAACCCGGCCGCCACTGACACGGCGCTCAAGCGCGAAGTGTGGCGCGGACCGCTCAATGCGCTGTTCCAGGATGAGAAAAACCCGAGCTGGCTGCTCGCTGAAGTGACCATACCGCCGGATGTTGGCGGCTGGTATGTGCGTGAAGCCGGGATCTGGACCGATACCGGGATTCTGTACGCCATCGTCAAATATCCGGAGTCGTTCAAGCCCATTCTGGCGACGTCGGGTTCCGGAAAAGAGTTCTACATTCGCTCGATTTTCGAGACCAGCAATGCTGCGTTGGTGACGTTGTTGATTGACGACACGGTGGTTAAGGCGACGCGGGCCTGGGTGAGTTCTTATGTCGCCGATGAGCTTGCGAAGCTGGATAACAAGCAGTCGGTGCGCGTGGCGACCACGGCTAACATCGTGTTGAGCGCGGCTCAGACGATTGATGGCGTGGCGGTGGTTGCGGGTGATCGCGTGCTCGTTAAAAACCAGACGGCCGCGAAAGATAACGGCATCTATGTGGTGGCAACTGCTGGATGGGTTCGAGCGAAAGACGCGGACGTCAGCGCAGAGGTGACTTCAGCCTTGATCGTTTCGGTAGAGCAGGGGGCGACGCTGGCCGACACTCGCTGGCAGTTAGTCACTGATGGGGCGATTGTGCTGGGCACCACGGCGCTGACTTTTCAGAACGTGATGCAAGGGTTTGCGGCAATCAATTCGCCGGCCTTGATCAGCCCCACGGCGAATACGCCTGCTCAATTCGACAATTCGCAGTTGCTGATTAACTCGGCGTTTTTGAAACGTGTGGGGGTTGAGTACGGGGATTACACCACTTACTCGGCGTCTACAGCTTTGACCCTGGCTGACATCGGTAAATGGGCGGCCTTTTCAATTACCGGGGCGGCTGTGGCTACCTTGCCGGTCGGTGGTGGAGTTATTCCACGTGGCGCCACGGTTTCCATTTTGTGCGGGATGGGGACTCTCAGGATTACGGCGGGAGCTGGGGAGCTTATTGATGCGGTTAACGTCCCTGGCGATATCTCGATTGCTCAGGGGGACACTGCCGAGTTTGTTCGCATTGGCAACTTGTGGCGCTTAATCGGCGGCACTGCCTTGCTTAAATATGCGGGCATTATTTCGGGTCAAAATTGGACGACACAGCCGCTGTTTGATAATTCAAAAGCATTCGCTACGACTGAGTTTGTGCAGCGTGCACAAGGAAATTTCAGCGGGCAGACGAACATCGCTACCCTGCCTGCCGCGCTGACTCCTGCTATGGCCGGGCGCCGGATTGTTGTCACCGCCCCCGGCCCGGGAACACTGACTCTACCTCCGCTGGCCGCGAGCTCTGTCGGGTCGAAGTTCTACATTCTCAATAGCGGGCCCAGCGATATCACGGTCATTCGCCAAGGCGCTGACAATATCGTCGCGCTCGCCAAGTCGCTCACAAGTATCACGATTCAGAGTGCTTCTAATGCTGTGTTGGCGTGTGGCGACGTCAACTACGTCGTTGAGGAGGGCGTCTCTTCGCTGAAGTATTCCAATGAGTTTTCGGCGCTATTGTCACCAAATGGCTATCAGAAACTCCCGTCCGGTTTGATCATCCAGTGGATGACGGCGCTGTTTTCAAAAGCTGCGCTAAACACACCTTTTAACTTGCCGACTGCGTTTCCGAATGCGAATTTTGGCTGCGTCGTTTCGCAGACCGACAGCACTATTTACGGCACCGGCGGGTCACCTTTCGTGGCTGGAATGGCTAACGGTTTGGGACAGGTGGTTTTGCAGTCCAACTACACCGCCAGTCAATCAGCAGTCCGCGTACTTGCCTTCGGGATGTAAGAGGAAAACAAATGATTTATAGCAGTAAGACAACCGGGCTTTTTCACGATTCAGATTTAGGCGGTGAGCTTCCAGTGGACGCTATCGAGATATCGCCCACGCGGCATGCCGAGCTTTTGAACGGCCAGTCGCAATTGATCAAGATCAACTTTGATACTGATCCGCCCACTTTGATTGAGCGCCCGCCGATGGCCCCTGAGCAATTGGCTGATATCGAGCGCGCCTGGCGTGATGGGCAGTTAGCGAAAACCGACGGTATCGTGGCGCGTCAGCGTGACGAATTGGATGGTGGCGGCGCAACCTCACTTACCGCCGAGCACTATGCCGAGTTGCAACTCTATCGGCGTGAGTTGCGCGACTGGCCGCAAGGTGCCGAGTTCCCTTTGGCGGACTACCGACCTATTGCGCCGCCTTGGCTGATGGACTTGCCCCAATAACGCCCCGCACCGCCGGGGTGTTTTCTTATTCACTGATCACACACCCGACAACCCTTCTAAAAAGGGCTTTCGCGCGTGGAGAAATCCGAGTGGCGGAACGCCAAACGCAATTGAGGGACGCCGGACTGTTGTCAATGCGCTGGGCACGCTGACCGTGCACCTATTGTTCGCGGGCCTTGTCGTGCCCTTTTTTTGGTTTTTGAATCAGTCAACTACGGTATCTACCCAGGTGGGTGGCTATAGAGTCGTTGGCAATTAAATAAGGAAGAACCTATGTTTTATTCCAAATCCACAAGCGGTTTTTACGAAACCTCCTTTGGTACAAACCTTCCAAGTGATCTGGTTGAAATCACGCGTGAGTATTGGATTGAATTATTGGATGGGCAGTCTATCGGTAAGATTATTTCCTCGAATGATGAGGGTTATCCGGTGCTCATCGATCCGCCACCGCCATCTGCAGCCGAACAGGAGGCAATTGAACGTATTTGGCGAAACAATCAGCTTGCAGCAACGGACAGTGCTGTGTCCCGTTACCGTGATGAGGTCGAGCGCTGGCCTACATTGCTGACGCCGGCGCAATACATCGAGTTGCAGACGTATCGCCGCGTGCTTCGCATCTGGCCCGTCGCTGGCGAGTTGCCCTTGAGTGAACACCGGCCATCAGCGCCGGAATGGCTCGCCAGCCTGCCCGAATAAAAACGCCCCGCACCGCCGGGGCGTTTTCTTATCCGCTGATTAACACCCAACAGCCCCTTCCTGAAAAAAGGGGCTTTTTTGTACCTGGAGAAACCCAAATGGCAGAACGCCAAACCTACACCGTCCTCGTCCCGTTCCCCGTCGGGCGCGGTCACTGGTCCACCACCGGCCAGGAACTCGACCTGCTCGACGTCGAGGCCAATGCACTGCTCAGCGCCGGTCGCCTGGAACTGAAAACACCAACCCAGGCCGAACCGGCCGCTGCCAAGAAGGCTGAATAACCATGGCTGAGGTTTTGAACTTCGAGCACAACGGCATTACCGTCAATGCCTCCGAATCCCCCGAGGCCATGGGTGGCCTGGGTGATAACGTCATTGGCCTGGTCGGCACCGCACCGAAAGCGGACCCGCTGATCCCGCGCAATTCGCCGTTCCGCATAAACAGTTTCACCACCCAGGCGCTGCTTGATCCGACCGGCGCCGAGTCGGGCACGCTCTACCACGCCGTGTATCAGATCCTGAAAGTGGTCAAGGTGCCGGTCTACGTGGTGATCGTCGAAGAGGGCACGGCCCCGGCGGACACCGTGAACAACGTGATCGGCGGCGTCGAGCCGGTGACCGGTCGCAAACTGGGCCTGGCCGCGCTGAGCGGTGTGCCGGAAGACCTGACCATCATCGGTGCGCCAGGCTTCACCGGCACCAAGGCCGTGGCCAGCGAATTCGCCTCGTTTGGCAAACGCATCAAGGCGCGGGTAGTGCTCGACGGCAAGGACGCCGCGGTCGCTGACCAAGTGACGTACAGCCAGGAACTGGGTGGCGCGGACCTCGGTTTCGACCGCTGCCTGCTGGTGCACAACATGCCGTCGGTGTACTCCAAGGCTGCGAAGAAAAACGTGTTTCTGGCGCCGTCGAGCCTGGCCATTGCGGCACTGGCCAAGGTCAAGCAGTGGGAGAGCCCGGGCAACCAGGTCACTTACGCCGAGGACGTTTCGCGCATCGTCGAATACAACATCCTCGACACCTCCACCGAAGGCGATCTGCTCAACCGCTACGGCATCAGCTACTACGCCCGGACCATCCTCGGCGGATTCTCGCTGCTGGGTAACCGCTCGATCACCGGCAAGTTCATGAGCTACGTCGGCCTGGAAGATGCGATCAGCCGCAAGCTGGTGAAAGCCGGCCAGAAAGCCATGGCCAAGAACCT
>Ga0302175_10000536_pt1 | contig 12148 bp, 8 predicted proteins | sample I_Fen_N3_3_FD_198791 | JGI IMG/M metagenome (GOLD analysis project Ga0302175, IMG submission 198791) | Peat permafrost microbial communities from Stordalen Mire near Abisko, Sweden - I_Fen_N3_3 | ecosystem: Environmental > Terrestrial > Soil > Wetlands > Permafrost | place: Sweden: Abisko... | reverse complement strand
TGCTGCGCGAGTTCCGCGGCTACAAGCTCGAATCCTTTAGCAACCGCGCCGACCTTGAGCACTCCTGCAGCCCGGTGTACACCCGTGGACTGCTGCGCCAGGGCCAAGCGGCATTCGCAGTTATCGGCGTCAGCAGAGACGAGACCCAGCCGTCCATCGACGCCGCGCTCACCTTCGGCATTCTCTGGATGCATCGCCAGCGCGAACAGCTCGCCAGCCGCTCTCACATTGTGGGACTCAAGCTCTTCGTCCCCGCCGGCCGCAGCGAGATGGTTCAGCAGCGCATGGCCCACCTCAATCGCGATGCGGCGAAGTGGCAGCTCTACCAACTCGATGAGCGCGCTGAGACCTGTGCGCTACTCGATAGCGAGGATGCGGGTAACCTTGCGACTCGCCTGATTAGAGCAGTCGATGCAGATGCGGCGCATGCGCGATTCGCGGCTTCCATCGCCCGCATCAAGGCGATTGTGCTGGAGTGCGAGGTCACTGTCGAGTCGGCGACAGAGATCATCTTCCGTCGCTACGGTCTGGAGTTTGCGCGCGCGAAATTCGCGCCCATCGCAGGCTCGTTCCGCAATCACGAAGTCATTACCTTCGGACTGTGGCCCGCGGAGTACACGCTTGATGACTCAAACGAAGCCATGTTTCGCGACCTGATGACCCGCATGGCGGCACGCCGCAATGCCGGCGGAGAGCATGGTGATCCGCTCTTCCGGCTCTGCCCCGAGCGCTGGCTCGAGTCGCTGATCATCCGCGACGTGCGCGGGATTGACGAGCGCCTCGATCCCCGCTTCGTGTACTCGCAGGTGCCCGCCTTCGCCTCCACCGATCGCGCCATGATCGACGTGCTGACCTGCACGCTCGATGGCCGCCTCGCCATCCTCGAGCTGAAAGCCGACGAAGACATTCATCTCCCGATACAGGGCCTCGACTACTGGGCGCGCGTGCGTTATCACCAGAATGAAGGAGGCTTCGTGCAAAACGGTTACTTCGGCGGTCGCGAACTCTCTGCCGCGCCGCCTCTGCTGTATCTCGTAGCTCCGGCTCTGCGAACTCATCCGGCGACGGATACGCTGCTGCGCTACCTGTCCCCACAAATCGAGTGGACAGTAGCTCAAGTAGATGAGCGCTGGCGCAATGAAGTCCGAGTCGTAAATCGCAAGCACCCGCAAGCCATTCCAGACCCGAGGAGATCCGTTTGACCGCCCTATCACATGCGACTAAGCTTGAGCCTGAGCCATCAATTCCTCTGCTCTTTCAGATCCCCTGGACTAAGTCAGCCTATCTGAAGCTTCCCTCTCTTAGGACACACGCCCCCAGGGAGCGCGCTCCGTCATGATTTGCCCTCAATGCGACAGTGAAATGTCGAAAAAGTGGAACCCCAGCTCGGCAAACACACCGGTCGTGGCAGCGGTGGTTTGGGAGTGCGGTGTATGCGGCTGCAAACTCACGCAGGCCGACATGAAGGTGTCGGCGAAGCACCCGGGAATCCTCGAAGTCCCGTTTCCCCCGAACGACGGTGTGAGTTGAGGATGGGCGGTCGGCAGGCCATGAGTGCACCGCGGAATTTGTAATGAAACTGTTTTCACTTCATTGCCGTCTTTGCGGAGGAAGTCAGTTCAGAGCCGATCCTCCCGAAGGCTGGCTGGAAACCGAACTGTTTCCGCGCTTGTTCATCGCCCCCGGTCGTTGTACGGCCTGCTTTAAGCGATGTTACCGGCCGCTCTTTTTCAAGTGGGAAAAATCGCAAGCCACTTGGCCTTAGCCTGGTGCGATCTGCGCTTATGACGGTTGTACTCCGCCTTCGAGCGCGCGGAATTTCCAGTAGTCCCCGGCGGTTTCGCTCAGATCTCCCGCTGCCTTTTCGCCCTTGAAGACCCTGGAGACTCCGCGCACTACGCGGCGCATCGGTAGTTCCCCGCTGGCGTCGGTGAGAAACAGTTCGCCAACTTTGGTGGTGCGGTAATACCAGCGCTTCAGCAGTGCGAGATGCTCCATCCACTCCAGCGCGCTCTGCGGGTTCAGAGGTTCGACTTCGGCGAGGGCTTGGGTGATGCGCGCTTCCATCGATTGCGGTTTCGCCTGCATGTGAGCCGCTTCGGACTTGGAGGCAACGTCGAGTGGCACCGGGTCGCAGATTCTTCCGGCAACGATTTTGAAGAGCGCTACCGAGTCCGCTGCCGCCGACGGTTGAATCATGACGCCATCGAGTTCATCAAGCCGCCGAACGATATCGGGCAACTGCGAGACGGCGGCCTTCACCTTTTCGAGGCGCGTATGCAGCGCGGCCGCGCCTTCGAAGTCGAGATTGGCAGAGGCTTCATCGCGCTGCTTCTGGATCTCGCGCACCAGAGATTGTCCGCCGCCGGAAAAGTAGTCTTGCACGCGAGCGACCTCGACTGCGTACTCTTCGTCGGTGCAGCCCTTGAAGCACGGCGCCAGGCACATCTTCATCTCTGAGTAGATGCAGCCCGGAAAGGCAGGGTCGGGATTAAGGTCGTCGGTACACCGCCGCATCTTGAAGAAGTCGAGAGAGTCGTTAGCGAATTTTTCGGCGGCGACGCGAGTGGGGAAAGGCCCGAAGTATTGAGATGTGGTTTTGCGTCCGCTGATGCGCGTGGTTACCGCTGCCCGCGGATACGGGTTGTCGACGATGAGTTTGACCAGCGGCGCAAAGCGAAAGCGCAGTCGGTCGCCGTAGGTGGCCGGGAACTCCTGCCGCAGTGTTTTGTACAAAGCGAGCGAGGCTTCAAAGTCAGAACCGGTGGCGGTCCATTCGACGCTGCGAATGCGGTCGCGCAGATTGAGTCGGCGGCTTTGGCCTTCAGGGGCGGCGAGCAAACGCTGCAATCGACGTCGCAGGTTCGACGACTTACCGATATAAGGCTCGCTGCCCTCGGTGCCTCGCAGCATGAACACCGCGGCGCTCGCCGGGGCGGCAGCGAAGAGTTCAGCGTCGCGTTGGGGAACAAACTCCACGCGAAGATTCTAGTGGATAGCATCGCAGGTATGCGCTGCTGCATCAGTATGTTTTTGCCGCATTACGAAAGGACTCCACTTGCCCCACTTGTTTGAACCGCTGTCGCTCCGCGATGTGATTCTGCGTAACCGCATTGCTGTCTCTCCCATGTGCGAGTATTCCTCCGTGGACGGAATGGCGAATGATTGGCATTTCGTTCACTTGGGCAGTCGCGCCGTTGGCGGCGCAGGCCTTGTGCTGACAGAGGCGGCGGCCGTCTCGCACGAAGGCCGCATCAGCCCCGACGACCTCGGCATCTGGAAGGATGCGCACATCGAGCCCCTCGCGCGCATCGTCAGCTTTATGCGATCGCAAGGAGCGCGCGCTGGCATTCAGTTGGCACACGCAGGACGCAAGGCTTCGACACCGGCTCCGTTTAAGGGCCGGGGCCGCGTTGAACTGGCGGACGGCGGCTGGGAACCCTTAGCGCCATCGGCCATCGCGTTTGCGCCTGACTACCACACGCCGAAGGCGATGAGCCACGAAGACATTCGGCGGGCCATGGGCGATTTTGCCGCGGCGGCCGAGCGCGCTCTTGCGGCGGGCTTCGAAGTAGTGGAGTTGCACGCCGCTCACGGCTACCTCGCGCATCAGTTCTTGTCGCCCCTTTCGAATGAGCGTGCCGACGAGTACGGAGGCACCTTCGCGAATCGCGTTCGCTTCACTCTTGAGATGGCGCGCTCAGTGCGTGCGGTGTGGCCGGAACGGCTGCCCCTGCTTGTGCGCGTCTCGGCCACCGACTGGGTCGATGGCGGATGGACGCTCGATGAAACGGTAGAACTCGCGTCGCTCCTCAAGAAGGAAGGCGTTGACCTCATCGATTGCTCGTCGGGTGGTCTGGTGCCTCACGCGAACATCACGATTGGCCCCGGATATCAGGTTCCGTTTGCCGAGCGCATTCGACGCGAAGCGGGAATCGCAACGGGTGCAGTTGGCATGATTACAACCGCCACACAAGCTGACGCGATCGTGGGTCACGGACAAGCTGACCTGGTATTGCTGGCGCGCGAGTTATTGCGTGATCCGTATTGGCCGCTGCATGCGGCCGAGAAATTGAGAGTTGTTGGCGATTGGCCACCCCAATATCTGCGTGCCGCTCCGGCGGGCTCCAAGGCGCGGGAGTAGAGGTTGGTCTTATTTTTTGCGTTTTACGCTGAGGGTTGAGCGAGCTTCAATCGGTTGGAAGTGAGCTTTCTTGGAATGCAGCCGGTAGTCGCGGCCGTCCATTTCGACCTTCTTGCACATCTCGTGCAGACGGGAGCGCATGCGCTCGCCGATGCGGTCGCCGAGGGTTTCGCGACGGGCGGCTTTTTCCGCGGCGGCCTGGCTAAACGAGTTGGAGTCATCGGTTCGTTCCTGCTCGGGCTTGTCAGGAAAGTTCGTGGTAAAGATGGTCGTCTTGTTTTCGTTGTAGCGGCTGTTAAGGATGTAGTTCACGGTGTCAAAGACCCATTCGGTGCTGCGAACCGCGCCGAGCTCGTCGAGCACCAGAACTTCAGCGTCGAAGACGGGACGAAGAATTTCCATCTCGGTGGCCTGTACCGACGGGTTGAAGGAGTTCTGGATCGACTTTAGCAACTCGCGATAATCGCAGAACAAACAAGGCACACCCTTATCGCGAATCAGTGCTTTGAGAATGCCGACAGCAAGGTGCGTTTTGCCCACTCCGACCGACCCCACTAGCAGCAAGCCGGTCTTCTCGACCGGATACTCTTCGACGAAGCGTCCCACCGCCAGCTTCGCTTTTCCCAGCTTCGCGTCTTCCGGATCTTCCGGATCATACTTGTAGGTCTCAAGCTCGCAGTGCTCGTAGCGGGCGGGGATTTTTGCCGCAGCCAGGAGACGTTCGCCGCGGCTCTTGCGCCGGCAATCGCAGCGAGTCACCTCGTGGACGTTGTCGCGAGTGACTTCGCGCCACCCCGTTCCACTGCAGAGGGGGCAAACGTTGTCGCCGGGAGTAGTGACGTCACTCATGGTTGTTTGGGACCGCAGCTCGAATCTACTTGCCTCGCCGCCGCGACGCAAGCGCGAGGCTGCACAAAGAGGAAGGCATTACGCGCACTAACCCGTTTCCCTTCACTGCCTTTCGGTCATGCCCACAAAGTTGCATGCACAACCGCGTTGCCCGCAGCACTACCGCGCAGTACACTACTCCCTCCGAATTCATCATTCCTTCATAATCCGCGCCAAAAATCATATGGACCGTTATCTTTGTATTCACTGTCATTTTTATCAGCCGCCGCGCGAGAATCCCTGGCTTGAAATCGTTGAACAACAGGATTCCGCGTACCCCTATCACGATTGGAACCAGCGCATTAATGCGGAGTGTTACGCGCCGAACGCCGCGTCGCGCATTCTGACCGCTGACAACCGCATCACTCGGATCGTGAACAACTACTCGCGCATTAGCTTCAACGTGGGCCCCACCCTGCTCTCGTGGATGGCCGACCTTGCCCCCGAAACCTACCAGGCCATCCTCGATGCCGACATTGCCAGCCAGAAGCGTTTCTCCGGACACGGTTCCGCCATCGCTCAGGTCTACAACCACATGATCATGCCGCTGGCGAATCGCCGCGACAAGCAGACGCAGGTGGTCTGGGGGCTGCGCGACTTTCAGAGTCGCTTTAATCGGGATCCCGAGGGCATGTGGCTGGCCGAAACCGCCGTAGACGTCGAAACTCTTGAGGTCCTGGCCGCGAACGGAATCAAATTCACCGTTCTTGCGCCCTCGCAGGCCAAGGCAGAGCGGCGCGTCACTACTGTCAAATTCAAGAACGTCGAAGGCGGCAAGATCGACCCAACGCGTCCCTACGTGTGCAATCTTCCCTCCGGCCGCAGCATCAACTTGTTCTTCTACGACGGCCCCATTTCGCGGGCAGTCGCGTTCGAAGGGCTGCTGTCTGATGGTGAGCGTTTCGCCAACCGCCTCATGAGTGGATTCAGTCCTGACCGCCGTTGGAAGCAGCTCATGCACATCGCTACCGACGGCGAGACCTACGGCCATCACCACAATAAGGGCGAGATGGCGCTCACGTACGCGCTGCACCATATCGAGTCGAAGAAGCTAGCGCAGCTTACGAACTACAGCGAGTACCTCACCATCAATCCACCGACGCACGAAGCCGAGATCGTAGAGAACACTGCTTGGAGCTGCTCGCATGGACTTGGCCGGTGGAGCGTCAACTGCGGTTGCAACTCCGGAAGCAAGCCCGGTTGGGCCCAGTCGTGGCGCGCGCCGCTGCGCAACGCGCTTGACCACCTGCGCGACAGCCTAGTCGAGCCGTTCGAAACCAAGGCGTCGGAGTTCTTGGCCGATCCGTGGCTGGCACGCGACGAATACATTGCCATGGTGCTGGATCGCAGCGAAGCCAGCCTCAACAAGTTTCTCGCCACGTACGCCCGGCGTCCGCTGCTCGACGACGAAGTGACCACGTTCTGGTCGCTGCTGGAGATGCAACGTCACGCAATGCTGATGTACACGAGTTGCGGATGGTTCTTCGACGAACTGTCGGGTCTGGAGACTGTGCAGGTCATCATGTATGCCGGCCGCACGTTGCAACTCGCCCAGCGGCTGTTTCCCGATCACCACGAAGAGACGTTCCGCGAGCTGTTGCAATCGGCAAAGAGCAACCTGGCGGACTTTGGCGACGGCGCGCAGATTTTTGACAAGTTTGTGAGGCCTGCGCAGGTCAGCCTGCTCGACGTGGCCGCGCACTATGCCATCGCGTCGATGTATCAGCTGGCGGGCAGCGGAGACCTGGAACGCGCCTACGACTTGAAAATCATCGAAGACATTCGACTGGAGTCGGGCAAGGCTCACCTCGCACTCGGTGCCATCACGGTGCGCTCGCGTATCACGCGAAGCCAACGTGACGTCTGCTTTGGGGTACTGCATTTCAGCGATCACAACATCATGGCAGGCGTCCGCGACTATCCGGGTGAAGCGGACTTCCGCGACATGGTGCGCGGCGTGCGCGATTCTTTCCAGGACGCTAATCTGCCCGACGTCGTCCGCCAGCTTGACCGATATTTCAGCGAAGCCAGCTACACGCTCAAGTCGCTGTTCCGAGACGAGCGCCAGAAAATTGTGAGCAGCTTGCTCAGCTCGACGATGGACGACGTGGAAGCCTCCTATCGCTACATTTATGAGCGGCACGCGCCCCTGATGGGCCTGCTCGGAGGTATGGGCGCCCCTTTGCCCAAAATGCTGCACCTTACCGCGGAGTTCGTGCTGAATACCTCGTTGCGGCGCGCCTTCAACGCCGATGAACTGAACGTAGAGCGCATCCGCGCGCTGATCGATACCGCCGACCGCGAAAGAATCCAGTGGGACGCGGCATGGCTGGCATACTCGCTGACGCGCCGCTTCGGCAAAATGGCAGACGAGCTGGCCCTGAAGCCGCGCGAAGAACTGCTGCATCGCTTCAATCTGGCTGTTGACCTGGTGCGTTCGCTGCCGTTCGAGGTGGATCTTGCGCGTGTGCAAAACGTGTATTACTGCCTTCAGCAAAACGTATATCCGCTATTTGCCGAAAAGAACGACACCGCATCGCTGACCTGGATACATGAGTTTGCGACGTTGGGCGAGAAACTCGGCTTTGTTGGATAGGCCGCGGCGCCGATACCGGCGTCGTGATTCCCCGAGTCTGAAAGTGAGTCGCATCGAACGAATTCCCGCCTCAACCGGGGCTTGCGCCCGCAATTTCCTCCGGGCCCTGTGGCGCCAAAACAAACTAGCCAAATTTACACGGTAATTCATTGTTGAGTTACTTTAGTTTGGCTTTTACCACCATCGTTCGTTCTCTTTTAGGTCTCGGCTCGTTTATTCGTTGACCACGGCCAAATGTATAGACCCCCGGTACGAGACTCCAGCGAGACTCGCGCCACCGACTCGAACCGCGCCGGGGGTTGAGCGCAGGGCCCAAGGGTTTCCCCCCTTTATTTCAAGGAGTAAACCGTGCAAATTCAAACTGAAATTAGACAGCAACTGCTCGCCACGAGTCGGCGTACCAAGATCGGCGCACAATTATCATGCCTCATCCTGATACTCGGAACACTCACACTCAATTCTGCCGCGCAGACAGGCGGTTCCGGACCGTCGAGCAAACCAGTGGCACAACTGCCGAGGATCTATCTGGACACCTCGTGGCAGCAACCAATCGGCGGCACAACCTGGGCAGCCCATGATGTTACCCAATTCAGAACGGCGCTTACCAACTCGGTGCCGGGAGACGTGATTGTTCTGGACGCGGGAGTCACGTACAGCGGCTCGTTCACTCTTCCGGCGAAAACCAACCCAGGCAACAAATGGATCTACATCATCTCCTCGCAACTCGCCAACCTGCCCGCAGGGACTCGTGTGTCTCCGGCGAACGCGATTTACATGCCGAAACTCGTTGCACCCGGCGCAACCGGCCCCTTCACGGTTGCATACGGCGCGAATTACTGGCGGCTGGCTGGACTTGAGCTGACGGCCGCCTCCAATTACCCGACCGGATGTGGCACCGCTGCTCTGCATTGCATGACGTACTTCCTGATGAACATAATCGGAACTTCCGGAGCCTTGGCCGATCACATCTACGTCGATCGCGTCTACGGTCATGGTGGTCCACTGCAAGATCTTCAGGGCGGAATCATTACCAATTGGAATAACGCCGCGCTTGTCGACAGCTACATTGACGATGTGCACATAAAAGTTTACGACTCAGTTGGCACAGGCTGTTACCGGTGCCTCGGCCCAATCAAGATCGTGAATAATTACATCTCATCATCCACAGAAAACATTATGTTCGGAGGCGCGGGCGGCAACGGTAATCCGGGCGTGCCTTCGGACATTGAGATCCGCAACAACTACCTGTACAAACCGTTGGCGTGGGTCACGGCGTCGGTGACGAATGGTTCCATGGTTGTGAAAAACGCCTTCGAGGTAAAGACAGGTCAGCGCATTCTATTTGACGGCAATGCCATCGAGAATGTGTGGGCACATGGGCAATTAGGATATGCCATCGTGCTGACCGTGCGGACCTCGCAGGGCGGCGACTTTGCGGTTGTGAATGACCTCACCATCACCAACAACGTGCTGAAGAATGTGGTGTCAGGCATAAACAGCTTGGCGGAAGATGATCTCTGTGGCCCGAGTACAGGCTATCCGAACTGCCATAATCCGGGCTCTCAAGACCGCTGGAACATCGCCAACAACCTGATCTTGTTTTACGACCCGAAAATTCTCGGCGGTAACCGCAACGTGGCTTTGGCTATGAGTGGCGGATTAAACCGGCTTGCCGGCAACACCCCAGGCACGACTCGCGGCATTGTGTTCCAGCACAACACCGCAGTGTCAGCGGCCTCCACTCCTTGCTGGAACTCGATTTACTTCAGCTCCAACGGACAGGCCCCTCCGTTTAAGGTGCCAATTTCGAACAATGTGTGGTTTCTCGACAATGTGCTGTGCGACCATCCCACCGGAGACTACGGCTACGTTGGCACCACCGGACTAAAGAACTACATGGGTAATCCGAGTACTGTACCGAACGACTTCAACGCGCGGTTCTATGGGAACGTCATCTGGGCGCAGCCAGGAGAGACAGTCCCGAGCTACCCCGTAACCGATCTGACGCAAGCTGCACCGTTTACCTACGTCAACCCGTCAGCAATGGATTACCAGTTGCTGACACCCGTCTGGACGAACACCACCGACGGGAAGCAGGCCGGTATCGATAACAATTACCTGCCGAATCACTAGCGGAACACGACCGCTGAGATACCCGGCCTCTGCAACAGGGGCCGGACTTTTCTTGCAGATTGCCCCGAACGCCGCCCGGGTACTTCCGTACTTAGGGGCCTCGACATGTGCCGCCGACTACGGTCCAATACACTGCCGCCATCTTTACCTGAGGCTGATTCGGGTGCGTGCCAATCCGCGACGGTCTCCGCCGCCTGCAACCAGGTGATCTTTTTAGCCATCGCCCGCTCCATGGCGGCCTGTGAGTAAAAGTTCATATCTGTCATGGTCTCCTACCCCCGTCGCCGGAAGGGCGGACAGATCACTTGCTATCTCAACCGGACATATCATGTGCTAACGACACGGTCTCCGGTTTCCCTTGACACGCGACGCTGGGCGCACTACATTTTCCCGCCATGGGTTCGCTAGGTTCGCAGGAGTCACTATGAACAAGACCGATCTGGTTGAGAGAATCGCGGCCTCCACCGGAATTACGAAAACCGCCGCCGCAGGCGCCATCGACGAGTTCGTGGATTCAGTCACCAGAGCGCTGAAAAAAGGCGATCGTGTGACGCTGGTCGGCTTTGGAACGTTTTCCGTGCTCCAGCGAAAAGCCCGCAACGGACGCAACCCGCAGACGGGTGGCGTCCTCAAGATCGCTGCCCGCCGTGTCGCCAAGTTTTCCCCTGGTGTCGAACTGAAGAAGCAGGTCAACAAGAAGTAGTTCGAAACGCTTGCCGCCCTTGACCGAATCGGCGGACGTCAAACAGAAAGGCAACGCTGCATCGGGATGACCCCTAAACCCCATGGCGCGGCCCCGGAGCGGAGGTTTCTGCGGAGAGTCATCAGTGCGACTACAGATGGCGTGCTGGTGCACCTGCACCTGACGTGCGGACATCTGGTCAGCGAGCGAAAGAACGAGGTAGCAAAACCGACACCGACGCAGGTTGACTGCTGGGCTTGCAAGCAAGAAGCGGCTGACCCCCAATAGGTTCACCTACTCGCTGCAATGCTGCCGAGCAGCGCTGAACGTTCTGACAGGGCAACGCGTCAACGTCAGCGAATCTGGGAGTGGTCTGCATCCAATTCCGGCCACGAGAATCCAATACCTGCAAAGAGGCATGCGCGGGTTGCCCGGATTACCGGAATTCCGGTAAAATAAGGGTTTGCAACCAGCGAGTTAGGGAGTCCCATGAAGGCAGCCATCCATCCGGTTTACAACGAGACCCGCGTACACTGCGCCTGCGGCAACGCATTTATGACCCGTTCCACTCATAAGGGCGACATCAACGTCGAAATTTGCTCTGCCTGCCACCCGTTCTTTACGGGCAAGCAGAAGTTGATGGATACCGCCGGCCGCGTGGAACGTTTCCGCCGCAAGTACGCCAAGAGCGATGCCGGCAAGGCCGAGGCCGCCGCAAAGGCAGTCGCAACCAAGTAGTTTTGTGTCTTTGGTTTACCTCAAGCCTCCGCTGCGGCGGAGGCTTTCTGTTGCCGAGGAGTTAGCGGCGCGAATCAGAAAGGGGAAGCTCATGTCACTCCGACCAGTGAAACAAATCATTCAGACGAAGCCGACGCTGGAAGGCGCCGGGGTGAAGCTGCAGCGTGCGTTTGGATTCGGTAAGACCAAGGATTTCGATCCGTTCCTCCTGCTGGACGATTTCCGCAATGACAATCCCGACGATTACCTGGCGGGATTCCCGTGGCATCCGCATCGCGGGATTGAGACGATTACCTACGTGCTGGCAGGTTCGGTGGAGCACGGGGACAGCTTGGGCAACAAGGGCAAGATGGGCGCCGGCGACGTGCAATGGATGACGGCCGGCAGCGGCATCATGCACCAGGAAATGCCCAAGGGAGACGCGCAAGGTCGCATGCATGGCTTTCAGTTGTGGGCGAACCTCCCCTCGCGGCTGAAGATGACCGATCCGCGATATCAAGACATTCCGTCGAGCGCGATTCCCGAGGTGACTGACGACGACGGCACGCACGTGCGCGTGATTTGTGGCGAGTTCTGGGGAAAGCGCGGACCGGTAGAGGGCGTGGCTGCCGATCCGAACTATCTCGATATCTCCGTCGCTCCGGGCCAGCGCAAACGGCTTAAGGTCGAGACCACGCGGAATGCGTTTGCCTACGTGTTTGCGGGCTCGGGGACGTTCCGCGACTCTTCCCAACCCCGCGCAGTACTGACCGAGCAGGCTGCCAACCCCGATGCTCCGGCGACGTATGATGCAAGGAGTCACTCGCTGGTTCTCTTTGATCGCGGTGACGAAATCACGGTACAGGCGAGCGACGAGGGCATCCGTTTCCTGCTCGTATCGGGTAAGCCCGTCGAGGAGCCGGTTGCGTGGTACGGCCCGATTGTGATGAATACGCAAGAAGAACTGCGACAGGCAATGGCCGATTTG
>Ga0302175_10000530_pt1 | contig 12305 bp, 7 predicted proteins | sample I_Fen_N3_3_FD_198791 | JGI IMG/M metagenome (GOLD analysis project Ga0302175, IMG submission 198791) | Peat permafrost microbial communities from Stordalen Mire near Abisko, Sweden - I_Fen_N3_3 | ecosystem: Environmental > Terrestrial > Soil > Wetlands > Permafrost | place: Sweden: Abisko... | reverse complement strand
CCGGTCGATTACATACTCCCGGTTCGCATTGTCAAAATACCCGTATCGCAATCAAGCCTCCGCTGTTCGCCGTTCGCTCTTTGCTGTTCGTAAGCTGGTGAAGAAATCCCTATTAGGCCTGAGGTCACTTCCCGCTGTCCGCGGTCACAAATTGCCGCAGCCACTGCAACAGTTCCTTGGCCTTCTCTGGAGTGTCCGCTTCTACGGTCAACCGCAACACTGGCTCGGTGCCAGAGAACCGCAGCAGCGCCCAATTGTCGTTCTCCAGCAGAAGCTTCGTACCATCCATATGCGAGATGCTTACCACTTCATAAGGACCGATGTGGCTGCTCGGTGTGTCTTTCATCCGCTTCGGCACTGCGATGCGCATCTCGGGCGTCGCCGGCAGACTCTCTTCCACGTAATACAAGCGTCCCGTCAGCCCGTATACCCGTTCCAGCAGTTGCGAAACTTTCTGGCCTGTCTTAGCGAGCATCTCTACGACCAGCGCGCAAGCGAAGATGCCGTCTTTGCCCAGAATATGCCCGCGAATCGTGAGTCCGCCTGATGACTCACCACCCAGCACCGCACTGTGCTCCTGCATCGTCGAAACGATGTGCTTGAAACCCACCGGAGTCTCATAGCACTGCTCACCCAACTTCTTCGCCAACCGGTCCAACAGGTGCGATGTCGAGAGGTTGCGCACGACTCCGCCACGCTCTCCACGCACTTCGTGCAGGTACCAATACAGAAGCAGCAGCACATCGTTGATGGAGATATATCGCCCGCGCTCGTCCAGCAGCGCCACTCGGTCGGCATCGCCATCCATCGCCAGCCCGAGGTCGTAATTCCCTTCTTGCATCTCCGAACTCAGAAGCCGCAGTGCCTCCTCGTTTGGCGCCGGTGACCGCCCTCCAAACAGGGGGTTGTGCCGCTCATGGATGAACGTCACCCGGCAGCGTGCCTCAGTCAGCACGGTACCCAGCGTAAGCTGCCCCACGCCGTACATCGGATCGACAATGACCTTCAGCCCCGCCTCGCGAATCTTGTCTAGATCGATCAACGCCTCCACCGCGTCCACGTACTCGTTCGTGTAATCGCGCTTCTCGACGATCCCGGCATCCAGCGCCAGGTCGAGTTCCAACTTGATGACGTCTTTCTCGCTAAGCATGTTCGCTTCGGCCTCGATCAGCCGCGTTTCATCGTCAAGCAGCAACGATCCATCACCGCGAAACACTTTCAACCCGTTCCATTCCGGAGGATTATGGCTCGCGGTAAACATCAAGCCGTATGCGGACCCTTTGATTGCGGTCGCGTAGGTAATGAGCGGCGTCGGTGCATCTTCCGCCTGCAAAATTGCAAGGATATCGTTGCCCGCGAACACCTCCGCAGACGCCTCCGCAGCCTGTTTCGACAGAAACCGCCGATCGTATCCGATGACGACTCCGCGCTTCTCCGCCGACTGCCGCGTAATCTCATTTGCCAGGGCCTGCGTTAACCGCCGCACATTGTGTAGCGTAAAGCCCTCGCCGATCAGCGCCCGCCATCCGCCAGTGCCAAATGCGATGAGGTTCTGCTCTTCCTGCCGCCGCGGTCGATACAACCGCTTCTGCAAAATAAACTCCGCCCGAGCAAAGTCCGCATCCGAGTTAATACCCTGCACCTCGTCCTGATCGTAGAGCTGGTAGCTCTCTACCTTCAGCCCGGAGCGGATCAACTGGTGTACGCAATCGGTCAGCCGGTAATCGCCATCCACCGGCGATGGCGACAAGTTCTGCAGCGCATTGGCGATCGATTTCGCGTTCACCACATAAGCGCCAACGTTGATTTCGCGAATTGCCCGCACTTCAACCGACGCCTCGGTGTCTTCGATGATGTCAATGATCTGCCCGCCCGCGTCACGGATAATGCGGCCGTAGGGCAATGGCTTGTCCACCACGGCAGTCAGCAGCGTCAGGTGCGCCTGCTTAAGTCGATGCCGGTTCAGCAGACCCAGAATCGAAGCCGGTCGAAACACTGGGGTATCGCCGTATAGGATCAGCAGGTTCCCATCGAACGCCGGAATCGATTCGCACACCCGCCTTACCGCATCACCGGTGCCACGTGGCTGCTCCTGCTCCACGTAGTGAAACTTCGGCCCAAGGTGGCTGCGCACCTCCTGCTGCCGGTAACCCACCACGACATGCACATCTCCGGGCTCGACCACCTGCAAAGCGTTCTGCACTACGCACTGCAGTACCGTTTGTTCGCCCAGCTTTTTCAGCACCAGTGACTGGCCTTCCGACGTCGTGGCGTCCTGACCTGCGGCCAGAATTGCAGCCTTCAGTAGCTTCTCGTTCTCATCCAACATAGTTGCCATAGTCTCGTGTTCTTCTTCGCCGCCAGCGACAAGCCTAGCCAGCCGGTCCAGCAAGTTCCGGATCCGGCGTCGCAGTCCTCGGCCCGTGAATCGGCACAAACTTCGCCATGATCATCGCGGGTACAGCAGAAATCAGCACCCATAGGAAGAAGCGTTCGTAGCCGATCTTCATCTGGATCCATCCACTCGCCGCGCCAGGGACAATGAGACCCAGAGCCATCAGCGAATTGGCAAAAGCATAGTGTGCGGTCTGATACCTACCCGGGGCAATTTCCTGCATCATCACCAGCATCACGCCCACGTAACCGAAACCATAGCCAAACATCTCCAGCGACATCGCTAGCGTGATGAGCGCCGTGCTAGTCGGTAGCACCGTGCTCAGATAAAAGTACGTCAGCATCGGCACATTCATCACTAGAATCAGCGGCAAGAGCGCCCGCTTCAGTCCGAGCCACGCCGCGAAGTAGCCGCCCAGAACGCTACCAATAATGAAGGCCGCTGTCCCGAACGTTCCGTAGATCGCTCCAAATTGCGCTGTGGACAGCCCAAGTCCACCATCCGCGCGCGCGGCTTTCAGGAAGAGCGGCCCCACCTTTACGACCTGCCCTTCGCCAGCGCGAAACAGAAACACGAACAACAGCAGAATCCAGATGTTTGGCTTCTTGCAGAAATCGACCACCACGTCCCAGAATGTCGCCAGCATATCGCGCAAGTTCCGCGAATGACGTTCCGCCCCGCCCGCTGGCAAGACTCGTGAGTGAAACAAGCTGAGGACCACAAGCGTGATTCCGGCCAAGCCGAAAATAATCATCCACGCCCGAACCACCGGCATGCGGGTCTCCAGATAGCCGACCAGTATCAGCAGGCCGCCCTGCGAGACGAAGCGCGCAACGTTGTAGAACCCTCCCTGCCAGCCCGCATATTCTGCTTGCTGCTTTGAACTGAGGCTGGCCATGTAAAGCCCGTCCGCCGCAATGTCATGGGTGGAAGACCAGAACGCAATCAGCGCGAACAGTGCGACACTGTAGCGGAAATAGTTGGGCAGGGGCAGGCACAGTGCCAGTACGCCCAGGGTGAATCCCCCGAACAACTGCATGGTCACCACAAAGAACTTCTTGGTGCGGTACATTTCCAGGAAGGGGCTCCACAGAGGCTTCAATGTCCACGGCAACGCCAGAACGCTCACTGTGGCGGTGATCTTTACGTTGGACACGCCCATGCGCGAGTAGAAGATCAGCGCCATCATATTGACGGCATAAAACGGCAATCCTTCGGCGAAATACAGTGTCGGGACCCACACGCTGGGGCCGAATCGGCCGGGTCGCAGCTCGGTGCTCATCGAATCCTTTCGTCAGGCGCCGCGGGCTCACGAATGAAGACGGTCGTCCAGCCGGCACTGCCACCATACAAGACCGTCCGAAGTACCTCAACCCGTATCTACTCTTCGCAATCGAGCATAAACGGTCATAAACGAACATATCGCATGGCAAGCTCAAAGGCAAGCTGCGTCCAGCGCGGCTCGCTTGTCCTGCTATGCTCGATAGGAATACTGCAAAGGGATCCTGAAGTACTTGCCGCCCATACTCAACGCCCAGGGTTTGTCGAAGCGCTTCGGCGCCACGCCGCTTTTCGAAGAAATTTCGTTCGTCATCAGCGAGCGCGATCGCATCGGCCTGATTGGTCCAAACGGCTCCGGCAAGTCAACCCTCCTCCGCATCCTCTCGGGCCTCATATCACCCGACAGCGGAGACGTTGCCCTGCGCAAGCGCACCCGGCTCAGCTACCTGCAACAAGAGTCGCAGTTCCCTGCGGGACAGACCGTCCGCGAGGTCATCCATGCCGCACTGGAAGGCGCCAGCGTTTCCGAGTCCGAGTGGGAGGCCCTTACCGGCGAGGTACTGGGGCGCACCGGCTTCGAAGACTTCGATCAGGACGCCTCAGCTCTCTCCGGTGGCTGGCGCAAGCGCCTGGCCATCGCCGAAGCCCTGGTGCAGCAGCCTGACATTCTCTTGCTCGACGAGCCCACCAACCATCTCGACCTTGCGGGTATTGCGTGGCTGGAGGAATTGCTACAAGATGCGCCGTTTGCGTCGGTCATCGTGAGTCATGACCGATACTTCCTCGAGAACGTGGCCAACGAGATGGTCGAGCTGAGCCGCGTCTATCCAGACGGATTCCTTCGCACCAGCGGCAGTTACACCGCATTTCTGGAAAAGAAAGAAGCATTCCTTCATGCCCAGGGTAAGCGCCAGGAGGCGCTGGAGAATCTGGTCAAGAATGAAATCGCGTGGCTTCGCCGCGGGGCCAAGGCACGTACTCGCAAATCCAAGGCTCGCATTGGCAAAGCTCACCAGTTGATGGGCGAGCTGGCTGACCTCAACAACCGGACACGCACGGCCAGCACGGGAATTGATTTCTCCGCCACCGAACGCCAGACGAAGCGGCTGATCGAATTGCAGAGTGTCAGCTACTCCTACGCCGAGCGTCCGCTGTTCTCGAACTTCGACTTCGCAATCACCGCGGGCATGCGCGTGGGACTAGTCGGCCCAAACGGGAGCGGCAAATCGACTCTGCTGCGATTGCTGCAGGGCGAACTAGCTCCCACTGCCGGGAGTCTGCGACGCGCCGACTCATTGCAAATCGTCTACTTCGACCAGAACCGCGAGCTCGACTCCACCGACACCTTACGTCGGGCGCTGGCGCCCGAGAGCGATTCGGTAATCTATCAGGATCGCGTCATTCACGTCGCCTCATGGGCGGCACGGTTCCTGTTCAGCGGCGAGCAACTCAACCAGCCGGTCGCCAACCTCTCCGGAGGCGAGCGCGCCCGCGTCCTCATCGCTCGGCTCATGCTTCAGCCCGCCGACGTCCTGCTGCTTGACGAGCCCACGAACGATCTCGACATCCCAACCCTCGAAATATTGGAAGAGAGCTTGTTGGAGTACCGAGGCGCGCTGGTATTGGTCACCCATGATCGCTATATGCTGGATCGCGTTTCCAACGTGGTGCTTGGGCTGGATGGCCTGGGAACGATCGGCCGCTTCGCCGACTATTCGCAGTGGGAAATCTGGCAAGCTGAACAGGTCGAGAACGCCAAGCGGCCGCCGACGGGAGTGTCCGAGCCGAAAGGGTCCACGACCCCGGCAACGCTTAAGAAGAAGCTCTCGTATCTCGAAGCCCGCGACTACGCCGCGATCGAGCAACGTGTCGCCGAAGCCGAAGCCGCACTAGCCACCAAGCAAGCGGCGATTGAAGACCCTGCCATCGTTTCTGACCACGAGCGCCTGCTGGAAGCGCACGCAGAATACGATGAGGCCCGCCGCATCGTCGACGACCTCTACGCCCGCTGGGCCGAGCTGGATGCCAAACTCAACTAGCTAGAGCCTTCTATGGCGTCCCCAGTACCTTGAACGGTGTAATGGTGACGTATAACACAATGGCTAAAAAGGTGAATCACGACTGTTTAGAATCAATGGTTTAGCCGTAAATTGTTCGCATCTCATTGATTCATAGACTAGTTATACGTATCCATTTCTGTCTGTAGGACTTAGCGACTATTTTTAAGCGCTGGATCGCAAGACCAGGCCGAAGCTGCAACTTTTCAAAGAGCATCATTGCACCGCGCATTCGGCGCGGAAGTGACCAGAGACACGGATTCCCTGGCACCATCGATCAAGTTGTAACGGCTAGAGGAAAATGCTTCAAGAAAATTCGGCGGAGCAAAAAACTTTAGTAACCAAAGCGGCCAAAATGGGAAACGGTCCCGCAGCAGCGGTTTGTGACGTCGGCTGAGAATTTGCTGAGGGAGTCGAGAAGCAGATCCCCCGTCCGCCGCGGCGGACGAGGGATGACAATACATAAGGGCTGAGCGGCACCCTTCGTCCCGCAACGCGGGATCAGGGCGGCGGGCTTAGAAGTCATGCCCGCAGCACCGCCTCAACCGTTTCAATGTCCACCAGTCCGTTGCAGCCATAGATCGCGGGTAAGACCTTTTCAGGCGCATACTTCCGGCGCAGTTCCGCCACCTTCAGCGTTCCGGCGCGATAAGCAGGAAGATACATTCTTCCCAGCAACGGGTGCCGTCCCCATGCCCCTGAGAGCTTGTCCGCACGCTCGTCGCTAACGAGGAACTCCCGCCGCAGGGTCTTCGCCACGTCTTCTTTGGCGCGTCCCTCGCCCCATGTCAGATATGACGACTGGTTCTTGGCATCATCCTGTAACAGGGCCAGTAGCACGCCAATCTGCATGTCTTCATCCGGTAACTGCTCGATCTCGGTCACGCCGTACGCGATCAGAATTGCGTTGTTCGCGATCCCTTCGAACAGCGTCGCCGAGCGCGTATTCATGGTCAGTACGGTTGCCTCGAAATCCGCCAATCCGCGCACGTACAGGTTTTGCAAGTAGGCGAACGTCGTCACATGTCCCGGGACCACTTCGTGACTCACGAGTTGTTGAAATTCCGGAAACGAAATCTGCAGCGACGCATTGATCTCGTAGGTCGCTTCGTATTCCGGTTTGCGGTCCGCTGTGCGCGCACGCCCAACGTAGTTCATGGAGCCGGAGAACCATGCGTCTTTGATCGCCAGAAAGTCGATGTTCGCCCGCGGCACCGCGTTGAGTTCCTGGGGCAAGTGAGGCAAAAGGTTCGCTGCGCTGAGATTGTCAAACTGCGCGATCACCGCCGCACCCATACCCCTCACCGATCCCATCGGCACCGTGCGCTCGCGGCGCCATGCATCGACCGCTTGCAACAGTCCATTCCGATCTGCCGAAGCATAGCCTGCACGCCCAAGTAACTCGGCTACCCTATCGCATTTCGCCTGCGGCTGCGAAGGCTCCGGCGCCTTCGCCGTCGAAGCCACCACGCATCGCTCATACGGCACGGCCGGGCCCTGTCCCAGAGTTTCCATTGCCAGTCCCCACATTACTGTCAGGCAATCGGCCAGGCTTGAAAGGTATCGGCCTCGCAACCCGCCGAGCGCGGCCCCTTCCGACTTCACGCCCGCGATAGCCGCCGGTATGTCGACATCCCGCAGATACTGCTCCACAACGGCGCGATCCAGTGCCTTCGCTGTCACGCCACCGCATTCCCTCAGCTTTGCCGCCGAGGCCGCCGTGTAAGCCACGGGAAGCGCCTCATCCGAGAACCACGAGTCCGCAATGAACCGGCCCGTGCCTGACGCGCACATCACGTCGCCACCCCACAGAGTGTCGATGCCCAGAACTGCATTTGCTACCATCTGCCCAAGTTTGTGCATATCACGCCTTCCCTTTCTTCAGAGCGCCGAACCAGATGTACAGGCACAGCCCCAGGAACATTACTGTTGAAACCAATTGCGAAATCGGTTCGTTGGTATAGAACGGCGTTTTGATCAGGTCCTCACGATATTTCGGCAGCAGCCGCAGCGCCGCTCCAATCACGCCACCTAACGCGCCACCAGCCATCAACCCAGAGGCGATAATCACGCCCCGCTCGCGAATTCCCCGTCCATCCTCGCCGCCCATTCTCTCCGAACGTTTGTTGAGGAAGTGCGACAAAAATCCGCCCACCAGCGCCGGAGTATTCAGTTCCAGCGGCAGGTACATTCCCAGCGCAAAAATCAACGACGGCTGCCCGAGCATTTCCAGCAGCACGGCAATCATCGCGCCCACCCCAAATAGCAGGTATGCCACTGGCTGATGGCTCATGAATCCCTCGACCAGGGCTTTCATGATCGACGCTTGCGGCGACGCGAGGACGGGGCGCAAATCGCCGGGCAGCGCCTCGCCAAATTGAAAGGTCCGCGCTAGCATTACGATTGTCAGTCCCGCCGCAACCGCCGCCGCTATCACTCCCAGAAACTTTGCTTTCTCTTGCGCCGCCGGTGTGGAACCCAGCCAGTAACCCGTCTTCAAGTCAGTGATGGTTTGCCCGGAAACTGACAACGCCGTGCACACCATGCCGGCAATCACCATCACAAAAAACATGCCTGTCGTGCCTGACAGCCCGAACCGCAACAGCACCACCGACGAGATGATCACCGTCAGCATCGTCATGCCCGATACCGGATTACGCGCGGTGGTGGCAATCGCATTGGCGGCCACGGAAGTGAAGAAGAACGAAAAGATAAGTGTCATCACCGTGCCGATCGCGATCGCGCTCCACATCACCGGCAACTGCGCGAGGTACACACCCACGGCAATGGCGCCGACCGCCACTCCGATGAAGATCGAGAGCATCGATATGTCGCGGTCGGTCCGCTCCGGTGCGCTCACATTTTCTGACGTTGTAAAGACTTTGAAAGCAATCACGAACGAGCTGGCCACAATCCGCAACGACTTGATGATCCCGAAAATACCAGCCGTCGCGATTGCTCCGACCCCGATGAAGCGCACATAGCTGCGGTAAATCTGCAGTGCCGTCATGCTTGAAATCGGCATTGATGCTGGATACACCGCGCTGTCTAAATGGCTTCCCACGAACCAGATCACCGGCACCAGGACGAAGTTCGACAGCACTCCGCCCGCGCACAGGATCATCGAACTCCGCAACCCCATCACGTAACCGAGCCCGAGAATGAAGCCAATCGCGTCGAAGCTGAACACCATGCGGGCGCGTTCGTTCAGCGTCCTGACTACGGGAACGAACTGAAAATTAATGAACTCCTTCCATACCTGGAAGGTGATCACGAAGAAGTCGTAAACCCCCGCAATCGCTGTCGCCTGTAATAGCAGCTTCGCGTGCGACCCGCCCTTCTCGCCGGTCACCAGTACCTCAGTAATGGCGGTCGCTTCCGGATATGGCAACATGCCATGCATATCGCGAACGAAGTACCGCCGCAGCGGGATCAGGAAGAGAACGCCTAAGCACCCACCAATGAGGCAAATCAGGATGGTCTGCACCGGATGCGGGTCGAGTTTGAGAATGTAAAGCGCCGGAAGTGTGAAGATTGCCCCGGCCACTACTGAACCGGCCACGCCTCCGATGCCGGTAACAATGACGTTCTCCAGAACGCTAGACCGTCGACGGTACGCCCGCGCCAATCCAATGGTGAGAATAGAAATCGGAATCGCCGACTCCATCACCTGCCCTACCTTTAGCCCCGAGTACGCCGAAGCGACGGTGAAGATGATGCAAAGGAATATGCCCCACCCGATCGATCGCCCGGTCAGTTCCGGCAATCGCGCCTGCGGTGCCACCAGAGGTTCGTAAGTCTCGCCCGGCTTCAGGGTCTCGTAGGCATTAGCAGGTAAGGATGTCGCTTCCAGCTCGGCAGTCGGCATTAAGGCGCGCCCTCTTGTAATTGGCAAACCAGCGATTCTACTCCGCGCGTGGTCCGATGGACTGTGACCGCTTTACCAAAATCGAGTGACGCAAACCGGCGGAAACGTGGAAAGGGGGCGCAGGCAAAGAAAAACCGGGGGTTGACCCGGCGTTTCCAACATTCCAGTTGGGGCGGAAAACGAATTCGAGGTTACTGCACGAGGTGCTCAAGCAGGCGATGAATATTTCCGAGGCTCCCCGGCCACATCATCAGGGTCACGGCCACGCTCCCGACCACTAAGGCCGCGCTGCGTAGGAATGCCACCACCGGCTGCAGCGGCTTTTCAGCATAAGCCGGTTCCCGCAGCAAACGGTCTACGCGGGTCTCAAGATCACGATCATTTTCGAGGAGCGACGAAAGCACATACCCGGGCGCCGAATGGACCCCCAGCTTTGCTACACGTACCAGAGCCGACGCCAGTGACAGAGCCCGATCCTGACTGCCGTCCACGGCCTCGTCGTCTGCCGCCCACTCCGTGAAGGTCGCCCAGGCGTGCTCGATGCGGCCTAGTCCGCCCACGAACGGCATGACGTCTGGCGACAACATCAACAACAACCGTTTCAGATTGTCACGCGATGCACGATGTGCCGCCTCATGCCTGAACGCTGCTTCCCGTTGGTCGTCACTGAGGGCGTCCAACACCCTCTGCGACACGACCAGTCTAGGATGAACTACGCCCGCCACAGCCATCACTGCGTTGGCGCCATTCAGCACTACCACATCGGCGCTCTCCGGAGACTGCTCTTCCGTCCCGAGTTCACGACGGCACCGGCGCACGTAGTTTTCGGTACGCACCATGGAAATAAAGCCGCGCAGCAGCGAAATGGCCCAGGCTACCGCTCCGGTTGCCGCAGCCAACAGGCAGAACCAACCCACACGCTCGCCGGTAATGTCGGGCTCAAGCCAGATGTAACTCGGCACACAAAAGCCGACCACAAGAAAAGACGTAACCGCCATGGGGGCGATGCGCATGGCAAACAGCAAGCGCGACGCCATCCGGGGCCGCATCGTTCCGGCAATCTTGACCGCCGCCGAAGACGTGCCTCGCACTACGAGCCATACCATTGCGTGGACCACGTAGAACGTGGCCAGACAGAGGCAGAGCAATCGCAGATAGTACGGAAGGGTCATTTTTTATTTGGCTTTGGCCAGCTCTTCGCGTTTGTGCTGTACCTTGCGCTCAAGTTCATCCAGCAGCATGGCGTCGTGGGTTCCTACTGCGTCCACCAGATACGACAACAGCATGTGACGCGATTCCGCCGGCCCCGTCAGGAAACCTGACATCATCTCGCCGGCTCGCTGAAGATCCCAATCCTCGCGCGATACCTTTGCCGAATAAACGAAGGCCCGGTCGGTCATTTCACGCTCAAGGAGGCCCTTCTTATAGAGCCGATCGAGCGTCGTCATGACCGTTGTATAGGCCAAGGGACGTTGCATCCGCGCGGTAACATCCCGAACGTTGCTGTCTCCGTGAGCCCAAACCACCTCCATGACCTCGACTTCCAACGGCCCCAGGCTCAATCGCCGGTCCGTCACAGCGGTCTCCACGGAGGCTTTTTCCACAAATTCATTCATGAATGATGCTCCAGTTCGTGCTTTCTGTGTGATTCAGGGATTGTATCTTTTCTAACTAAAGCGTACTACCCAAAAAATCGTCGCTCCTACTAGTCAGGTAGTTTTCCGAGTGTCTTCACCTTTCCATTGAATTGCGACAGGATGCCAGTCTTTAGTTTCTCCCACTCGGCAATTTGAGTTTTGGCTGCCGTTTGCGAAAGCCGATAAACCTCTAGAGCCTGCTGCGGGGTCGTGCGGTCGCCGCTCTCCACCACACGCAATACTGACTGCAACCCGCCGTTGGCAGCTTCGAGCCCTTGAACGATTGAGCCGATTTCTGCCAGTAGCTTTTCAGCCTGTGCCTGCAGTTGCGGTTGCCCCTTAAGTCGCATAGCCAGTTTTTTGAGGCTTGCATATGCGGCCTTCGCTTCCGCCAAGGCCTTGGCGCTACGCAGGGCCTCACCATAAATTTCCAGTCCTAGCCGCTGCTGCTCCGCCAACTCATCTGCTGTGGCCTTCGAGCGCGGATCCATCTGTACTTCCAGCGGCTCGCTCAGTGTTCCTCCAGGCGTAACCAGCTTCACCTGGTACCTCCCAGGAGCCACGCGCGGCCCCCGCGGTGCACTGTATTCGTCCTCTTCCAAGTCTTCACTCTGTCCGGAATCATCCCACCGCAGGTCCCACACAAACCGATGCATTCCTGCCGCCGTATCCAGCGAAACCGGCTGCGGCAACCACCGTTCTGCAACCGGAAGCGGACGTGCCCGTTCCGGCTTCTTCTCGCCGCTCACGTATCGCCGTACCAGCGCACCCTTGGCGTCAAATATTTCCAGCGTCACCTTGCTGGCATTTTGCGGAAGGTAGTAATCAATCACCGCTCCGTTCGGCGGATTCTTCGCGAGTGGCTCTTCCGGCGGGAACGGGCTTCCCAGGAACGAATCGTTATCCACCCGCACGGCTACGGCCGGCGCAAACAGCTTTGTCTTTTCCGCATCTATCCCCGCCGCAATCTGCCGTAGGGGTGTGATGTTGTCGAGCACCCACAACGCGCGTCCGTGGGTTGCTATCACTAAGTCATCGCCGTGGATTACCAGATCCCGCACCGATGT
>Ga0302175_10000529_pt1 | contig 12334 bp, 12 predicted proteins | sample I_Fen_N3_3_FD_198791 | JGI IMG/M metagenome (GOLD analysis project Ga0302175, IMG submission 198791) | Peat permafrost microbial communities from Stordalen Mire near Abisko, Sweden - I_Fen_N3_3 | ecosystem: Environmental > Terrestrial > Soil > Wetlands > Permafrost | place: Sweden: Abisko... | reverse complement strand
TTTTGACCCGTACCGCACTGTGGGGCGGCGAGGCGTCGCGGGCGTTTGAAAGCAGATTGATCAGGACCTGGGCGAGCCGCTGGGGATCGCCTTCGACCCAGTGATCGGGGTCGCACAGGTTGTAGAACTGCACTTCGAAATTGCGCCGGTTCAGGGCCAGCAAGCCGATGGCATCCTGGGCCACTTCGGCCAGACAGACGGGCTCGTCGCTGTGCTGGTGGCTGCCGGCGTGGGCGAAACTCATCAACGACTGAACGATGCGTGACACGCGTTTGGTCTGCTCCAGAATCTGCCCGCTGATTTCCGTCAGTTCGGCGTCTTCCTCGCGTTCTTCCCGCAGGTTCTGCGCCAGGCAGGCGATGCCGGTAATCGGGTTGCCGATTTCATGGGCCACGCCCGCCGCCAGTCGGCCAATGCTCGCCAAGCGTTCGGAGTGCACCAGTTTGTCTTCGAGCATCTGGGTTTCGGTCAGGTCTTCCACCAGCAGCACCAGGCCACTGTTGCCCGGCGCCAGCGGTTCATCGATGGCCGCTTTGTGCAGGTTCAGCCAGCGGGTCTGGCCGTCGAGGGCCAGGTGCTGTTTGTGCAAGTGTTCGTCCGGCAGGTTGATAAAACCTTGCAACAATTCTTTCCACGGATCGCCAATGGTGCTCAGGCGCGAACCGACCACGCGTTGCGCAGCGATCCCGGTCAGCTCTTCCATGGCTTTGTTCCACATCAGGATCTCTTGATCCTTGGCCAGGGAGCAGACGCCCATCGGCAGCTCCTGCAAGGTTTGGCGGTGGTAGCGGCGCAGGGCATCGAGCTCGGCGGCCAGGCCGGTGAGACGCGAGTGGTAATCCTCGAGGCGGCTTTCGATGAAGTGGATGTCCTCGGTGACGTAGTTTTCGCCGCCAGCCTTATAAGGCAGGAAGGTTTCGACCATGTCCTGGGCGACGCTCGGCCCCATCAGACCGGAGAGGTTGGCTTCGATGCGGTCACGCAAACGGCGCAAGGCGTAAGGCCGGCGCTCGTCGAATGGCAAATAGAGATCGCGCAGCGCTTGCTCGACTTCTTTCTGCGCAGCCTTGGCGCCCAGGGGTTTGGCCAGTTGCGTGGCGAATTCCTGGGGCGAGGCGGCGTGCAGTTCCCGGCGTTGCGGACGACGGACGTTGTCCACGGCGCAGGCTTCGGCGGCGCTGGCCTCTTCCGGGCTGGCGTTGGTGAACAACGAAATCAGGGTGAACATCAGCACGTTGGCGGCCAGCGAGGCAATCGCCGCCATGTGCCAACTGGTGTCGTCCAGCACGTAGATCATGTTCAGCAGCGGAATATAGAAACCCTGCAGATTGCCCACCAACGGCATCAGCATGGTCACCAGCCACACCAGAATCCCGGCGAGCAAACCGGCAATGAAGCCGCGACGGTTGGCGGTCGGCCAATACAGGACCGAGAGAACGCCTGGCAAGAATTGCAGCGTGGCGACGAACGCGACGATGCCGAGGTTGGCCAGGTCCTGGTCCGCGCCCAGCAGCAGGTAGAAACCGTAACCGGCCATGATGATCGCGACGATCAGTGCTCGGCGGGTCCACTTCAGCCAGCGGTAGATGTTGCCTTCGGCTGGCGGTTGATACAGCGGCAGCACCAAGTGGTTGAGCGCCATCCCGGACAAGGCCAGGGTGGTGACGATAATCAGCCCGCTGGACGCCGATAAGCCGCCGACATAAGCCAGGAGCGCCAGGGCCTTGTTATTAGCGGCGATGCCGATACCGAGGGTGAAATATTCCGGACTGGTCGTCGCACCGAGTTTCAGCCCGGCCCAGAGAATCAGCGGCACCGCCAGGCTCATCAGCAACAGGAACAGCGGCAAGCCCCAGCTCGCACTGACCAGCGAACGCGGGTTGAGGTTCTCGGTAAAGGTCATGTGATACATGTGCGGCATCACGATGGCCGAGGCGAAAAACACCAACAGCAACGTGCGCCATGGGCCTTCCTGCAACGGCGTGTGCAGGGCGGCGAGGGCGGTCTGGTTTTGCAGCAGCCACAGCTCAAGCTGTTGCGGGCCGTCGAACACGCCGTACAACGCATACAGGCCCACGCCGCCGATGGCGATCAGCTTGATTACCGATTCAAAGGCAATCGCGAACACCAGGCCTTCGTGTTTCTCTCGGGTGGCGATGTGGCGCGAGCCGAAGAAAATCGTGAACAGGGTAATCAGTGCACAGAAGCTCAGGGCCACGCGGTGCTGCACCGGCTCGCGGGTCAGGATGCCGATGGAGTCGGCCACCGCTTGAATCTGCAACGCCAGCAGCGGCAGGACGCCGATCAGCATGAAAATCGTGGTCAGCGCGCCGGCCCAGGTGCTGCGGAAGCGGAAGGCGAACAAGTCCGCCAGCGACGACAGTTGATAGGTGCGGGTGATTTTCAGGATCGGGTACAGCAACACCGGCGCCAGCAGAAACGCGCCGGACACCCCGAGGTAACTCGACAGAAAACCGTAGCCGTACTGATAGGCCAGGCCGACCGTGCCGTAGAACGCCCACGCACTGGCGTAAACCCCCAGCGACAGGGTGTAAGTCAGCGGGTGGCGAATGATCGCCCGGGGGATCATGCCCCGTTCGCTGATCCAGGCGACGCCGAACAGCACCGCCAGGTACGCGGCGCTGATCAGGATCATCTGGGTCAGGCTAAAGCTCATCGGCATCTTTTTGGCTCTGCAGGATGAAGGTCACGACGATCAGAATCAGCCAGAGCAGATAAGGGCGATACCAGGCGCCAGTGGCGTCGATCCACCAATCCATGATGGCCGGGGAAAACAGATAAATCCCCACTACCAAAAGCAGGACCAAGCGATAGATGTACATCCCGGCCTCTCTTTTTTAGGTGCGTGCCCGAAAACGTGCGGCGATGGTAACGGATGGCAGCGCGACTGCAAGTGCCATCACTGCAGTTGCGCCTCGGGCAGGGACAGTGTGCGCGGGATCTGTGCGGCGTCCCAGTGGGCAATGCCCCAATTCAGCACTTCCCGGGGCGTGGCGTAGGCCAGTTCGCTCCCCGGATTCTGCCCCAGCGCTCGCAGTGCCCGCAGTAACAGCGGCGTGGCCTGATCGTCGGCCAGCGGTGGCGAACGGTAGGATTTGCCGAGTTTGTTGCCGTCTGGCTGAATAATCAGCGGCACGTGCAGGTAACGCGGTTGACGCAGGCCGAGCAGTTCTTGCAGATAGAGCTGGCGTGGCGTGGAATCGAGCAGGTCGGCGCCGCGCACGATGTCGGTGATGCCTTGCCACGCGTCATCCAGCACCACGGCCAGTTGATAGGCGTAGAGCCCGTCGCGCCGGCGAATCACGAAATCACCGACATCGCGGCCCAGGTGTTGGCGGAACTCGCCTTGCACGCGGTCGATGAAATGGTAGTCGAGCTCCGGCACCCGCAAACGGATCGCTGCGTCTTCAGTGCCATGCCCGGCATTGCGGCACAGGCCCGGATAGATGCCGTGATACGGCTCCAATTGTTTGCGCGAACAGGTGCAGGCGTAAGCCAAACCATGATTGAACAGGCGATTGAGCACTTCGGCGTAGGCGTCGTGCCGATCACTCTGGCGGACCAGTTCGCCGTCCCACTCGAAACCGTAGCGTTCCAAGGCATGCAGGATCGCGGCCTGGGCGCCGGGTTCTTCCCGGGGCGGGTCGAGGTCTTCCATGCGCATCAGCCAGCGGCCGCCCACCGATCGGGCGTCGAGGTACGATGCCAGGGCGGCGACCAGCGAACCGAAATGCAAGTGGCCGCTGGGCGTGGGGGCGAAGCGGCCGATGTAGGAGGTGGCAGTCATGAGGGCGATGGTACGTCGTCCGGTCGTGTTGAGCACGGTTTGAGGACGCCATCGCGAGCAAGCTCGGCTCCTGCAAAAGAACGTGCCGCCAACCCTGTAGGAGCAAAGCTTGCTCGCGATAGCGATCTTGAGGACGTCATCGCCGGCAAGCCGTGCTCCTGCAGGGTTAGCGAATTGCGGAAACAAAAACGGAGCGTTCGCACGCTCCGTTTTTCGTTCAAGTCGAGATTACTTGCCGACTTGCTTTTCCTTGATTTCCGCCAGGGTCTTGCAGTCAACGCACATGTCGGCGGTAGGGCGGGCTTCCAGTCGCTTGACGCCAATCTCGACGCCGCAGGACTCGCACCAGCCATATTCTTCGTCTTCGATCAATTGCAGCGTCTTGTCGATCTTCTTGATCAACTTGCGCTCACGGTCACGGGCGCGCAATTCAAGGCTGAATTCTTCTTCCTGGCTGGCACGATCTGCCGGGTCAGGGAAGTTGGCCGCTTCGTCTTTCATGTGATCAACAGTACGGTCGACTTCCTGCATCAAGTCCTGTTTCCACTTATTCAGGATCTTGGTGAAGTGAGCGCGCATGGGCTTGCCCATGTACTCCTCGCCCTTCACTTCTTTGTAGGGTTCGAAGCCGCTGATCGACTGGTTCTGCTGTTGCTTTGCTTGGGTGGACATGAAATAGACCGCCTCTACTCTTGTAATCCATTGCGCAGGATTGCTCCATCACCGACACCTGCCGGCCCTGCGGCTGCAAGCGGGCGAACTTACCAGATCAAATCGGGCCGCGCTACTCCCGGATGTCGAGCCCGCGACCCGTGGTGCTTGCAAATGATTGCAAAGCCTTGTCTGGTGGTGTTGGAGACCTGATCAATTATTGATTTTAGTCAAACCTGGCGCACACGCCTGAGACGTTTGGTCCTGGGGTTATAACGGCTCTGACCGCTTTAGGTTCTCGCTCGTTCCAGTGGTTGGGTAGAATCGATTCTTTTCCCCGTTGAAGGAAGGCTAATGGCCCAGCCCTACAGTGCGCGCAGTCGTGCGATCGAACCGTTCCATGTCATGGCGCTGCTGGCGCGGGCCAATGAATTGCAGGCCGCTGGCCATGATGTGATCCACCTGGAAATCGGCGAGCCGGACTTCACCACCGCCGAGCCGATCATCCAGGCTGGCCAGGCTGCGCTGACGGCGGGCAAGACCCGTTACACCGCCGCACGGGGCATTCCTGAACTACGCGAGGCCATTTCCGGTTTTTATCAGAGCCGTTACGGGCTGAGTATCGATCCACAGCGCATTCTGGTGACGCCGGGCGGTTCCGGTGCCTTGCTGCTGGCCAGCGCCTTGCTGGTCGATCCGGGGAAACACTGGCTGCTGGCGGACCCGGGCTACCCGTGTAACCGGCATTTCCTGCGGCTGGTGGAAGGTGCGGCGCAGTTAGTTCCCGTCGGTCCGGACGTGCGTTATCAACTGACCCCGGAGCTGGTGGCGCGGCATTGGGATCAGGACAGCGTCGGCGCCCTGGTGGCCTCGCCGGCCAACCCGACCGGGACCATCCTGACCCGCGATGAGCTGGCCGGTCTGTCAGCGGCGATCAAGCAGCGTCACGGTCATCTGGTGGTGGACGAGATCTACCACGGCCTGACCTACGGCACCGACGCGGCCAGTGTGCTGGAGGTCGATGACAGCGCCTTCGTCCTGAATAGTTTTTCAAAGTATTTCGGTATGACCGGTTGGCGCCTCGGTTGGCTGGTGGCGCCGGAAGCCGCAGTCGGCGAACTGGAAAAACTCGCGCAAAACCTCTACATCAGCGCCCCGAGCATGGCCCAGCACGCGGCCCTGGCCTGCTTCGAACCGGCGACCATCAGCATTCTCGAAGAACGCCGCGCCGAGTTCGGTCGTCGTCGCGACTTCCTGCTGCCCGCCTTGCGTGAACTCGGCTTCGGCATCGCCGTGGAGCCTGAGGGCGCGTTCTATTTGTACGCCGATATCAGCCAGTTCGGCGGCGATGCCTTCGCGTTCTGCCGTCATTTCCTCGAAACCGAGCATGTGGCGATCACCCCGGGCCTGGACTTCGGGCGTTATCAGGCCGGGCACCATGTGCGGTTTGCCTACACTCAAAGCCTGCCGCGCTTGCAGGAAGCGGTGGAACGTATTGCTCGCGGCTTGAAGAGCTGGCAAGGCTGATGCGTTTTCATCCTCCCCTCGAAGAAGGTCGTTTGATTCGTCGTTACAAGCGTTTTCTCGCCGATATCGAAACCGTTAGCGGCGAGTTGCTGACCATTCACTGCCCCAACACGGGCTCGATGCTCAATTGCCAGGTCGAGGGCGGGCAGGTCTGGTTCAGTCGCTCCAACGACCCCAAACGCAAGTTGCCCGGTACCTGGGAAATCGGCGAAACCCCGCAAGGGCGCCTGTTTTGCGTGAACACCGGGCGGGCCAACGGCTTGATCGAAGAAGCGCTGCGGGCGGGGGTGATCACTGAACTGAACGGCTTTACCGAACTGAAACGGGAAGTGGCCTACGGTCAGGAAAACAGCCGCATCGATTTCCGCCTCGATTACCCGAGCGGGCCGGCGTATGTGGAAGTCAAAAGTGTCACATTGGGTTTCGACGGTACGTCGGTGGCGGCGTTTCCTGATGCGGTGACCCAGCGCGGGGCCAAGCATTTGCGGGAATTGGCGTACCTGGCTCGGGACGGGATTCGCGCGGTGCAGTTGTATTGCGTCAATCTCAGCGGTATCGACGCGGTGCGTCCGGCCGAAGAAATCGATTCGATCTACGCTGCGGCATTGCGTGAGGCGGTGGCGTGCGGGGTCGAGGTGTTGGCGTATGGCGTCAGCCTCAGCCATGAAGAAATGCGCGTTGAGCGGCGCCTGGACGTGTTGCTCAACGGTTAAACGCTGACCCAGATCCCTTGGGCATCTTCGCGGCAGGGGATGCTGGTCAGGGATTGCCCGGCGCACGGGCCGGCGACGCATTCGCCGTCCTCGATCAAAAACAGTGCGCCGTGGGTGGCGCACTGGATCAGGCTGTTGCTGGGATCGAGAAACTGGTCGGGCTTCCATTCCAGCGCCACCCCACGGTGCGGGCAGCGGTTGAGGTAGACGTAAACCTGACCGTCCCGGCGCACGGCCAGGAGCTTCTGGCCGTCGAGGTCGAAACCGCGGCTGCTGGCATCGGCCAACTCCAGGCCCTGGCAAAGAAACTTCATGTCTATCCTCAAGTGTCGCGGCGCGTGACGAGATATGTCCGGGCTTGACGTGCAAATGCAAACAATTATCAAATGGCCGCCCGCCCTTGGGGCGCTTGCCGGATGCCGAGGATACTTGGCCTGTCCGCTTGATGCCCGGGAAAACCTTTAAGGAAGCTGTTTATGCGCCTGAGAACCCGCGTTGTTGCGTTGTGTGTCGGACTACTCGCCAGCCATCAGGCGGCAGCGGCCGAACTGCCACAGCGTTGGGTCAGTGCCGGCGGCGCGGTGTCGGAGTGGGTCAGTGCCCTGGGGGGCGAGGCAAAACTGGTGGGGGTCGACACCACCAGCCAGCATCCCGAATCCCTCAAGGCGCTGCCGAGCATCGGCTATCAGCGGCAATTGTCGGCCGAAGGCATCTTGAGCCTGCGCCCGCAGATTCTGGTCGGCACCGAAGAAATGGGCCCGCCGCCGGTGCTGTCGCAAATTCGCAATGCCGGGGTTCAGGTCGAACTGTTTTCGGCGCAGCCGGATGTGGCTGCGTTGCAGGGTAACTTGCAGCACCTGGGCCAGTTGCTCGGTGCTGAAGATCAAGCTTCCCAAGCGTTGAAGGTGTATCAACAGCAACTGGATCAGCAAAAGGTCCGGATCACCGAGGCCCAGCTCAAACAGAAAGCGCCGGGTGTACTGCTGCTGATCGGTAACGCGGGCGGCAAGCCGTTGATTGCCGGCAAGGACACCGCCGCCGATTGGTTGCTGCAACGGGCCGGTGGCCACAATCTGGCGACGCATACCGGCTACAAACCTTTTTCCAATGAATCCCTGGCCAGTCTGAATCCTGAAGTGCTGGTGTTCGCCGATCGTGCGCTGACCGGTGATGCGGCCCGTGCAGCGCTGTTCAAGGAAAACCCGATTCTGTCCTCGACCCGTGCGGCCAAGGACGGACGCGTCCTGGAGCTCGATCCGACGTTGCTGGTGGGCGGGCTCGGGCCGCGTTTGCCCGAGGCGCTGAAAAAGCTGTCTGACGGTTTCTATCCCGGCGCGACTGGCCAATGACCACCCTGGTTAAACCGCGCACCTTGTTTATCAGCTTGAGCCTGCTGTGTGTGCTGGCGATCTGGCTGTCGTTGGCGCTGGGACCGGTGAGCTTGCCGTTGATTGATACGTTGCGTGCGGCGTTGCGGCTGATCGGTTTGCCGATTGCACCGGACGGTCTGGAGCAGGCAGAACTGATTCTTGGGCAGATTCGTCTGCCGCGAACCTTGCTGGGTCTGGCGGTCGGCGGTGTGCTGGCGCTGTCCGGGGTGGCGATGCAGGGATTGTTTCGCAACCCGTTGGCCGATCCGGGGCTGGTGGGTGTTTCCAGTGGCGCGGCGTTGGGCGCGGCGATCGCGATTGTCGGCGGCTCGGCGTTCGGTGGCTTGCCTGAGTCGTTCGGGCCTTATCTGCTATCGATATGTGCGTTTCTGGGCGGGCTCGGTGTGACCGCGCTGGTGTATCGACTGGGGCGGCGCAATGGGCAAACCAATGTCGCGACCATGCTGTTGGCCGGTATTGCACTGACGGCGCTGGCGGGTTCGGCGGTGGGGTTGTTCACCTACCTGGCGGACGACGCGACCCTGCGTACGCTGACCTTCTGGAACCTGGGCAGTCTCAATGGCGCCAGTTATTCGCGGCTCTGGCCATTGCTGCTGGTGACGGCGGGCGTGGCGCTGTGGTTGCCGCGTCGGGCCAAGGCGTTGAATGCGTTGTTGCTCGGCGAGTCGGAGGCCGGTCACCTGGGCATTAATGTCGAAGGGCTCAAGCGTGAACTGGTGTTCTGCACCGCGCTGGGTGTCGGCGCGGCAGTGGCGGCGGCGGGGATGATTGGCTTTGTCGGGCTGGTGGTACCGCACCTGGTGCGACTGCTGGCCGGGCCTGATCATCGGGTGCTGTTGCCGGCCTCGGTGCTGGCAGGCGCGAGCCTGCTGCTGTTTGCCGATCTGGTGGCGCGGCTGGCCCTGGCGCCGGCCGAGTTGCCGATTGGTATCGTCACGGCGTTCATCGGTGCGCCGTTCTTTCTGTTCCTGCTGATCAGGAGGCCTGCCTGATGCTGCGCACGGAAAACCTGTCGATCCGTCGGGGCAACCAAACCGTGCTCGTGGGCATCACCCTCGAACTCAAACCGGGCGAAGTCCTCGGCGTGCTGGGGCCGAACGGCGCCGGCAAGAGCACGTTGCTCGGGGCGTTGTGCGGTCAATTGCCTCCCGATGAGGGCCATGTCTGGCTCGATGACCAGGCGTTGCGGCGTTGCGCCGGTGCCCAGCGGGCGCAACGTCTGGCGGTGTTGCCTCAGGTCTCGACCCTGGACTTTGCCTTTCGCGTTGAGGAAGTGGTCGGCATGGGCCGTTTGCCTTATCAAAGCGGTCGGGTGCGCGATGCAGAAATCGTCGCGGCCGCATTGGGGGCCGCCGATGCCGGTCATCTGAGCGGTCGCAGTTACCTGGCGTTGTCCGGTGGTGAGCGTCAGCGCGTGCATTTGGCGCGGGTGCTGGCGCAGCTGTGGCCGGGGGAGGCGGGGCAGACATTGTTGCTGGATGAGCCGACCTCGATGCTCGACCCGCTGCATCAGCACACCACGTTGCAAGCCGTGCGAGAGTTCGCGGATCGCGGTGCGGCGGTGCTGGTGATCCTGCATGATCTGAACCTCGCGGCGCGTTATTGTGACCGTCTGTTGCTGCTCGAAGGCGGGCGCCCGGTGGCGCTGGACACGCCGCAGCAAGTGCTGCGTCCGGAACCGCTCAAAGCCGTGTTCGGGCTGGAAGTGCTGGTGCAAATGCACCCGGAGCGTGGGCATCCGCTGATCATCGCCCGCTGAGTCCTTCATCGAGGTGAGAACATGCGTGGGATTTTACTGCTGGCTCTGTTGTTGCTGAGTGCCTGTCAGCATGTGACGGCGCCGCCACCGGTCACCGGTGAAATTCACGACCTGCGCAGCGGGCAGGTACTGACGGCGCAGCAGTTGATCGAACGGCTGGCCAAATCTGAGCAGCTGATCGTCGGCGAGCAGCATGACAACCGCGATCACCATCAACTGCAATTGTGGTTGCTCCAGGCGCTGGGGCAGCGGCGGCCTCAAGGTAGTCTGCTGCTGGAGATGCTCACGCCGGATCAGCAACTGCGGGTCAATGACGTGCGCCACGCCTCGACACCGCCAATCGATTTGCCCGGCGCCCTGGCCTGGCAATCGGGTTGGGACTGGGATTTGTATGGGCCCATTGTGCGTTTCGCCCTGGGCCAACCTTATCTACTGTTGGCCGCCAATCTGGACAACAGCGAAGTTCGGGCTGTTTACGCCCAGCCGCCGGCATTGAATGGCTCGCGCTCCAATGCCCCGTCGGTCAAGGATGAACTGCTGGCGCAAATCAGCGGCTCCCATTGCGGCTTGCTCCCTAAATCACAAATGCCGGCCATGTTGGCGGTGCAGCAGCAACGTGATCGGCGAATGGCTGAGCGGTTGCGGGCGGCGCCCGAGCCTTCATTGCTGTTTGCCGGTGCCTACCATGCGCGCAAGGATGTCGGTGTGCCGCTGCATGTTCTGGATTTGGGTGAAGCCCGGGCGCCAACTGTGTTGATGCTGGCGCAGCGGGGCAGTGAGGTCACCCCCGCCATGGCGGATTACGTCTGGTACACGCCTGCCACGCCGACGCCGGATTACTGCGAAGAGATGCGTAAGCAAATGGGCAAGTGATTTGCTGGGTTTTCCACAGGCAAAAAAAGACCCGGCAAGAGCCGGGTCAAATAACCGTGATTAGCCTGATGAGGAGATAATCTGAGAGTCCGAACCAAGGGCTTTTCAGAATATCGACTAGTCTCGCGACCAGTTGTGATAATCATAGCGATTCTCATTACCAAGTCAACCGCTGTTTTCCGATTTATTTGAAATTCGTCTGTAGGCCCCGTAGTCACTGGGCTTCAGCCCGATATTTTAAGTGGGGTCAGTTGGGTGATCTGTTTGTTCAGCAGGTCAATTCGCCGCGCCATGCTCTCGATCAGGCTGTGAGCGATCTTCGGATTGTTCTGGGTCAGGCTCAGAAACTGGTCCTTGGGAATCAGCATCACCGTGCTCGGTTGGCTGGTGATCACACTGGCGTTGCGTTTCTCGCCGGTGAACACCGCCATGGCGCCGAAAATCTCGTCCTTGGGCACATCGCCGACCTTATGCCCGTCGACAAACGCTTCGGCGTGGCCCTCGATGATCACAAACACATGGTCCGCCTCGTCGCCTTGCTGAATCAGCACTTCGCCGCTGGCCACCCGTTGAAAGCCATTGGTGCTGCGAAACTCGGGTTGTTTCAGGCGGGCCACCGCGTCGCAGAGCAGGGCGGTCTGGCCGATCAGGTATTGCAGAAACAGCTCCGAGCGCTGCGGATCGGCATAAATATGCTGAAACACCTCGGTTCGCAGGTAGGGCACCAACGACAGCGGGTTCTCGCTGCGCAAGCGGCAGTGGGGCAGTTCAACGTCCTGGCGCAGGCCGACCAGATCGCCTTCGTGCAGATAGAACAAGGCGCGCTCGTCAACACAGCCATGCAGCAAGCCATTCTCCAGCATGAACAGTTGATTGTCGGGCAGTGCCGCCGCGAGGTCGTCTACGGACGGAAATTCCAGAGCCGGACCGCAAGGTGCCAAACCTTTCAGCAACCGCGCCGGGAGGTTTTGCAGGCGATTGATCAGTGTGTCGGCGTAGGCCGGTTGTTCCCCGAGCAGGTACATGGCAATGGGCGCCTGTTAATTCTTGTGGCGTGAAGAGATGGCTTCCAGTTGTTTGTTCAGGGCTTCCTTGCGTTCGGCGGGGATGTCGTTCCAGTGCACGTCCATCAGCGCGCCTTCGATTGCATACAGCAACACCTTGGACGCCCGGAACCCGCGCGTGCGCACGGCCCGATAAGCGTCCACCGCCCCCAGGCGCCGCAAGTCCGAGGCGCTGTGGATGCCCACGGCATGCAGCCACTGCGCCGACGTCTTGCCAAGATTCTTCAGGTGTTGCAGTTCATCATTCATCAAGCCTCCTTGCGACGGCCGAACGGTGCGTGGGCGAGCCTTTGAGGAGTGTAGCCATCAGTAGGAAAAGCGTGATTGTTTGGTCGGTTTCGACGCAAATGCTTCTAAGAGGCAAGGTCTTGAGGCGTTCGAAGGGGCTGCGAATGCAGTAAAGGAGGGGCGCACAAACCCTGTGGGAGCGGGCTTGCTCGCGAAAGCGGGGTGACATTCAGCATTGATGTCGACTGACACCACGTCTTCGCGAGCAAGCCCGCTCCCACGGGGTTTGCGTCGTATCAGGAAGTTATTAGCGGGTGCGA
>Ga0302175_10000527_pt1 | contig 12359 bp, 11 predicted proteins | sample I_Fen_N3_3_FD_198791 | JGI IMG/M metagenome (GOLD analysis project Ga0302175, IMG submission 198791) | Peat permafrost microbial communities from Stordalen Mire near Abisko, Sweden - I_Fen_N3_3 | ecosystem: Environmental > Terrestrial > Soil > Wetlands > Permafrost | place: Sweden: Abisko... | reverse complement strand
CGCCGATCCGTATCGAGTTCAAGGGTGGCGAGAACCCATACGAAGGCAACAAGAACACGCTGACTGACCGTCAGGTGAACAAGAAGCGTCGTTTGATGACTCACCACAAGAAAGCTGACAAGAAGCGCCGCGACAAGAAGTGAGTGGGCAGCGACAAGTGGCAAGCTGCAAGTTTAGAAGCTTGCAGCTTAAAGCTTGAAGCGGGCAGCTGCTGTGGAAAAGGGTCCTGCATGGACCCTTTTTTAATGGCCGGCGTTTGGGCTATCCTCGGGCTCTCCCGCGCCGCCGTAGAGCCGGGTGTTCAGCAGGGAATCCCCATGATCACCAGTAAGTTGCCGAACGTCGGCACCACCATCTTCACCCAAATGTCCCAGCTCGCCGCCGAAACCGGCGCGCTCAACCTGTCCCAGGGTTTCCCGGATTTTGACGGTCCGCAGGCATTGCGCGACGCCGTTGGCCGGCATATCGCCAGTGGCCATAACCAATACGCCCCCATGACCGGCCTGCCGGGCCTGCGTCAGCAAGTGGCAACCAAGATCGCCCGCAGCTATGGGGTGCAGATTAATCCCGACACTGAAGTGACCATCACCCCCGGCGCGACCCAGGCGATTTTCTGCGCCATTCAGGCAGTGATCCAGCGCGGTGACGAGGTGATCGTCTTCGACCCTTGCTACGACAGCTACGAACCTTCGGTCGAGCTGGCTGGTGGGCGTTGCGTGCATGTGCAACTGGGGGTGAAGGATTTCGCCATCGATTGGCAGAAGTTCAGTGAGGCCCTGAGCCCGCGCACGCGCATGATCATTCTCAACAGCCCGCATAACCCCAGCGGCGCGCTGATCTCTCGGGCCGAGCTGGACCAGTTGGCGGCCCTGATTCGCGATCGCGACATCTACCTGGTCAGTGATGAGGTCTACGAGCACCTGGTGTTCGACGGCGTGCCTCATGTCAGTGTGCTGGCCCACGAAGAGCTGTATCAGCGGGCGTTCGTGGTCAGCTCGTTCGGCAAGACCTACCACGTCACCGGCTGGAAAACCGGTTATGTGGTGGCTCCCCCGGCGTTGAGCGCCGAGCTGCGCAAGGTGCATCAATATGTCAGCTTCTGCGGCGTGACCCCTTTGCAGTACGCTTTGGCCGACTACATGGCCGAGCACCCGGAACATGTTGAAGAACTGCCAGCGTTCTACCAGGCCAAGCGTGATCTGTTCTGCGATCTGCTGGCTCCTTCGCGGTTCAGTTTTACCCGGGTGGCCGGTACTTACTTCCAATTGGTGGACTATTCACAGATTCGTCCGGACCTGAATGATGTCGAGATGGCGATCTGGATGACTCGTGAACATGGCGTAGCGACCATTCCAGTGTCGGTGTTCTACCAGAACCCGCCGCAGGAGCAGCGTCTGGTCCGCCTGTGTTTTGCCAAACGCGAGGAGACGCTGCGTCAAGCGGCAGAAAAGTTATGCGTGATTTGAGTGCGTTACCCAATCTGAATGTGGCACTGATCCAGACCACCCTGGCCTGGCATGATCGCCAAGCCAACTTCGAGCACTTCGAGCCGTTACTCGAGCAGGCCCGTGGTGCGGACCTGATTATCCTGCCCGAGATGTTCACCACCGGGTTCTCCATGGAGTCCGAAACCCTGGCCGAGGCCGAGAATGGTCCCACCAGTAAGTGGTTGCGCATCCAGGCCGCGAAACTCGATGCCGTGATCACTGGAAGCGTGATTGTTCACGCAGCCGACGGTAGCCATCGCAATCGCTTGCTGTGGGCGCGGCCCGATGGTGAAGTCTGGCACTACGATAAGCGCCACCTGTTTCGCATGGCTGGCGAACACAACCATTACACCCCCGGCGAGCGCCAGGTGCAGTTTGAGCTCAAGGGCTGGCGGGTGCGTCCGCTGATTTGCTACGACCTGCGCTTCCCGGTGTGGAGCCGCGATGCCCAGGACACCGACCTGCTGTTGTACACCGCCAATTGGCCGGGAGCTCGGCGCCAGCACTGGAATCGCTTGTTGCCGGCGCGGGCCATTGAAAACCTGTGCTATGTCGCCGCGGTGAATCGTGTGGGCACCGACGGTAAAGGCTTTGCCTATACCGGTGACAGTCAGGTGCTGGACTTCCAGGGCGAAACGCTGCTCAGCGCTGGCGACGCCGATGGCGTGTTCCAGGTGTGCCTGGATGCGGCAGAGCTGGCGGCCTATCGCGCCCGGTTTCCGGCCAACCTGGACGCCGATACCTTTGTGTTCACCTGAGAGCGGCGGCAACTGTTGTATTCGCGGCCTATCAAGACTCGCCGCTGAAGGTCGATAGCAGGTTCAACCCCGGGTAATCAATTCATGGCCGGCATCGGAGTTACAGCGATTAACCCTTACCCGCTCTCAGCGCCCAAAGTCTTGATTAGCGGCACTGATCCGAGTGCCACCAACAGCACCGCGCTTGCGCCGGTCAAGGGCGAGGCGGGGGAGGACAGCAAAGAACTGCGTGTCAATTCTGCCGGTGCCAGCATCGATTCGGTTAAGGGCGGTGGCGACCCTATCGAGGAGCTGAAAAAGCAGATCGAGCAAACGCAGAGGATGCTGGCGCAGCAGCAACAGGAACTGACCAGCGCGCAGCGCGGCCAGGGTACCGACGAGCAGAAGGCCCAGCGCGTAATGGCCATCCAGGCGCAAATCACGGCTACCAGCACCACTCTGCAAACCTTGCAGGCGGCACTGCTGCAGGCCATGTCCAGCGTTGATGTGCATGCTTGAGGGCCAAGCCCTGGTTGTGAACAATCAAGCTCAATAAAAAGGCCCCGAGGCGTTCACCTCGGGGCCTTTTGCGTTGCGGTCGCGGTTTAGGCCGCTTTCGCTTCCTGCTGGCTCAGGGAGCGGTTCAGGGCGCTGAACAGAGCCTTGAAGCTGGCAGTGGTGATGTTTTCATCGATGCCCACGCCATGGACCGCACGTTCACCGTCGACCCGCAGCTCGATGTAGGCCGCTGCCTTGGCGTTGGTGCCCGCGCCGATGGCGTGTTCGTTGTAGTCCATAATCTCCACCGGGATTGGCAGGCCGGCGACCAGTGCCTCAAGGGCACCGTTGCCTTTGCCGCGCCAGTGCAGGTTGGTCTCGCCCTGGCCCTTGCTCGACACTTCGACTTCCACGGCGCTGTGGCCGTTCTCTTCCTGCAGGCGATGGCTGACCAACGCATACGGGGTGTTGGCTTGCAGGTACTCGCTGTGGAGCAGGGCGTGGATCTGCTGCGCGGTCATTTCCAGGCCGAGGCGATCAGTTTCACGCTGTACCACCTGGCTGAACTCGATCTGCATGCGGCGCGGCAAGTTGATGCCGTATTCCTGCTCCAGCAGGTAAGCGATACCACCCTTGCCCGACTGGCTGTTGACGCGAATCACCGCCTCGTAGCTGCGGCCGATATCGGCGGGGTCGATCGGCAAGTACGGCACTTCCCACAGGGCGTCCGACTTCTGCTGGGCGAAGCCTTTGCGGATGGCGTCCTGGTGCGAACCGGAAAACGCGGTATGCACCAGGTCACCGACGTACGGATGACGTGGGTGCACCGGGATCTGGTTGCACTCTTCAACCACCTTGCGCACGCCGTCGATGTCCGAGAAGTCCAACTCAGGGTCGACGCCCTGGGTGTAGAGGTTCAAGGCGACAGTCACCAGGTCGACGTTGCCGGTACGTTCGCCGTTACCGAACAGGCAGCCTTCGACGCGGTCGGCACCGGCCATCAGACCCAACTCGGTAGCGGCTACACCTGTGCCACGGTCGTTGTGGGTATGCAGGCTGATCAGCACGCTGTCACGACGGTTGATATGGCGGCCGAACCATTCGATTTGGTCGGCATAGATGTTCGGGGTGGCGCATTCGACGGTGGCCGGGAGGTTGAGGATCACCTTGTTGGTTGGCGTCGGGTTCCAGACTTCAATCACCGCATCACAGACTTCCTTGGCGAAATCCAGTTCAGTGGCGCTGAAGGTTTCCGGCGAGTACTCGAACTGCCATTGGGTTTCTGGCTGCAAGGCGGCGTATTTGACGAACAGCTTGGCGGCGTTGACGGCAATGGCCTTGATCCCGTCCTTGTCCTGGTTGAAGACAATGCGGCGGAAAGAAGGGGAGGTCGCGTTGTACAGGTGAACGATGGCTTTCTTCGCCCCACGCAAGGATTCGAAGGTGCGCTCGATCAAGTCTTCACGGCCTTGGGTCAACACCTGGATGGTGGTGTCGTCCGGGATGTGGCCATCTTCGATCAGGGTGCGCACGAAATCGAAGTCGGTCTGGGAGGCGGCTGGGAACGAGGCTTCGATTTCTTTCACGCCCACGGCGACCAGGGTTTTCCAGAAGCGCAGCTTCTTGACCGCATCCATCGGCTCGATCAGCGACTGGTTGCCATCACGCAAGTCGGAGCTGCACCAGATCGGCGCGCTCGTGATGGTTTTCGACGGCCAGGTGCGATCCGGCAAGTTGATGGTCGGGAACGCGCGGTACTTCGAGGATGGGTCTTTGAGCATGCTCATGGGGAAATCCTTATTGTCCGGGCCGAAAAGAGGCGGCCTGCCGGTGGGTCAATGGTTTTTGAAGCAGGGGGGACGAGGCACCGCGATTCAGCCTGGCAGTCGTGCGCTGACGAGGCAGAGGCTTCGATGTTGACGACGCTGGATGAGGGTGTGAGAGGTTTTCATGAGGCCAACCCTAACCACTGGGGTGAAAGATGGCAAGCGACTGAAAAAAATTGAGAGGAATACTCGAAAGTTGAGAGATGACGAGATTTTATTTCAGTATTTTTCGTTATTAATGGTTTTAATTGCGTGAGTGTTTCGGGGTGCGCAATTTATGAGGGCCGGCCTGCCATCAATTCAATGGGGCAAGCCGGCCCCGCGCCTATCAGGGCTGGAAGGCGCCGATAAAGATCGCCGGATCGACCCGGGCATCGTTGAGGCTGACGTTCCAGTGCATATGGGGACCGGTCGCGCGACCTGTCGAGCCGACCTTGCCCACCACGCCGCCACGGGCCAGTTGCTGGCCGACCTTCACGTCGATTTTCGACATGTGGCAAAACATGCTGATAAACCCCTGGCCGTGGTCGACGAACACCGTATTGCCGTTGAAGAAGTAGTTGCCGATCAAAATCACCTTGCCGCCCGCCGGCGTCTTGATTGGTGTCCCCGCAGGCACCGCAAAGTCCAGCCCGGCGTGAGGGTTGCGCTCTTCGCCATTGAAGAAGCGGCGGACCCCGAACTTGCTCGACAGCGGGCCGCTGACCGGTTTGTCCAGCAGCAGGTTGCTTGGGGTGTTCGGGCTGAAGGTGCGATAGGCGCGGATCTGCTCGGCCAGCTCGCCGTCGATACGCTTGAGGTCGGCCGGATTGGGATTGACCTGACGCTGGTTTTTCAGGGTGATGTGTTGTTCCGGGTATTTCTTGCTACCGACCACAAAGCTCAGGTTGCGCCCGCTCGCGATGATCTGCTGGGTGCCGGGTTTGACGGTCAGGGGCACGCCGACGATGGCCAGCCAGTTGGCCTGTTCCTTGACCACCAGCACCGGCTTGCCCCCGTAGCTGGCTCTGGGCGCCTGGGCGGCGGCGCCCAGGTCGACCACTGCCACACCGCCGGGCACCGGCTTATTCAGCAGGCGGGTGATGTAGCTGTCGGCCTGGGCGTTGAGGGTCAGGCACAGCAGTAGCGCGAAGCTCAGAAAGCGCGGCATGGATCAGTCCAGTAGAGAAAGGGTAACGGGCGTCAGGTGGTTATCTTCGACGCGAACGTGCAACTCGCCTTCGCCCAGCTTAGCTTTAAGGCGTTGCCCAGGTCGGGTCTGTTCGGCGCTGCGAATGGCCTGGCCGCGCTCGTCCAGCAGAATGCTGTAGCCCCGACCCAGGGTAGCTAGGGGGCTGACCACCTGCAGGGTCTGGACCTGGCTCTGCAACTGCAGGCGCCTTGATTTGAGACCTTCGCGCATGGCCCTTGGCAAGCGTTCGGCGAGGCTCTCCAGGCGCTGGCGCAGCATGGCCAACTGGCGGCCGGGGTGCTGGCCGGCGAGGCGGGTTTCGAGACGGATCAGGCGTTCGCGGCGGGTGTTGAGGCTGCGTTCGAAGGCCCGGCGCATGCGCATATCCAGGTCGTCCAGGCGTTGTGCTTGCTGGCGCAGGCGTTCGCCGGGGTGACGCAGGCGTCGGGCCATACCCTCCAGGCGTAGGCGGTCCCGGGCCAGGCGGTCGCGCATGCGCATCACCAGGCGGCGGTGCAGGCTTTCGACGCGGCGTACCAGGTCGCTGGAGTCCGGGGCCAGCAATTCGGCGGCGGCGGACGGGGTGGGGGCCCGCACGTCGGCGACAAAATCGCTGATCGAGACATCGGTTTCATGGCCGACGGCGCTGACAATCGGCGTCACGCACGCATCGACCGCACGGGCCACGGCTTCTTCGTTGAAACACCAGAGGTCTTCCAGCGAGCCGCCGCCGCGGGCCAGGATCAGCGCGTCGAAACCCCGGGCATCGGCCATTTGCAGGGCGCGGACGATCTGGGCGGTGGCTTCGCGGCCTTGCACGGCGGTGGGGATCAGGGTCAGGGCAACCTGCGGTGCGCGGCGGCGGAACACGCTGATGATGTCGCGGATCACCGCGCCGGTGGGCGAGCTGATAATGCCGATGCGCTGTGGATGGGCCGGCAGCGGCCGTTTGCGTTCGGCGCTGAACAGGCCTTCGGCGCTGAGCTTTTCCTTGAGGGCATCGAAGGCCAGGCGCAGGGCGCCATCACCGGCCGGCTCCACGGTATCGAGGATCAACTGATAGTCGCCGCGCCCTTCGAACAGCGAAACCTTGCCCCGGACCTTGACTGCCAGACCGTCCTTCAAGGCCTGGCGCACCCGTGCGGCGTTCTGCCGGAACAGCGCGCAACGTACCTGGGCCCCACTGTCCTTGAGGGTGAAGTAGACGTGGCCGGAGGCCGGACGGGCGAGGTTGGAGATTTCACCTTCGACCCAAATGTTGCTGAATACATCTTCAAGCAACACCCGCGCGCGGCCGTTGAGTTGGCTGACGGTCAGGACCTCGCGGTCCAGACCGAGTCTTGCAAAGGGATCTTTAATCATGGGGCGCAGTTTAAAGGCGAGCCTCGCCAGGGAACAACGCAAATCGGCAAAACCCTGAGTGGCTAGAGGGCGCGGCGAAAGGTCTCGATAAATTGCGTCACCAGGGGCGACGGTTGCTGGCGACAGGCAAGGGCGACAGTGCTTTGGCAGTCCGGGTCGGCCAGGGGCAGGAAATGGATGTTCGCCGGAGCGATATCGCGCATCGATGCCGGCAGCAGGGCAATGCCGAAGCCGGCCTGGATCAACTGCAACTGGGTGGTCTTGCGCGACACCACCCGTGCCGCCTTGGGGAAAAAGCCCTGGCGCATGCAGAGTTCGGCCGACAGGTAGCTCAGGCCGCCCCGTTGCGGGTGCGGGATGGAGATAAAGGCGTGCTCCTTGAGATCAGCAAGATCGACGCCCTGGGGCGCAGGGTCCAGCGCCAGGGGATGCTGGGGCGGCACGGCGAGCAATAGCGGTTCGTTGAACAGCGGGATGATCTGCACCCCTTCGCGCTGGCGCAGCACCGGCAGGCGCAGTAGGCCGATATCCAGGCGACCTTGCGCCAGTTCCTCAAGCTGCGCCTCCGACGACAGCTTGACGATGTCCATGTTGGCCCCGGGACAGTGCTCCAGGTAGGTGCTGATGGCGCCCAGCAGGCGGCCGCTCATGGGCACGGTGCTGGAGTGGCTCAGGCGCAGGGTACCCAATTGCCCATGGCCGACCTGGGTCGCGTGTTCGCTGGCCTTGTGCAACTCGGTCAGCAGCGTGCGCGCCTTGGGGAAAAACGCTTCGCCAGCGGCGGTCAGCCTGGGCAGGCGCGAGGTGCGTTCGAACAACGGGGTTTGCAGTTGGCTTTCCAGTTCCTTGATCTGCCGGCTCAACGCCGACTGGGCCACGAACAGTCGCTCGGCCGCCGCGCTGAAGCTGCCGCATTCGGCGATTTCCACGAAGTAACGCAACTGGCGGGTCGAAATCACGAGTCATGCCTTTTTGAGATGAGTAAGTGCCTGGGACGATATTAGTCGCAAGGCTTGCCGCTGGCTAAAGTCATCTGCAACTGGATAAGGGGTCAATTGATGAGTGCGCTTGAGTTGTTGAGTCAGTGGTCGTTCAGCCCTTGGGCTTGGTTGTTGATCGGGGCCGGTATCGTCCTGGCTTATATAGTGTTCGGCATTGCCGGCTTCGGCACGGCGCTGGTGGCGGGGCCGATCCTCATTCTGTTTATGCCGCTGTCGAAGATCGTACCGCTGCTGGTGCTGCTTGACTTCGTCGCGGCCTTCGGCAACTTGCTGCCGTCGCGCAAAGACGTGGCCAAGCCTGAATTGCTGCGTTTATTACCCTGCATGGCGGTGGGCTGCACCCTGGGGGTGATTTTTCTGCTCAGCCTCAAGTCCGACCTGTTGCTGCTGCTGATGGGGCTGTTTATAAGTGCCTACGCGGTTTACAGCTTGTGGATCAAAGCGCGGCCCACCCGGCTGGCCGCAGGTTGGGCGGTACCTATGGGGATCGTCGGCGGCTTGTTCGGTGCATTGTTTGGCAGCGGCGGCTTTCTCTATGCCATTTACCTCAACAGCCGACTGCCCAAGGATCCGGCGCGCGCGACCCAGAGCGCACTGATCAGTTGCAGCACCGTGGTTCGCTTGAGCCTGTTTATGCTCGCCGGGGTCTATGCCGAGCTACCCTTGTTGGTGTTGGCCATGTGCCTGTTGCCGGCGATGGCCCTGGGGCTGTGGATCGGCCGGCAGCTCACCATGAAGCTTTCGCGCGAGGCCTTTGTGCGACTCGTGACCTGGCTGGTGCTGGCCAGCGGGCTGGCTCTGATCGGTCGCTACCTGAGTACTTGACCTGTGGGGTTCAGGGATTAAGCTGCCGGCCCGCAGGCTTGTCATTGGCCCACCGCTACCCGCCTCGATGCAGGTGCCGGTTCGCCGCTGATGCGACCACGCCGCTCTTTCCTTTCAGACGTTCCAGGCCCCACCCCATGAATTCGCAAAGCATCATCGTCCCGAAAATCTCCACCTTGCCGGTGCATGAGCCGCGCGCGCGGGCGATCGTGCGCTGGCTGGTGCGCAAGAACATTATCGAAGAGACCCTGAGCACCTGCGGCCGCACCGGCAATCGCATGGCCCATGCCATTGCCCCGGGCGCGCGGGCGGTGGTGCTGCACCCGGAGGCGCTGCCGTTTGGCGAGCCGATCAATGGCTTGGAGATCATCACCGCGCGCTGCATCTATACCCCGGCCAAAGGCTTTCTCGAAGAAGCCGGTTGCGCCGAGTGCCGCCAGGAAGTTGGCGAGGCGCTGTTCGAGAGCCTGGAGGACTGGATGCCCGGGCGCACGGATAACTTCAGCTGCCCGTTGTGCGGCCATGAAGACGACATCAATGGCTTCCTGTTTCTTCAGGAGTGCGGTTTTTCCAACCTGGGTTTTATCTTCAACAACTGGGCCGAGGCCGGGTTCAAGCAGGGCTTTCTCGATGAGTTCGCCGATTGGCTGGACGTGCCGGTGAGCTGGGTGAAAGTCGAGCTGTAATACCGGGCCGACTGGCCGCCGACAAACCGCGCAACCAGCCCGAGGGAAGATGCGACGTTACGCTTGTTATAGACGGAGCGACGCGACAATGGCCCCACCCATCACCCCGTCGATATTAGGCATAGTTTTACATTGAGCCGGCGGGGGTGTCTGAGTATAATGGCGCGCTTCCAATTTCCCGCCCGGGAGCCCCCGCGATGCTGCGTATCAGCCAAGAAGCCCTCACCTTTGACGACATACTTCTAGTCCCCGGTTATTCCGAGGTACTTCCCAACGAAGTCAGTCTAAAGACCCGTCTTACCCGTGGCATCGAGCTGAATATTCCACTGGTCTCCGCCGCCATGGACACCGTCACTGAAGCCCGTTTGGCAATCGCCATGGCTCAGGAAGGCGGCATCGGTATCATCCACAAGAACATGACCATCGAGCAGCAAGCTGCCGAAGTGCGCAAGGTCAAGCGTTACGAGGCCGGCGTGGTCAAGGACCCGATCACCATCGAGGCCGAAGCCACTGTTCGCGAGCTGTTCGAACTGACCCGCATGCACAACATCTCCGGCGTTCCGGTGCTGCACGATGGCGACCTGGTCGGCATCGTCACTTCCCGTGACGTGCGTTTCGAGAACCGTCTGGAAGCCACTGTCCGTGAAGTGATGACGCCTAAAGAGCGTCTGGTCACGGTCAACGAAGGCGCCAACAAGAACGACGTCCGTGAGTTGTTGCACAAGCACCGCATCGAGCGCGTGCTGATCGTCGACGAAAATTTTGCCCTCAAAGGCATGATGACCGTCAATGACATCGAAAAAGCCAAGGCATACCCGCTGGCCAGCAAGGACGACCAAGGCCGTCTGCGTGTAGGCGCTGCGGTCGGCACCGGCAAGGACACCGGCGAGCGCGTCTCGGCGCTGGTCGCTGCCGGCGTTGACGTGGTGGTGGTCGACACCGCCCACGGTCACTCCAAAGGTGTGATCGACCGCGTTCGTTGGGTCAAAGAGAATTTCCCTGAAGTGCAAGTGATCGGCGGCAACATTGCCACCGGCGCTGCCGCCAAGGCCCTGGTCGAAGCAGGCGCCGACGCAGTCAAGGTCGGCATCGGCCCAGGCTCGATCTGCACCACCCGTATCGTTGCCGGTGTCGGCGTGCCACAAATCAGCGCCATTGCCAATGTTGCATCGGCCCTTGAAGGCACCGGCGTGCCGCTGATCGCCGATGGTGGCATCCGCTTCTCCGGTGACCTGTCCAAGGCCATCGTTGCTGGCGCTTCCTGCGTGATGATGGGTTCGATGTTTGCCGGTACCGAAGAGGCTCCAGGTGAAATCGAACTGTTCCAGGGGCGTTCCTACAAGGCTTACCGCGGCATGGGTTCGCTGGGTGCGATGTCCCAGGCGCAAGGCTCTTCCGACCGTTACTTCCAGGACTCCTCAGCGGGTGCCGAGAAGCTGGTTCCGGAAGGCATCGAAGGCCGTGTTCCGTACAAGGGCGCCTTGGGTGCGATCATCCATCAACTGATGGGTGGCCTGCGTTCCTCGATGGGCTACACCGGCAGCGCCGATATCGAAGAAATGCGCACCAAGCCTGAATTCGTGCGGATCACCGGTGCCGGCATGGCCGAATCCCACGTGCACGACGTGCAGATCACCAAAGAAGCGCCAAACTACCGCGTAGGTTGATGCTTCCAGCAAATAGTTAAGTAACCGGGGCTGTCTTATTCAGCCCCGAGTTGTTTCTGATTCATTAGACGAGACTGATCTCATGGCCCTCGACATTCACGCTCACCGCATCCTGATCCTCGACTTCGGTTCGCAATACACCCAACTGATTGCCCGCCGCGTGCGTGAGATCGGCGTGTACTGCGAACTGCATCCGTTCGACATGGACGAGGAAGCGATTCGCGAATTCGCTCCAAAAGGCGTGATCCTCGCCGGCGGTCCCGAGTCCGTGCACGAAGCCAACAGCCCGCGCTGCCCGCAAGCCGTGTTTGACCTGGGCGTGCCGGTCTTCGGTATCTGCTACGGCATGCAGACCATGGCCGAGCAACTGGGCGGCAAAGTTGAAGGCTCCGAACTGCGTGAGTTCGGTTACGCCCGGGTCGACGTGGTCGGCAAGAGCCGCCTGCTCGACGGCATCGAAGACCACATCGACGCCGATGGCCTGTTCGGCCTCGACGTGTGGATGAGCCACGGTGACAAGGTCACCAAGATGCCAGAGGACTTCCACATCCTCGCCAGCACCCCGAGCTGCCCGATCGCCGGCATGTTCAACGATGCCCGCGGCTACTACGGCGTGCAGTTCCACCCGGAAGTGACCCACACCAAGCAGGGCGGTCGCATCCTCTCGCGCTTCATCCTCGACATCTGCGGCTGCGAAGCGCTGTGGACCCCGTCGAAAATCGCGGAAGACGCGATTGCCAACATCCGCGCCCAGGTCGGCACCGACAACGTCCTGCTCGGCCTGTCCGGCGGCGTTGACTCCTCGGTGGTTGCCGCGCTGCTGCACAAAGCTATCGGCGACCAGCTGACCTGCGTCTTCGTCGACAACGGCCTGTTGCGCCTGCACGAAGGCGAGCAAGTGATGGCCATGTTCGCTGAGAACATGGGCGTCAAGGTGATCCGCGCCAACGCCGAAGAGCAGTTCTTGAACAACCTGGCCGGCGAGTCCGACCCAGAGAAGAAACGCAAGATCATCGGCCGTACCTTCATCGACGTCTTCGATGCCCAGTCCAACAAACTGGACAACATCAAGTACCTTGCCCAAGGCACCATCTACCCC
>Ga0302175_10000526_pt1 | contig 12370 bp, 11 predicted proteins | sample I_Fen_N3_3_FD_198791 | JGI IMG/M metagenome (GOLD analysis project Ga0302175, IMG submission 198791) | Peat permafrost microbial communities from Stordalen Mire near Abisko, Sweden - I_Fen_N3_3 | ecosystem: Environmental > Terrestrial > Soil > Wetlands > Permafrost | place: Sweden: Abisko... | reverse complement strand
CGTTTAACCCGTTTTATCAGGCTGTCTTTGTTGGCTGCGATATGGCTCACGATATACCCCCCCTACCTATAGTGGGGCGGATGGTGTCATACCCCACCCCCCTATACAAGGACGCCGAAGCGAGAGTTACTTGGGCCGATCCAACCGATGCCGCAGGGTGTAGACCGCCACACCCAATGCCAGGATGCCCGACAACGCGCCGACCCCCAGTGCCCAGCGCGGGCCCAGGTGGTCCGCGACCCAGCCGACGATAGGCGCACCGATCGGTGTGCCGCCCAAGGCCACGCCGACGCGCAGGGCAATCACTCGGCCGCGCATGGCGGGTTCGGTGGTGAGTTGCATCAGGCTGTTGGTGGTGTTGCTGAAGGTCATGGCACCGACGCCGATGATCACCAGCGCCACGGCGAACAACCAATAGTTCGGCGCCAGGGCCGCCAGCGTGCAGCCAATGCCGAAGATCGCCGCACCGTTGAGCAGCGACTTGAACTGTGGTCGCTCGCGTCCGGCGGCCAGCAGGGCGCCGGCAATGGTGCCGATGGCCAGCGTCGAGGAAAGCAGGCCAAAGGCGCGCGCATCGGCATGGAACGCAGTTACCGCCATGGTCGAGATAAAAATCGGGAAGTTCATGCCGAAGGTGCCGATCAGAAACAACATCAGCAGGATCGCCTTCAAGTCCGGTCGTGCCCACACATAGCGCAGGCCCTCGGTCAGGCTGCCCTTGGAACGCAGCGCCCGCACCTTGGCGTGCTGTCCCGACACCCGCAGGAAGAAAAGCGAAACCAGCACCGCAAAGAAACTGCTGCCATTGAGCAGGAATGCCCAGCCGGTGCCCACTGAGGCGATGGTCAGGCCCGCCACGGCCGGGCCGATCATGCGCGCCATATTGAACGACGTGGAGTTGAGTGCGATGGCGTTGGACAAGTCCTTCTCGGCCACCAGTTCCGCGACGAAAACCTGCCGCACCGGCGCATCGAACGCCGACGCGCAGCCGGACAAAAACGCGAACACATACACGTGCCACAGTTCGACAAACCCAGTGACGGTGAACACCCCCAGCGTCAGCGCCAGCAGACCCATGAGCGCCTGGGTGACGATCAGCAATTTGCGCTGGTCGTAGTGGTCGGCGGCAAAGCCGGTCCATGGCAGCAACAGCAACTGCGGCCCGAACTGCAACGACATGACGATGCCAACCGCCGCAGCGTTGTGCGGGGTCAACTGGGTCAGCACCAGCCAGTCCTGCGCGGTGCGCTGCATCCAGGTGCCGACATTAGAGACCAACGCCCCGGCGGCCCAGATGCGGTAGTTGGGGCTGCGCAGGGAGCGGAAGGTACCGAGGAAACTCATAGCGGTATTCGTGACTCCTCAAACAGGACGAGGTGATTTGAACAGGCGCTGCCGGCCTAGTACTCAGCCACAGTGACGGTCAATGTGGGAGTTGTCGAGCCCTGGCGAGGTTGCGATAGCGGCGGCATTGCCAACCTCTACGTTGCCTGACACTCCGCTATCGCAGCCTAGCTAAAGCTCCACAACTCCCACAGGCTATACTCGCCCGTTCGAAATCCCCCCTTCAAACAAACCGAGATACCCCATGAGCACCTCTCTCCCTATCACCCCCGCGCGCAAGCCAGTCGCGCCGTTGGTGGCCTTTGTCATCCTGGTGCTGGGCGCCTTGTTCCTGCAAAACAGCGTCGGTTCGCGCCAGGTGCTGTTGCTGGTGGTCGGAGCGGCACTGGGCTTGACCCTTTACCACGCTGCCTTCGGCTTCACCTCCGCTTGGCGCGTGTTCATCAATGAGCGCCGTGGCGCTGGCTTGCGGGCGCAGATGGTGATGCTCGCGCTGGCAGTGCTGCTGTTTTTCCCGGCGCTGGGGGCGGGCACGTTGTTCGGGCAGCCAGTGGTCGGGCTGGTGGCGCCGGCCGGGGTGTCGGTGGTGTTTGGCGCGTTTATTTTCGGCATCGGCATGCAGTTGGGTGGCGGGTGTGCCTCGGGCACGCTATTCACCGTGGGCGGCGGTAATGCGCGTATGCTGGTGACGTTGTTGTTCTTTATCTGCGGCTCGCTGGTCGCCACACACCATGTGGACTGGTGGTTTGCGTTGCCGGCGTTCCCGGCGGTGTCCATCGTCAAGAGCTTCGGCTTAGTGCCCGCGTTGCTCGCCAGCCTAGCGATGTTTGCGCTCATCGCTGCCGTCACCGTGCGTCTGGAGAAGCGCCGCCACGGCCAGCTTGAAGAGGGCGTGACCAGCGAATATCAGGGCTTGCGCCGCTTCCTGCGTGGGCCATGGCCATTGGCGTGGGGCGCGATTGGTTTGGCGTTGCTCAACTACGCCACCCTCGCACTGGCCGGGCGGCCATGGGGCATCACTTCGGCGTTCGCCCTGTGGGGCGCCAAGGTGGCGAGCAGTTTGGGTGTGGACGTAAGCGCTTGGGCGTTCTGGCAGATGCCGGGCAATGCCAAGGCCCTGGCGGCACCGGTGTGGGAGGACATCACCAGCGTCATGGACATCGGCATCGTCCTTGGTGCGCTGTTGGCCGCCGGCCTGGCTGGGCGTTTCGCCCCCAGCCTGAAGATCCCGGCCCGCTCGTTGATCGCTGCGGTGATCGGCGGCCTGCTGCTCGGTTACGGTTCGCGCCTGGCGTACGGCTGCAACATCGGCGCGTACTTCAGCGGCATCGCCTCGGGCAGCCTGCATGGCTGGGTGTGGCTGGTGGCGGCGTTTATCGGTAACAGCGTAGGCGTGCGCCTGCGGCCGTTTTTCTTTGTGGGCGAGCGCCGTCAGGTGGCGCTGAGCGGCTGCTGAGTCAGTCTTGCGGGGAAACGCTTGGCGCCTGATCCGCTTCAGCCGCCAGCTTTTCCCGCTCTGCTTTGCTGATGTACCTGTCCTTGGATTTAGGCGCCAATTTGGCGCTGGCCTTTTTGGCCTTGGCCTTGAACAGCTGCTGCAGTTTTTTCTGGCGATTCATGGGTGTCTACCTGGGTTAAACGTGCCCGGATGATACCAGCTTAAAAATCGCAGCCAATGGCTAGCAAGGCTGCGCCGCCAAGCTGTTGCTGACCCTGCGTCCCAACACCAGCACCGTCACAAACCCGCAACCTACCAGCGCCGTGGCCAGGCTCAACAGCACCGCGCTGCCCATCTGGTCGACGATCTGCCCGCCAAAGAACGAGCCCAGGGCAATGATCACTTGGAATAACGCCACGAACAGCGGCATGCCGCGCTCGACATCCTTGGGCGCCACCACAAACATCCAGATACTCGCGCACGCCGGGAAGGCGCCAAAGGCAAAGCCCCACAGCGCGATCAGCATCGCCGCGCCGGTCATGCCGGTGGCGAAGTACGGGAACAGCGCGGTGCTGGTGCCGATCATCAACGCCACCAGCAGCAAGGTATTGCGCACGCTGCGGTTAGCCGCGAACCCGGCAAAAATATTGCCCATCACGCCTGCGACGCCATACAGCAGCAACAGCGAACCAATGGTCGGCCCGTCGAAGCCTGAGCTGTGTTTGAAGAACGGCGCGACATAGGTGTAGGCCGCAAAGTGCGCCAGCCCGATCAGCAACACTGCGATCAAGCCGACCCGCGCTTGTGGGTTGATAAATAAAGCCGGCAGATCACTGGTGCGAATGGCTTTCTCTGGCGTGAGTCTTGGCAGCAGGAACATCTGCGCCAACAGCACTGGAATGCCCACCAGCGCGGTCACCAGGAACGTCATGCGCCAGCCCATCAGGCCACTGAGCCAGGTGCCGACGGGCACGCCGAGTACGGTGGCCAGGGTCACGCCCATCATGATGATCGAAGTCGCCTTCGCTACGCCCACACCCTTGGGCGCCAGGCGACCGCTCAGGGCAATGGCCGAGGCCCAGAAACCGCCGATGCTGATGCCCAGCAACACACGGCCGAAAAGCAGCAGGTTGAAGTCGCTGGCAAAGGCCACGACCGAGTTGGCGATGATCATGATCAGCGTCAGGCCGATCAGCAGATAGCGACGGTCCATCGCGCCAATGCTCACCGACAGAAACGGTGCAGCGAGGGCGGCCATGATGCCGGGCAGCGTCACCATCAAACCCGCGTGGCCGGCACTGATACAGAGGTCGGTGGCGACATCGTTGAGCACGCCAACCGGCAGGAATTCACTGGTCACCAGGGCAAAGGCACCTACCGCGACCGAGAGAATCGCCAGCCACTGCTGTTTGACACTTTGTTGATTATGTTCGGGAAGGCCGCTGGGGGCCTGGAGGGCGCTTGGCATGATGCTGGGTTCCAAGGGGGGATGTCGCCTGAAGCCAGGCGCATGGGAAGAAGTGGGAAGCGATTATAGGAAGGGCCGTTGGTAGGCCTGTAGGCGAGCGGTTCGATAGTAATCATCAGTGGTATCGATGTGACGGGTTTGGGCTGGGTCCTTTACGGGAAGGGCACGATCACTCCGGCTCAATACTTCGCGCGAGTCCCTTTGCCCATGCGGTGGTCATTTTTTCCCCCACGGCATCAAACTCCCGGTGAGCGATTCGATAATCCGAAAGTTCGACCATCGCTCGGCTCATTCCGCCGTGTACTCTTGCGAGTAATTCAGTGCAGCGAGACTCCGTCAAATTGCATGAGGCGCGTCCGAACTGGACTAGCGTCTTACGTTTTGGCCAAGCCTTTGAGCCACCGAGCAGCAGGCCCATGATGTCCTGCCCCTGGTATACGGTGGTCGTGACGAGATCGTAAGCTGGCGCAAGCCGAACATCAGCATTCTCAGCACAGTCCTCATACAGCAGTCCGAAGTTTTTCAGGTGTGCGTCACCATTTTGGATGCCAGCAGAAAGCGCGACCATGATGAAGAAGTCCTCCAGCGCCTTCGTGATGCGCCATGGAGAGACATAAGCCTTGATCAGCTTTGCGCATCCTTGGTAGCTACCGTCGTATTTTTTTGCCGTTCCCCAACCTGACAAAACGCACATGTCCTCGAAGCCGAGGTAAGCGCTCTCACCGATGTCGAACCGTTTAACGACCAGCAACTGTCCTTGTTGGCCAAGCTGGAATCCGGGAACCTCAAGACCGCAATGAAAGGCCGCCCGCATGCAGAAAAACTCATTGGCGGCCAGTTGAGGAAAGTCTGTGTTGTTGAACGCTTTCACCAGATGCGTAGCGCCTCGGTCGGTGAGGCGAGCAATATCAGGATCCTTCTCGTCAGCGTCGCGTACCAATACCTTCGGTTGAACGCCGGAAACACCTGAGTAGGCTGCATAAGTTTTCATCAGGTCGGAGAATAGATCTTTCGCCCCGTCATAGACCAACAGCTCAGAAAGTTTGATTTCAGGCAGCGATCTATCACCGTTATCGTGGGATACGCTGATGCGGCCAAGTTGGTGCGGACCGGTGATCCCTAGTAAGGCAAAGTCATCAAAACCGCGGACCGATTTGCTGAAACGCCGTACGAGCTCATCTTTGAGATGCCCTTCCGGGATGTGCATTTCGAACAGTGGATGAATCCCGTACTCCCAGTTATAGCTTTCCAGGCGGACTGGCATGGTCAGGGAGACTGCATCTTTATCGGCTACCGCTTCGTGATACGAAAATACCGACTCGCGCTTGTTTTCTTCGCTTCGCCCCAGCGTTCCCGCATCCACTCCTCCTGCACCGATATACAGCCGATCACTTTGCCTAGTCATGGATGTTTCCTGATTTTAGTTCATCAAGCGTCTTACGCCGGCGCTTGGGCGTAGCGGTCAATTCATACCCTAAACCCTCAAGGATCGCTGCAACCTTGCGAATCCCTACTTCAGGGATCGTATTGTTCTCGATGCCTGAAATAGTTGCGCGGCTCATTCCGTGCCGTTCTGCGAGCTGGCTTTGTGAAAGACCGGCTGCCTTGCGCAGATCTTTGATAAGGGCACCCAAGTCATTCATTTTTTGCATCCTATACGGTGCATTTATATGGATTTTTAATTTATGCATCGTATTTGATGCAATTTGACTTGGGTAGTCCTTTCTTTTTAGTTGTGGGCTATTCGACTCAAAAAAACCGTAATCAGCCCCACAACCTGCTGCTGAATCACTCCCCGCGCCCGAGCGCCTTCGCCATCCCGGCAAATCATGCCATCCCCCGGCGAGCTCTCTTCAATCAACGCAATCGCCCCCGGCTTGCAGATCGACATAAAGCTGAAGTGGGTAGCGTCGGCGATCTCCACATACTGCGTCGAAGCTTTTGCCATCCGCCGGACCATATCGGCGGACTCCAATTCAGGCGCCATATCTTCCGTTGGCACACCCCCCGCAATCACCAGCGCCGGCACCGGCAATGCGGCGAGGCTGGCGTCGGTAAAGCCGCGCGACAGGCCCAGGTCCAACGACACAATGGCGGTGACGCGTTTGTCGCTCAAGTCAGCGGCCAGCTTCGCCTTGCCCTCTGGCGTGGCAGCGGGATTCATCTCATGGTAGCCAATGCAACCGCCCAGCTTGGGATAGGTGCTGCACTCCTTGGCGAACAGGTCAGGATCGAAGCGTGCACCGGCGATTTCCAGCACGGTCCAGCCGCCGAGGGAATGGCCTACAGCGGCTATCTGTTTGTTCGCCACCGCGCCAAATTGCGTGGGCTGATCCAACACTGCATCGATAGCACGGCTTAAGTCCGCCGGGCGCTGCCATAACTGCGCGGCGGCTTGCGGGCTGCGGTCCTTGGTGGTGGTGCCGGGGTGGTTGACCGCCGCGACGATATAGCCCTGATGGGCCAACGCACTGGCCAGCCACGTCTGTTTACCCCAATTACCGCCGTAGCCGTGGGAGAGCACGACCAGTGGATGTTCGCCGCTGGCTGGTGGCGCATCGGGTACGGCGAGGGCGCCGATGAAGACTGCGTTGTCGGCGATCAGCTTGGGTTGGGTGGTGTTGGTAGCGGGGTACCAGACGACCAGTTCGAGTGGTCGGTTGTTTTGCGCATCGGGCAGGGTGTTGGTCTTGAAACCGACGGGGTTTTCGGCGGCGAAGGCGGGAGCGGTGAGGAAAATCAGGAACAGGGCGCGTAGAGCGGTTTTCATTGTTGTTATCGTCCTTGAAATGAGCGGCGAAGCATGACCTGAAACAAGCGGTTTTGGTAGAGGGGAGGCGGGACTAGGACGTTACCGACGTATTCCTACTTATGAGTATTACAGAGCTGTCCTTCGTTGTTTTAGGAAGTGCGTGGGTTTCTACGGTTAATTAATCGTGCAATGGTAGAAGTGTGATTCTTACAGCTGGATCCATTGGGCTCTTACGTATTAACTCCTCAAGCGATGGTGGCGATTATGAATAGCTCGATAGTGATTCGTTGCTCCGTAAATGCAAACAAGCCTGTGCGTGCCCTTGTTACTGCTCTGCTGGTATTGGCTAGTGGGGTGGTCGTTGCGGAGGAAAGGTCTATTTCAAAGTCTGGGGACCCCAGTCCCGTGTTGGCGTTATCCAATTCCGATACTCATCCGGGTGTAGGGTTTGCGAGTTTCAGTGTTGTTAGCTCGGACTTTCCCCCAGGAACGCTCGTTGATCCCAAACAGTTAGTGGAGATTCAATGGAGTACAACGTTTTATCCTGACAGCATCAGGAGGATGTGAGGCTTTGCTATTCAAGGCCCTTCAGCTCTCAAGAGGATTGCAGGAGAATCACTCCGCGTTCGTCTGGCACAGTGCAGGATTTTAACACTCAGTCGTTTGGTAATGGCTCGCGAGTTAGAATCTATCATGATGTATAAGGGGGGCACACCTCGCTATACGCGTCCTGCTGGCGTCGATTCAGTCGTATTAAAATATAGCTATTAATCAACTGGAAAGTATTTTTGTTTGTTTGGTTTTCGGGCTCTTTTACATCGTAAACAGTGATTTTAATGATGTGGCAGCGGCGCTGGCCTCCTATTTAGGAATAGTGAACCATGATATCTATTAATCTTCATGCATCGTCAGCCAATAATCGTATGGCAACAAGTAGTGCTGCGAGCGCCGAGCCCGTGTTTGCGGTTTCGTCAGATAAAGAAGAGCCCATTGCCGCGTCAACTTCGAACTGTGAAGTTACTAACAGCACCGTCTCAATCCTGGCTCACCAGTTGAGCGAAGCGGCAGCGCGTGCTGAAAAGCGCGCGGGGTCGGAGAGCGAAAACCCGTTCCACTCGATTACCGGCGATAACTACATCGCCAACAAAAAACAACACGGTGCAGCGCTTCCCAATACCGATAACCCGGAGCTCCTGGCTCGGGCCCGGCAGGCCAACGGCTTCGTCGATGGCACTGACAGCAACCCTTTCAAAGGGCTTGCGCGCGATCAGCTCAGCCTGATTGCGAGGGACGTTGGCGGCGCCTTCACGCTCAATGAGCGACGTTCAGCGTGGGAAGAGTTGCAAGCAACCGCAACCCCAATGCCTGCCAACCCGAAACTGCAACCTGCAAATGGGCGTGATCACCTGATTTCGCGTTTGTACGGGGGGGTTGAACCGCCGGTCGCCAAGCCACCTGCCACCGTCTATAACGGCACTCAAAACCACGCCGATTTCTTCAACCCTGAGGATCGTGCCTTGATCTCGGATATGTACGCTTACGCCGCAGCGGAGGGTGCTGACCTGCGTTTTGTAGATCACGTGGCCATAGCACTCGGTACCTATCGTCATTACAGCGACGGCCTTCAATTCGGGGGGAGTAACGTTCGCTATGACGGGGAAGGGTATCAGGTGACGTTCGATTTCAAGCCAGAGGACGCCGCAATCGCGTCAAGCGTCCTGGAGGGTTCGGCGATCAACAGCCCCCGTATCGACCAGGGTTTCTTGCGACACATTCTGGACCCGGCCCAAGGTGCGTTCACAAACATTGGTGGCATACCGTTCCTGGAGAAGATGGTAAAAAAATTCTCTAATGAAGGGGGCTGATCAGCCCCCACTCGCCAGCCAGTTCGCCACCTACCACAAAGTCAGGTACGAGGACCATATTGTCCAAACCACCAACAAGGACGTCAGGCTACCGCCCTTCAAGGCACTCACGGATAACGTCAACGGCGTTTGGACCCCTCACCGAACACGGCAAGGCAGAAGGCTACACACTGGACAAAACCACTGGCCGGATAAGCAAGCCGGTCGCCTCTTTCGACAGTCAGACATCACAACGCTCAGTCTTGGACGACATTGTCCGCAAATCGCCCAAACGCTACTTCCCGGACTTTGTTGCCGGTGACCGTGAGGCGTTCACTATGCGAAGAATCTGGCCCGGCCATTTTTTCATGCTGATGAAAAACCAATAATTATGAGGACTTGATAAGCGATGCCCTAAGGCACCGCACAGTCCTCATGCCTCAATGAGATTCCAAAGCTGACGATTTCAATAACGCCTACGCGTGCGTCAACCCCGTCAACGTATCCGCAATCGTCTTCGTCCGCTGCGCCGTGCCCTCGGTCGCACGGCTGGACGCTTCCAACGCGTTCAGCATCTCTCGCAGTGCGCCCACCCCGGTGGACTGGTCTTCGATCTGCTGGGCTACCCGCTGGATCTCACTCGACAGCAGGTCAATATCCACGCCAATTTCCGCCGCATTCTTACGCGTGATTTCCGCCAGCTTGCGCACCTCGTCTGCCACCACTGCAAAGCCCCGGCCCAAGTCGCCCGCGCGCGCCGCTTCAATGGCCGCGTTGAGCGCCAGCAAGTTGGTCTGCCCGGCGATCTGCTGGATTACCTGCACAATCGACTGGATCCGCAAACTCGACCCCGCCAGCGTGCGCGCACCTTCCACCGCCACATCCGCCTGGCTCGACAACCCCTCCACCGTGGCCCCGGCCTGGGCCGATACGCTGTTCTGCTGGTCGATGGTGCTGACCAAGTCATCCATCGACGCATGCAACTCACCGGAGTAATGCTTGAGCTGCGCCGCGATTTCTTCCTGCTGTTGCTCGGCCTGGGCCAGCACCTGGCCCAAGTCCGCCAGGCCTTCAAATACCGGCAGGATATTGTTATCCAGCCCACGGGTGTTCAGGGTGTTGGAGAAATCATTGTTCTTGAACGCAGCAATCTGCTTGACCACCACATGGTTCAATCCCGCCAGCTTCTTCACCTGCCGCCGTAGGAAAAACGCCTTGAACTCGCCGTAATGAGCGATGAAATTGTCCACATACTCGTCACTGAAACTTGCGCCTTTAGCCACCCGAAAGAAGAAAATCGCGGTCAGCGTCTGGTTCAGGTTCAACCCCAGAATTTCCCCAAAGGTCGAGAATCCCGTCAACGGCACATCGCCAAACGTCCCCGCCATGCTGCCTAACTCGGCGCCGTTGTTCAGCCGACGCAAGATGCAGTCATTCAAAATCCCCGCCACCGGTTGGCCACCCTTGCCACGCAGGAACTGTTCATAGTCCAGGCGCGTCGCCTCACGCAACGGCGTACGCCGCACCATCACCAACTCCTCGCCCGGCGCCACGTCGCAAAACAACTGCACGATCTGCTGCTCGAAGTCGATACGCGCGATGGACCGCACAAACAACTCACTGCCCACCCGAATCGCAAACGAATAATCCGCCAGCTTCGACTCCAATGCCTGCGGCGCACAATTAAACGCATCACACAGCGCCTGCACCATGCTCTTGATATTGCCGGCGCTGTCGATCACCTGGTCAATCGTGCGGTCCTCCACCGAGGCCGTCAGCACACTGAAGGTCAAATCCGCCGGTTTGAAATTCTGGCTTTTGAACACCCCAAATCGCACCTGCGCCGCCGTCTTCACAAACACAATCTGCGCATGATTCTGATAACTGCGCTGACCGTCATGAATCAGCGTCTTCTGGAAATCCGACTTACCGCCGGCCGATCCCCCTACAAACAAACACGGAAACCGCCCCGACTCATACAGCGCCTCCATAAAAAACGACTCCGACGCTGACAACCCATCGAACACCACATACGCCAACGTATCGCGATGATCGATCGGCGTGCGCACCTGCACCCGCTTGATATGCCCCACCAACTTGGCAATGCGCTCCTGCATCCCCAACCGCTTACCGCCGCCACGAATGTCCTCACACTCCAGCGGCACCATCACCACCTCGGCCGAGGCGATCAGACTGTCGTCGAACAGCTGCAACACCACCCGATCCCAGCGCTCGCCGGTGGCGCAATACAGCGAATTGGGCGCATTGCAGAGTTCGCCGGAAGTGGTGCACAGGCTGATGGTGGATTGTGGGAAACGGCGTTTGAGCTTGGCGGCGACCTGATCGATATCCAGATGCGGCGAGATAAAACCGGTGATCAGGGTAGGGGTGATGCGCAGGGCGGTGAGGGCGGCGTCCAGGTCGTTGGCAGTGCTGGTGAGCGTGGCGGTGCCTTGACGATCGGCCCGGGCTTTTTTTAGAAGGGAGAGTGGGTTCATGTGGTGGACTCGATCGAGTGGTGATGCAGGGGTAGGCATGCGGTTATTAGGGTTATCGGCAGGTTGGGTGGGGACTGGAGGGTGGGGGATGCGACGGATGGACGCGGGTGTGGGGAGTTTTCCTATTACTGACAGGGTGCTTTCGGCCAGAAGCAGTCATTCGTCCAGAACGGCTATGGCACCGAGAAGAAAGAGGATAGAGACAAAAAAGGGGGGATTTCTGGAAAATACATTCGCCCCCTTTAGCTCTCTACTTGCGTAACCCCAATTGGCGATCTTGCCGGTTCACCTGACAGATTGTGCCCCAAACAGAATGGGAACCGCGTCCAGAAAATGGAGCATTTCAGGCTCCTTGGTGTTCAAGCTTCGCCAACCGTCATCCTCCTCCCTGATTGCGAAGTTACCACTTTCGAGTTGATCGACCAGCCACTCCATAAACTCATCAACGGACCTGCCCACAACGTATTTATCTTCTTCGTCACTGCCAAAATTAATGACTTGTCCCAAGGTTCCGCGCTCCCCTGGATCCAAATCAACCCCGAGATGATTGCCACCGTAGTCGAAGGCGAAGGGTATCCAGTATCTGTTGGCGTATAGAGCCTGGATAGCGCCGGAGTTTCCCGAAGTGCAGAATGCACTCGCCTCGGTCATTTCTTCGGGCGACCACTCATCGATGATATCTTTCCAAGACTCCCAATGTGCCTTGGCCGCTGCCAGCGACAGAAAACTAAGTCCATAAAAGGGCCCTGAATTCGCAGCACCGTGTTGCCCGTCGTGCAACCTGTAGAGCTGCTTCAAGCTTTCTGGAAAAGGTCGGCCAACAAGGCTTTCGAACTCTTCGATTGCAGCATCCGAACAGCCCGGGGCCAGATCCCGACGTACTTCAGGAAGATGGGCCTCTAACCATTTTTCCAGCCGTTCAATCACTGAATCGCCCCGGGTTTCGTAGACACCTCCATGCCTTAAACTGAGGCCAATCAGGAGGTGCCATGAGCAACCCACGTTATCCCGAAGAATTCAAAATCC
>Ga0302175_10000523_pt1 | contig 12456 bp, 5 predicted proteins | sample I_Fen_N3_3_FD_198791 | JGI IMG/M metagenome (GOLD analysis project Ga0302175, IMG submission 198791) | Peat permafrost microbial communities from Stordalen Mire near Abisko, Sweden - I_Fen_N3_3 | ecosystem: Environmental > Terrestrial > Soil > Wetlands > Permafrost | place: Sweden: Abisko... | reverse complement strand
TCGCAACGAACGCCGGGCAACCACCAAGACCAACCTGATGGTGTTCCTGCGCCCGTACATCATTCGCGACAGCGGCGCCGGGCGCGCCATCACCCTCAACCGCTACGACTTCATGCGCCGCGCCCAGGGCGGGCTGCAACCGGAACGCAGTTGGGCGATGCCGGACATGCAGGCGCCACAACTGCCGGCGGCGGCGCAGGGCGTGCCGGCGGTGAATGCGCAGCCGAGAGCGAGCATCCGGGCGGTGCCAATCCAATGAACACATCGATCCCCGTAGGAGCTGCCGAAGGCTGCGATCTTTTGACTTTGATTTTTTGGAGGGCCCCTAAGAGCAAGATCAACAGATCGCAGCCTTCGGCAGCTCCTACGGGGAGTGTGTGCTGGGGGGTAAGATTATGAGCGCCTTGCCCTACGCCTGGGCCAAGGCCCAACGCATTCTCCTGCGCGATGGCGAAGAGGGCGCGGTGCTGACGGTGTGTCCATCGACGCCCGGCTGGTCGATCAGCGAAGTGCGCCGCCAGTTCGGCCCGGCGCGGCTGGAGCGGGTGCGGGATGAAGAGCTCGACGGCTTGCTCGCCAGTGCCTACGCCGACACCGGCAGCGCGGCGGCGGTGGTCGGGGCGGCGGAAAACGAGGTAGATCTCGACCGCTTGATGCAGGACATCCCGGAAATCACCGACCTGCTGGACACCCAGGACGGCGCGCCGGTGATCCGCATGATCAACGCCTTGCTCACCCAAGCGGCGCGGGACGAAGCCAGCGACATTCACATCGAGCCCTACGAAAGCCACTCGGTGGTGCGCTACCGGGTCGACGGCACCCTGCGTGACGTGGTGTCGCCGCGCAAGGCGTTGCACGGGGCGCTGGTGTCGCGGATCAAGATCATGGCGCAACTCGACATTGCCGAAAAACGCCTGCCCCAGGACGGGCGCATCGCCTTGCGGGTGGCCGGGCGGCCGATCGATATTCGCGTGTCCACGGTGCCCACCGGCCACGGTGAGCGGGTGGTCATGCGTTTGCTGGATAAACAGGCTGGACGTCTGCAACTGGAAACCCTCGGCATGGATGCACAGGTGCTGGCCAAACTCGACCACCTGATCCGCCAGCCCCACGGCATCGTGCTGGTCACCGGGCCCACCGGCAGCGGCAAAACCACCAGCCTCTACGCGGCCCTGGCGCGACTCGATGCCAGCACCAGCAACATCCTCACCGTCGAAGACCCGGTGGAATACGACTTGCCGGGCATCAGCCAGATCCAGGTCAGCGCCAAGATCGACATGACCTTCGCCCTGGCCCTGCGCGCCATCCTGCGCCAGGACCCGGACATCATCATGATCGGCGAGATCCGTGACCTCGAAACCGCGCAAATCGCCGTGCAGGCGTCGCTTACCGGGCACCTGGTGCTGGCGACCCTGCACACCAACGACGCGGTGTCGGCGATCAACCGGTTAATCGACATGGGCGTCGAGCCATTTTTGCTGGCGTCGTCGATGCTCGGGGTCCTGGCGCAACGGCTGGTGCGACGGCTTTGCCAACATTGCAAACAGGAAGATCCGGCCAACCCCGGCACCTGGCGTCCGGTCGGTTGCGCGGTGTGCAACCACACCGGTTACAGCGGCCGCACCGGGATTCATGAGTTGTTCTGCATTGACGACGACATTCGCACGCTGATCCACCAGGGCGCGGGTGAACAGGCCCTCAGGGCCGCCGCTCGCGAGGCCGGCATGTTCAGCATGCGTGAAGACGGCGAGCGCTGGGTGCGCAGCGGCGCCACCGCGCCGGAAGAAATCCTTCGCGTGACACGGGACGCCTGATGAATCGCTACCGTTTTGAAGCCGCCGACGCCACGGGCAAGATCGAGGCCGGGCACCTGGAAGCCGACAGCCAAAGCGCCGCATTTGGCGTGTTGCGCAGTCGCGGCTTGACCGCGTTGCTGGTGCAGATCGACAGCAACACACCGGGCGGATCGGGCGCAGGCCTGTTCAGTGCCAAGCTCTCGGACAACGACCTGGCCTGGGCCACCCGACAATTGGCGAGCCTGCTCGGCGCCAGTCTGCCGCTTGAGGCCGCGTTGAGCGCCACGGTGGAGCAAGCCGAAAAAAAGCACATCGCCCAGACCCTGAGCGCGGTGCGCGCCGATGTGCGCAGCGGCATGCGCCTGGCCGAAGCCCTGGCAGCGCGGCCCCGGGACTTTCCGGAAATCTACCGGGCGCTGATTGCCGCCGGGGAGGAGTCGGGTGACCTGGCCCAAGTCATGGAGCGCCTGGCCGACTACATCGAAGAACGCAACAACCTGCGGGGCAAAATCCTCACCGCGTTTATCTACCCGGGGGTGGTCGGGCTGGTGTCGATTGCCATCGTGATCTTCCTGCTCAGCTACGTGGTGCCCCAGGTGGTCAGCGCATTTTCCCAGGCCCGTCAGGACCTGCCGGGCCTGACGTTGGCGATGCTCAATGCCAGCGACTTTATTCGCGGCTGGGGCTGGCTGTGTTTCGGCGTCATGGCCGGGAGTTTCTGGGGCTGGCGTTTGTATTTGCGCAACCCCGTGGCGCGGCTGAGCTGGCACAGTCGCATCCTGCGGTTGCCATTGTTCGGGCGCTTTGTGCTGGGGCTGAACACCGCGCGTTTTGCCTCGACTCTGGCGATTCTCGGCGGTGCCGGCGTGCCGTTGTTGCGGGCTCTGGAAGCGGCGCGCCAGACCCTGTCCAACGACCGCTTGAGCCTGAGCGTCAGCGACGCCACGGCCAAGGTTCGCGAAGGGGTCAACCTCGCCGCCGCGCTGCGGGTCGAGAAGGTCTTTCCGCCGGTGCTGATCCACTTGATCGCCAGTGGCGAGAAAACCGGCTCGCTGCCGCCGATGCTCGAGCGCGCCGCGCAAACCTTGTCCCGGGATATCGAGCGCCGGGCCATGGGCATGACCGCGCTGCTGGAGCCGCTGATGATTGTGGTCATGGGCGGGGTGGTGTTGGTGATCGTGATGGCGGTGTTGTTGCCGATCATTGAGATCAATCAGTTGGTGCAGTAACTCGTCGCAGGTCATGCCCGCGCATGAGCCCCGTTGTGTGGGGATGTGGCGCGCTGAACGTGCAACACGGTTTAATGGGCTGACGGCTACATTCTCGTATTCAGTTTGTTAAAGGAATGGCATGGACAAGTTGCTCGCAATGAAGATGTTCGTCCAGACCGTGGATTCCAGAGGGTTTTCGCCGGCCGCCAGGCAATTGGGCGTGGCGACGTCCTCGGTGACGCGGATGGTCGACGCGCTTGAGGCGGAACTGGGCACGGTGTTGCTGAACCGCTCCACCCGCCAGGTCACCTTGACGGATGCCGGTGGCGCTTACTATCGCAATGCCCGGGATATTTTGAGTGCCGTGGCCGACGCCGACGCGGCGATCTCGGACCGTGGTGAAGAGCCCGCAGGCCAGCTACGCATTTCTGTGCCGGTAGCCTTTGGGCGACGCCTGATTGCCCCGCACATTGCCACGTTGCTGGAGCGCTACCCGAAACTGGTGCTGGAGATGACCCTGTCGGATGACATCGTCGACTTGTTGGGGGAGCGCATCGACTTGTCGATTCGGCTGGGCTCGGCCGCGCCGATGGACGCGATCATCAGCCGCCCCGTGGGGGCTTTCCGCCGTCGCGTGGTCGCCAGTGCGGCTTATCTGAAGGCGGCCGGGTGCCCCGAACAACCCATGGACCTCTCGCGGCACAAATGCCTGTGCTTCAGCTACGGGGCGCAGCAACAGCTTTGGACATTTGTCGAGGCGGGGCAGGAGGCCCGGGTGCCCGTAGACGGTCCGTTCAAGAGCAACAACGCCGAGGTCTTGCGCGAAGTGGTACTGGCCGGCGGCGGGGTCGCGCTGTTGCCGGACTGGCTGGTCGACGATGACATTCGCAGTGGACGCCTGACGTCCTTGTTCGATGAGTTTGTGGTGAACCCCAACAGCGCTAGTTCGGCCATTTGCGCGTTGTACCTGCCCAATCACCGGGGCTCGAAACGGATCAATGCGTTTATCGATTTCCTCATCGAATTGCTTGACCGTGATGGCCTGGCCGACGGCTGATTGGCCAGTCTTTGTGTTTTGCGCAACGTAACGTTGCGCCGCGCGTGGATTCTCTGGCGAGCCGTGGCTGTCTACCTTGAGCGCCACAGACATGCCACCACAGAGACCGCCATGAGCCTGCAAACTTCGAACCGCGTCCATTTGTTCAGCACCATCAAGCTGGGCCAACTCACCCTTGATCATCGTGTCGCCATGGCACCGCTGACCCGTTCCAGAGCCGGCCAGCCCGGCAACGTGCCGACACCGATGAACGTCGAGTATTACCGTCAGCGGGCCAGCGCGGCGTTGATCATCAGCGAGGCGACGCAGATTTCGCAGCAGGGCCAGGGTTATGCCTGGACCCCCGGTATTCACACTGACGAGCAGGTTCGCGGCTGGAAAGCCGTCAGCGATGCCGTCCACGCCGAAGGCGGGCACATGTTCCTGCAGCTCTGGCATGTGGGGCGTGTCTCGCACCCGGTGTTTCAGCCCAATGGTGGACTGCCCGTGGCCCCGACCGCGCAGCCTGTGCCCGGCAAGACCTTCATCCTGAATGAACTGGGCGAGGGCGTCTGGGGCGATGTGCCGGTGCCGCAGGCGTTGGACCTCGCGGGTATTGAGGCCATCATTGCCGACTACCGCAAGGCTGCTCGCAACGCACTGCTGGCCGGCATGGACGGCGTTGAAATTCATGCGGGCAATGGCTACCTGCTCGACCAGTTCATCAACAGCGCGAGCAATCAGCGCAATGATCGCTATGGCGGCAGTATCGAAAACCGTGCGCGGTTGCTGCTCGACGTTGTGCAAGCGGTGACCGAAGAGGTGGGGGCCGAGCGGGTGGCGGTTCGCCTCACCCCCATGGGGCGTTTCATGGGCATGGGCGATGACACCCCGGAACAGACGTTCGGCTACATTGTCGCCAAGCTGAATGACTGGAACCTGGCCTATCTGCACCTGGTGGAACCGATGATGGTCGGCACCGTGCTTGACCAGGATACGGACCCGCGCTGGGACGCCATCATCCAGCAACTGCGCTCGGCCTTTAACGGGGTGCTGATGCTGGCGGGCGGTTACACCGGCGACACCGCCGAACAGGCCATTGCCGAGGGGCGCGCCGACCTGATTGCCTTCGGTCGCCCGTTCATTGCCAACCCTGATTTGCCGGCGCGCCTGCATGGCCGTACCGAACTCAACCCTGCCGATGGCGCAAGTTTCTTTGGCGGCGATGCCAAAGGTTACATCGACTATCCGGCGCTGGCGTAATGCACCCGAGCGCTTTGTACGCCATCCTCGGGTTCGCTGTTCTGTCATAACAAACAGCCCGCCACGGGCTCCAGTCAACCAGACGGAGCCCGGTCAAAAACGACCGCCGTAACCCCCCGCTGCAACCCCCGCAAACACCCGAGAAATCCCCGGAAAATCAACGCCCGGCACCCGAGGTTTTTTCCTTTATCTGTCACTGGAAGCTGCGAACTTCTACCCCATGGCCTCACCCCGGACGACCTTCAGAGCAAGGCGAGGATTTGAGCGCCATGGCGTCATTAGCGAGCACATCACCCCCACGTACGAACACGACGAAAGGAGCTTCTTCATGTTTAAGCGCACTATGATCGCAGCCTCGTTGGCTGTTGCCGCACTGGCCTCGGCCCAATCCATGGCAGCCGTCGTTGGCGGCGGCGCCACCCTGCCGGAAAACCTCTACAACGGCACCTCGACCCTGCCTCGCCTGTTGCCTACCGACTTCAGCTACACCGGTGTCGGCAGCGGTGCCGGCAAGACAGCTTTCCTGACCAACGCCCCGGCTTCGATCAACCAGCCTGCCGGTACTCCGGTTGATTTCGCTGGCAGCGATTCGGCGCTGACTTCGACTGAACTGACCAACTACAACACCGCCAAACTGGCGACGTTCGGCAAGCTGATCCAGATTCCAGCGGTCGGTACGTCGGTGACCATCCCGTACAAACGCACCGGTGTGACCTCCCTGCAACTGACCGGCGCGCAACTGTGTGACGTGTTCTCCGGCACCAAGACCACCTGGGGTCAATTGCTGGGCACGGCTGACACCACGGCCATCAAAGTGATCTACCGTTCCGGCAGCAGTGGCACCACTGAACTGCTGTCGCGCTTCCTGAACGATTCCTGCCCTACCAAGTTCGGCGTGAGCGGCACGTTCATCACCGCCAACATCGGTGCCGAACCTGCCAACTGGCAAGCCGTGGCCACCAGCGCCGACGTGGTCGCCGCTGTCAACGCCAACGACGGTGCCATCGGTTATGTCAGCCCTGACTACGTCAACGCCAACAGCGCAGCCGTGGTTGCACGCGTCAGCAAAGTCGCGCCGGCCGCTGGCGTTGCCGCACCGCTGCCAAACGCTACCAACACCAGCACCGCCCTGGGCACTGCCCTGGCACCGGCCACCGCAGCGGATCGCGCCAACCCGCTGAAATGGGTACCGACCTTCGGCAGCAACACCGCTGCCGGCGACAAGCCTGTCCCAACCTCTGGCTACCCAATCGTGGGCTACACCAACTTCCTCGTCGGTCAGTGCTACGCCACCGCCGCCGATGCCACCGCTGTACGTACTTTCCTGAACGACCTGTACACCGGCACCAAGTCCACCACGATCCTGGTGCACTCGTTTGTCAGCCTGCCAAGCGCGTTCGCGGCTGAAGTCAAGAAAACCTTCCTCGACAACACCTACGGCGACGGTCTGGACATCGCCAACATCAGCGTTTGCAACGGTGTAGGTCGTCCGTAAGCCAAGCGTCTGACGTCACTTCGCGCCGGTCTGGCGAAGGCAATAACGATCGGCAGCGGCCAACAGGGCGCTGCCGATTTTTTGCGTGGGCGCGCGCGGCTTTACCCCAGCCATATGAACTTTGCATGACAAGCGTTCGGTCCCGGCCCGCGCCAACTGCCTTATCCCATATCAGCAGCGCCTGCCGTTGCAGCAGCCCGTTTTCGAGAATTGCAAAAGGAAGAGTAGTGATGCCTCGCGGTAAAACCACGCCTGATCTGAATGTCCCTGTGCGCTCGATGGAGCACCCGTTGCTGCGCTTGAAACCGCTGGCGCAAGCCATCGCGTTGCTGATGATCGCCGGCAGTGCCGACGCGGCCACGGCGTTCAGTTCCGGTTGGTTTGCGGCCAAGGGTGCGGCCCAGGCCAGCGGTGCCGCACGACCCGGTGCCCAGGTGCCCGGCGCGCCGCCACCGCTGGCCCAGCAGCAGCGGGTCACTCAGCAGTTGCAGCGTTCGCTGGATAACCTGAACAACACCGTGGCGGCGATTGCCGCGCAACAGGCGGCCCAAGCGGCCGGACGCCAGTTTGCCCTCGGGCAGCCGCAAAGCATTCCCAACGGCTTGGGCGAGGGCGGCCTGAAGGTCGATGACAATGCGCTGACCAAGGGCTGGATCAACGCCAACGGGCCGCAACAGACCCAGGTTGACGGCAAGACCACGGTGCGCATCCAGCAAACTGCCGACAAGGCGATCCTGAACTGGGAAACCTTCAACGTCGGGCGCGACACCACGGTGGAATTCGCCCAGCAATCGAACTGGGCGGTGCTTAACCGGGTCAACGACCCCAACGCCCGCGCCAGTGTGATTGCCGGCCAGATCAACGCGCCGGGCACGGTGATGCTGGTCAACCGCAACGGCATCCTGTTCAGCGGCGGTAGCCAGGTCAACGTGCGCAACCTGGTGGCGGCTGCCGCGACAATCAGTGATGACCAATTCAGCAAGAACGGACTGTACGTCGATCAGAACGGTACTCAGCCGACCTTCAGCGATGCGTTCGGCAAGGTTGAAGTGCAACGGGGCGCGGTGCTGCAAACCCTGCCGGCCGGCGCATCGACGCAATCCGGTGGTTATGCCTTGTTGCTCGGCAATGAGGTGCAGAACGACGGGAGCATCGTCACGCCCAAGGGCCAGGCCACCCTGGCTGCCGGCGACAGTTTTTACATTCGCCGTGGCGCAGGCACCGAGGGCAACCAGCAATCGACCACCCGTGGCAATGAAGTCGCGGCCAGCCTCAATGTGGGGAGCAGCGCTGGCACGGTGATCAACAGCGGGATGATTCAGGCATCGACCGGCGACATTACGCTGACCGGGCATCAGGTCCGGCAAAACGGCGTGTTGCTGACCAGCACGTCGGTGGATACACGCGGCACGATCCATTTGCTCAATGCCACCAGCGATGCCACGGGCAGCGTTACGCTGGGGCAGGGCAGCGTCAGCACGATCCTGCTCGAACAAGACACGTCGGCCCTGGACAGCCAGCGTCAGGCCGCGATCAACAACCTCAATGGGCTGCTGCCGAACAACGCCACCGGGCGCTTCGACAATTTGAGCAAAGTCAGTGACCGCACCGATCAGTCCCGGGTAGAAATCGTCAGTGGCGGCACCGTGGATTTCCAGAGCGGCTCGATCATCCTGGCCACCGGCGGCCAGGTCGCGGTCAGCGCCGGCAAGCGCAGCCTGGTGCGGGAAGGGGCGATCATCGATGTGGCCGGCGCGGTGGGCGTCAAAGTGGCGATGGAAGCCAACAGCATCAAGGTCAACATTCAGGGCAACGAACAGCGCGATGCCTCGGGCAATCGCGACAAGGGCAGCCTCAACAGCACCGATGTGTGGGTTGATGTGCGTGATCTGGTGCACGTGGCCGCTGGCGTCAACGGCTACGCCACGGACCGTTGGTACACCGCTGGCGGTTTGCTGGAAGTCGGCGGTTACCTCGGCACGCGCAACCACAGCCTCGGTGAGTGGATGGCCCAGGGCGGCAGCCTGACCTTTACCGGCAACGACCTGGTGACCCGACAGGGTTCGCAGATCAACCTGTCGGGCGGCACCCTCGATGTGCAGAGCGGCTATGTCCAGCAGAGTTGGCTCAAGGGGGCTGACGGGCGTTTGTATGAGGTGTCGAAAGCCCCCGGTGACCTGCTGTATACCGGCGTCTACAAGGGTTATGAAAACCACAGCGAGCGCTGGGGCCAGACCGATTATTTCTACAACCCGCTGATTGCGCCGCGTCAGCGTTATGAAGAAGGCTACAGCGTCGGTCGTGACGCCGGGCAACTGGTGGTGGCGACCAACAACGCGGTGCTCGAAGGTGAGCTGCTGGGCAAGACCTTCCAGGGCGATCGGCAAACCCAGGCGCCCCAGGCCGGGCTCGACGGTTACCAGCAAACCCAAAGCAGCGTCGCCCGGGGGGCGCAACTGATTATCGGCAGTTACGTGCCGCGCTATCTGCCAGGTGCCGGCGGCCTGACCCAGCAACTCGGCGCCGTGCTGGACCAGGTCACCCTCAGTGAAGCGCCCATCGCGGCCAGCGAAACCATCAGCCTCGATGACGCGGTCGCGGGCGAACGCAAGGGCAACCTGTCCTTGAACAGTCGCTTGCTCAATGACTTTGAACTGGGCGCGATCCGCATCGCCGCCAGGGACCGGATCGTGGTCGATGGTGCGTTGCAGGTGAGCCCCGGTGGCGACATCACCCTGTACGGCCCCCATATTGACGTGAATGCCGACCTGACCGCCCACAGCGGCAGCCTCCGCGTCGGCAACGTGCTCAACCAACTGAACGACAGCAAAGTCGAAGACACGCTGATCGCCGCACCGTCAGGCACCCCGGCGAAGGTGGTGGTCGCCCAAGGCGTCACCCTGGATGCCAGTGGCTTGTGGCGCGATCAATCCCGGAACGCTGTGGACAGCGACGGCGTGGCCTGGCGCTCCGGGGGCACGGTGTCGCTGCGCAGCAGTGATGATCTGAACGTGCAGCAGGGCAGCCGGATCGATGTGTCATCGGGCGCAACCTTGCTCAGCAATAACACGCTGCTGGGCGGTCGCGGCGGCGACGTGACCCTGGCCGCCAATGCCACCGCCGGCAGCGCCCCGGACAGCACGGACGCCGTAGGTCAGTTGCTGCTCGGCGCTGAACTGGCGGGTTATGGCGTCGAAGGGGCCGGCCTCCTGGATATCCAAGCCGGCAAGGTGCAGATCGGCAACCCGACCGGCACGCTGGAGGACGGTACGCTGGTACTGGCGGCGGACTTCTTCAACAAGGGCTTCGGCCAGTACAAGGTGACCGGCAACCGGGGCTTGACGGTGCTGGCAGACACCCAGGTCGATGTCACTCGCCCGGTTTACCGCCTGCGCCCTGATCTGCGGGGTCGCGCCGGTACATCGGCGCAGCAGTTGTTGGAAGTCTGGACCCCCGGGCTGTACCAGCAAGACGCGATCAAGGGCGTGCTGACCCAGCGCGGTGGCGCAGGCCTGAGTTTGAACGCCGGTACGCGGCTGTCGGCCCTGACTGAACGGCCTGACGTCAGCCTGATCGTCGAAGACGGTGCGGTGCTGAATGTCGATCCGGGCCAGGCCATCAACCTCGGCAGTATTGGCCAGTTGACCGTCAACGGGCAGCTCAACGCCTGGGGTGGCGCCGTGAGCCTGAGCCAGATCAACCCGGTGATTATTGAGACCGGTCTGGATGAGGCGGCGCATCAGCGTTCAATTCGGCTCGGCAGCAGCGGCCTGATCGATGTCTCGGCGCGGGCAGTGACGGCGATCGACGCACAGGGGCGGCGTTACGGAACAGCGGGTTCGGGCGGCAGCATCATCATCGGCAGTGAGATCAACGCCGATCAGGGCTCGGCCACTGCGCCGGACCTGTTTGTGGTACTGGAACAGGGTTCGCGACTGCTGGCCAACGGTGCCCAGGCCGAACTGGACATCCGCGACCAGGGCGCGCGTTTGATGGCGGGCGCGGGCGGCAAGATTGCCCTGAGTTCCAACAATGGCCTGCTGATAGACGGCCAGCTCAGCGCGACGGCGGGTGGCGCGGGCGCGGCGGGCGGGAGTCTGTCGGTGGCGCTGGAGAGCGGGTTGTACCTGAATCGCTCGATCGACAGCGCGGTGCGTTCGCCACGGGAGTTGATACTGTCCCAGGGGCCCGGCGTGGTGGCCGATCCCTCGGCGCCGCTGGCCTATGGTCAGGGGCGTCTGGATGTGCAACGCATTGTCGCGGGCGGCTTCGACAATCTGTCGCTGCTGAGCAACGGCATCCTGGCGTTTGACGGCGACGTGAACCTCAGCCTCAAACAAAGCCTGAGCCTGTATGCCGGTTCGCTGGCACTGTCGGAAAACGCCGCGGATACCAGCCGTGTGTCGTTGCACGCGCCGTACCTGCGGTTGGCGGGCGCCACGGCCAGCAGCACGGATATCGCCACCCGTCCAACGGTGAAGGGGGGCTTGTCCACCCGCGATTCAGCGGCGCAATTGCTGTTAAGCGCTGACCTGCTCGATGTGCGCGATCAGGTCACCTTTGGTGCCCATGGTTCGCTGAAACAAAATCAAGGGCCGGACCTTCTGGTGGATCGTCGCGGTTTCGCCCAGACCCGCCTGCGCAGTTCGGGAGATTTGCGCTTCCTGGGGGCCTCGGCAGCCAATGCCGGTGGCGAGACCGTGCTGCAAAGCAATGCCGACCTCAACTTGCTGGCCGCTCAGCTTTACCCGGTCACCGGGGCCAGGGCGAAAGTCCTGACCACCACCCAATCAACCCTGAGCATCGGCCGCACGACCGACACTGCGCCGGCCGTGCCGTATTCGGCATTCGGCCAGTTGACGTTGGACGGCGGGGTCATTGAGCAAGGCGGGTGGATTCGTGCGCCGTTTGGCCTGTTGAGCTTTGGCCTCGAGCAAGACGTCCTGCAAAAACTCTCATTCCTGCCGGGCAGCCTGACCTCGGTCAGTGGCGAAGGTTTGCGGATGCCCTACGGCGGTACCGTCGATGGCCTGGCTTATCAATACAACGGCAAAACCGTCGAGTTGCTGGGTGCGGGCGGCAGCGTGGGCAAAAGCGTACTGAGCGTGGGTATTGCAATCAAATCCCCCCGGGTTGACGTGCAACCCGACGCAGTACTGGACCTGTCCGGCGGTGGCGAGTTGAGCGGTGCCGGGTTTATCGCCGGGCGCGGTGGCTCCACGGACGCTCGTTACAACCCGCTGGTGCAAAACGGCGCGGACGGGCGCTTCACGTTGCCGGGGCTTTCGACCAATCCGGTGTACGCCATTGTGCCGGGCAGTGCGTCGGCTTACGCGCCGCTGGCGGGCGAGAGCGGGGTGCGCGACCCGGCGATCGGCCAGCGCATCACCCTGGACGCCGGTGTGCCGGGGTTGCCGGCCGGAACCTACACCTTGATGCCGGCCAGCTACGCCTTTCTGCCCGGCGCATTCCGGGTTGAGCTCAATGGCCTGGCCCGTGCCGGCACCTTGAGCAAAAGCCTGGCCATGCGCAATGGGTCGTGGGCGACGTCGGGCCGATTGTCGATTGCCAACACCGGGATAAGTGATCCGTTGTCCAGCCAGTTGATCGTGACCTCGGGCGATGTGCTGCGCCGCTACTCGCAGTACAACGAAA
>Ga0302175_10000521_pt1 | contig 12475 bp, 12 predicted proteins | sample I_Fen_N3_3_FD_198791 | JGI IMG/M metagenome (GOLD analysis project Ga0302175, IMG submission 198791) | Peat permafrost microbial communities from Stordalen Mire near Abisko, Sweden - I_Fen_N3_3 | ecosystem: Environmental > Terrestrial > Soil > Wetlands > Permafrost | place: Sweden: Abisko... | reverse complement strand
TTTCTCCGCTATGGCCAGATTCACCGCAACACCTACATCAACGGCCCGGCACTGCTGCAGGAAACGCTGCAAATGAAGTTGCACCCCAACGTGTTGTTTGCGGGACAGATTTCCGGCGTTGAAGGTTACGTCGAATCGATCGCCACCGGCCTGCTCGCAGGCATGCAGGCAGCGGCGATTGCGACCGGTGCCGAGCCGGTGGCGCCACCTCGCGCAACGGCCTTCGGTGCCCTGGTGAATTACATCTGCCACTTTGAGGGCAAGAGCTTCCAGCCCGCGAACATCACGTTTGATTTGTTGCAACCGTTAGACGAAGAAACGCGACGGAAAGTGCGGGACAAAAAAATGCGGCACGCGATGGTGTGCGAGCTTGCGCTGCAAGGGTTGCAATCGTGGCTGGTCTCGCAACCAGCCTAACTACTTTTTCTCGCGGCCTTCATTTCGCGCACGATTCTTGATCCAGATGGGCGAACCGACAAAACCGAACGCCTCGCGAATCTGGTTCTCCAAAAACCGTTGATACGCAAAGTGCAGCTTCACCGCGCGATCGACGAACAAAATGAACGTAGGCGGCGAAACCGCAGCCTGCGTCATGTACAGAATGCGCACGCGCTTATTCATCGGAACCGAGGCGCGCTCGAAATCGACCTTCGCCAGGAAGCGGTTCATCGCTCCGGTAGAAACGCGCTTGCGGCGCTCTTTCGCCACCAGATCGAGCGTCGTGTAGAGCCGAGGAATGTTCTTGCCGGTCGATGCCGAGACGAACACGAGCGGAGCATAGTTCAGGAACTTAAGTTGTCTGCGCGCCTGCTGCTCGAAGATGGCAGGATCAGCAGCCGGCTTTCCATCGGTACGCGCCGAAGTGACGAGGTCCCACTTGTTGATGACGATAATCACCGAGCGTCCAGCTTCGTGCGCATATCCAGCAATAGTCGCATCGCTCGAAGTGACGCCTTCGACAGCGTCAATGACGACCAGCGCAACATCCGCGGCTTCGAGATGCTTGCGCGCCATCACGACCGAAAGCTTCTCGGCCATCAGCTCGGTCTTGCCCTTGCGGCGGATTCCAGCAGTATCGATGAAGCGGTAGTTCTGTCCGTCTCGCTGCACGAGTTCGTCAACCGCGTCGCGCGTAGTCCCCGCGATCGGCGACACGATTGCGCGACCAGTTCCGGTCAGCGCATTGAGCAACGTGGACTTGCCGACATTAGGACGACCGATGATGGCAACCTTGGTCTCGAGCGGCCCAGTATCTTCGTCCTCACCTTCCTCGCCGTTGTCTCCGACTTCCTCTTCGACAGGCTCGTCCAGCGGCTCTACGACTTGCTCCGCATCGGAGGATGCAGGCATGACTTCGTACACGTGCTCCAGCAACTCGGCCACGCCGTTCCCGGTCTCGGCCGAGATTGGCACCAAGTCCTTCAGCCCGAGCCGACGGAATTCCTGCGCGTAAGGCTCGAGTTGCGGCGTGTCCATCTTGTTGACGGCCAGAATGAGCGGCTTGCCCATGCGCTGCAGCAGTCGAGCGAGTTCAAGATCGGGCGCGGCCAGTTCGGTCCGGCCATCGACAACCATCACGATCGCGTCGGCCTGCTCGAGCGCTACTTTCGCCTGGCGAAAGATCTCCGATGGGATAAGAGCCGTGTCGTCGGGAACGATGCCGCCGGTATCGACTACGCGGAGCAACTTGCCGGCCCACTCGGCCTCGCCATACAAACGGTCGCGAGTGATCCCAGGCTCGTCGCCAACGATGGCTCGCCGTGAACCCACCAGCCGGTTGAACAGCGTGGACTTACCAACGTTGGGGCGGCCGACGATAGCCAGCGTGCCGGCAATGGGCAGATCTCCGCGGCGGTTCTTGCTGCGGGCTTCGTAATGGACTCGGCGGCTCATGAATCGGGGCTCTTTCTACTGTGTTGGCAGCTACGACTATTATAGGGATCTAAACCTTTCGCCGTGTCTTCCCCATCACAACCCGCGTCTTCAGCAGTGTCGTCCGCACGTTCGGCCGCGCGCATTCCCACGCTGTACCAGTTCTTCGGCCCGGCAGGCGTGCTGGCGAAGTCGCATCCGGCATACGAGTTTCGACGCGGGCAGCTGCAGATGGCCGAAGCCGTGGAACAGGCGCTCATCGACAAGCGTCACCTGATCGTCGAGGCCGGCACGGGAACGGGTAAAACGCTTGCGTATCTGCTGCCGGTAATTCGCTCAGGCAAACGAGTGATCATCTCGACCGGCACCAAGACCCTGCAGGAGCAACTATTCCACAAAGACCTGCCATTCTTGCAGGCGCACCTTGGCGAACTGCGCGTGTGCTACATGAAGGGCCGCGCCAACTACCTCTGCCGCAAGAAGCTCTATGACCTCACGGATCAGCCGGTGTTGACCGGGTTGGAGGAAATCAACCAGTTCCGCATCATCAGCGAGTGGGACAAGACCACTGAGACGGGCGACCGCGCGGAACTAGCTGAGATGCCCGAGAACAGCCAGTTGTGGTCGAAGCTGGATGCTCGCGCCGACCGCTGCATCGGCGCAGAGTGTCAGCAGTTCGACCGCTGCTTCATCACCGAGATGCGCAGGCGGGCTGCCGAAAGCGACATCATTATCGTGAATCATCACCTGTTCTGCGCCGACCTGGCGATCAAGGCAGCAGTGGATCGCGCGGCGGATGCCGGAGTGTTGCCCGATGCCGGCGTGGTAGTGTTCGACGAGGCGCACGAGCTTGAGGACGTCGCGACCGACTTCTTCGGCGTGTCGGTGTCGAACCTGAGGGTGGAAGACCTGCTGCGCGATGTGGAACAGACGCTGCGGCGCGCAAACCTTCCGCTGGCACAGGCGCTCGCGGCGTCGGCGCGGGTGCGAGAGCGATCGCAGTTATTCTTCTCAATCCTGCCACCCGGTGACGGGCGTTTTGCCTTTGAGAACCGGGCGGAGTTCCTCGAGGAGAACGGCGACGAGTTCATCGGGCTGCAGAACACGCTGCTGCATCTATATAGCGAATTGCAGGGAATTTCGGAGAAGCCCGAAGAGGTGCATAACCTCTGCCGTCGCATCGAGGAACTCCGCGTGCAGCTTGGCTTTGTCTTGGAGTCGAACCAGAAGAACACGGTGTTCTGGATCGAGCGGCGAGGCGAACGCCGCGGTGGGAAGATCGGGCAGCAGAACGTGTTCTTGCAGGCAACGCCGATCTCGGTGTCAGACATTCTGCGGCAGACGCTGTTCGATCACATGGAGACGGCGGTGCTAACTTCGGCGACGCTGGCGGTGAACGGCGGGTTTGACTACATTCGCGGGCGCGTGGGGCTGGAGCATGCCCGCGAAATGATTGTTCCGTCGCACTTTGACTATCCCAGCCAGGCTCTCCTGTATGTGCCGCCCGACCTTCCTGACCCACGCGAGCCCCAGTTCGTGGAGCGCGCGTCGCAGCGGGTGCGACAACTGTTGGAGATCAGCCGAGGGCGCGCGTTCTGCCTGTTCACTAGCTACTCGTTCATGAATCAGCTTTACGAACGGCTGCTGGGGGAGCTGGAATTTCCCATGCTTCTGCAGGGCACTGCACCTAAAAACGCGCTATTGGATGAGTTCCGCATGACGCCCAACTGCGTACTGTTCGCGACATCGTCGTTCTGGCAGGGCGTGGATGTGCAGGGTGAGCAGCTGAGTTGCGTCATCATCGACCGGCTGCCGTTTGCAGTGCCCAATGACCCGGTGACGGCAGCGCGCATTAAGGCGATTGACGAAGACGGCGGCAACGCATTCTTCGAATACCAGGTCCCAAGCGCGGTGATCTCTTTGAAGCAGGGCTTTGGGAGGCTTATTCGCTCGCTGCACGATCGTGGCCTTCTTTGCCTGCTGGACAATCGCATCCTGAAGAAACAGTACGGCAAGGTCTTTCTGAACAGCCTGCCGGACTATGCGAAGACGACGGATATTCGGGCGGTGGAGCGGTTCTTTGGAGCAGAAGCGGATGTTGATCAGAGGCTGTAAAATATAGGTTTAGCCGCAGCCCGCCTATTTGCGCCGCTGCGGCCGGAGCACATGTACGAAGTCACGGTTGAAGACACATTTTCCTCGGGGCACTTTCTTCGCAACTACAAGGGCAAATGCGAAAAGCCCCATGGACACAATTACAAAGTCCGCGTCACCCTGCGCGGCGAGACCCTGGACCACGCCGGACTGCTGCTCGACTTCAGGGATCTAAAGGAAGTGCTGCGCCCTGTGGTGGACTATCTCGATCACCAAATGATCAACGAGTTGGAGCCCTTTGACGTGCTGAATCCGTCGGCAGAGAACATCGCCAAGTATTTCTACGACGAGACCAACAAGCACCTAAAGGGCAAGACCAACGGCCGCGTGTGGGTAAAAGACATCACCATCTGGGAAACCGACACCACCACGGCTACCTACAGCGAATAGCTGTCCATGCAGATCATCGAAATCTACAAGTCGCTGCAAGGAGAGTCGTCGTACGCGGGGCTTCCCTGCGTGTTCGTGCGCACGGCAGGCTGCAACCTGCGCTGCACCTGGTGCGACAGCGAGTACACCTTCAAGGGCGGGCAGAAGATGACGCTGGACGAAATCCAGCAGGAAGTACGTCAGCTCTCCCCCGATGGAGGACTGGTGGAGATTACCGGCGGCGAGCCCCTGCTACAGGAGGCCGACGTCGTTTGGTTGATGGACCGGCTACTGACTGCCCGATACACCGTGCTGCTCGAGACCAGCGGCGAACGGCTGTTGGACAAAGTTCCACCGAGGGTAGTGAAGATCGTGGACGTGAAGTGTCCGCACTCGGGCGAGGGCGGAACATTCCGCGCGGAGAACTTGCAGCATCTCACCACGCGTGACGAGGTGAAGTTCGTGATTGCCAGCCGCACGGATTACGAATTTGCCCGTGATTTCATCCGCGAGCATGACCTGAGTGCAAAGGTCGCCTCGGCCATTTTGTCGCCCGCGTTTCGCAAGGATGCGACCGGCGCGCGCGATGTGTCGCACTGCCTCGTCGATCCCCGCGAATTGGCAGAATGGATACTTGCGGACGGGCTGAACGCACGACTGGGGTTACAGATCCACAAGTTTGTTTGGGAGCCCTCAATGAAGGGCGTATAGAAGCTATGACCGAGCCAGCCAGGAATACAAAAGCTCAGGTGTTGGTGGTGTTGAGCGGTGGCATGGATTCCACGGTGTGCGCGGCGCTGGCAGTACGCGACTTCGGGGCCCAGAATACCGCGGCGTTGCATATTGACTACGGCCAGCGAACCGAACGACGAGAGAGGCAGGCATTCCAGGAAATTTCCGACCGGATACGTATTCGCACGCGGTTGGCCGTCAAGACGGAGTTTTTCCGGGCGATTGGCGGCTCTGCGCTGACCGACGACCAGATTGATGTCCCCCAAGCTGGCCCGGACATCGGAAGAGATATCCCCGTCACCTATGTTCCCTTTCGTAATTCGCACTTCCTGTCGGCGGCGGTGAGTTGGGCCGAAGTGCTGGGCGCAGAAAAGATATACATAGGCGCGGTTGCACAAGACAGCTCGGGCTACCCGGACTGCCGTCCGGAGTTCTATGCGGCCTTTAACGAAGCGGTGCGGACGGGGACCAAAGAAGGCCGAATCCGCATCGAAACCCCGCTGATTGCTCTGAGAAAAGCGGAGATTGTGATGCTTGGCCTTGAATTAGGCGCTCCGTTCGATTTAACGTGGTCATGTTATAGCCGAGAGGACAAAGCCTGCGGCGTGTGCGACAGTTGCGTGTTGCGATTGCGAGCTTTTGCGGCGGCCAACGCTTCCGACCCTATTCCTTATGTGGCGTCGGGCGAAGCGAAGTGATCCTCGGGAATTCAAATTCGGTTTCTACTATGGCGGTGGCGTCTGGCGCCGAAGCGGTCAAATGTGCCAAGGCCACACGCGGGAGGCATCAATGAAGAGATCTATCTATTTTGTGGTACTGCTGGCGCTGTTGCTGGGGCTCAGTACTCTTCCGGCCGTGGCGCAGGCTACAGGGATGAAGGGCGTTTGCAAAGACCAGGAAGGAAAGTTCATCACTGACGGTGTCGTGGAGGTCACCAATACCGACAACGCGCGAAAAGCTAGCGTCAAGACCAATAAGAATGGCGAGTACATCATTATTGGCCTGACGCCTGGCAACTACGACGCAATACTCACTCGCAATGGCAAAGGTGTGGATTCTTTCAGCAAGATTCCCATCGGCGTGGGCGACATGCGTGAAGTAAATTTTGACCTCAAGAAGGACCTCTCTGCGGCAAAGGGCCCTTCCGAAGAAGAGCTGAAGAAACAGCAAGAGATCATGAAGCAGAACGAGAAAATCAAGGGAGTGAACGGCAAGCTCGCGGAAGTTCGTGACCTGGAAAAGGCAGGCAACTATGACCAGGCCATTGCCAATATGACGGAGCTCGCCACGGCTGACCCTACGAAGGACCTGCTGTGGGCTTACCTCGGCGAGGCGTATTCCGGCGCCAAGAAATACACCGATGCGATTGGCGCATATCAGAAGGCCATTGACATCAAGCCAGATAGCGCCTTGTACCATAACGCCTTGGCGAATGCTTACAACAAGGCGGGGCAGACCGATAAGTCGATCGCGGAATACACCAAAGTCGCGCAAATGGATCCGGCAGGCGCGGCCACTGCTTATTTCAATATGGGCGCCGTGTACACCAACACCGGCAAAGTTGACGACGGGATCACCGCATTCGATAAGGTCATATCGCTCGATCCGACACGCGCTGAGGCGTACTACTGGAAGGGCGTGAACCTGATGGGCAAGGCCACCACGGCTAAGGACGGCAAGTTCACCGCCCCTCCGGGCACGGCCGAGTGTTTCCAGAAATACCTGGAGCTGAAGCCTGACGGCCCAATGGCGCAACCGTCGAAAGACATGCTCGCCAGCTTGGGATCGTCGGTAGAAACGACGTTTGGTAAGCAGAAAGCACCGCCCAAAAAGAAACAGTAAGGAAGAAGCCTCGACCAGGATGGGCGGCCTCGCGCCGCCCATTTTTCTGGAGTCCGGCTTGCGAGTTGGGATGCATTGCTGGTGTCCAGTAGAATCCGCATACGCGTGCTCCCATGACCGTTTCCGCGAAATCAGAACTGTTGTCGCTTGCAGATGCGCGGCTCCTGGTGGAGCAGCAAGCCGCGATGGGTTCTCCTACGGCCCCGGAACTCACCAGCTTGCTGGATGCCGTCGGCCTGGCGCTAGCGGAGGACTTAAGGGCAGACCGCGATTTCCCTCCCTTTCCCCGGGCCACTCGCGACGGTTATGCCGTACGCGCAGCGGATCTTCATGCAGTTCCCGCGGAATTGAGATGCATCGGGACCATCAGGGCCGGAGCTGCGGTCGAAGAACCTGCACTCGTGATTCAGCCAGGCCAAGCCATCGAGATCATGACCGGCGCTCCCGTGCCCTCGGGCGCTGACGCCGTCGTGATGGTGGAGTACACCTTAGGCGTGGGTGATCGGGTGACGGTGAGGCGTTCCGTGAAGCCCGGGGAAAATGTGGTGCCTGCCGGAGCAGAAGCGCGTCGGGGCGACATTATGGTGGCGAAAGGCACGCGGGTGCGGCACGCAGCAGTTGCGGTGGCAGCGGCAGTGGGGCGTTCTGAAGTCGCTGTCTATCGCAGGCCGAAAGTGGCAGTGCTCGCGACTGGCGATGAGTTGGTGGACATCAATCTTCCGCCGGGGCCCAACGAGATTCGCAACTCGAACAGCTATTCGCTCGCGGCGCAAGTGAACGAGGCCGGTGGCGAAGCTCTCATCCTGCCGGTGGCGCGCGACGAGCGGGACGACCTGGCTCTGCTGCTCGCAAAGGGCTTGTCTTACGATTTGCTGCTACTGACGGGCGGGGTCTCGGCGGGAAAATACGACATTGTGGAGGAAGTGCTCGCGTCGTTGGGAGCAGAATTTTTCTTCACCGGCGTGGCGATTCAGCCGGGCAAGCCGGCTGTCTTCGGCCAGATCACGCGTGGGGGCAAGACCACGCATTTTTTTGGACTGCCGGGCAACCCGGTTTCGACCATGGTGACATTCCAGTTATTCGTAAGGCCAGTGCTCGATGCCCTCGGCGGCGCAACGATCGAGTGGCTGCCGTTTGCGCACGCGAGATTGAAAGAATCTCTGACTACGAGAACCGGGTTAACACGGTTTCTGCCGGGCAGGCTGGCCGGGTCGCAAGCGCAACCTGAGGTCGAATGGGTGCGCTGGCAGGGGTCAGGAGACCTCATGTCCGTTGTGAAGTCGAACTGCTACATTGTGGTACCTCCGGATCGCGAGAGGCTTGAGGCCGGCGAGATGGTAACGGTGTTGTTGGCGTAACAGCATGGCACAATCCACTGCGAAATCGAAGCTTTCCCACTACGACGCCGCCGGGCGTGCCGCGATGGTGGACGTGTCGCACAAGAGTCCCACATTGCGGGAGGCCGAAGCTTATGCGTTCGTTGCCATGGATCGCAAAGTGATCGCAGCGCTTCCGCGGAACCCCAAGGGCGATCCGCTGGAGGTTGCAAGAATAGCGGGTATCCAGGCGGCCAAGCGCACCTCTGAGTTGATTCCTATGTGCCACCCGCTGCCCCTTAGCAAAGTGGATGTCATCTGCTCGATAAAGCGCACCGGGGTTGAGATACGCAGCATAGTTCGCACCACGGCGGTCACCGGGGTCGAGATGGAGGCGCTGGTGGCGGCGTCCGTCGCAGCTCTGACAGTGTATGACATGTGCAAAGCCCTGGATAAGGGCATCGAGATTCGCGAAGTGCGACTGGAGCGCAAATCCGGCGGCAAGAGCGGTGATTACGCGCGAAAAGCAACCAAGGAATCGTCATGGTAAAAGCAGCGGTGGTTACTGTCAGTGATTCCGTCGCGCGAGGCCAGCGAACGGATCGCTCCGGGCCTGCGACGGTTGAAGTCCTGCGGCAGCATGGCTTCGATGTAACGCAAGAACGGGCTGTCGTTGATGATCAGCACGAGATCGAACGAACACTGATACAGCTCTCGGAGCAGGTTCAATTGATCGTTACGACCGGAGGAACAGGAATCGCCGAGCGTGACGTCACTCCGGAAGCTACTCGCGCCGTATGCTCGAAACTGATTGATGGAATCCCCCAAAAAATGCGCGCCGACGGAATGGCGAACACCGAATTTGCGATTCTCAGCCGCGGGCTTTGCGGAGTGCGGGGCCGGTCCCTGATCCTGAACCTTCCCGGCAGCCCCTCCGGTGCGGTGGATTCGCTGCAATCGGTAGTCGAAATTCTGCCGCACGCCCTCGATCTTCTCGCGGGAAAAACCGGCCATAGCGTCGACAACCTGTAAGCTGTCAAGGTTGCTCTTCATTTCCAGAGGCGAAACTTGGAGCCTGTTACCCACTTCCTGACCGGCGCCTGCCTGAGTCGCGCCGGATTGAACCGCAAGAGCGCTTTGGCCACGTTGACCATGGTGCTGGCCGCTGAAGCCTCCGACCTCGACATTCTGTGGGGTCTGCGCGGGCAGATCGAAAATCTACAACACCACCGGGGAATTACCCACTCGTTTGTCGGCGCTCCCGTCGTGGCTGCTGCGACACTGGGCTTCATCTACCTGCTTTATCTCTGGAAAGGGCCTTCGGGCAAGCCGCGAATCCTGCGCTCCAAGCTGCCGGTTCGCTGGGGTTACTTGTATTGGCTGGCCCTGATCGCGGCTCTCAGTCATATCCTGCTCGACTACACCACCTCTTACGGTATCCGCATGTTCGCGCCGTTCGACTGGCGCTGGTACTCGTGGGACATCGTGTTCATCGTGGAGCCCGTAATACTCCTGGCCCTGATCACAGGATTAGCACTGCCGTCGTTGTTCGGCCTCATCAACCAGGAAATCGGGGCGCGCAGCAAGGGTCCGCGCGGGCGCGGCGGAGCCATCTTCGCCCTGCTTTGCCTCGCGCTGGTGTGGGGCTATCGCGACTACCAGCATCGGCGCGCGCTCAGTGCGATGGGCTCGCTGCTTTATAAGGGCGCGGTGCCCGTCAAATATGCCGCTTATCCGTACTGGGTCAATCCGTTCAGGTGGCATGGCGTAGTGGAGACCGAAGCGTTCTTTCAGACCATGCCCGTGGACTCCATGACTCCTGAGGTGGATCGGCAGAACCAGGCGCGTACTTACTTTAAGCCGGAAGTGACGCCTGTGACCCAAGCCGCCAAAGCGTCTCACTTGGGCCGCGTGTATCTCGACTGGGCGGTGTTCCCTATCACCCAGACCGAGCCGCTTCTAGGCAAGTTCAAGGGGTATCTGGTTCGCTTCCAGGACCTGCGATTGGTCTATCCCGAGATGCGGGGGCGGGGGCCTCTGGGCGGTTGGGTGCTCTTGGGGCCGGACCTGCGCGTCCAGGAAGAAGGCATGAATTCGCGGAAGCCCTCGATTGAGGAAGAACCGTGAGTGCCGCTATCGTGTCAGGCAATTCTATTTTCTTGTGATGAGAATTCCGCTTGACGCATGAGCGCGCGGCGTACAGAATCAATAAGCGTTCGATTCCCAAACTGGTTCGATTCTGAGGTTCCATGCTGGCTTATCTGTTTCTCGCCTTCGCTGTTGTCGTACACGCCCGTTTCCTGCCTCTGCCCTTCAGCTTTGCTCCGGTCACGGCGGCGCTCCTGTACTTTGGCGCCCGCAGGCCGCGTCGCGAGATGTGGGTCCCGGTGCTAGCACTGGCGGCGGCTGGCATGTACCTGTCGCGCAGCTATTACGGCTATGCGATCTCAACCGACCTGCTGGTCACATGGGCCTGGTACGCGGGCATGGTGCTGATGGGCGGAATGCTGGCGAAGAGCGCTTCCGCATTGCGCGTCGGCGCAGCTTCGCTGGCCGGCTCGGTTTCGTTCTTCCTGTTGAGCAACTTCGCCGTTTGGGCAGTCTGGAGCATGTACCCCAAATCAGCGAGCGGACTGGCGATGTGCTACGTCGCGGGCCTCCCCTTCTTCCGCAATGCCGTGATTTCCGATCTGTTCTTCGCGGCCGTGTTCTTCGGCATTGGCTACCTTGTGAGCCATCGGCAGGAAGAGGGCGTGATCGTCGCCCGTTAGTTGGCGATTATGTTTTGCAGTGGGCCGGATGAACTTTCCGGCTCTTTTTTTTTGGCTCGGGCCCCGCCTGTGGCGGCGGTTGAGAATCACAGCAACTCTTTCTTGGCTATCGCTCAATCCGATATCGCTGTTCCCGTTTTGGGACCAACTGGTTACCTAAGTTTCTCGCGCCTCACTATTTTTGTTTGTTTCCTTCGTCGCCCGCGTTAAACCGTCATTGTGAGGCGAGGGTTTAGGTTTTTCGCCTTCGGCGCATAATCGCGCCCCCTCAAGCCGGTCTTTGACAACCTGCACACAAGGCTTCATTCGCGTCGCGCGTCCGACTACGATGCTAAGTCATTTGTTTTCTATTAAATAGCGCTAAGTTCTTTGGGTACGCGAATTTGTACGGTTAATACGGTGTAACTCCTTGATTCCACAGGAGCAGAGGGGGAGGGGGGTAAGCATGGTGGAGTCGCGCCTTGGCGCAAATCACGCCGCAGCGAGTACGGTAGGCGCTAGATCGCTCCGGCAGACTGGGGCTGATTTCCGTCGCTGTTGCCGTTCTTTTTTCGCAGTCGCCAAACCCACCAGCCGACAAGCCCGGCGACAGCGATGATCGCGATGGTCAACCTCGCGTGACGGGCGACGACGTGGCCGAAGAATTCGACAATCTCGGGACCGAAGCGGATGACCAGCAGCGAGAGAACGCAAAAGCGCAGCAGTCGTCCAAAGAAAATAGCGGCCAGGAACTTGGCGAAGCTCATCTCGATAACACCCGCCGTGAGCACGAAGAGCTTGAACGGCGTGGGCGGCGGCAGCATGGCGGGCACCATCAGCCCGAGGAATCCGTGGCGCTCGAAGGTGGAATGAATCTTCTTGAAGCGCTCTTCGCCGACGCGCTTGGCGAGCAGGACTTCCCCGCCCTTGTAGCCGATCCAGTAAATGACAATGCTGCCGAGCATTGAGCCGAAGGCTGCCATGGCCGACAGCAGAAGGAATCGGTGGGGAGCGGCATAGACGTAGCCGCCAACGATGGCGTCGAGCGGCATTCCGAGGAAGGATGCGTCAACAAAGGCAAACCCTGCGACGCCCCAGATACCCAGCGGGGTAAGGACGGCGAGGATCCAGTGGGTCCATTTGGCTAGTAAGTGCTTCACTTGTCTCCGGGGATGAAACTTTTATTTTACGTGAAGGAGAGTCAGGCGTTGAGGCTGCGCGACCAGACGAAGGGTGTTATTCAGCATTCTTTGTTTCGCGGAAGGTTCTGACTCCTTCGCGCACAAGATACGCGCCGAATGAAGCCAGACCGATTCCGACCAGTGCACCGCGCAAAATCTGGTCGACTGTTCCTTGCCTGTGTTGAACAATCCATAGGACGGTGGCGAATCCAAAAAAACACGTGAACAGCACGGCGCCAAACGTACCAATGGCCCAGAG
>Ga0302175_10000520_pt1 | contig 12490 bp, 10 predicted proteins | sample I_Fen_N3_3_FD_198791 | JGI IMG/M metagenome (GOLD analysis project Ga0302175, IMG submission 198791) | Peat permafrost microbial communities from Stordalen Mire near Abisko, Sweden - I_Fen_N3_3 | ecosystem: Environmental > Terrestrial > Soil > Wetlands > Permafrost | place: Sweden: Abisko... | reverse complement strand
TGGCTGGAAACCTGCTCATAGCGGCAGCAGTTTGAAGTTTTTGTCCCACAACGGGCCCACATCCAGCCGCTCACTCAACACCCCGGCATCAAAGAACAAATCCGCGACTTCCTGTTGCGAAGCAATCGCCTGGTCGTCCACTTCGAGGACTTTCCACGGCTGGCTGCGGCTGTTGTACATGTCGAGGAACACTGCTTTGTCGACCCCCAATAACTGCGCGGATTTGGTGGCCCACGGCTCGGGGTTGTTGTTGATCCATTCCAGCGTGCGCGCGGTGCGCTGCAAGTAATCCTGAATCGCTTGTTTGCGCAGCGGGTCTTCGAGCGCGGCGGGGCGGGCGGCCATCAGATAGTTGCCGGACAAGTAGCCGTCGGCGGTTTTCAAGACCCGGGCGCCGCTGCGGAATTTCGCCAACTGGATAAACACCCCATAAATCACCCAGGCGTCGAGCTGGCCGCTCTGGAACGCACTGAAACCGTCCTGCGGCGTCAGCGCCACGGCGGTGATGTCCTTCATGGTCAGGCCCTGTTCCTTCAAGGCCTTGATCAGAAAATAGTGCGAGGTGGTGGAGCGCACATAGCCGACCCGTTTGCCGCGCAACTGCCCGACGGATTCAACTGTCGAGTCCTTGGGAATCAGGAACACCTGGTTGTTCACGTCGCCTTGAATCACCGCGATCAATCGCGGTTGGCGGTGGCTCTGGATCGAGAAGATCGGCGGGATCTCGCTCATCGAACCGATGTCCAGGCTGCCCGAGGCCAGCGCTTCGACGATCAGGTTACCGCCGGCAAACTCGGCGTAGTCGACTTTGTATGGGCGGTTGGCAGTGCCGGCGTCCTCGGTGAAATACGACTCCTGGCCGCGATAGGTGGCGACCCCCAGCGTTAAATCCGAAAGCTGGGTGTTCTGCGCGAACGCGCGGCTGTTCAATCCCAAAGAAGACAGTCCCAAGGCCCCGACCGCAATCGAACTGGCCGTGAGGAAGCCGCGACGAGTGAACGACCCCTGTGTGATGTTTTTCGTCATGGTCAGGCTCTGGTCAGATGGCGAGTCGCAAGGGCGTTTGCCCGAGCAGTTGTTCAACGGCGCGCAACACCGGATCGGCTTCGGTGCGTACCAGCCAGTCGGGGCTGACCTCGGCGAAGGCCACGCTGCCGTCCTGGGCGATGACAATCACGGTCGGCTGCGGCAACTCCCAGGTGCCGGTGCCCGTGGTTTCACCGATGCCGTTGCCCTTGGCCAACGACGCTTTGCGCGAGGCTTCATCGAAGCTGTAGAGAATCCCCAGGCGCCGGCCGAGCTGGTTGTCCGGGTCGCTGGCCACTTGCAGGTCGAGGTTGTGGCGAGTCTTGATCTCGATCAGCCGCTGCGGCACTTGCGGACTCACCGCCACCAGCGGAACCCCCAGGGCATGCAGTTGCGGGTAGAGTCGACGTTGGTAATAGGGCAGGGCAATGTTGCACGCCGGGCAACCGGCGAAGCGGAAGAAAATCAGCACGGCCGGGCCGTTGGCGAGCAATTCGTCACGGCTCAGGCTGCCTCCTTCGACCTTCAACAAGGTGAAGGGCTCAAGGGCGTCGCCGACTTTCACGAAGTCTTCAACCCTGGCTTCATTCACCAAGCGCCGGCGCTGATCGATATTGACTTGCAGGGCCGCCGGCTCCCAGGTCGCCAGGCGTTCGGCGTGCAGGTTCGCGAGCAATTGATTGAGGGATTCGCTCATGCCACGGCCTCGCTTTTCTCGTGAGTCGGGAGGGTCGCGTGGCGGTTGGCCGGTACTGCCAGCCCCAGGTTGTCACGCAGGGTGTTGCCGCTGTATTCGCTGCGGAACAGGCCGCGCTGTTGCAGCACCGGCACCACCAGTTCGGTGAAAGAGTGCAGGCCATCGGGCAGCAGTGAATTGATGATGAAACCGTCCGCCGCGCCTTCTTCGAACCAGGTTTGCAAGGCGTCAGCCACTTGCTCGGGCGTGCCGACGAAATCCCGCCGTGGCCGGGAGAAGCGCAGGGCGACCTGGCGCAAGGTCAGGCCTTCGTCCTTGGCCAATTGTTTGATCCGGTCCGACCCGCCTTTCTGACTGTTGGCGCCCAGCTCACCCAGCTCGGGGAACGGCGCATCCAGCGGGTATTGGCTGAAGTCATGGTCATTGAAGGGGCGGCCGAGGGCGACAATCGCGTCTTCGATGCTCACCAGTTCCACGGCCTGCTGATAGCGGCTTTCCACTTCGGCCTCATCGCGGCCGACAATCGGACGGATGCCCGGCAGGATCGAGAGTTTTTCCGCATCCCGGCCAAAGCCGCTGGCCCGTTGTTTCAGGTCCTGGTAGTAGGCGCGGGCCTCGTCGAAGGTCTCGGGGCTGACGAAAATCGCATCGGCGTTTTCGGCGGCGAAATTGCGCCCGGCGTCCGAGGTGCCGGCCTGGAAAATCACCGGCTGGCCTTGCTGTGAACGGGCAATGTTGAGCGGGCCTTTGACCGAGAAAAACTCACCCTTGTGTTCCAGTGCATGCAATTTGCCGGGGGTAAAAAACTCGCCGCTTTGCTTGTTGTAGGCGAAGGCGTCGTCTTCCCAGGAGTCCCACAAACCCTTGACCACATTCACGTGTTCCTTGGCGATGCGGTAGCGCACGGCATGGGGCGGGTGCTCGGTTTTGCCAAAGTTGTCAGCGGTGCCGCTGAGCCAGGACGTCACCACGTTCCAGCCGGCGCGACCGCCGCTGATGTGGTCCAGGGACGCGAACTGCCGGGCGACCTGGAACGGTTCGGTGTAGCTGACGGTGACGGTCGCCACCAGGCCAATATGTTGGGTGGTCGCGGCCAGCGCCGAGAGGATGGTCAGCGGCTCGAAGCGATTGAGGTAGTGCGGGCTCGACTTTTCGTGGATGTGCAGGCTGTCGGCGATAAACACGAAATCGAACTTCGCCCCTTCGGCCAGTTGCGTCTGCTGCTTGTAGAAATCGAAGTTGACGCTGGCGTTGGGTTGGGCCTGCGGGTGGCGCCATTCGCCCCAGCCGTGGCCGACGCCGTGGACCATCGCACCGAGTTTCAGTTGGCGTTGTTTGCTCATGGTTCTTACTCCTGAATTAGCGCGATGCCTGGATGAGGGGGGCACGCTGGGCGTTAAAGCTCTTGTCGAAGCCTTGGGAGACGTCGATGTGTTTGGTGATAATTCCTTCCTGCTGATAGATGTCCGCGGTGGTTTGCAGGCCGCTGATCACCGTGTCGTCAATTGCCACGGATTGCATGTGCGTGCCTTTGGCCACGGCGATGTGCACGGCCAGCGGCAGGCCGGTGACTTTGGCCTGGGCGGCGGCATATTCCTCAGGGTGGGCGTTGGTCCAGCGGTAGGCGCGGTCGACCCGGGCGACGAAATCGTCCAGTTGCTGGCGCTTGCCGGCGATCGCCTGGCTGGTGGCAGCGAGGTACAAATGGTTGGTCAGCAGGGTGTCGCCGCTGGCCAAGACCTTGGCCTGACTTTGGGTGGTGGCAATGGTGGTGTAAGGGTCCCAGGTCGACCAGGCGTCGGCGTCGCCGTTATCCAGCAGGATTCGCGACTCGCTCGGCAGCAGGTAGATGAACTTCACGTCGCTGGTGCTCAGGCCGACGCTGCGCAAGGCTTTGATCGCCAGAAAGTGACCGATGGAACCGCGCGTGGTGACGATGCGCTTGCCCTTGAGGTCGCTGGCGTTGTTCAGCGGCGAATCCTTGAGCGCGAGAATGGCCGTGGTGTAGCGACCCTCGGCATGGATGATGCTGACGACCTTGAGCGGCGCACCGGCGCCGAGGGCGAACACATAAGGCGCATCGCCGAGGGCGCCGATGTCCACGGCGCCGGCATTCAGCGCTTCGCCCAGCGGTGCGGCGGCGGGGAACTCGGAGAACTGAATCTCGTAAGGCACATCCTTCAACTCGCCGGAAACCTCCAGCAGCACCTTGATCGACGATTTTTGATTGGCCACCAGCAGCGGTTGCAGGTCGGCGGCGTGGCTGACGGCGGTGAAGCCCAGGGTGCAGAAGAGGCTCAACAACAGCGGTTTGAGTGACATGACAAGCTCCAGGCAGGTTCGTATGGCCTCCGCCTGGAGAAGGGGTCGGTCTGGGTTTGACGTTATCTCTATAAAAAGCGGTTGGGAAAGTCTTTCTGGTTATATGCTAATTATTAAGTAAGCTGATTATCGTGATAGTCAATATGAAATAAATGCATTTAGTTGGGGCTTAAACACAAATCCCCTGTGGGAGCGGGCTTACTCGCGAAGGCGTTGGGTCAGCCAACATCAATGTTGAATGTGAAGCCGCTTTCGCGGGCAAGCCTCGCTCCTACGGAGGATCTTTGCCGTGTGCGAAATGTGTGTACGCAACAGCGCCTGTGTAAGAGCGAAGCTTGCTCGCGAAGGCGTTGGGTCAGCCAACATCAATGTTGAATGTGAAGCTGCTTTCGCGGGCAAGCCTCGCTCCTACGGAGGATCTTTTCCGTGTGCAAAATGTGTGTACGCAACAGCGCCTGTGTAGGAGCGAAGCTTGCTCGCGAAGGCGTTGGGTCAGCCGACATCAATGTTGAATGTGAAGCCTCTTTCGCGGGCAAGCCTCGCTCCTAAGGGGCTGCATCTCAGAAGTTGTACGCCAGTCGCGTGTAGTAATACGCCCCGCCAAATCCGAACGGTGAAAACTGCCCGTATTTGTAGCCACCGGCCCAGTCCTTGATGCCGTTTTTGTCCGGGTACACGTTGAACAGGTTGTTCGCCCCCAGCGCCACGGTCAGGTGCTTGGTCAGGTCGTAGGCTGCATCCAGGTCGGTGATCCACTTGGCGCTGAATTTGCGATCGTTCACCGGGTTGTTGTCGCCCTCGGTGTAACTGCCGAAGCGGGTCAACGCCAGGTTCAGGTTGTAGGCGGTGACTTTCCAGTTGGCGGCCAGGATCAGTTTCGATTGCGGCGTGGCGACGGTCAGGTCCTTTTGCAGGCGCCGGTCAAACAACTGGTAGCTGGAGCCCAGGCTGGTGAGTTTGGCCGGGTTGTCTTGAAGCTTCTCGATCTTGGTCTGGTTCCAGTTATAGGCGGCGCTCCAGCGTACCTGGCCGTACTCATCCAGTTGCTGGCGGTACTCGTTGACGATGTCGATGCCGCGAGTCCGGGTGTCCACCGCGTTGGTGTAGTACTGGGCAAAAAGGCCGGGCGACAACCCGTTGGCGACGAGGATTTGCGAGACCGCCGGGCCGCCCAGCAGGCTGGTGGAGACAATGCGGTCGCGGATGCCGATCTGATAGAGGTCGGTGGTCAATCGATAGTTGGCCGTCGGGTCGTACGTGAACCCGAGGCTGTAGTTCAGGGATTTTTCCGGCTTGAGCTTTTCCGCGCCCAGGGCCTGGGCCTCGGGGGTATCCACCGGCAAGACCTTGACCGGCACCGAGACCTGCTCGCCATTAACCACGCCGCCCGAGGTAAAGGTGGATGAGGCATAAATGGTTTGCGCCAGGGACGGCGCGCGAAAGCCGTTGTTTACCGTGCCGCGCAGGGCGAAAGCGTCGGTGATTTTGTAGCGGGTCGAGAACTTGCCGCTCCAGGTGCTGCCGATGTCCTGGGTGTAGTGCTCATAGCGCGCCGCCGTGCCGACATACCATTTATCCGTCACGTCGAGCCCCAGATCGACGTAAGTGGCAACGTTGCTGCGGCTGATTTCTCCGGCGTCGGCGGTGCTGGTGCCGTTGTACGAGGCCAGCCCCGGCAGCGGTGTCCGGCCGGCAAACGGTCCGCTGGGGATCACATAATCGCCCGGCGTATACGACGCGAAGTCACCGGGTTCGATCTGGTACTTCTCCCAGCGGTATTCAAAGCCGAAGGAGGTTTGCAGCGGGTTTTTCAGGCCAATGTCGAAGCCGCGGCTGAAGTCGAGGTTGTTGGTCCACTGATCGAAAATCTGCGAGGCCAGGTTGAACGAGGTCGGGCTGGTTGGCCCCAGCGAGGGGTTGAGCGTGTTGTTGGCGTTGAGTGTCGAATCGTCTTCGCCCCAGGTCGAACTGGCGTCATAGTTCCAGCCACCGACCTCGCCCTTGAAGCCGCCCGCCACCTGAAAGTCGAGGGTGCGGTTGCGCCGCTGGGCATGGATGCCGTCGGGGTAGGGCGTGTCCGGGTCGCCGGCCAGGGAGGTGATGTCGTTGGGCCGATAGTTGCCGGTGACCTTGGTGGTTTCCATGTAACTGGCCGTGGAGAAGGAATAGAACTTCAAATCATCCTGCAACGGCAGCTCAAGGTTGTAACTGGCGTTAGTGACTTTCTCCCGGCCCAGCCCATAGCTGGGGTTCCAGCCGTGGCGATTGACGGTCTGGTCACGGCTGTCAGGGAAACCGGGCAATGAGTAAAGATTGCCCGTGGCACTGCCGGTGCGGTCGAAAGGTTCTTGCTCCTTGCTGTCCAGCGCCAGGTTGGCAAAGCCGTCGTTAGGCAGCGCCAGGCCGTAGTTGAGCGTCTGGTGCACGGTGTCGCCATCGCCGCTGCCGTAACGCCCGAATGAGGTTTCGGCGCTGCCGCCGTGGTCGTTTTCCTTGAGGATGATGTTGATCACCCCGGCGATGGCGTCCGAGCCATATTGCGCCGAGGCGCCGTCGCGCAGCACCTCGATATGATCGATGGCCGAGACCGGAATCAGGTCGAGGTTGACCGGCACGGCGGCGGTGCCGATGCGCGCCAGGTTGTTGATCAGCGCGGTGTTGTGCCGCCGCTTGCCGTTGACCAGCACCAGCACCTGATCCCCGGACAGGCCGCGCATGGTCACCCCGCGCACCGACCAGGACGTCCCGCCGCCGTTGATCGCCGGCAGGTTGAAGGAGGGCAGCAGGCGGGCGAGCAGTTCCTTGAGACCGACCTTGCCGCTGGCTTGCAATTGCTCGGCGCTGATCACATCGATGGGCGATGGGCTGTCGGTGATGGTGCGCGGCTGGCTGCCGCGATTGCCGGTCACGACCACGGTACTCAAGGTCTTGTCCGGCTCGGTGTTCTCGGCGTGGGCGTGGAGGCTGGCGGCCAACAGGCTGAAAGCGGCGACGGCGTAATAGTCGTATTTCACTCGGGGGCTGGATGAGTTCATGACACCAATTCCTGAAAGATTGCACGCACAGGCGAACCCCTTCGCGAACGCTCGCGAATAACAGGGGTTGCCGGATTTTTTCTTGGGGCAGGGGTCAGGCCGCGTTGGCGCGTTTTACCCGATGAGGAATGTCGTCATAAGCGATCAGCACCCGTTCCATGCGGCGTGGGTAGTCGCCGTAGTTGTAGACCGGGTAGTGAAGCGTCGAGCGGTTGTCCCAGAACGCCACCGAGTTTTCGCGCCATTTGAAGCGCACCTGATGCTCGGGTTTGTTGAATTCCAGCAGCAGGCGATCGATCAGTTGCTTGCTCTTCTCGGGCGTCCAGCCGATCACCGAAGGATTCTGCGAGAAGTTGATGAACACGCCATCCTCACCGGTTTCCGGGTGGGTGCGCACCAACGGGTGAGCCAGAATCGGGTAGTCGTAGCCGACCTTGTCCAGGGCCTTTTTGAAGTCGTGGACCACATGCAGGTTGTCGATTTCTTCGCGCAGCTCATCGGGCAAGGCGCGATACACCTCGCCGGTGTCGGCCCACAAGGTGTCGCCGCCAACCGGTGGCAAATCGACGGCACGTAACACGGCGCCGAGGGTTGGGCGCAGCAGCCAACTGGTGTCGGTGTGCCAACGGCCGCTGATCCTTGGGCCGTAGAGTTTGCGTTCGTCCTGGGCTTCAATCAGGTGTGCTTGCGGTTGTGTCGGGTCGTTTTGCTGAGTGGTCGGGTGGACGTAGAGCTCACCGAATTCACGGGCAAAGGCGATCTGCTGTTCGGTGCTGATGGCTTGGTCGCGGAAGAAGATGACTTTGTGCTCAAGCAGCAAGGTGCGCAGTTCATCACGCAGTGCCGGGGTCAGCGGCTGGCGCAAATCGATGCCGCTGATTTCGGCGCCGATGGTCGGTTCCAGACGGGTGACGTGCAAGGTCGGTTGGAGGTGCAGGTCGGTGCGGTGCAAGGTTGCAGACATGGTGTAACGCCTCTCGGTTGTGGGTTCAGCCTCCGCCTGGAGAGGGGTCGGATGTTGGGTGGGACAGATGAATCACCGATGGCGAGCGAGCGTGTTCCCTCGCCACAGGTTCATTGAGCGGTTGGCATGTCAGGTGGCTTAGATCACAAAAAAGCCATGGGTGGCGTCGCGGGCCAGTTGCGCCACCAGACCATATTCCCAGTCCAGATAGGCTTGCATGGCTTCGCGAGGGCTATCGGTGCCTTCATAGGGGCGGCGATAGCGGTCGATGCGCGGCGAGGCCAGGCGCGTTTCGCCATCCTCCAGCGGATGTTGCGCGGACACCCAACTGGCCGTGCCGCCCTTGAGCAGGAACACCGGTTTACCGGTCAGGGCCTCGACGTCGGCGACGGCCAAACGGGCCAATTGACTGCTGCCGCAGGTCAGCACGTAGCGTTGCGCGGCGGGGATGTTGGCCAGCGCTTCGCGCAATTGCCCGCGCAGTACCCACCAGGCGCCGGGGATATGGCGTTTGACGTAATTGGCGCTGCTGGTGAAATCGAGCACCGCGATGTCGCCGTGAGTCAGCCATTCGGCCAGGGTTTCGGGGCTGATTTCTTCGGCCTGCCGTGGTGCAGGGACCGGCGCCTGCCAGGCCCCTTTTTCGCTGAAATGCGCAGGTTGCACGTCATCCAGCACATGCACTTCCCAACCCAGTTGCGAGAGCCAGGACGCGGACATGTTGGCGCGCACGCCGTCGTCATCCACCAGCACCAGCCGCGCACCGCGCACGCTGGCGAAGTGGTCGGTTTCCTGCACCAGTTGGCCACCGGGAGTTGAGCGGGCAGCGGGGAGATGGCCAGCTTCAAATTCCTCCGGGGTGCGGACGTCGAACAGGTAAGTGCTGCGGTCCGGTTCCTGTTGCCAGCGCTGCAGATCCGCCAGGGTGGCGCGACCAACCAGCGCTTTGTCGGCGACCCGCCGGGCATCCTGGGCAGCGATGTGGCGGTGTTCCTCACTGGTCGGTGCAAAGCGGCGCGACTGCCCGTGTTGCAGCGTTTGACCGGCCAGGGTCCAGCCGATGGTGCCATTGCGCAGCGCGGAAACCGGGTTCGGAATGCCGGAATTGATAAGCGACTGTGTGCCTATGATGCTGCGGGTGCGGCCGGCGCAGTTGACGATGATCCGCGTCGCCGGGTCTGGTGCCAGTTCGCGGGCGCGCAACACCAGTTCCGCCCCCGGTACGCTGATGCCGGTGGGAATGCTCATGGTCTGGTATTCATCGAAGCGCCGGGCGTCGAGCACCACCACATCGGCCTCGCGGTCGAGCAGCGCTTGAACTTCTTCCGCCGCCAGGGACGGCGTATGACGCTGGCTTTCCACCAATTCACCAAAGGCTTTGCTCGGCACGTTGACGTCGATAAACAGCTCGCCGCCGGCACGGCGCCAACCGTCGAGGCCACCTTCCAGCAGCGCGACATCGAGGTAGCCCAGGCCCTGCAAGCGTTGAGCAGCGATCTGCGCCAGACCTTCGCCATTGTCGTAGACCGTCACCGGGGTATTGAGCCGTGGAATCCGCGAATACACCTCCAGTTCAAGTTTCGACAAAGGAATATTGGCCGCGAACAGTGGATGAGCCTCGGCAAAGGGCGCTTCTTCGCGCACATCCACCAGGGCCAGTTCTTGTTTGTTCAACAGAGCCTTTCGAATCTCGGCGACGGAGCGGGTCTGCTCTTTTTTGACGGGGCTTGTACTCATAAGGCTTGGCTCTCTTTGGACAGATCCCAGATGTTGGGGAGAAAGGCGTTGGAATAACCGGAAATGAACAATTTCTCGCTGCCATCAGGCTGATACACCGCGCGGCGTACGGCCCCGATGTTGGCGCCGTAGACATGAATGCTGATGGATACCTGATCTTCAAAGGCGTTACTGACTTGATGGATGTCGCCAATCTTCGGCGACACGGCTTCGACGTGACCGGGTTGAAGCTGAATCCGCTTGCCTTCGGGGACCAGCGTGCCGTCGGTGTGACGGGCGAAACCCTGGGAATACTCCGCGCCGCGCAACATGCCGATCAGGCCCCAGACCCGGTGGTCGTGGATCGGCGTGCGTTGCCCCGGGCCCCAGACAAAACTGACCACGCTGAAACGCTGCCGTGAGTCGGCATGCAATAAATACTGCTGATAGCGCTCCGGATCGGGTCGGGCAAAGTCGTCCGGCAGCCAGTCGTCATGGCTGACCAATTGACCGAGCAACTTGCCGCCACGGTGCAGCAGGTCGCCTTCGCGCGGGTTGCTGTCGATCAATTCCGCCAGGGCGCCTATGAAGGCTCTGAGTCTCTCCGGGTGTCGGGGCTGGGTCATGGCGATTCCATCGTTTGCTTCGAAGGGTGTTTGAGAATATCTAAGCATAATGATTGTGTTTAATATGCTATTTTTTAATGATTAGGTTATAGCTGAAAGGAATTTAGAACCCATCCGAATAGCGTTAGACGTTATCGATAGAGGCGCGCGTACGCTTCGGGCTATCCAGATGCCAGCAATGGAACTATGCTTTTCAGACATCTTATTGACTGTTCTCTATGTGCGGGCCAAATGAAAATTGATGATATCGATGCCTTCGTCGAAGTGATCCGTTGCCAGTCCATCAGCCATGCGGCGGAGTCGTTGCAGCTGACCCAGCCGGCCATTACGCGGCGCGTGCAAAACTTTGAGCAGGCGCTGGGTGTCGAGTTGTTCGACCGCAACACCAAACCGCTCAAACCTACTTTGATCGGAACGCGGGTGTATGAACAGTGCCGTTTGATCCTGCGGGAGATGGATGCGCTGCGCGAACTTGTCGCCACCGACGCACCGCCCACCGGGCTGTTGCGCCTGGGCGTGCCGCAAACCATCGGCGACGTGGTGCTGCTCGATGCCCTCAAACACTTGCGCATGGAATACCCCGAATTGCGCGCCCAGGTGGCGACGGGTTGGGGCAGTCAATTGGTCGGCAAGATCGAGCGTGGCGAACTGGATGCCGCAGCGGCGCTGTTCCCGGCGGGCAAGATTTTTCCGGACAACATCGTTGGCCAGTCCATCGGCAAGATGGAACTGGTGGTGGTCTGCGCCAAGGCTCAGGTGCCCAAGCGCCCGTGCAAACTGGCTGACGTTTACCAGAATGGCTGGATTCTCAACCCCGACGGCTGCGGCTTCCGCGCCGGGTTGCAGCGCACCTTGTCCGATCAAGGCCTGGCCCTGCGGATCAATCTGGAAACCTTCGGCACCGAGTTGCAACTGGGGCTGGTCGCCGACGGCCTGGGCCTTGGCTTGGTGCCGCGTCCATTGCTCGAGCGCAGTGCGCATTTCGATCAGTTGGCGGTGGTGCCGCTCAAGGATTTCAAACCGGTGATGGACCTGTGGCTGATCTACCCGCACTTCCTCGGCAACCTGCAAGGGCCAGTGGATGCCTTCGGCAAACTGGTCGCCGGATCGTTGCAGAAGATCAAGAGTGCGGCATGACTGGCGTTTAAGACATAAAAAAAAATGATAATTAGCTTAGATTAAAATGTGCTTTTTATTATTTTTTGGCTTCCCATAGGCTGGCTGGAATTCTTAAGGCCATCCAGGAAGTTTTGCCATGAGCAGCGTCAGTTCGTTGTCCAGCGTCTCGAAAAATGTCCGCCAGCGCGTTACACCCGAAGAATGGGAAGTGCGGGTCAAACTCGCTGCGGCCTATCGGCTGGCGGCGTTGTTCAAGTGGACCGATCACATCTACACGCACTTTTCCGCGCGGGTCCCGGGGCCTGAAGAACATTTCCTGATCAATGCCTTCGGGCTGTTGTTCGATGAAATCAACGCCTCCAACCTGGTCAAGGTCGACATCGACGGCACTATCGTCGACGACCCGACCGGCCTTGGCATCAACTACGCCGGTTACGTGATTCACAGCGCCATTCACGGCGCCCGCCCGGATCTGCAGGCCGTGCTGCATACCCACACCCGCGACGGCATCGCGGTCTCGGCGCAGCGTGACGGGTTGCTGCCGATCTCCCAGCACGCCATCGGTTTTTCCGGACGCGTCGCTTATCACGGTTACGAAGGCATCGCCCTGGACTTGGACGAGCGTGAGCGGTTGGTGGCGGATCTGGGCGATAAAAGTGTGTTGATCCTGCGTAACCACGGGCTGTTGACGGCGGGTGTCAGCGTCGAGCATGCGTTCCAGCAACTGCATGGCCTGGAGCGCGCCTGCAATATTCAGATTGCGGCGCAGGCCGGTGGCAACGCTGAGTTGGTCTTCCCGCCGGCCGAGGTGGTGGCCAAGGTCGAGAAGCAGGCCGAGGCCTTCAAAAGTGGCCATGGCCCGGGTGTGGCGCGGCATTGGGATGCGTTGATTCGGCAGTTGGAGCGCAGTGATACGGCTTACAAAGACTGACATGACACATCAAACCCCCTGTGGGAGCGGGCTTGCTCGCGACTGCGGTGTGTA
>Ga0302175_10000517_pt1 | contig 12547 bp, 12 predicted proteins | sample I_Fen_N3_3_FD_198791 | JGI IMG/M metagenome (GOLD analysis project Ga0302175, IMG submission 198791) | Peat permafrost microbial communities from Stordalen Mire near Abisko, Sweden - I_Fen_N3_3 | ecosystem: Environmental > Terrestrial > Soil > Wetlands > Permafrost | place: Sweden: Abisko... | reverse complement strand
CGGTTTACAGCACGTTGGCTCAAGCCCCGGAATAGAGCAGCGGCACCCGACGCAGGTTGCAGAAGATCTGATAAGGAATGGTGTCGGCAGCAGCGGCCACATCACTGGCGAGGATGTTTTTGCCCCACAACTCGACGGTCGAACCGAGGCCAGCCTGCGGCACATCGGTCAGGTCGATACAGAGCATGTCCATCGACACTCGACCGATCAACTGGCTGCGTTGCCCGGCGACCATCACAGGCGTACCGGTCGGGGCCTGGCGCGGATAGCCATCGGCATAACCCATGGCCACCACGCCGACGCGCATTGGCTTGGGCGTGATGAATTTGGCGCCGTAGCCGATTGGCTCGCCGGCCGGCAATTCGCGGACGCAAATGACTTTCGATTCGAGGGTCATCACCGGTTGCAGGCGCGAGGCCACTGCGTTGGCTTCTTCGAAGGGCGTGGCGCCGTAGAGCATGATGCCCGGACGCACCCAGTCACTTGGAATCTGCGGCCAACCGAGCACCGCCGGCGAGTTGCGCAAGCTGATTTCGGCGGCCAAACCCTGACGCGCCGCTTCGAACACCGCCACTTGCTCGGCGCTGCTTTGCTCGTGCAATTCGTCAGCCCGGGCGAAGTGGCTCATCAAGACGATTTTCGCCACTTTGCCGCTGGCCAGCAGCCGCTGATAGCCCGACTGATAATCCTTGGGATGCAGACCCACGCGGTGCATGCCCGAATCGAGCTTGAGCCAGACCGTGATCGGCTTGCTCAATGCAGCCTTCTCGATCGCTTCGAGCTGCCACAGCGAATGCACCACACACCAGAAATCATGCTCGACGATCAGCGACAGCTCATCAGCTTCGAAAAAACCTTCCAGCAACAACACCGGCGCACGAATGCCCGCAGCGCGCAGCTCTAACGCTTCTTCGATACACGCCACCGCGAAACCGTCCGCCTCGGCTTCCAGCGCCTGGGCGCAACGCACCGCGCCATGGCCGTAGGCATCGGCCTTGATCACCGCGAGGGCCTTGGCCCCGGTGAGTTCACGGGCGATCTGGTAGTTGTGACGCAGGGCTTGGAGGTCGATCAGGGCACGGGCAGGACGCATGGCGGCAGACTTCTAGGCGGTCATGGGAATAAAAACCGGCGCTGGCTGACGGCGTGAACCGCCAACAGCACCGGGAGAGGGATCGTTTTTAACAGGTGTTGCGGCGCGTTACGGCAGCGCGGCTACAACCGACAGCTCAACCAGGATTTCCGGTTCACACAACTTCGACTCGACGGTGGCACGGGCCGGGGCGACGCCTTTTGGCAGCCACTTGTCCCACACCGAATTCATGCCGGCGAAATGCGCGTCGATGTCTTTCAGGTAAATCGTCACCGACAGGATGTGGCTCTTGTCGGTGCCCGCCAGATCAAGCAAACGCTCGATGTTGGCCAGTGTTTCACGGGTCTGCTGTTCAATCCCGGCGCTCATGTCATCGCCGACCTGCCCCGCCAGGTACACCGTACCGTTGTGGGCGACGATCTGACTCATGCGCTCATTGGTGAGCTGGCGCTGGATTGCCATGTTTTGCGGACTCCTGGATTTTGCTGCCATAACGGGAAATATCGAGGCCTTCGGCGCTGATTTGCGGGGTTTTCTTCGCCATCAGGTCAGCCAGCAAGCGACCGGAACCACAGGCCATGGTCCAACCGAGCGTGCCGTGGCCAGTGTTCAGGAACAGGTTGCTGAACGGTGTCGCGCCAACGATCGGCGTGCCGTCCGGGGTGGTCGGACGCAAACCGGTCCAGAAACTCGCCTGGGCCAGATCGCCGCCCTGAGGATAAAGGTCGTTGACGATCATCTCCAGGGTTTCGCGCCGACGCGGGTTCAGCGACAGGTCAAAACCGGCAATCTCCGCCATGCCGCCGACGCGGATGCGGTTGTCGAAACGGGTGATCGCGACCTTGTAGGTCTCGTCGAGAATGGTCGAGGTCGGGGCCATCGCCGGGTTGGTGATCGGCACGGTCAGGGAGTAACCCTTGAGCGGATACACCGGCGCCTTGATGCCCAGCGGTTTGAGCAATTGCGGCGAGTAGCTGCCGAGTGCGAGGACATAGCGGTCAGCGGTTTCCAGCTTGCCGTCGATCCATACACCGTTGACGCGATCACCGGCGTAGTCGAGGCGCTGAATGTCCTGGTCGAAGCGGAATTCCACACCCAGCTTCACCGCCATTTCGGCCAGGCGGGTGGTGAAGATCTGGCAGTCGCCGGTCTGATCGTTCGGCAGGCGCAGGGCACCGGCGAGGATGTCGGTAACGCTGGCCAATGCCGGTTCAACCCGGGCAATGCCGGCGCGGTCGAGCAGTTCGAACGGCACGCCGGACTCTTTCAGCACGGCGATGTCTTTCGCGGCGCCATCGAGCTGAGCCTGGGTGCGGAACAATTGGGTGGTACCGAGGCTGCGGCCTTCGTAGGCAATGCCGGTTTCGGCGCGCAGCTCATCGAGGCAGTCACGGCTGTACTCGGACAGGCGGACCATGCGCTCCTTGTTCACCGCATAACGGCTGGCGGTGCAGTTGCGCAGCATCTGCGCCATCCACAGGTATTGGTCGATGTCGGCGGTGGCCTTGATCGCCAGCGGCGCATGGCGCTGCAACAGCCATTTGATGGCCTTGAGCGGCACGCCCGGCGCGGCCCACGGCGAGGCGTAGCCCGGGGAGACCTGCCCGGCGTTGGCGAAACTGGTCTCCATGGCAGCGGCCGGCTGACGGTCCACGACCACCACTTCAAACCCGGCACGCGCCAGATAGTAAGCACTGGCGGTACCGATAACGCCGCTACCCAAGACCATGACGCGCATTTTTATGTCCCTCATCGCGGCGTACCGCTGACGTTTGATGTTCAGACCGAAGATGTGGGCAGTTTAAAAAAGATTAGCCAGTGCTTTTCACTATATAAGTGCCTATATTTGGCGACAATTCTCGGCAAAAACCCTTTTCACGGAGGCGCATCCCCTATGCGTACCAACACTCAGACCAAACGTGAGCTGGACAAGATCGACCGCAACATCCTGCGGATACTGCAAGCGGACGGACGTATCTCCTTCACCGAGCTCGGGGAAAAGGTCGGCCTGTCGACCACGCCCTGCACCGAGCGGGTCCGGCGCCTGGAGCGCGAAGGGATCATCATGGGCTACAACGCCCGGCTTAACCCGCAGCATCTGAAGGGTAGTCTGCTGGTGTTCGTCGAGATCAGCCTCGACTACAAATCCGGCGATACTTTCGAAGAGTTCCGACGCGCGGTGCTGAAACTGCCCCACGTGCTGGAGTGCCATTTGGTGTCAGGGGATTTCGACTACCTGGTGAAAGCGCGGATTTCCGAGATGGCTTCGTATCGCAAATTGCTTGGCGACATCCTGCTGAAACTGCCCCATGTGCGCGAATCCAAGAGCTATATCGTGATGGAAGAGGTGAAAGAGAGTTTGTGTCTGCCGATTCCGGATTGAAGATCAAAAGATCGCAGCCTTCGGCAGCTCCTACAGGTGTTCGCGCGCTTCTGTAGGAGCTGCCGGAGGCTGCGGTTTTTTAAACCAGCACCTGCCGGGTGCTGGCCATGTACTCATGAATCTGCTTCTCCACCCGCGGATGAATCAGCTCCACCGGCCCGCGCCCATTGGGGCATGGCAAGGTTTTGGTGGTACCAAACAACCGGCAGATCAGCGGCCGCTCGTCATACACCGTGCAGCCGTTCGGGCCCAAGTGCACGCAGTTCAGCTCATCCATCGCCGCATCCTGCTCAGCCCGGGTCTTGCGCGGCAGGCGGGACATTTCTTCCGGCGAGGTGGTCACCGGGCCGCAGCAGTCATGGCAGCCGGGCACGCACTCGAACGAGGGAATTTGCTGGCGCAGGGTGCGAATTTTCTGACTGTTGCAGCTCATCGAAACGGTGACCAAAAGCGGAATAGACCGGGATTCTGACGCAAAAGCCCCGATCCAGACAGCGGCAACCGACCAGTGTTGCCCGTGCCGGAAGGTCCGGCTTATGCTCCGTCAACTTTTTCAAACACACGAATCAGGAACCCACGCATGAATGCCCCTGCCCGGCACACCGACTCTTATTACGCCGCCAGCAGCCTGCCGCAGCCTGATCATCCGGTGCTCCAGGGCGAGTTCAGCGTGGACGTGTGCGTGGTCGGCGGCGGGTTTTCCGGGTTGAACACCGCGCTCGAACTGGCCGAACGCGGCCTCAGCGTGGTGCTGCTGGAAGCGCACAAAATCGGCTGGGGGGCCAGCGGTCGCAATGGCGGGCAATTGATTCGCGGCGTCGGCCATGGGCTCGATCAGTTCGCCAATGTCATCGGTACCGACGGCGTGCGTCAGATGAAACTCATGGGCCTGGAAGCGGTGGAAATCGTCCGACAGCGGGTCGAGCGTTTTCAGATCCCTTGCGACCTGACCTGGGGCTATTGCGACCTCGCCAACAAACCCCGGGACCTCGACGGGTTTGCCGAAGACGCCGAAGAACTGCGCGGTCTCGGTTATCGCTATGAAACCCGGTTGCTGCAAGCCAACGAGATCCACAGCGTAGTGGGTTCCGAGCGTTACGTCGGCGGCTTGATCGATATGGGCTCCGGGCATTTGCATCCGCTGAACCTGGCGCTGGGCGAAGCGGCCGCCGCGCAGCAATTGGGCGTGAAGCTGTTCGAACAGTCGGCGGTCACCCGTATCGATTACGGCGCCGAAGTTAAGGTTCACACCGCCCGGGGCTCGGTGCGCGCCAAGACCCTGGTGCTGGGTTGCAACGCCTACCTCAACGACCTCAACCCTGAACTCAGCGGCAAAGTGCTGCCCGCCGGCAGTTACATCATCGCCACCGAACCGTTGAGCGAAGCACAGGCCCACGCGTTGTTGCCGCAGAACATGGCGGTCTGTGATCAGCGGGTGGCGCTTGATTACTACCGGCTCTCGGCGGATCGGCGTTTGCTGTTCGGTGGCGCCTGCCATTACTCAGGGCGCGACCCGAAAGACATCGCCGCGTACATGCGGCCAAAGATGCTCGAGGTGTTCCCGCAACTGGCCGGGGTGAAGATCGACTATCAATGGGGCGGGATGATCGGCATCGGCGCCAACCGCCTGCCGCAGATCGGCCGGCTCAAGGATCAGCCGAACGTGTATTACGCCCAGGCCTATTCCGGGCACGGGGTGAATGCCACGCATTTGGCGGGCAAGTTGCTGGCCGAGGCCATCAGCGGGCAGCACAGCGGCGGGTTCGATCTGTTTGCGCAGGTGCCGCACATCACCTTCCCCGGCGGCAAACATTTGCGCTCGCCATTGCTGGCGTTGGGGATGTTGTGGCATCGGCTTAAAGAACTGGTTTGACGCCACTCAACCCTATCCCCGTAGGAGCTGCCGCAGGCTGCGATCTTTTGATCTCGCTCTTAAAAACAAGATCAAAAGATCGCAGCCTGCGGCAGCTCCTACGGGGGACCGTGGTTTATTTCACAGGTGCCAGAAAGGTTTAAGCCCCTCCTCCAATGCCTGCTCCTGACTTAACCCGACATCCCTGAGTTGCTCCGGCGTCAGGTTCAACAACGCCTTGCGCGTGTGCAGACGATGCCAGAACAGACCCCAGCGACCGAGGCAGGACGGCGCGTTGCGCATGGGCGCCTCACGGGTGCCGTTGATTTGCCCTGCTGCCAGTTCCTGACTGTGTAACGTCAGCCGCACATCGCTCAAGCCGTTCATTTTGATCGCTCCTGTTTACTTGGGTAGCCAGAGGTTTCATCATGCGCGGACGGCAAAAAGCATTACAGATTCAAAACAAATCTATTATTTCCATACAGATTTGCGGCTCGACGCTCTGAATCCTGTATTTTTGCCCCATCTGTATTGGTTAACCGAATCACCTGTATCGAGGCAGCGCCATGACCCTTTACGTCAATCTCGCCGATTTGCTCGGCACGCGTATCGAACAAGGTTTCTATCGTCCTGGCGATCGGCTGCCCTCGGTGCGGGCGTTGAGTGTCGAGCATGGGGTCAGCCTGAGCACGGTGCAGCAGGCTTATCGCGTGCTGGAAGACAACGGGCTGGCGACGCCGAAACCCAAATCCGGCTACTTCGTGCCGGTCAGCCGCGAGCTGCCGGAACTGCCCGCCATTGGCCGCCCGGCCCAGCGTCCGGTGGACATTTCCCAGTGGGATCAAGTGTTGGAATTGATCCGCGCGGTACCACGCAAAGACGTGGTGCAACTGGGGCGCGGCATGCCGGACATCACCACGCCGACCATGAAGCCATTGCTGCGCGGGCTGGCGCAGATCAGTCGGCGCCAGGACATGCCCGGCCTTTATTACGACAACATCCACGGCAACCTCGAACTGCGCGAACAGATCGCCCGGCTGATGCTCGACTCAGGCTGCCAGTTGAGCGCCGCCGACCTGGTGGTGACCACCGGTTGCCACGAAGCGCTGTCCACCAGCATCCGCTCCATCTGCGAACCCGGTGACATCGTCGCGGTGGACTCACCGAGCTTTCACGGCGCCATGCAGACCCTCAAGGGCCTGGGCATGAAAGCCCTGGAAATCCCCACCGACCCGATCACCGGCATCAGCCTCGATGCGCTGGAACTGGCCCTGGAACAGTGGCCGATCAAGGCCATACAGTTGACCCCCAATTGCAATAACCCGTTGGGCTACATCATGCCGGAGGCGCGCAAACGCGCATTGCTGAACCTGGCACAGCGCTTCGACGTGGCGATCATCGAGGACGATGTGTATGGCGAATTGGCCTACACCTACCCACGCCCGCGCACGATCAAATCCTTCGACGAAGACGGCCGCGTGCTGCTCTGCAGCTCCTTTTCCAAAACCCTGGCGCCGGGGCTGCGTATTGGTTGGGTGGCGCCGGGCCGCTATCTGGAACGGGTGCTGCACATGAAATACATCAGCACCGGCTCCACGGCCCCGCAAGCACAGATCGCCATCGCCGACTTCCTCAAGGGCGGACACTTCGAGCCGCACCTGCGGCGGATGCGCACCCAGTACCAACGCAATCGCGATGCGATGATTGATTGGGTCACGCGCTACTTCCCCGCCGGCACCCGGGCCAGTCGCCCCCAGGGCAGTTTTATGTTGTGGGTCGAATTGCCGGACGGCTTTGACACCCTGAAACTGAATCGTGCGCTGCACGACCAGGGCGTACAGATTGCCGTTGGCAGCATCTTTTCGGCCTCGGGCAAATACCGCAATTGCCTGCGGATGAACTACGCTGCCAAGCCAACACCGCAGATCGAAGACGCTGTGCGCAAGGTGGGCGCAGCGGCCATAAAGCTGCTGGCGGAAATTGATTGCATCACCGACTGACCTTTCTGGGCAAACCTGCGTCCATATGCCGACAACTGCCGCCAATCGGATCGATCCCACGTGAGAGTCAGTCAGCCCCTGCTCGCGCTTCTGCTGCTCGCCTCGCTGGGTGGTTGCGTCAGCCTCGACGTGCCACGCTCGCCGAGCCAGGCCCTGCCGGCGGCGGACTCCAGCTTCGGCCGCTCGATCCAGGCCCAGGCCGCCCCCCATCAAGGGCAATCGGGCTTTCGCCTGCTGTCCAACAGCACCGAAGCCTTCATGGCCCGCGCCGAGCTGATCCGCAACGCCCAGACCAGCCTCGACTTGCAGTACTACATCGTCCACGACGGCATCAGCACGCGCATGCTGGTGGAGGAATTGCTCAAAGCCGCCGATCGCGGGGTGCGGGTGCGAATTCTGCTCGATGACACCACCAGCGATGGCCTGGACCAGATCATCGCGACCCTGGCGGCGCATCCGCAGATTCAGATTCGCCTGTTCAACCCGTTGCACCTGGGCCGCAGCACGGGCGTGACGCGGGCCATGGGCCGCTTGTTCAACCTGTCGCTGCAACACCGGCGCATGCACAACAAGCTCTGGCTGGCGGACAACAGCGCGGCCATCGTCGGCGGGCGCAACCTGGGCGACGAGTATTTCGATGCCGAGCCCAACCTGAATTTCACCGACATCGACATGCTCAGCGTCGGGCCGGTGGCCGAGCAGCTCGGGCACAGTTTCGACCAGTACTGGAACAGCGCCCTGAGCAAGCCGATCGACGAATTCCTCTCCAGTAAACCGACCGCCAGGGACTTGCAAAACACCCGCACGCGCCTGGAAGAATCCCTGGAAGAAACCCGCAAACAGAACCACGCGCTGTATCAACAATTGATGACCTACAACAAGCATCCACGTCTGGACATCTGGCGCCGGGAGCTGATCTGGGCCTGGAATCAGGCCTTGTGGGACGCGCCGAGCAAGGTGCTGTCCAAGGGCGAGCCCGACCCGCAATTGCTGCTGACCACACAACTGGCGCCGGAACTGAACGGGGTCAGCAAAGAGCTGATCATGATTTCGGCGTATTTCGTGCCCGGCCAACCAGGGCTGGTGTACCTGACCGGGCGCGCCGACGCCGGGGTCTCGGTGAGTTTGCTGACCAACTCGCTGGAAGCCACCGACGTACCGGCGGTGCACGGCGGTTATGCGCCGTATCGCAAGGCCTTGCTGGAACATGGCGTGAAGTTGTTCGAATTGCGCCGCCAACCCGGCGCGGGCAGCGGCAGTGGTAGCGGTCCGCACCTGTTCCGGCGTTCGGCCTACCAAGGCTCGGATTCGAGTTTGCACAGCAAGGCGATGATCTTTGACCAGCAGAAATCGTTCATCGGCTCATTCAATTTCGACCCGCGTTCCGTGTTGTGGAACACCGAAGTTGGCGTGCTGGTGGACAGCCCGGAGCTGGCCGCGCACGTGCGTGAACTGGCCCTGCAAGGCATGGCGCCGCCCCTGAGTTACGAGGCGAAACTGGAAAACGGGCAGGTGGTCTGGGTGACCGAGGACAACGGCCAACTGCACACCTTGCCCAAGGAACCGGGGAGCTGGTGGCGACGGTTCAATGCGTGGATGAGCACCACCGTGGGCCTTGAGCGGATGTTGTAGCTTTAAACCGCCAAGATCGCAGCCTTCGGCAGCTCCTACATTGGGATGGTGTACATCTGTAGGAGCTGCCGAAGGCTGCGATCTTTTGATCTATGCCGGCTCAGCCACCGCGCCAAACGCCCCTTGGCGCATCAACAAAACCACCAAACCCAACGCCCCGACCGCCATCAACAGCGGCAACGCGTGCCCGCTGATCCACTGGCTGCCCGCCCCGGCCGCCAAGGGCCCGACCAGGCAACCAATCCCCCACAACTGCGCGATGTGAGCATTGGCCCGCACCAACGCATCGTCGCGATAGCGCTCACCGATCAAGATCAGCGACAAGGTAAATAACCCGCCGGCACTGGCGCCGAACAGCACCCACAGCGGCCAGATCAGCAATGTATCGATCAACAGCGGAATCGCCAGGCTCGACAGCAGCAGGATCACCGCGCAGCCAGTGAACAACGTGCGCCGGGACAGTCGATCCGCCAGCGCACCGATGGGCAATTGCAGCAAGGCATCGCCGACCACCACGGTACTGACCATTGCCAGTGCGATTTCTGCGCTGAAGCCCTGGCGCAGGCAATACACCGGCAACAAGGTCAGGATCATCGCCTCGAACGCGGCGAACAGCGACACCGCCCAGGCAATCGCCGGCAGGCCTCGGCAGAAGGTCCATAAATCGCTGAAAGTGACACTGCTGGCTTCGCTGCTCGGCGCGCCGCTGCGACCCAGCAACAGCAACGGTGCCGTCATCAGCAGACCGACGCCGACCCAGAAACCGTAATCGTGTTCAGTGCCCAAGGCACCCAGCAGCAACGGTCCGCCGAGCTGACTCAACGCATAACTGCTGCCGTAGAGCGCCACCAACCGCCCGCGCCATTCTTCGACCACCAATTGGTTGATCCAGCTTTCGCCGAGGATGAAGACCAGGGTCAGGATCACCCCGATCATCAGCCGCAACACCAGCCAGACCGGATAGCTCGGCAACAGCGCCAGCAACCCGATCGACAACGCCCCGGCCCACAGGCACAGACGCATCAGGTTGGCCGTGCCAAATTGCGCGGCCAAATGGCTGGACATCTTCGCCCCCAGCAACACGCCGATGGCCGGCATCGCCGCCATCACGCCGATGGCAAACGAGCCGTAGCCCCAGCTCTCCAGGCGAAAAGACACCAGCGGCATGCTGACGCCCAAGGCCAGGCCAACACTCAAGACAGATGCCAACACGGCGAAATAGGTCGCCCAACGCATGTTCCACGCTCCTGTGGATTTTTATGTACGACACAAAACACTGTGGGAGCGAGCTTGCTCGCGATAGCGGTAGAACATTCAACACTGATGTCGACTGTCACACCGCTATCGCGAGCAAGCTCGCCCCCACAGGGGATCTGCGTCGTTCGGGAGCTGTTCTTACAACAGCCCCCTTAACGACTTACAACTTGATCCAGGTCGCCTTCAGTTCGGTGTATTTGTCGAACGCATGCAGCGACTTGTCGCGACCGTTACCCGACTGCTTGAAACCACCGAACGGTGCGGTCATGTCGCCGCCGTCGTACTGGTTGACCCACACGCTGCCGGCACGCAGGGCCTTGGCGGTCAGGTGGGCCTTGGAGATGTCCTTGGTCCATACCGCAGCGGCCAGGCCATACGGCGTGTCGTTGGCAATCGCGATGGCTTCTTCGGCAGTGTCGAAAGCGATGACCGACAACACCGGGCCAAAGATTTCTTCCTGGGCGATTTTCATCGCGTTGCTCACACCGTCGAAAATCGTCGGCTCAACGTAAGTGCCGCCGGTTTCCTGAAGAATGCGCTTGCCGCCGGCAACCAGTTTGGCGCCGTCGGTGTGGCCGGATTCGATGTAAGACAGCACCGTGTTCATCTGCTGGGTGTCCACCAGGGCGCCGACGTTGGTCGCCGGGTCCAGCGGGTTGCCCGGCTTCCAGGTTTTCAGCGCTTCGATCACCAGCGGCAGGAAGGTGTCCTTGATCGAACGTTCGACCAGCAGGCGCGAACCGGCGGTGCAGACTTCGCCCTGGTTGAAGGCGATGGCGCCGGCCGCCGCTTCGGCAGCGGCTTGCAGGTCCGGGGCATCGGCGAACACGATGTTCGGGCTCTTGCCGCCGGCTTCGAGCCAGACGCGCTTCATGTTCGATTCGCCAGAATAGATCAGCAATTGCTTGGCGATCTTGGTCGAACCGGTGAACACCAGGGTGTCCACGTCGTTGTGCAGGGCCAGGGCCTTGCCGACGGTGTGGCCGTAGCCTGGCAGGACGTTCAGCACGCCTTTCGGAATGCCGGCTTCAACGGCCAGCGCCGCGATGCGGATGGCGGTCAGCGGGGATTTTTCCGACGGTTTGAGGACCACCGAGTTACCAGTGGACAGCGCCGGGCCGAGTTTCCAGCAGGCCATCATCAACGGGAAGTTCCACGGCACGATCGCGCCAACGACGCCAACCGGCTCGCGAGTGACCAAGCCCAGTTGATCGTGCGGGGTGGCGGCGACTTCGTCGTAGATCTTGTCGATGGCTTCGCCGCTCCAGCTCAGGGCTTGCGCCGCGCCGGGAACGTCGATGTACAGGGAATCGCTGATCGGCTTGCCCATGTCCAGGGTTTCAAGCAGCGCCAGCTCTTCGGCGTGCTGTTTCAGCAGGCCGGCGAAACGAATCATGGTGGCTTTGCGTTTGGTCGGCGCCAGGCGCGACCACACGCCGGAATTGAAGGTGGCGCGCGCATTTTCCACCGCGCGCTGGGCGTCCGCGGCGTCACAGCTGGCAATCTTGCCCAGCAGACGGCCATCGACCGGGCTGATGCACTCGAAGGTCTCGCTGGAGACGGCATCGGTGTATTCGCCATTGATGTAGGCGCGGCCTTCGATCTTCAGATCGCGAGCACGTTGTTCCCAGTCGGCACGAGTCAGGGTGGTCATACGAGTGTCCTCCTCTTGTTGAATACGAGTGCCCCACGTTTTTCGCGGGCGCTGTCAGGAATTCTGCCCGGCCAGCCTGCTATCGGCCCAAGGCACCTGCCACCCTAAACCAGTGGCCGGGGTTGTTTCAATATATTTGACACAAGGTCGATAAACAGCCTTGCGGTGTTCATTTTAATAAACATAGACTTTGGCTCTTTTCAGCCATCGCGCCGCAATCAGGGGGAATTACAACAATGAATATCCAGGATGTCGTCGATTTCAGCCAAGCCACCACTCAGCCCGAACGCTATCGTCCAGACCCGGCGAAAGTGCTCAAGGGCGACCCTGAGCAAGCGGTGTACAACCACTACAACAGCCCGTGCGGGCAGATGAGCGCTGGCGTATGGGAAGGCGAAATCGGGCAGTGGCTGGTGAATTACACCGAGCATGAATACTGCGAAATCGTTCAGGGCGTGTCGGTGCTGCGCGATAACGACGGCAACAGCAAGACGTTGCGGGTGGGGGATCGCTTTGTGATTCCGGCAGGGTTCCGTGGGACTTGGGAAGTGCTGGAAGCGTGCCGCAAGATCTATGTGGTGTTTGAACAGAAGGCTTGAGGTCTTGTGTTAACTGGACCGGCCTCTTCGCGGGCAAGCCTCGCTCCTACAATCGGTGTGATCTGTAGGAGCGAGGC
>Ga0302175_10000515_pt1 | contig 12571 bp, 9 predicted proteins | sample I_Fen_N3_3_FD_198791 | JGI IMG/M metagenome (GOLD analysis project Ga0302175, IMG submission 198791) | Peat permafrost microbial communities from Stordalen Mire near Abisko, Sweden - I_Fen_N3_3 | ecosystem: Environmental > Terrestrial > Soil > Wetlands > Permafrost | place: Sweden: Abisko... | reverse complement strand
TCTCCTGCTCGGAAAGTGAGCAGAAGCAGTTGAACACCTGGGTCAGTTTTCAGTCGGCAGAACAGCCTTTACTGGGTCAGTTTTCGGTCAGCGGCAACACAATTGGACGCCGATGGACATCGTCGACAATGATCATGTCTGCCGGCGTGTGGTCGATCTGAACGATCTGGAGTGGATATTCAGTATTGAGCCCACCTGGGCGCGGATCATATTTGTTACCCGCGAGCTCTTTATCACCACGCTTTCGCAAGCGTATTCGATCAGGAATTTTTTTGATTCGGGCCTGAACTGTCGTCACGGTTGGCGGAGATAATTTCAACGCCTTGCACCGCCTCCGCACCTCATAAACTGTCGAGGCTACATCTGGCCTCTGCTCGGTCAGATAATACTCCTCGATAGTCTTGGCAATAACCTCCTCGACGCCTTCAGAGATCCTAGGACGACCTTTCCCCCATCCACGTTTGTGCGGAATGAGTGCAGTAACTTCACCCTGCTCTTTGAAACGTCGCAACCATCGATAAACCGTGACAGCGTCGACACCGGCATCTTTCGCTCGTTGCTCAACCACGCTTCGAGATTGGCCCTCAATACTTAGTAGAGGCGCTATTACTGAATAGCGTTTCTGCGCAATCGCCCACTCCTCAGCGCCGATATCTTCCAAGTCGTAATCGGAATATGGCCCCCTGACCTTGTCTCCGAGAAATGGCTTGAGCTCTCCGATGCGCAGCACTTTCGGCCGTCCGGTTTCGACGTTGATTGCGAGCACGGATTGGAAGTCCAGGACCTGAGTAATCCGGTAGACCTCCTTTTGGTAACAAACGAGTCCACCCACTGTGATAGTGACGAACGACCTATCGATCTTTGTGCCTTGTGGCTGTTCACTCACGAAATCATTCATTCGGCCACCGTGACTTCAAGCGAATTGCCCAAAAATCCAGAGATGTCGCAATCAAGCTGGCGGGTCGCAATAAGATGAAAAATATGGGATTTGCCCAAGGCTTCAGCGCCTTGAAAATGCAGCTCTAATAAATAGTCGATTGATGCGACGCCCTTGAAGGCGACCGTACGGACTACAGCGTCTAAATCCTGATCTGCATAGTCCGCATTTTTGAAGCGCTCCAAATACTGGATGTTCTTCAGCGATTGGCCCCTGATTCGGGATTCGTCATAGATGTGAAAGCGCCAGCCTTGCTGCTTTGCATACCGCCACGCTGTCTTCCATTTTGGCAGCAATTCCCGCCAGTTCTCACGCCAGTTTTCTTGTGGCTTAACCTCCACAAGCATGGGTCGCAGATGAGATCCGGAGTGAAAATGCACGAGGTAGTCAGGCGTGTAGGTATAGGACCTGCCACTTCTCGCAACAAAATCCAATTGAACTGGCTGCGACACGACACTCAACACATCTTTCCTGAAATTCATGCGACTTAGAAAATCGCGTTCGAGCATGGATTCGAATGCAACGCCCTGTCCGCGAAAAGCAAACACTCCAGAAAGGCTTCGCGTCGTAGATTTTATGCGCCTCGCAACTGAGAACGGAGGCTGGTTGCAGCTATTGATGTCCATAATTCGGCCAGTTGCACCTATTCATAGGTTTCGGTTGCATATTTGATAGGAAAATCATACGACAGAATGCGGGCTGCAGCGCAGAGCCATTGCATCTATTTTCAAATGTCACAGCGGTTCAAAACCGCAGCCCGGCGAAATTACCCTCGCCCACCATGGCGTTCTATTCCTGGATGAACTGCCGGAATTTGATCGCAAGGTATTGGAGGTCCTAAGAGAGCCACTGGAATCCGGTCACATCGTGATCTCCCGCGCCAAGGACCGCGTGCGCTTCCCGGCGCGCTTCCAACTGGTGGCCGCAATGAACCCCTGCCCCTGTGGATATCTTGGCGAGCCCAGCGGCAAATGCAGTTGCACACCAGACATGGTCCAGCGCTACCGCAACAAACTGTCAGGCCCGCTACTGGATCGCATCGACCTGCACCTGACCGTCGCTCGGGAAGCCACGGCGTTGAATCCTTTGCCCAAACCCGGCGATGACACGGCCACCGCCGCCGCATTGGTCGCCGACGCAAGAGAACGCCAACACAAGCGCCAAGGTTGCGCCAATGCCTTCCTCGACTTACCGGGCCTGCGCAAGTACTGCAAGTTATCCACAGCCGATGAAAACTGGCTGGAATCCGCTTGCGAACGACTGACGTTGTCGCTGCGTGCAGCGCATCGACTGCTCAAAGTAGCCCGTACCTTGGCGGACCTTGAGCAAGTCGATGGCATTACCCGCGAGCATCTGGCCGAAGCGCTGCAATACCGGCCCACATCGAGCTAAGCGGAATCACTCCTTGGTCAGATCCACCAACGGCGCCTGCCGCACTTCGGTTTCACGACCACCCTGAATATCGCTCACGCGCTTCAACGCCTTATCCACAGCCCCTTTATCCGCCAACAGGCTGTAGTGAATCTGGAACTGCTTCTGTTCTTTCACCCCAATTGTCGGCACCAGGCCCAGTGGCCGTTGATACCGGCGGTTGTAGGAAAAACTCGTCCCAGGCTCCAGCCCGGTGACGTAGCCCTGCCCTTGGGTATCGGTGTTTTTCCACAGGGAGAACACCGGTAATTGCTGGGTATTGAAACCGACGGATACGCCGAGGCTGCCCGCCTTGTTATGCAGCACGGTCAGGGTGTCGCCCTTGGCATCGCCATAGGGCACGACGTTGTAAACAGTTTCGTCGTAATCCTTGGTCGGCGCGCGATAGGTCTGCCAATCCGGCAAATCGCCCTTGGCCTTGTCGTTAAACGGAGAAACCTGTTTCACCGGCGCGGCAAACCGGGCGCCCTGCTCCAGGAATGGAGTGCTGAAGTTGCTGTGGTACAGCGCCTGGTATTCCTTCGGGTAGTCGCCGTTGTTGGTCAATGTGTCGTTGAGGGCGAACGCGACGCTGCCGGGTTCGGTGACCAGTTCGGTCTGCACCGAGAAGTCGACTTTCTTGAACGCCTGCTCCTTCAGCTCGCCGCGCAGGCTGATGGCGTACGGCGGCTTTTCATCGATGTGCAGGGTGACTTTGCTGGCCGGGATATTGGCGGCGCGGCCGTGCAGGGTCAGCAGTTCGCCATTGTCCATGCCGGGATGGCCGACCCATTCGTAGCCGCAACGGGCGACGAGTTCGTTGAAGCCTTCGAGCCAACCCAGGCCGCCGCGACCGTTGAGTTCGATGAAGGACGGATTGACCACGTCCTTGACCGGCGAATCCCAGCCCATGCGCACATTGCCTACAGATGCTTGCAGGACGTTCATCCCACGGGTTGGCACCACCGAGAGTTTCAGCTTGCCGTTATCGATGTCGACGATGCTGACGCCCTCCTGCCGACCGCCGTGCAAGGTGCGCAGGGTCACGGAGAAGGGTTGGTCGGTTTTCACGCCCAGTTGTTGGCTGGTGATCTGCCAGTTCTGGGCGGCTTTGTCGGTGTCGAGCAAGACGTAATCCCAGGCCATGGCGTGGGAGGCAGCGGACAGTGTGCTAAGGGCAACGATAAGTTTGAGCGGGGTCATGGGAGAAGCCTTTCTTGGAGTTGTGGCATTTTTATAGTCTTGCGGAAACGTTTCAGCAAGCTTAAAAACAACAACCGCAACGGCAACGGCCCAAAAAAAGACCAAACGACGTTAATGGGGGATCAGGAGAAAACGGGGAAATAGTGGTGATGCCATCGCGGGCAAGCCTTGCTCCTACAGGGGCAAGGCTGCCCTTCAATCTCAACGAAACCGATCAACCTCTTGGCGCAAGCCTGCCGCCAGCGATTCCAGCTCTTTGGCGGTAATCGCCAGGTTGGAAACAACCTCCCGTTGCTCACTGTTGGCCAAAGCAATGCTTTGCAGGTTGCTGCTGAGCAAGGTCGCGGTGCTGCTCTGCTCCTGGGTCGCCGTGGTGATCGCCGCAAACTGCTGACCCGCCGAGCGGCTCTGCTCATCAATCCGCGCCAGGGCCGATGCAACATTGGCATTGCGCGACAGACCTTCCTGCATCAGCACGTTGCCCTGCTCCATGGTGCTGATGGCGTTGCCGGTTTCCTGCTGGATGCTCTGGATCATGGCGGAGATTTCGTCGGTCGCTTCACGGGTGCGCGACGCCAGGTTGCGCACCTCATCCGCCACCACCGCAAAACCCCGGCCCTGCTCGCCGGCACGGGCGGCTTCGATGGCGGCGTTGAGGGCCAGCAGGTTGGTCTGATCGGCGATCGAGGTGATCACCCCGACGATGCCGCCGATTTCCTGGGAACGTTGGCCGAGGGTGTTGATCACCGTGGCGGTGCTGTTCAGGGCTCCGGCGATTTGTTCCAGCGAGGAAGACGCTTCCTCCATGGATGTACGACCGATCTGAGTTTGCTGTGCGTTTTCCTGCGCCATGCGCTGGGTGTTGCCCATGTTGTCAGCGATGTTCAGGGAGGTGGCGCTGAATTCTTCCACGGCGCCGGCCATGCTGGTGATTTCGCCGGACTGCTGCTCCATCCCCTCATACGCACCGCCGGACAAACCGGACAAGGCCTGAGCACGACTGTTGACCTCTTCCGAGGCCTTGCGGATGTGCTCGACCATGGTCGACAGGGCCTGGCTCATCTGGTTGAAGGCGCGGGCCAATTGACCGATTTCATCGTTGCTCGACACGTCCAGGCGCACGCTCAAATCACCCGCGCCCAGGGCTTCGGCCTGACGCACCAGATCACCCAGTGGCGCCAGTTTGCTGCGCAGCAACCAGACCGCCGAACCCACCGCGATCAACATCGCCAGCAAACTGCCGATGGCCAGTTGAATGCCGACGCTCCAGGTCACGGCGCTGATTTCGTCTTGCGGCATGCTCGCCACGACCGACCACGGGCCGCCCTCGAACGGCACGGCGACGCTGTAGAAGTCTTCGGATTTGTCACTCCAGAACTCGCCTTTGCCAGGCTTCTTCGCCAGCGCAACGATGGCCGGCACCGCTTGGTCCAGCGCTTGAACACCGGCAATCGGCACCAGCCATTTGTTCTGTTCATCGAGCAGCGCCAGGGAACCCGTCTGCCCGATGCGGAAACGCTTGAGGTTGTCGAACTGCGCATTCTGGGCGTCGGTGTAATCAAATCCTACGAACAGCACGGCAATCACCTTACCGCTGCTGTCACGCACGGGGGTGTACTGGGTCATGTAGGAGCGTTCGAACAACAAGGCGCGACCGACATAGCTTTGCCCCGCGATCAAACGTGCGTAGGCCGGGTGAGCGTGGTCCAGCAACGTGCCGATGGCCCGGCTGCCGTCCTGTTTGCTCAGGGACGTGCTGACCCGAACGAAGTCTTCGCCGCTGCGCACGAACAACGTCGCCACACCGGCGGTCATTTGCTTGAACTCGTCGACTTCCTTGAAGTTGTTGTTCAGCACTTCGCCGCCCAGGTGCAGGCCCGGGGTCTGCACGCCCGCGACCGTCACCGGTTCGTCGGGGTGTACGCTCAAACCGCTGCTGAAGCGCTTTTCGAACAGACCGCTCAGACGCTGGGTGTTCTCGCGCAACGTGCCGTGGAATGTACTCAACTGATCGGCCAACAACCGGGCCTCGCTGGCCAGGTGCTCTTCGCGAGTGGCGAGGTTGGCGGTGTCCAGCGAGCGCAAGGCGAACACAGTGCTGCCACTGATAACAATCGCCAGTATCACGGCAAGCGCAAGACCAAGCTGTGAGGCGATCCGGGCACGGGGTTGAGACATGACAGCTCCTGGCCGGGCGGTCCCGATCCTCCTTGATCAGGCGCGACGCTCAGCAAAATTTCGAATAAGGGGATAACGCGAAACCGGCACGAAGGTTCCACAAGCAGATTTTCGGCGGCAAAACTGAATACTTGAGTAATTAACCCGGTTATAGCTCAAGCCTGCTCTATCGATTCAGCTCAGGCGCTCGACGTCCGGCAATTCCATGGCCCGGACTTCCCCTTGCAGGAAATCGCTGAGCCGCCGTAAGCGTTCGCCCCCGGGACGGGTTTTCGGCCAGACCAGGTAATAATGCTCACCGCTGGCGACGGCAGTCGGCCACGGCAAACTCAGACGTCCTTGCGCCACATCTTCGGCCACCATCAGCAGATCCCCCATCGAAACGCCGTAACCTCGGGCGGCAGCAATCATGCCCAGCTCCAGCGTGTCGAACACCTGCCCGCCCTTGAGCGACACCTGATCGGTCAGCCCCATGCGCTCCAGCCAACTGCGCCAGTCGCGACGGTCCGGCGTGGGGTGCAGCAGCTCTGCGCTGGCCAGGCGCGCCACGTCCCACGGCTGATCCTTCAGAAGATTCGGCGCGCCCACCGGAATCAGCTCTTCCGGGAATAGGAAAGTCGCCTCCCAGTCCGGCGGAAAATTCCCGTTGCTGAGGATGACCGCGCAATCGAATGGTTCATGGTTGAAGTCCACGGAATCGATGTCCATCCAGGCGCTGGTCAGTTGCACTTCGTTGCCCGGCTGCAAGTGCCGGAAGCGACTGAGCCGGGCCAGCAGCCAGCGCATGGTCAGGGTCGACGGGGCTTTCATGCGCAGGATGTCATCCTCGGCGCGCAAGGTGTTGCAGGCGCGCTCCAGGGCGGTGAAGCCTTCGCGGATGCCCGGCAGGATCAGCCGCGCCGACTCGGTCAGTTGCAGGTTGCGCCCGCTGCGGTGAAACAGCCGACAGGCGAAATGCTCTTCAAGCGTACGAATATGCCGACTGACCGCACTTTGGGTGATCGACAGCTCTTCGGCGGCGCGGGTGAACGAGCTATGCCGCGCCGCCGCTTCGAATGCGCGCAGGGCATACAACGGAGGAAGACGACGTGACATAGGGAAAGCTCCAGTAGCGGGATCGGGCAAACTTATCAGAAACAGCCCAGGATGAGTTTTAATCATGCCACCCATCCTTTTTATCCCTTTGTGCAAACCCCGCAGAGCGCCGAGAATCGAGCCTTTGCAGCGTATTTCATAAAGGAGCGTGATGACCATGCGGCATCCAGCACGTATCGAACTCTGGGCCATCCTGCGGCTGGCGGGGCCGTTGATTGCCTCGCAGTTGGCGCACATGCTGATGGTCCTCACTGACACCTTGATGATGGCGCGCCTGAGCCCCGAGGCGCTGGCCGGTGGCGGGCTGGGCGCGGCGACTTACTCGTTCGTGTCGATTTTCTGCATCGGCGTGATTGCGGCGGTCGGCACCCTGGTGGCGATCCGTCAGGGCGCGGGGGATATCGTCGGCGCTGCACGGTTGACCCAGGCCGGGCTGTGGCTGGCGTGGATCATGGCACTGGTGGCAGGGCTGTTGCTGTGGAACCTCAAACCAGTGTTGCTGCTGTTCGGCCAAACCGAAACCAACGTGCACTCCGCCGGGTTGTTCCTGACGTTCCTGCCGTTCGCCCTGCCCGGCTACCTGAGCTTCATGGCCCTGCGCGGCTTCACCAGCGCGATTGGCCGGGCGACGCCGGTGATGGTCATCAGCCTGGGCGGCACGGTGGCCAACTTCGCGCTCAACTACGCCTTCATCACCGGGATGTTCGGCTTGCCGAAAATGGGCCTGGTGGGGATCGGCCTGGTGACTGCGATTGTCGCCAACCTGATGGCCGTGGCCCTGGCGCTGCATATTCGGCGGCATCCGGCTTATAACGCGTATCCACTGCGCCAGGGCCTGTCGCGGCCAAACCGCCAGTACCTGAAAGAACTCTGGCGCCTGGGCCTGCCGATTGGCGGCACCTACGCGGTGGAAGTCGGCTTGTTCGCGTTCGCGGCGCTGTGCATGGGCACCATGGGCAGCACGCAACTGGCGGCGCATCAGATTGCCCTGCAGATTGTTTCGGTGGCGTTCATGGTGCCGGCGGGGTTGTCGTATGCGATCACCATGCGCATCGGCCAGCACTACGGCGCCGGGCAATTGCTTGATGCACGGCTGGCCGGTCGGGTCGGGATCGCGTTTGGCGGCGCGTCGATGCTGGCGTTTGCCATGGTCTTCTGGCTGCTGCCCAATCAGTTGATCGGCTTGTTCCTCGACCACAACGACCCGGCCTTTCGCCCGGTCATCGACCTGGCTGTGAGCCTGTTGGCGGTGGCGGCGTGGTTTGAGCTGTTCGACGGCACGCAAACCATCGCCATGGGCTGCATTCGCGGGCTCAAGGATGCCAAGACGACGTTCCTGGTCGGGCTCGGCTGCTATTGGCTGATCGGTGCGCCGGCCGCGTGGGTGATGGCGTTCAATCTGAACTGGGGGCCGACGGGCGTGTGGTGGGGTCTGGCGCTGGGGCTGGCGTGTGCGGCGGTGAGTCTGACGCTGGCGTTTGAGTGGAAGATGAAGCGGATGATTCGGCGCGAGCCGTCGTCAGGGGCAAGTTTTCAGGTAGCTCAGGCGGATTAAGATCAAGAGATCGCAGCCTTCGGCAGCTCCTACATGGGAATGTGTACATCCGTAGGAGCTGCCGAAGGCTGCGATCTTTTAAATGGCCTCCACCACTGCCTGCTGGCTGCTGCCGAAGGTCAGGTATTCAACCAGTTCCGCCAATGGCAACGGCTTGCTGATCAGATACCCCTGCACCTGATCGCAACCAAACCCGCGCAACAAATCCAGTTGCTCCGGGGTTTCCACGCCTTCGGCCACCACTTCCAGATTCAGGTTGTGCGCCAGGTTGATCATCGCGTGCACCAGTTTGCGGTTCTCTTCGCGCTCTTCCATGCCGCCGACGAAGCTCTTGTCGACCTTGAGCAAGGTGATCGGCAAGCTGTTGAGGTGCACGAACGATGAAAACCCGGTGCCAAAATCGTCGAGGGAGAAGCGCACGCCAAGTCGGCCGAGAGCGTCCATGGTCTGCTTGACCAGATCGCTGCGACGCATCACGGCGGTTTCCGTCAGTTCGAATTCCAGCCATTGCGCTTCAACACCGCGCTCGGCGATCAAGCGGCTCAGCGTCGAGAGCAACTGGCTGTCCTGAAACTGCCGGAACGACAGGTTGATCGCCATGTGCAGCGCCGGCAAACCCCGCTCGCGCAAGGCCTGCATGTCGCGCAGGGCCCGGGAGATCACCCAGTAACCCAGCGGCACAATCAAACCGCTCTGCTCGGCCAGCGGCACGAACTCGCTCGGCGGCAGCAAGCCGCGCTCGGCGTGACGCCAGCGCACCAGCGCTTCGAGGCCGACGATCTGGCCGTCCTCAAGGTTCAAGCGCGGCTGGTAATGCAGCTCCAGCTCATCGCGACGCAAGGCCCGACGCAGTTCGCTTTCGAGGTCGGCGATGCTGCGGGCATTGCGGTTGATGCGTTCGTTGAAGATGTGAAAGGTGCAGCCCTGGGTGCTTTTGGCCTGCTGCATGGCGATGTGCGCGTGCCACATCAGCGGGTCGGCGCCGGCCTGGGCCCGGGCGTGGGCAATGCCGAGACTGGAGCCGATCAACAGGCTTTCGCCGTCGACCCAGTAAGGCTCGGACAAGGCTTCGGTAATGCGTTCGGCCATCCATTCGGCGCGTTGCGGCGCGCGGCGGGTGTCGATCAGCAAGGCAAATTCATCGCTGCCCAGGCGCGCCAGTTGATCGCCGGCCTCGAGCTGACTTTTGAGCCGCGCGACCACTTGCAGGATCAAGCGGTCGCCCGCCTGATGGCCGAGGGCGTCGTTGGCGTAACGGAAGTTGTCGAGGTCGAGGTGGCCGAGGGCCAAACCACGGCCGTCGTTTTCCGCCAGACGCGCCGCCAGCAAAGTCTGGAAACCCTGACGGTTGGCGATGCCGGTCAGCGGATCTTGCTCGGCCAGGCGTTGCAGGGTGTTTTCCAGCACACCGCGCTCGCGCACATGGCGCAGGCAGCGGCGCAACATGCCAGGGTCGAGCACATCGCGCACCAACCAGTCGCTCACACCGTCGGGCGGGGTCACTGGCTCGTGTTCGAGCAGCAACACCGTCGGCAGGCTGCAACGGCCGGGCGCCGGCTGAAGGGCCGGGATCGTCAACAACACCGCGCTGCGGTTGTCTTCGAACAAACTGCTGACCGACTCCCAGCTCGGCGCGCTGATCAGCACTGCCGAGCTCCCCATTGGAGCCAGACACTCGCGCAACAACGCTGCCCACGCTGGCTCTTCGGCCAGTAGCAGCAAACGCAAGGGTTCGACAGGCGTAGACAAGCTAGCTCCCTAGACTCTGCTAATGATGTAGGCGGCGGGCATTATGCCGCGCCGATAACCAATGACCAACCGGCCTCGGTGACCAAACGCGGTTTTGTATCTCGAATACGAACATTAGACGCAAAACCCCCGCGCATCCTGCGTGAAAGTAACAAAACCGGCAAATAGAGATCGCGTGCTGCGTCACAAGTCGGAGAGAGCAGCACAATTCGCTGAGCCTGTTAAAATGCCGGCCCATTTCACAAATGACTCCCTGATTCCGTATGTCCCGACTCAATCCCCGGCAGCAAGAAGCCGTGAACTACGTCGGCGGCCCTCTATTGGTGCTCGCCGGTGCAGGCTCCGGCAAGACCAGCGTGATCACGCGCAAGATCGCGCACCTGATCCAGAACTGCGGCATCCGTGCCCAGTACATCGTCGCCATGACCTTTACCAACAAGGCTGCGCGGGAGATGAAGGAGCGGGTCGGCACCTTGCTCAAGGGCGGCGAAGGCCGTGGCCTGACGGTGTGCACCTTCCACAACCTGGGGCTGAACATCATCCGCAAGGAACATGTGCGGTTGGGCTACAAACCGGGCTTCTCGATCTTTGACGAGACTGACGTCAAAGCCTTGATGACCGACATCATGCAAAAGGAATACGCGGGCGACGACGGCGTCGACGAGATCAAGAACATGATCGGCTCGTGGAAAAACGACCTGATCCTGCCGCCCGAAGCCCTGGAAAACGCGCGCAATCCCAAGGAACAGACCGCCGCCATCGTCTACACCCACTATCAGCGCACGCTCAAGGCGTTCAACGCGGTGGACTTCGACGACCTGATCCTGCTGCCGGTAAAACTCTTCCAGGAACACGCCGACATCCTTGAAAAGTGGCAGAACAAAGTCCGCTACCTGCTGGTGGATGAATATCAGGACACCAACGCCAGCCAGTATTTGCTGGTGAAGCTGCTGATCGGCACGCGTAACCAGTTCACCGTGGTCGGCGATGACGACCAGTCGATCTACGCCTGGCGCGGCGCCCGCCCGGAAAACCTGATGTTGCTCAAGGACGATTACCCGTCCCTGAAAGTCGTGATGCTCGAACAAAACTACCGCTCCACCAGCCGCATCCTGCGCTGCGCCAACGTGCTGATCGCGAACAACCCCCACGAGTTTGAAAAACAACTGTGGAGCGAGATGGGCCACGGCGACGAGATCCGCGTGATCCGCTGCCGCAACGAAGACGCCGAAGCCGAACGCGTGGCCGTCGAGCTGCTGACCCTGCACCTGCGCACGGACCGGCCGTACAGCGATTTCGCGATCCTGTATCGCGGGAACTACCAGGCCAAGCTGATCGAGCTGAAGCTGCAACACCACCAGATTCCGTATCGACTGTCCGGCGGCAACAGCTTCTTCGGCCGCCAGGAAGTCAAAGACCTGATGGCCTACTTCCGCCTGATCGTGAACCCGGATGACGACAACGCCTTCCTGCGGGTGATCAACGTCCCACGCCGGGAGATCGGTTCGACCACCCTGGAAAAGCTCGGCAACTACGCCACCGAACGCAAAATCTCGATGTACGCCGCCACCGACGAAATCGGCCTGGGCGAGCATCTGGACACGCGCTTCACCGATCGCCTGTCGCGCTTCAAGCGTTTCATGGACAAGGTGCGCGAGCAGTGTTCTGGCGAAGACCCGATCTCGGCGCTGCGCAGCATGGTCATGGACATCGACTATGAGAACTGGCTGCGCACCAACAGCTCCAGCGACAAAGCCGCCGATTACCGCATGGGTAACGTCTGGTTCCTGATCGAGGCGTTGAAAAACACCTTGGAGAAAGACGAAGAAGGCGAGATGACCGTCGAAGACGCCATCGGCAAACTGGTGTTGCGCGACATGCTGGAACGTCAGCAGGAAGAGGAAGACGGCGCCGAAGGCGTGCAGATGATGACCTTGCACGCCTCAAAGGGCCTGGAATTCCCCTACGTGTTCATCATGGGCATGGAAGAAGAAATCCTCCCGCACCGCTCCAGCATCGAAGCCGACACCATCGAAGAAGAACGCCGACTGGCCTACGTCGGGATTACCCGGGCGCGTCAGACGCTGGCGTTCACCTTCGCCGCCAAGCGCAAGCAGTACGGCGAAATCATCGATTGCGCGCCGAGTCGCTTCCTCGATGAGCTGCCGCCGGACGACCTGGCCTGGGAAGGCACCGACGACACCCCCGTTGAAGTCAAAGCCGTTCGCGGCAATACCGCATTGGCGGATATACGCGCGATGTTAAAGCGCTAGAATCGACTACTTTTTAACCAGCCCTGGACGCACAGGCGTCAGTAGAGGAAAGCTTCATGGAAGCACTGCACCAGAAAATTCGCGAACAAGGCATCGTGCTTTCCGATCAGGTCCTGAAGGTCGACGCCTTTTTGAACCACCAGATCGACCCGGCCCTGATGAAGCTGATCG
>Ga0302175_10000514_pt1 | contig 12574 bp, 6 predicted proteins | sample I_Fen_N3_3_FD_198791 | JGI IMG/M metagenome (GOLD analysis project Ga0302175, IMG submission 198791) | Peat permafrost microbial communities from Stordalen Mire near Abisko, Sweden - I_Fen_N3_3 | ecosystem: Environmental > Terrestrial > Soil > Wetlands > Permafrost | place: Sweden: Abisko... | reverse complement strand
CGCCATCTAAAGCTCCTTGCGTTTGATTTATTTTGTTCCCGACCAAACTCATGCATACCGACGTTAATGCTCGCATACGCTCCCTCCGTAGACTCAGGATTACCCTGTCGTCATCGTGTTACGGAGAGCACCTTTCTAGACAATGGGCACACCATGCCGTTCATCCTCGAATATCCGTAAATCTCGAGCAGAGTCAGACACAGGCTCAGGAAAACTTCCGGGCTTCCGGGGAATGCCATAGATAGAGGTGTGTCAGGAAGGACAACACAAGAGCACTCCCAATCAAATACACATCTTAATCTTCCCCATCAAGAGCAAGAGCAAGAGCAAGAGCAAGAGCAAGAGCAAGAGCAAGAGCAAGAGCAAGAGCAAGAGCAAGAGCAAGAGCAAGAGAAAGAGCAAGAGCAAGAGCAAGAGCAAGAGCAAGAGCAAGAGCAAGAGCAAGAGCAAGAGCAAGAGCAAGAGCAAGAGCAGGTCAAAGCCTAAGGGCTTTGACACTAAACAGGGCTTGTCCACAAAACGTTTTTATTGTCGACGATCACCCCGTCATTCGCCTGGCTGTCCGGATGCTGCTGGAGCATGAGGGTTATAAGGTCGTGGGCGAAACCGATAATGGGGTCGACGCCATGCAGATGGTCCGTGAGTGCATGCCCGACTTGATCATTCTCGACATCAGCATTCCAAAACTCGATGGACTGGAAGTTCTCGCTCGTTTCAATGCCATGACCATCCCCCTGAAAACACTGGTGCTGACAGCACAATGCCCGACATTGTTCGGCATCCGCTGCATGCAATCCGGCGCGTCAGGGTATGTATGCAAACAGGAAGACCTGAGTGAACTGGTCAGCGCCATCAAGGCCGTTCTTTCCGGTTACAACTATTTCCCGAGCCAGGCCTTGAACCCCGTGCGCCCGGACGACGAGCGCTACGCGGAACTTGAACTGTTCAAGTCCGTCAACGACCGAGAATTGATGGTATTGCAACTGTTTGCCCAAGGTCGCACCAACAAGGAAATTGCCAAGGGTATGTTTCTGAGTAACAAGACCGTCAGCACTTATAAGAAACGACTCATGCAAAAACTCAAGGCCAAATCCCTGGTAGCGCTTATCGAGATGGCAAAACGTAACGCGTTAGTGTGAGAGACAGGATGCCCCGTCGCATAAAGGACTATCTAATAACATTGAGCGCAGGCTTGTGCCTGAGCACTTCAGTGTCCGCAGCCCACGCTGGCGCCGACAACTTCAGCCTGCTCAGCCGCGCCACGGTCGGGCACTTGGAAGTCCAACTGGATAAATCACAACGCCAGTGGGCGAATAACAAACGGGAACTGATTCTCGGCACTTCCGCCCCGGACTACCCACCGTTCGACCTGACCGTCAGTGGCCATGACTACGAAGGCTTCACGGCGGACTACGCCGGGATTCTCGGTCAGGTCATCGGATTGCCCATCAAGGTCCAGCGCTTCACGTCACGTAATGCCGCCATCGAAGCGCTGGAAAAAGGCGAAGTCGACCTGCTCGGCACCTCCAATGGCTTCGAAGCCCATCATCCCGACATCGAACTGTCCGCGCCCTATGCGGCGGATCAACCGGTACTGGTGACGCGCGAGGGCGAAACCCGCTCGCTTGCCGATGGCCTCGCCGGGCTGCGGCTGAGCATGGTCTATCACTATTTGCCGCTGGACGAGGTGAAGGCGCTGTATCCGCAAGCGATCATTACCCCCTACCCGTCCTACCAGAATGCCCTCAACGCGGTGGCCTTCGACCAGGCCGATGTCTTTCTTGGCGACACCATCTCCACCCATTACATGATCAACAAGGGTTATCTGAACAACGTTCGCATGGCCAATTTCGGTAAACACGAGGCCCACGGCTTCAGTTTTGCCGTGCACAAGGACAACCCGGCCCTGCTGCAGATCATCAATGCGACACTCAAGGCCATCCCCGCCAGCGAGCGCGAAAACATCGCCAAGCGCTGGAGCGCCGGCAGCGACATCCTGCTCACCGATCACAAGCTGCAACTGACGGAACGCGAGCAACGCTGGCTCGCGCAACACCCGGTGGTGAAAGTGGTGGTCAACGAAGCCTTTGCGCCGCTGACGTTTTTCGACAGCGACGGCTACTTTCGCGGCGTCACTGCCGACCTGCTTGAACTGATCCGGTTGCGCACCGGTTTGCGTTTCGATGTGCAACGCAGCCGTGGCGACAATCAAATGATCGCGCTGGTCAAAGACCATCAGGCCGACTTGATCGCCGCACTGCTGCCCAGCCCCCAACGGGAAACCCAGCTGAATTTCAGTCGTCCCTACCTGGAAAACTCTTTCGTGCTGCTGACGCGCAAGTCCGCCGACAGCCCCGCCAACCTTGAACAACTGCAAGACAAACGCCTGGCCATCGCCCAGGGCAATCCGCTGGTGGACTACTTGCGCCAGACATTTCCGCGAATCCAATTGATTGAAACCCCGGACACCTTTCATGCCGTAGAGCGGCTTGCCGAAGGGCAGGTAGAGGGCGCGGTGAATTCGCTGGTGATCGCCAACTACTTTATTTCGTCGCGAATTTTTGAGCACAAACTGCAAATCAGCACCACCATCGGCACCCAGCAAGCGGCGTTTTCCATGGCCACGGCCCGGGGCGCAACGGAGCTGAGTTCGATCCTCGACAAAGCACTGCTGAGCATTGCCCCCGAAGAGTTGGGGGTGATCAACAGCCGCTGGCGGGGCTACTCGGCGGCCTCGGAAAAGACCTGGAACAACTTTCACCGGGTGTTCTATCAAATCGTGATCGGCGCCAGCGTGTTGCTGCTGATTTCCATAGCCTGGAACGCCTGGATGCGGCGCCAGATCAAACAGCGTCAGGCCGCCGAGCGGGCGTTGAACGATCAGTTCGAATTCATGCGCTCGCTGGTCAACGGCACACCCCACCCGATTTATGTGCGTGATCGCCAGGGCCTGCTGCAAAGCTGCAACGACAGTTACCTGGAGGCTTTCCAGGCGAAACGTGAAGACGTGATCGGCAAAAGCATCATGCAAGGCAAGATGAACAACGCCTTCGAAGCCCGGGAATATCAGGCGGACTATCAACGGGTCGTGGCCGAAGGGACGCCGCTGATCCTCGACCGCCCGCTGCATATTGGTGGCCGGCGGCTGACGATTTACCACTGGATTCTCCCTTACCGCGATTCCAGCGGTGAAGTGCAAGGCATCATTGGCGGCTGGATCGACATCAGCGAACGGCGACAACTGTTCGACAAGCTGCGGGCCGCCAAAGAGCAAGCCGATGAAGCGAACCGGGCCAAAAGCACGTTCCTGGCGACCATGAGCCATGAAATCCGCACCCCGATGAATGCGGTGATCGGCATGCTTGAACTGAGCCTCAAGCGCCTGGATCAGGGTCATCTGGATCGTTCGTCCATCGAGACCGCCTACAGCTCGGCGAAAGACTTGCTGGAGCTGATCGGCGACATTCTCGATATCGCCCGGATCGAATCCGGGCACCTGAGCCTGAGCCCCGAGCGGGTAAACCCCGGGGACATCGTCGCGTCGGTGGTGCGGATTTTCGACGGGCTGGCCCGGCAGAAAAACCTTCGGCTGCTGCTGACATTCAACCCGCCCCCGTCCCCCGTCGATGTAGTGCTGGACCCGCTGCGCTTCAAGCAGGTGCTGTCCAATCTGGTCAGCAATGCGATCAAATTTACCGAGCAAGGCGAAGTCAGAATCACCGTGGATTTGTTCCCCGCCGATGAAGCCGGGCAGGCGCAGATGCAGGTGCAAGTCCAGGACAGCGGCGTCGGCATCAGCGCACAGGATCAACAGCGTCTGTTCCAGCCGTTCGCCCAGGCCGACAATACTTGCCAACTGGCCAGGGGCGGCGCCGGGTTGGGGCTGGTGATCAGTCGCAGCCTGTGCGAAATGATGGGTGGCCACCTGCAACTGAGCAGTCAACCGGGCGTCGGCACCCTGGTCAGCGTTTCCCTGCAACTGGCCACACTGCCACCCGAGCAGGCCCGGGAACCGAGCGAGCCGCGCATCCTGACCGGCGCCCCGCCGCTGAGCGTTCTGGTGGTCGATGACCATCCCGCCAATCGATTGCTGATGTGCCAGCAACTGGAATATCTGGGGCACCGGTTTACCGGTGCCGATGATGGCCGCGCCGGGCTGAAAGCCTGGAAAAATGGCGCGTTTGACCTGGTAGTCGTTGATTGCAACATGCCGATCATGAACGGCTACGACCTGGCCCGCGCCATTCGCCAGCATGAACAGCAACATCAACAGCCGCCCTGCACGGTCCTGGGATTTACCGCAAACGCACAGCCGGAAGAAGTACAGCGCTGCAAACTCGCCGGGATGAATGATTGCCTGTTCAAACCCTTGAGCCTGACGGTGTTGAGCCAATGGGTCGAAGGGCTCGGCCCGCCCCTGCGTCAGCCGCCCTTCAATCTGGAAGGGCTGGACCTGTTGACCGGTGGCAACCCGGAGCTGGCTGGACGCCTGATGGCCGAGCTGCTGAGCAGCAGTCGCCTGGATCGCCAGGAGTTGCTGGCGTTATCCGCCGATGAAGATCCACAGGCCCTGATCGATGTCGCACATAAAATCAAAGGCGCGGCCCGAATTGCCCAGGCCAGCCGATTGATCGAATGCTGCGAGGCCCTTGAAAAAGCCTGCCATGACTCAGCCCCCACGCGGGTCGTCACCCGCTGCAAAAACGCCATGGATCAGGCCATGCTCGAACTGGAGCAGGCGTTGATGCAACAAATTGGTCTCAACGACGACAGCAGAATGACCGAGCCTTAACTATGCTTGGACGCTGAGCAGTGTGTTTACCACTATGGAGAGACCCGTAATGCCCAGCCCACTGCGCCCGGATCAACGCCGTTTCCCCCTGCACGTCCATATCAGCGTCATGTTCACTTTCCTGCTGTTGCTGACCGGCGTGGTCCTGGGCCTTTTCAATTACCGGCAAACTACGCAGATCATCCTGACCAGCAGTGAAAAACTCTTCAATCGCATAGAGCAGGATGTGCGCCTGGACTTGCAGTCCACCTACGAGCCGATTCGGCACCTGCTGAGCCTGCTGGCCGACACCCCGGCCACCCAGGCCCCGGCACTTGAGCAGCGACTGGCGCTGCTCAAGCCGTTCAGCCAGTCGCTCAAGGACAACCCCAACCTCGCCTCGTTGTACCTGGGCTACGGCAATGGCGACTTTTTCATGGTCCGACCGTTGCGCACCGCTGAGCTCAAGGCACTGCTCAAGGCCCCGGACACCACGGCTTATCAGGTGTGGAGCATTGAACACCACGACGGCGGTACGCCAGTCGTCTCCCAATCATTGTTTTATGACCAGGCCCTGAACCTCATCAGCCGCCAGGCCATCACCGACGAAACCTACGATCCCCGGACCCGCGCCTGGTTCACCAGCGCTCGGGCGGATGCAGACCAGATCACCACCGAACCCTACATTTTTTTCTCCACCCATAACGTCGGCACCACCCTGGCCCGGCGCAGTGGCGATGGCGCGGTGATGGGCGCCGACCTGACCCTGGCCGAACTTTCCGCGACCCTGGCCAAACACGTGGTCAGCCCGAGCACCGAGATCGTGCTATTCGATGCTGAAGGCAATGCCATTGCCTACCCCGACAGCCGCAAATTGATCATCGATGACCAGACCGCGCGCCTGAGCAAAGCCGCCGACTTGAGTCCGGCCCTCGGCGCCCTGCTCGCCCGGCCGCCCGAAGGCAATCGTCTGGACGTCGGCGGTCGTCAGTGGATCGTCGCCCTCAGCCGTATGCAGGAAGGAGGACCGCAGGGGCTGCAATTGGCGTTGTTGGTGCCTGAGGATGAACTGCTCGTCGACGCCTACCGCATGCGCTGGCAAGGGGCGCTGATTACCCTGGCCACCTTGCTGCTGTGCCTGCCGCTGGGTTGGCTGACGTCGCGAATCCTGGTCAAGCCGCTGCACGCCCTGGTGAAGGAAGCCGATGCGATTCGCAGTTTCGATTTTAATTTCCCGGTCAGCCGTCGCTCGCCCGTGCTGGAGGTCGATCAGCTCAGCGTATCGATGGCGCGGATGAAGGACACCCTGGGGAGTTTCTTCCAGATCACCGACAGCCTGTGCGCTGAAACACGCTTCGTCCCGTTGCTGCAACGGGTGCTGTTCGAAACCGTGAAAATCGCCCAGGCCCAGGCCGGCCTGATCTATTTGCGCGAAGGTGACGGCGAGCGCATGGAACCCCACGGTCTGGTCATCAACGGTACGTCCCAGGCCTTGTCGTCGTTCGACATTAAAGGCCACGCCTGTCAGGACCCGCAGAGCCCCCAGTGGTTAACGCAACTGGTAAATGCCGACAACGTAGTCAGCAGCCTCGGTTTTGAACAGGCAGGAGACTTGCAGCGGGTCTTTATCGCCATGGAGAGCCCACGGGTGCACCTGATCGGCATACGGCTGCGCAACCGCCATAACGAAACCGTGGGCCTGTTGATCCTGCTGCTGGCGGACAGTGGCAACCAGAGCGACCTGGAAAAACTGCGCCCGGATCGCATCGCGTTTCTGCAAGCGGTGTCCGGTGCGGCGGCAGTGAGCATTGAAAGCCAACGGCTGCAGGCCAAGCAAAAACAACTGCTCGATTCGTTCATTCAATTGCTGGCCGGCGCGATCGACGCCAAAAGCCCTTACACCGGCGGCCATTGCCAGCGGGTGCCGGCCCTGACGCTGATGCTCGCCCAGGCGGCCGCCACCAGTCAGGACCCGGCGTTCAGCGGCTACCACCCCACCGAAGATGAGTGGGAAGCCCTGCACATTGCGGCCTGGCTTCACGATTGCGGCAAAGTCACCACACCGGAATACGTGGTTGATAAAGCCACCAAACTGGAAACCCTGAACGACCGCCTCCACGAAATCCGCACCCGTTTTGAAGTGCTCAAGCGCGATGCCTGGATCAACTATTGGCAGGCCATTGCCCTCGGGGGCGACGAGCAGCACCTGGCCGAACTGCGCAATGCGGTGCTGGCAGGGCTGGACGATGACTTTGCGTTTGTCGCCCGTTGCAACCTGGGGGGCGAGGCCATGGCCGAGGCCGACCTCACGCGTCTGAACACCATCGCCCAACGCACCTGGACTCGGACCCTGGATGATCGATTGGGGGTCTCATGGGAAGAAAATCGCCGCCAGGCCCGCACTCCGGCGCCGACGCTGCCGGTCAGTGAACCGCTGCTGGCGGACAAGCCCGAACACCTGTTCGAGCGCGCCGAGGCGGAGCTGATCCCGGCCGATAATCCCTGGGGCTTCAAGCTCGACGTACCGCCGCACAAATACAACCGTGGCGAGCTCTACAACCTGAGTATTCCCCGGGGCACCCTGACGCGCGAAGAACGCTACATCATCAATCACCACATGGTGCAGACGATTCTGATGCTCAGTCACCTGCCCTTCCCCGGGCACCTCAACAACGTCGCGGAAATCGCCGGCGGCCACCACGAAAAAATGGACGGTACCGGGTATCCCAAGCAGTTGAAGCGCGAAGACATGAGCCTGCCAGCGCGGATGATGGCGATTGCCGATATTTTCGAGGCGCTGACCGCAGCGGATCGGCCTTACAAAAAAGCCAAGTCCCTGAGCGAAGCGCTGGGCATCATGGCGACGATGTGCCGTGACGCCCATATCGACCCCGAACTGTTCGGGCTGTTTATCAACGAGCAGATTTACCGGCAATACGCCGAGCAATTCCTCGATCCGAAACAGATCGATGCCGTGGACCCGGCGAGCCTGCTGGTGAAGGCAGGCTTGCGCTGATCCCACGCAAGCCATGTGGGGGCGGGCTTGCTCGCGAAGGCTGACTGACATTCAACATTGAGGTTGGCTGATACACCGCTTTCGCGAGCAAGCCTGCTGCCACAGGTTGCTCACTTCACTGACGGCCAGACCTGATCAGCAGTCAGTCAGGCGCAGGAAAATCGCGGCCAGTTGTTCGATGCCGGCCTGATCGTCCTGGGTAAAACGCGCCAGTTTCGGGCTGTCCAGATCCAGCACGCCGATCAACCGCCCGTCCTTAACCAGTGGCACCACCAACTCACTGTTCGAGGCACTGTCGCAGGCGATGTGGCCAGGGAACGCGTGAACGTCCTCGACCAATTGCGTCTGCAACGTCGCCGCCGCCGCACCGCACACACCGCGACCAAACGGAATCCGCACGCAGGCGATCTGCCCTTGGAACGGGCCCAGCACCAGCTCTTCATTACGATTGAGGTAGAAACCCGCCCAGTTCAGGTCATCGAGCTGGTTGTACAGAAATGCCGAAAACTGCGCAGCGTTGGCGATGAAGTCGCGCTCATCCGCCAGTAGCGATTCCAACTGTGCCCATAGCATTCCGTAGCCTTCGAGACCCTGGCCGCTCTGTTTTAAATCGATCATGCCTTGTGCTCCAACAGCTTGAGTCCAACCCAATAGCGTGCAAATTGATAGGCGCAACGCCCATTGCGATTGCCCCGGCCGGTCGCCCAACGGACGGCCAGGATGTCCAGTTCTTCAGTGCGCTGCCAAGTGAGGCCAGCCTTGTCGGCCAGTTGTCCGATCCAGTGTTCGACCACGTTGAGAAAGTGTTCCTGGGTAAACGGATAGAACGACAGCCACAGGCCAAAACGGTCCGACAGTGCGATCTTGTCTTCCACTGCTTCGCTGGGATGCAGTTCGCCGTCCACGCGTTTCCAGTTCTCGTTGTCGCTTTCCTTTTCCGGCACCAAGTGGCGACGGTTGGAGGTGGCGTACAGCAGAACGTTGTCCGGCGCCTGTTCCAGCGAGCCGTCGAGCACGCTTTTAAGCACGCGGTAATCGCCTTCGCCCGACTCGAACGACAAGTCATCACAGAACAACACGAAGCGCTGAGGCAACTTGGCGATTTGTTCAACGATGCGCGGCAAGTCCGCCAGGTGATCCCGTTCGATCTCGATCAAGCGCAAACCGACCGCAGCGTGTTCGGACAGCAACGCGCGCACCAGCGAGGATTTGCCGGTGCCACGGGAGCCCCAGAGCAGCGCGTGGTTGGCCGGCAGGCCGTCGATGAATTGCTGGGTATTGCGGCCCAGTTGTTCCACTTGGCGGTCGACACCGATCAGGTCGGTCAGGCGCGTGTCGAGGCTGACTTGCAGCGGCAGCAGATAACCGCTGCGGCCCTCACGCTGCCAGCGCGCGGCCAGGCAATGCTTCCAGTCGATGGTTTGCCGAGGGGCCGGCAACAGGGGTTCGATACGGGCCAGAACGGCATCGGCGCGTTCAAGAAAAGCATTCAATCGGGAATCCACGTCTTCTCCTCGGGCACGTTTCACAGTAATGATGACGATACGGCAACTTACAACCACCGGCGCCCCTCAATCGGGGCGCGCGGGAACATCGGTATCCATGCATGATCGACTATGCTTGAGCAGCGAAGGGAAACGGAAGTGGTTCAACACCCCATGGATATCAAGTTCACCCACCGGCTGTCGTACAAGCAAGCCCGGCTCACCGTGCTGGTCGGTTTCATACTGGGCACCCTGCTCAGTCTGGTGCAAATAGGCATCGATTATGCCAGCGAAGACGCCTCCATCAACCGGGAAATACTGTCGTTGCTGGAAATCAGCCATAACCCGGCCTCCCGCATCGCCTACAACATCGACGCCGAGCTCGCCCAGGAACTGACCATGGGCCTGTTGCGCTCGCCCGCGATCATCCGCGCGCAATTGACCGACAACAACAATACCGTGCTGGCCAGCGTCAAGCGTCAGGGCCAGCAAGACGGGTATCGGGTGATCAGTGACTTCCTGTTCGGCGCCAACCGGCAGTTCGAAGACCGACTGTTCCTCGACCACTTGCCCGACGAATCCCTCGGCACCTTGCAACTGGAGGTCGACACCTACGCCTTTGGCAGTCGCTTCCTGCGCCGGGCCGAAGTCACCTTGCTCAACGGCTTCGCCCGCAGCCTGATCCTGACCGGCATCCTGCTGGCGCTGTTCTACGTGATGCTGACCAAGCCGCTGGTGCGGGTCATCCGCGAACTCAGCGGTCGCGATCCGCGCAGCGCCGAACCGACATGGCTGGAATACCCCGCCGGGCACGAAAACGATGAGATCGGTGTGCTGGTCAAAGTGGCCAATCAACAGTTCGAAAACATCGCCACCGAAATCCAGCAACGACGCAACGCCGAAAATCGCCTGACCGACTACCTCGGGCAACTGGAAAACATCGTCTCGGCGCGCACCGCCGAACTCAAGGCCATCAACACCCGGCTCAGTCAATCCAACCAGGAACTGGAAGTGGCCCGCAGTACGGCCCTGGACATGGCCGAAGCGCGCTCGGCATTCCTGGCCAACATGAGCCATGAAATCCGCACACCGCTCAACGGTTTGCTGGGGATGATTGCGCTGTCGCTCGACGGGCCGCTCAACGCCGAGCAACAGCAACAACTGTCCATCGCCCATGACTCGGGCAAAGTGCTGGTGGAATTGCTCAACGACATTCTCGATTTGTCGAAATTCGACGCAGGCCAACTGGAGCTCGAACACATTCCGTTCGACCTCGGCTCGCTGATTGAAGACACCGCCAACCTGCTGTCGCAAAACGCGGCGCCCAGCGTCGAACTGGCCTGCCTGATCGATCCGCAGTTTCCGGCGCTGGTGCTGGGCGACCCGACGCGGGTCCGGCAGATTGTCAGCAACTTGCTGTCCAACGCGCTCAAATTCACCCGTTTCGGCCGGGTCGATGTGCGCCTTTCGACGTTTGAGGATGGCGTGCGGATCGAGGTGTGCGACACCGGGATCGGAATTGCCCAGGACGCCCAGGTCAAGATTTTCCAGCCGTTCACCCAGGCCGGCGCCGGCATTACCCGGCAATTCGGTGGCACCGGGCTCGGGCTGGCGCTGACGTACAACCTCTGCGAGGCGATGCAGGGGCGGCTGACGATCAGTTCGGAAGTCGGTTTCGGTAGCCAGTTCTGCGCCGACCTGCCGCTGCCCGCCCACACCCGCGCCATCGCCGTGAAGCCATTGCAAGGCAAGGTCATCGCCATTACCGCAGCCAGCAGCGGCCTGGCGGAACTGTTGAAAGGCCTGCTACCCGGTTGGGGGCTTGAGTATGAGCAGCGCTCCATCGAGGATTCGATTCTCGGCCTGACCCCCGACGTGGTGATTACCGACTGCCCGGAATGCCTGTTCGGCCTGCGCCCGACGTTGACGGCGCCGATCCTGCTGGTGACCGCCTACGGCAGTTTCATGCCCACAGAAGAAGCCGCAGCCCTGGCGCCGTTACAACAACAGGCGCGGCCATTGGCCCGTAACGCGCTGTACCAGACGCTGCGACGGATCTTGCAACCGGACGTCACCACGATCAATGACGCCCGACTCGAAGCCCTCACCCCGCAACGCCGTGGTCGCGTGTTACTGGTGGAGGACAACCCGGTCAATCAATTGGTGGCCAAAGGCATGCTCGGCAAACTCGGGTGCGAGGTCGTGGTCGCCGCCCACGGTGCCGAAGCCCTGGATCAACTGGAGTTAGGGGAATTCGATCTGGTGCTGATGGACTGCAACATGCCGGTGATGGACGGTTACGAAGCCAGTCGGCACATTCGCCGCAGCGGGCGCTGGCCACAGTTGCCGATTGTCGCCCTGACCGCCAACGCCATGTCCGAAGAACGCGAACGCTGTCGTGTGGCGGGCATGAGCGACTACCTGGCCAAACCCTTTCGCCGGGAAGAATTGGCCGCCCTGCTCGACTTGTGGATACCGACTACGACAACGCTTTGATCTGGCCCAGCAACTGATCGAGGCCATTGCGCAGCTCGTTCAGACGATTGAGGTCCACGCCGCTGTCGCACAACAGGCGCGCCTTGAGCGGCCCGACCTGCTCGCGCAAGTCGTTGCCGGCGGGCGTCAAGCTCAAATGCACCTCACGTTCATCCCGCGCCGAACGCTGGCGCTGGACCAGTTGCAGTTGCTCGAGCCGCTTGAGCAACGGCGTGAGCGTGCCGGAATCCAGCGCCAGGCGTTCGCCCAAGGCCTTGACGGTCGGCTGCTCCGGGGCCGCTTCCTGCCATTCCCACAACACCAGCATCACCAGGTATTGCGGGTAAGTCAGGCCGAGCTGATCGAGCATCGGCTTGTAGCCACGAATCACCGCCCGGGAAGCGGCATACAGCTTGAAGCAGAGCTGACTGTCGAGTTTCAGGGAATCGGCGGACACGCTGTTCATTTCAGCAGGGCTTCGATCTCGGCGCTCAGGTCCTGCGGCTTGGTGGCTGGCGCGAAGCGCTTGACCAACTGGCCGTCCTTGCCGATCAGGAACTTGGTGAAGTTCCACTTGATGCCTTGGGAGCCCAGCAGTCCCGGTGCGCGTTTTTTCAACTGAACGAACAGCGGATGGGCGTCGGAACCGTTGACGTCGATCTTCTTGAACAACGGGAAGCTGACACCGAAGTTCAATTCGCAAAACTCGGAAATCGCCCCTTCGTTGCCGGGCTCTTGCTTGCCGAACTGGTTGCAGGGAAAGCCGAGCACCACCAGGCCTTGATCCTTGTAGGTCTGCCACAGCTCTTCAAGGCCTTTGTACTGCGG
>Ga0302175_10000513_pt1 | contig 12575 bp, 11 predicted proteins | sample I_Fen_N3_3_FD_198791 | JGI IMG/M metagenome (GOLD analysis project Ga0302175, IMG submission 198791) | Peat permafrost microbial communities from Stordalen Mire near Abisko, Sweden - I_Fen_N3_3 | ecosystem: Environmental > Terrestrial > Soil > Wetlands > Permafrost | place: Sweden: Abisko... | reverse complement strand
CCAGGTAGCGATAGCTTTCCGAGTCATTGGTGATCAGCTTGCCCATCAACGGCATGAAGGCGAACGAGTAGGCGTCGTAGGCTTTGGACATCAGCGCGTTGGTCGGTTTGGAGAATTCCAGCACCAGCAAGCGACCGCCCGGTTTCAGCACGCGCAGCATCGAGCGCAGGGCGTCTTCTTTGTGGGTCACGTTGCGCAGGCCGAACGCGATGGTCACGCAGTCGAAGTGGTTGTCCGGGAACGGCAGTTTTTCCGCGTCGGCCTGGACGAATTCGACGTTGCCGGCCACACCGAGGTCCAGCAGGCGGTCACGGCCGACCTTGAGCATGGATTCGTTGATGTCGGCCAACACCACCTGGCCGGTCGGGCCCACGAGGTGCGAGAACTTCTTGGTCAAATCGCCGGTGCCGCCAGCGATGTCCAGCACGCGGTTACCGGTGCGAACGCCCGACAATTCGATCGCGAAACGCTTCCACAGACGGTGCATACCGCCCGACAGGAGGTCGTTTATCAAGTCGTACTTGGCGGCTACCGAGTGGAAAACTTCAGCGACTTTTTCCGCTTTTTGGCTTTCCGGAACGTTTTTGAAACCGAAGTGAGTGGTGGGTTCGGCATCGCTGCCTTTGCGCTGATCAGTCATATCGCTGTCACCAGAAGAGAATGCGGGACATTCTAATCCCGGTGGCCTGCTTTGTCTTGGCAAGGCTGAAGGTAAGATGTAGAACCGCCGGGACGTTTTGCCGCAGCAGCGGTCAAGATGCTTCAGGAAAGTATCCATAAAACAGGAGTCATTCGATGGCCCGAATTAGTGTTGAGCGTGCCCACGGCCTGGGCAAGGAAGCGGCCCGCGAGAAAGCCGACTTGTTGGCGCAGAAACTGTCCGAGCAATATGGCCTGGAGCCGCAGTGGTCCGGCGATACCCTGAACCTCAAGCGTTCCGGTGTGAAAGGCGCGGTGCAGGTCGGTGAGGATTCGATCAAGGTTGATGTGGAGCTGGGCCTGATGATGTCGGCCATGAGTGGAATGATCAAATCTGAAATCGAAAAGGCGCTTGATAAAGCGTTGGCGTGACGGCGGAAAGATCGCAGCCTCGTTTCACTCGACAGCTCCTACAGGTGTACACCGCCGTCCTTTGTAGGAGCTGTCGAGTGAAACGAGGCTGCGATCTCTTCCATCAGGCGCCACGGTTTTATGTCAGTTGTTAGGGTGCCGTTTCTAATTTTTCTCCCTACTTTGTGCATGAGCCCGACACTTTCGCGGGCAGTTCCTCAACCCTTCTGCGCGTGAGGTGCACCATGGCCAAAGTTATTTTGAAGAAAAAAATCGACGCATCGACTAACGCTCTGCAAGACGTCAGGTCGTATGCCCGCAAGATCTGGCTGGCAGGCCTGGGGGCCTATACCAAGGTTGGCCAGGAAGGCAGCGAGTACTTTCAAGAGTTGATCAAGGCTGGTCAAACTGTTGAAAAGAAAGGCAAAAAGGTCGTTGCTGAAAAACTCGAAGCGGCCAATGCCGAGATCGATGAAGCCAAGAGTGAAGTGAGTACTTTCAAAGGCAAGGTCGAAGTTCAACTCGACAAGGTCGAGAAGGCTTTTGACTCGCGTGTCGCAAGTGCCTTGAATCGTATCGGCATTCCGTCTAAACATGACGTTGAGACACTCTCTGCTAAGCTCGATGAGCTGACGGCATTGCTCGAACGTGTCGCGCGTAAATCTTAAGGAGAACGGGATGGCTGGTAAAAAGAATACTGAAAAAGAAGGCAGCTCGTGGATCGGGAAGGTCGAAGACTACTCCCGCAAAATCTGGCTGGCTGGTTTAGGCGTGTATTCGAAGATCGACACTGACGGCAGCAAACTCTTCGATACATTGGTTAAAGACGGCGAGAAAGCCGAGAAGCTCACCAAAAGCGCTGTTGGCAAAAAAGTCGACGCCGCCAAGGACACCGCTTCCTCGGCCAAGTCGCGCATCAGTGACGTGAAAGATCGCGCACTGGGCAAGTGGGATGAGCTGGAAGGGGCTTTCGACAAGCGCTTGAACAGCGCCATTTCGCGCCTCGGTGTTCCGAGCCGCAATGAAGTCAAAGCGCTGCACAGCAAGGTCGATACCCTGACCAAGCAAATCGAAAAACTCACCGGTGCCAAAGTGGCGCCTGTTGCGGCGAAAACCGCAGCGGCCAAACCTGCGGCCAAACCGCTGGTCAAGGCTGCCGCCAAACCCGCCGCAAAAACCGCGGCCAAGCCTGCTGCCAAAACGGCCGCAGCGAAACCTGCAGCCGCCAAGCCAGCCGCCAAACCGGTTGCAGCAAAAGCCGCCGCTAAACCTGCTGCCAAACCTGCACCGGCCAAGCCTGCTGCGAAAACCGCAGCAGCGAAACCTGCAGCCAAGCCAGCGGCAAAACCTGCCGCCGCTAAAAAACCTGCAGTGAAAAAACCGGCAGCACCAAAAGCCGCCGCGCCGAAACCAGCAGTGGCTGCCGCCAAACCGGCAGCTGCGGCCAGCACAACGAACTCCGTTGCCGCGCCAACCGCTGCTGCTACCCCGACTGCCGCGCCAGCTCCAGCGACGCCAACCAGTCAGTCCTGATTTTCAGGGCTCAAGAAAACGCCCGGCCTGCCAAGGTCGGGCGTTTTTTTATGCAATGAAAAGATCGCAGCCTTCGGCAGCTCCTACAGGGAATCGCATGCGCCTGCAGGAGCTGGCGAAGGCTGCGATCTTTTGATCTTAATGCTCTTCGAGATACTGCAATGCCATCTGTTCAGTCGCAGCCTTGATCGGCGGCAGCAAGTGCGGCGCCACCAGCATCATGATCTGGTACACCACCAATCTCACTTCCCCCTCGCGATCCAGAATCCGCTGGTAGTCCAGGGAAAACAGCAGCGTCATGGTGATCTGCTCCACCAGTTGCCCCAGTGCCTGGGTGTCGCTGACCAACTGCCCCTGAGCCTTCAACCGCGCCAGCAATGACGCCAGTGTGCGTTTCAGCGCATTGAGCAAATTGCGGATGCCCTTCGCCAGTTTCGGCAGACGCCCGGCCAGGTTCGACAGGTCCTGAAACAGAAACCGGTAGTGCGCCAGGCGTTCGACGATCAGGTGCAGGAACAGCCAGTAATCTTCCGGCGCCAGTTCCACATCGGACGGCGGATCGAGCAGCGGTGCCAGCTCATTCTGGAAGCGCTCGAACAAGCCCAGAATCAGCGGTTCCTTGCCGTGGAAGTGGTAGTAGAGGTTACCGGGGCTGATCCCCATTTCGTTGGCAACTTCCATGGTGGAGACGTTCGGTTCGCCCTTGAGGTTGAACAACTGCAAGGCACATTCGAGTATCCGGTCGCGGGTTTTCATCCAGTCTTCTTAATGGTCGAGTCAGGCCACGGCCTGCGTCGGCCGTGGTTCGGTGAGCATCAGCGCACGCGCACGTAAGTGCCGGGTGCAGCCTCCATCGGTGGATAGTTCGGGTTGCCGAGGGCCATGTGGGTTTCTTTCTGAGCCCCGGAACGTTCCTGAACCCAGCTCAGCCATTGCGTCCACCAACTGCCGTCGACTTGCTTGGCGTCGTAATACCAGGCCCGTGGGTCGCTGCTGAGTTTCGGGCTTTCGACAAAGTTGGCTTTCGGGTTGGAGGGCGGGTTGAGGATGCTCTGCACATGGCCGCTGTTGGACAGCACAAAACGCCGCTCGCCACCCAGCAACAGGGTCGAGCGATACACGGCATCCCACGGCGTGATGTGGTCGTTGATGCCGGCGACGCTGAAACTGTCGACCGTGACTTTCTGCAAATCGATCGGCGTGCCGCACACCTCAAGACCCCCCGGATGGCTCAACGGGTTGTGCTTGAAGAAGTCCAGCAAATCGCCGTGGAACGCGGCGGGCAGGCGCGTGTTGTCGTTGTTCCAGTAGAGGATGTCGAACGCCGGCGGCTCCTTGCCCAGCAGGTAGTTGTTGACGAAATAGCTCCAGATCAAATCGTTGGGACGCATCCAGGCGAAGACCTTGGCCATGTCACGACCGTCCAGCACGCCCTTTTGATAGGAGCGGCGCTTGGCCGCTTCCAGGGTTTGCTCGTCGGCGAACAGCGTGGCCGGGCTGTCCATCTGGCTGTCGAGCAGGCTCACCAGGTAAGTCGCGCTCGACACGCGCCGCAATTGCCGCTTGGCCTGCAAATGCCCCTGCAATGCGGCAATCGTCAGCCCGCCGGCGCACGCGCCCATCAGGTTGACTTCCCGGGCGCCGGTGATCGCCCGGCAGACGTTCATCGCTTCTTCCGCCGCTTCAACGTAAGTCGACAGCCCCCATTCACGATGGCGCACATCCGGGTTGCGCCAGCTGATCACGAAAGTTTGCAGGCCGTTTTTCAGGGCGAACTGAACGAAGCTGTTCTGCGGGCTCAGATCGAAAATGTAGTACTTGTTGATCTGCGGCGGCACCACCAGCAGCGGTTTTGAATACTGCTTCTCGCTCATCGGCTTGTACTGGATCAGCTCCAGCAATTCATTGCGAAACACCACGGAGCCAGTGGTGGTGGCGACGGTTTTGCCGACTTCGAAGGCTTGCTTGGTGACCTGCCGGGGCAAGCCGTCGTTGTGCAGGAAGTCGTCGATCAGGTGACCGACGCCACGCACCAGGCTGTTGCCGCCGGAGTTGAAAATCTCCTTGATCGCCAGCGGATTGAGCAGGGTGTTGGACGGCGACACCGCGTCGTTGAGCAGGGCAAAAGCGAAGTGGGCACGGGCTCGATCGTCCGGGCTCATGTTGCCCTCGTCGATCCAGTTTTTGACCTCTTTCTGCCAGCTCAGGTAAGCCTGCAAGCTACGCCGGTAAAACGGGTTGAGGCTCCACGCCGGGTCGGCAAAACGACTGTCCTGCGGATTGGTCGGGTGCAGGGTTTCCCCCAGCAGCACGCGACCCAACTGACCACCGAATTTGAGGACATGCCGGGCACTGTGCACCGGGTTGCGCAAACCGTGAGCCGCCACGCTGCGCAAGGTCGATAACAGATCCCGGCCACGCAGCCCGGTGATCGCACTTTGTGCGTTGATGAAGGCGGCGGGAGTGGGCAAAGAGCCCGTCGCTGGTTTTTCGCGCATGAGTCAACACTCCTTCGTCTTCAGGCCAAAAACAAACACACCGAACCAGAACACCATAGACGCTGTTACGGGTTGTTGCGCGGCACGGCGTCCTGCCGTGCCACATTGTGCGGATTAGCCGCCCAATGGTGTCGGGTGCGGATGCATCACCGCCCGCTGACGTTCTTCCTCGAGGAATTTCATGATGATCGGCGCCACGGCTTCGGCCCGGGTAATCAGGAACAGATGCCCATCATCGATGATGTGCAACTGGGCGTTGGGAATCCGCCAGGCCAGCATGCGCATATTGATCAGCGGGATCAGCGGATCGTCATCGCCGGCCAGTACCAGCGTCGGCTGATGAATCTTGTGCAGCCAGTGAATGCTGGTCCAGCCGAGGCCGGCGAACAATTGCCAGTAGTAACCGAGCTTGCCCGCCGAACGCACTTTCGCTGCGTGGCTGGCGGCCAGCGTAGGATCGCGACGGAACGAGCCGCCATAGATCATCGGCGCAATGCGAATCACGTGGGACGGCTGGATGTAACGGCGGGGGCTGGCCATCATCCACAGCACTTTCGGCTTGCCCGGCACCATCACCGCGCCCGCCGCCGTGGCTGCCAGCACCAGTTTCTTGCAGCGCTCGGGGTAGTCGTAGGCGAACTGTTGCGCCAGCGCGCCGCCCCAGGACACGCCGATTACGTTGACTTGTCCGTAGTCGAGATAATCGAGCATCCGTGCCGTGAGTTTGGCCAGTCCCGGAAAGCGATACGGCCGATTCGGCGTCGACGAGCCGCCGACCCCGGGAACGTCGAACGCGATGACTTCCAGGTCCGGGTCCAGCGCGGCGACGAACGGAAACACCAGCTCCAGGTTGGCGCCAATGCCGTTGAAAATCAGCAAGGGCGTCAAGTGAGGCTTGCCGGGGCGTACCGCCGTGCGGAGGGTCTGGCCATCCAGGTCGACGGTACGAAAAATGAACGGTTGCGGCATGCTTCGGGCCCTGTGGGTCACTCTCTCAAATTCATCCTCGATCCCCCGTAGGAGCTGCCGAAGGCTGCGATCTTTTGATTCTGGTTTCAAAAATCAAGATCAAAAGATCGCAGCCTTCGGCAGCTCCTACGGGGCGAGGTGTGTCAGTTACCGCTCATGTACGTAAGTGCCCGGCGCAGCTTCGCCGGCGGTGTAGGTTTTGTTGCCCAGTGCGGTCGGGGATTTCTTCAGCTTGCCCGAACGCTCGGCCTGCCACGCCTGCCAGTGCAGCCACCAGGAATCGGTGTGCTTGGTGGAGTTCTCCTGCCAGTCCTCGGCCTTCAGCGGCATGTCGGCGCTGGTCATGTAGCGCGATTTCGGGTTGCCCGGCGGGTTGAGGATGCTCTGGATATGCCCGCTGCTGGACAGCACGAACTCAACGTTGCCGCCAAACAGCTGCGCCGACTTGTAGCAGGACTTCCACGGGGTGATGTGGTCGTTGGTGCCGGCCAGGGAAAAGATGTCGGCAGTGACCTGCTTCAGGTCGATTGGCGTGCCACACACCTCCAGGGCGTTGGGGCGGATCAGCGGGTTGCTCTTGAACATCTCGATCAGGTCGCCGTGGAACGCGGCCGGCAACCGGGTGGTGTCGTTGTTCCAGAACAGGATGTCGAACACCGGCGGCTCGTTGCCCAGCAGGTAGTTGTTGACCCAGTAATTCCAGATCAGGTCGTTGGGGCGCATCCAGGCGAAGACTTTCGCCATGTCGCGGCCTTCCAGCACGCCGGCCTGATAGGAGTGGCGCTTGGCGGCCTCGAGGGTTTGCTCGTCGACGAACAGGGCTACGTCGCTGTCCAGGGTGGTGTCCAGCACGCTCACCAGCAAGGTCAGGGCGTTGACCTTCTTCTCGCCGATCGCCGCGTAGTGGCCCAGCAACGCGGTGCAGGTGATACCGCCGGAGCAGGCGCCGAGCATGTTCACGTCTTTGCTGCCGGTGATCGCCGTGACCACATCGACCGCTTCCTTGAGCGCTTCGATGTAAGTGGAGAGGCCCCACTCGCGCTGTTCCTTGGTCGGGTTGCGCCAACTGACGATAAAGGTCTGCACATTGTTGCGCAGGCAGAAGCGCGCCAGGCTCTTGTCCGGACTCAAGTCAAAGACGTAGAACTTGTTGATCTGCGGCGGCACCACCAGCAACGGGCGCTCGTGCACCTGTTCGGTGATGGGCCGGTACTGGATCAGCTCCAGCACGTCGTTGCGAAAAACCACCGCGCCTTCGGTCACGCCCAGGCTCTTGCCGACTTCGAAGGCGCCCATGTTGACCTGGCTCGGCATGCCGCCGTTGTGCACGATGTCTTTGGCCAAATGGGAGAGGCCGTCGAGCAGGCTCTTGCCGCCGGTTTCGAAGAAGCGTTTGACCGCTGCGGGGTTGGCCGCGCTGTTGGTCGGGGCCATGGCTTCGGTCATGAGGTTGATCACGAAGTGCCCGCGAGCGACGTCTTTGGGCGACAGGCTGCTGTCGTCGATCCAGGCATGGAGTTCCTTGCGCCACGCCAGGTAGGTTTGCAAATAGCGTTTGTAGAGCGGGTTTTGGCTCCAGGCCGGATCGGCAAAGCGACGGTCATCGCCCGGCGGTTGCAGCTCGGATTTGCCGAACAACACGTTCTTGAGTTCGAGGCTGAAATGAGCGACATGTTTGACACTGTGAATCGGTTGTTTAATGGCTTGCCTGAGCACCATTCGAGCAGAAGCCAGTAGATCCTTTCCACGCAGCCCAACAACAGGATTAAGCCCCAGGGTGTTTTCCGAGGCTTGATACTTCAGGTCATCGTTGTTCTTGTTACTCATCTACGACGCTCCATTGTCCTGAGACGAGTACCCGGGCCCAGCCGTGTAGTCACACAACCAATACCAGGTACTGCTGCTCGGGTGACCGTTAATTCTGCATCGCTGCTTTTTCAACACAACGAGCACTGCAGGGAACTTGCCAGTTCCATTGGTTACCCGAGTTTAATTTTTTTCGCAAGCGGGCCGATCCTCGGCCACACAGCGGAGCATTCAAACAGATGAAATTAGAAAATGCCCTCTAAAGAGCAAGAGGCCTGACCTAGAGCATCAGCTTGACGATGGACTGGCTCGGATCGCGGGTTTTGCCGGCCGCTTTGAGCTCGGCAAGATAATCGTTCCAGAGGTCCTCTTGGCGCACGCCCAACTGGTAGAGATATTCCCAAGTGAACAGGCCGCTGTCGTGGCCGTCATCGAAGGTCAATTTCAGTGCGTACTGACCGGCCGGTTCTACCTTGCTCAGGCCTACGGCGATCTTGCCAAATTGCAGGATAGGTTTGCCGTGGCCCTGGACCTCGGCGGAGGGAGAGTGCACGCGCAAGAACTCGGCGGGCAGGTGAAACTCCTCGCCGGACGCGTATTTCAGCGACAGGGTTTTCGAGGCTTTGTGCAGTTTGATGTCGGTGGGCAACTGGGTCATGGCAGGTCGTCCGTGTTGGTGGAGCACCCTGTAGGAGCTGCCGCAGGCTGCGATCTTTTGATCTTGATTTTCTAAGGGCAAGATCAAAAGATCGCAGCCTGCGGCAGCTCCTGCAGGGGAACAGGTGACCTACAGGATATAACGGGACAGGTCTTCGTTCTGCGCCAATTCGCCGAGGTGGCTGTTGACGTACTCGGCGTCGATCATGATCACCTTGCCATCATGGGCGCTGGCCAGATCGCCGGCGCTGAACGACACCTCTTCCAGCAAGCGCTCAAGCAGCGTGTGCAGACGACGGGCGCCGATGTTCTCGGTTTTCTCGTTGACCTGCCAGGCTATCTCGGCGATGCGCTTGATCCCGTCCGCCTGGAACTCGATGGTCAGGCCTTCGGTTTTCAGCAATGCGCAATACTGCTCGGTGAGCGATGCATGGGGTTCGCTGAGAATGCGTTCGAAGTCTTCCGGCGTCAGCGCCTTCAGCTCGACACGAATCGGCAAACGACCTTGCAGCTCAGGCACCAGGTCGCTCGGCTTGCTCAGGTGGAACGCGCCGGACGCGATGAACAGGATGTGGTCGGTCTTGACCATGCCCAGTTTGGTGTTGACGGTGCAGCCTTCGATCAGCGGCAGCAAATCGCGCTGTACGCCTTCGCGGGACACGTCGACGCCGCCGGAATTGCCGCGTTTGGCAACCTTGTCGATTTCGTCGATGAACACGATGCCGTGCTGCTCGACCGCTTCCAGGGCCTTGGCCTTCAACTCTTCATCGTTGACCAGGCGACTGGCTTCTTCATCGCGCACCAGTTTCAGCGCTTCCTTGACCTTGAGCTTGCGGCTCTTGCGCTTGCCCTTGCCCATGTTGGCGAACAGGCTCTGCAACTGGTTGGTCATCTCTTCCATGCCCGGTGGCGCGGAGATATCGACGCCAGCCACTTCGGCGACTTCGATTTCGATTTCCTTGTCATCCAACTGACCTTCGCGCAGGCGCTTGCGGAACAGCTGACGGGTGTTGGAATCGGCGGACGCCGTCGATTCTTCGTTGCTGAAACCCATGCGGGCCGGCGGCAGCAGCGCGTCGAGGATACGGTCTTCGGCGGCGTCTTCGGCGCGGTGGCGAACCTTGGTCATTTCCTGTTCGCGCAGCAACTTGATGGCGGCGTCGGCGAGGTCGCGAATGATCGATTCAACGTCACGGCCGACATAGCCGACCTCGGTGAACTTGGTCGCTTCGACCTTGATGAACGGCGCATTGGCCAGTTTGGCCAGGCGACGGGCGATCTCGGTTTTACCGACACCGGTCGGGCCGATCATCAGGATGTTCTTTGGCGTGACTTCAACGCGCAGCTCTTCCGGCAGCTGCATCCGGCGCCAGCGGTTACGCAGCGCGATGGCGACGGCGCGTTTGGCATCGTCCTGGCCGATGATATGGCGATTGAGTTCGTGGACGATTTCACGGGGAGTCATGGACATAGTAATTGGCGGTCCTCTGGCAAAAGTGAGCCGTGGCGCGTGGCCGAAACAGGCTTACTCGGCGAGGTCCTGCTCCTCAATGGTGAAGGTGTGGTTGGTGAATACACAGATGTCGCCGGCGATGCCGAGCGCGGTTTCAACGATTTCCCGGGCTGACAGATCGGTTTTCTTCAGCAGGGCACTCGCGGCAGCCTGGGCGTAACCGCCGCCGGAACCCATGGCGATCAGGCCTTCTTCGGGTTCAACGACGTCACCGTTGCCGGTGATGATCAGCGAGGCGTCTTTGTTGGCGACCGCGAGCATGGCTTCGAGGCGGCTGAGGGAACGGTCGGTGCGCCATTCTTTGGCGAGTTCGACGGCGGCGCGAACCAGGTGACCCTGATGTTTCTCGAGCTGGCCTTCAAAACGCTCGAACAGGGTGAAGGCGTCAGCGGTGGCCCCGGCAAAACCGGCAATGACCTGACCGTGGTACAGGCGGCGAACTTTCTTCGCATTGCCTTTCATCACGGTATTGCCGAGAGAAACCTGGCCGTCGCCGCCCATGACGACTTTGCCGTGGCGGCGAACTGAAACGATGGTGGTCAAGGGAGAGTCTCCACGCAGCGGGGCGAAAATGCCTTATGCCAACTCATATGGGGGTGGTGGAGATTTTTTCAACTGTAGGGCGGGAGAGGGGACGAGCGGTGCGAGGCGCGTAGGAGCTGCCGAAGGCTGCGATCTTTTGATCTTGCTATTGATCTTTTCCAGGCAAAAAACCTGCAACCCCAGAAAAGATCGCAGCCTGCGGCAGCTCCTACAGGGATTTGTGTCTCCTGCGGGAGCTGCGGCTGCGGAAGGTCAGCGGCTTTGGCGTTGTTGTAACAACAGATTGCTGAAACCGCTGCCAGCCAGTTGCTTCTGGGCGGTGGTCAGCTGTTCGCGGTTGCTGAACGGTCCGACCAGCACCCGATACCAGGTTTCGTCCTTCACGGTGCCGGACTCAACCGCCACCGCCTGGCCGAGCAATATGATCTGTGCACGAACCTTGTCGGCGTCAGCCTCTTTGCGGAACGAACCGGCCTGCAGGAAGAACTTGGTCACCGGCGCCGCTTTGGACACGGGCGGCGGCGGAGGCGGGGTAATCCCGGCCAATGCAGCCTGAGCCCGCGCGGTGTCGATCTTCGCCGCTTGCTCTGGCGTCACCGGCGTGGTCGGCACCACCGGCACTTGTGGCGTCGGCAGGGTTTTTTCCGGGACTGCGTCCGGCGGCACGATCACTTCCGATTCCGGCAGCAAGGTGTAGAAGTCGTACTTGGGCTTCACCGGTTGCGTCGGGCTCGGCGGGGTCTTGTTGGCCTCGGCGATCTTGGTGGCTTTCTGCTGCTCGATCTTCTCGCGCTTGACGCTGTCGCTGCCCTTGCCCGGCTCCAGTTTCATCAGGAACACGATAAACGCGCCGACCGTCAGGCCGATGGCCATCCACAACCAGCCCGGGATCGGTTTTTTTGCAGGAGCGGTGTAACGACTGGCGCCACGCTTGGGTGCAGGTTTTTTCTTGGCAGCCAACTTACATACGCTCCAGAGTTTCCAGACCCAAGAGTTCCAGGCCTTGCTTGAGTGTGCGACCGGTCAGCGCGGCGAGGCGTAGACGGCTTTGCATTTGCGCCGGGGTGTCGGCGCCGAGGATCGGGCAGTTCTCGTAGAAGCTGGAGAACAGGCCGGCGACATCGTACAGGTAGGTGCACAGGATGTGCGGCGTCCCTTTGTCGGAAACGTTGTTCAGCACTTCGCCGAACTGCGCCAGTTTGGCCGCCAGTTCATGTTCGTGCGCGGCTTCGAGGACGATCTGGCCTTCGACTTCGCTGAAGTCCTTGCCGAGTTTGCGGAACACGCCGGCCACGCGGGTGTAGGCGTACAGCAGGTACGGCGCGGTGTTGCCTTCGAAGTTCAGCATCAGGTCGAAGTTGAAGCTGTAGTCGCTGGTGCGGTGCTTGGACAGGTCGGCGTATTTCACCGCGCCAATGCCCACGACCTTGGCGATGCTGCGCAGATCGTCTTCGGCCAGCTCCGGGTTCTTCTCTTTCACCAGGGTGTAGGCGCGGTCCTTGGCTTCGGTCAGCAGGTCCACCAGTTTCACGGTGCCGCCATCACGGGTCTTGAACGGACGGCCATCGGCGCCGTTCATGGTGCCGAAGCCCATGTGTTCCATGTCCATCGGGTGCGTCACGAAGCCGGCCAGGCGTGCGACCTGGAACACTTGCTGGAAGTGCAGGGCTTGGCGTTGGTCGACGAAGTACAGCGCGCGATCGGCCTTCAGCACGCCGCTGCGATAACGCACGGCCGCCAGGTCGGTGGTGGCGTAGAGGTAGCCGCCGTCAGCCTTGACGATGATCACTGGCAGCGGGTCGCCATCGGCGTTCTTGAATTCGTCGAGGAACACGCACTGGGCGCCGTTGCTCTCGACCAGCAGGCCGGCAGCCTTGAGGTCGTTGACCACGTTGATCAGGTCGTCGTTGTAGGCACTTTCGCCCATCACGTCGGCCATGGTCAGTTTGACGTTCAGTTGTTCGTAGATCGCCTGGCAGTGGGACAGCGAGATGTCGCGGAAATGC
>Ga0302175_10000507_pt1 | contig 12667 bp, 11 predicted proteins | sample I_Fen_N3_3_FD_198791 | JGI IMG/M metagenome (GOLD analysis project Ga0302175, IMG submission 198791) | Peat permafrost microbial communities from Stordalen Mire near Abisko, Sweden - I_Fen_N3_3 | ecosystem: Environmental > Terrestrial > Soil > Wetlands > Permafrost | place: Sweden: Abisko... | reverse complement strand
TCCCCAAATCCTTTGCTTGACCCGCCGCCACAGTGGCCGGCGCTGCCATGCCTCGAGGCTGACTTCCTGGCTCAGAGAGAAGTCCTTTTCAAAACTTTCCACCACCGCCGCCGTCAATCCGGGGTCCAGCGCTTCAAGGTTGGCTTCCAGATTGAAACGCAGGTTCCAGTGATCAAAGTTGCATGAGCCAATGCTCACCCAATCGTCCACCAGCACCATTTTCAGGTGCAGGAAACACGGCTGGTACTCGAAGATTTTCACCCCGGCCTTGAGCAATCGCGGGTAGTAGCGATGCCCGGCGTAGCGCACCGACGGGTGATCGGTGCGCGGCCCGGTCAGCAGCAGGCGCACGTCGATACCCCGCGCGGCAGCCTTGCGCAATGAGCGACGGACTTTCCAGGTCGGCAGGAAATATGGCGTGGCCAGCCAGATGCGTTGCTGGCCGCTGTTCAAGGCGCGGAACAACGATTGCAGGATGTCCCGGTGCTGGCGGGCGTCGGCATAGGCGACCCGGCCCATGCCTTCGCCGATGGACGGTACGCGGGGCAAACGCGGCAGGCCGAAGTGCGAGGCCGGTCGCCAGGCGCGGCGATGGCGGTTGGCGATCCATTGGCGGTCGAACAGCAATTGCCAGTCGAGCACCAGCGGGCCGGTGATTTCCACCATCACTTCGTGCCATTCGCTGGTGTCTTCGCCCGGGGTCCAGAATTCGTCGGTCACGCCAGTGCCGCCGACCACCGCGAGGTGCTGGTCCACCAACAACAACTTACGGTGATCGCGGTAGAAGTTGCCGACCCAGCGCCGCCAGCTCAGGCGATTGTAGAAACGCAGTTCCACCCCCGCTGCCGTCAGCCGTTGACGCAGGTTCAGGGTAAACGCGAGGCTGCCGTAATCATCGAACAGGCAACGCACCCGCACACCGCGTTCGGCGGCTTGCACCAACGCCTGGACCATGGCCTCGGCGCAGGCGCCCGCCTCCACCAGGTACAACTCCAGTTCGACTTGTTCTTCGGCGCGGGCAATCGCCACCAGCATGCGCGGAAAGAACTGCGGACCGTCGATCAGCAATTCGAAGCGATTGCCTTCACGCCACGGAAATACGGCACCGGCCATGTCAGCGCGCCGTGAAAATCAGTACCGCACCCACCGGCACCGACAGACTGATGGCCGACAAACCGGCGACCTTGCGCAAACGTTCCAGCCCGGGGGCCAGGTCGAACTCTTCAGCGTTGATCACCAGCGGCTCCAGGGTCACCACTTGAAAGCGCCGGTCATCGAGCCGGGTCGCCAACAGTTCGGCGTTATATTCGTGTTGTTTGCCATGCAGGTTGACGGTCAGCGGCAAACGCAATTCCAACTGCGCGCCGGGGGCCAGGTCGTTGATCGGGCGCAGGTCTATCTGCGCGGTGATCAGTGCATCGGGAAACGTCTGGATCTCGAACAGGTCCTTACGCATCCGCTCGTCACGCAGCGGGATGCCGCTGTTGACCGAATCCATCTCGACTTCCACTTGCGCCAGGCCCGAGGGCTCGACTTTGCCGTGCAACACCAAAAAGCGCTGCACTTCGGAAAGGTTGGCGTTTTTGGTGCTGATGAACGACAGCCGCGACGACTCGCCGTCCAGGTACCAATCGGCGCGGGCCGACAGCGCAGCACCGGCCAGCAGCAGGAAGGCGAGGGTTTGAGCGAGGGAGCGGTTGAACATAGACACTCGTGGGGCAGATAAACCTGCACGAACCTTAACCGGGCGTGGGCGTGTTGCAAACCTTGAAGATCAAAGATCGCTTTTCGTAGGAGCAAGGCTTGCCCGCGATGACGTCCTTGAGATCGCCATCGCGGGCAAGCCTTGCTCCTACCGCTATACGCCCCGTAGGAACTGCCGAAGGCTGCGATCTTTTAAGGCACCAACCGACATCCCTGCCGTTCACCGACCCACGACGCGCTATTGCTGCGCCCCATGCCACTGACCGTCACGTGCTTGCTGGCTTCGTCATCGCTAAACCCGCTAAACGGCAACCATTGCTTCACATAACCCCGGCAATACGCCGCGTCGTTGTTCATCACATAACGGCACGAGCAATATTCCTTGGCCGTGTAGGCGCTGATGATGTCCGGGAACGCCCACAACGCCACCCGCTCCTGCCAGATCCAGCCGAGCATGGCGATCAACAGCAGCAATAACAGCGTGCTGAACGGCCGACGACGAACAAAACCGCTCATGGCTGCACCTTCCCGGCGAAGGCCTTGAGCGCCCTTTTGAGCAACTCATTGTGCTGGTAGCTGCCATCGCGATCATCGGCGTAACGGACGATCACCAGATTTTCGCTGGGGATCACATACAGCGCCTGGCCCCAATGGCCCAACGCCGCGAAGGTGTCGGCGGGAGCATCCGGCCACGGTTGTGCCGCGCCGTCCACCGCGCGATTGAGCCACCACTGGCCGCCGGGCACGGCGGTGTCCTGATGGGCGCGATAGCCGGCAAACGGTTTGCGGTTGAAAGCGACCCAGTCCTTGGGCAGCAATTGCCGATCGCCCCAACGGCCGTCGCGGGCCATCAACAGCCCGATTCGCGCCAGATCCCGGGCGGTGAGGTAGGCATAGGACGAGGCGACGAACGTCCCGGTGGCGTCGGTTTCCCAAACCGCATGGCGAATCCCCAAGGGCTCGAACAACGCGGTCCACGGGTAGTCCGGATAACGACGGGGGCCGACGATATTTTTCAGCGCCGCCGAGAGCAAATTGCTGTCACCGCTGGAATAGCGGAACGCCTGACCCGGTGCGGCGTATTCATCATGCCCGGCAGTGAACGCCGCCATATTGCCGTGACCCAGGGTGTAGAGCATCGCCACCACCGAGGACTTGAGCGGCGCGTATTCGTAGTCTTCCTGCCAGTCCAGGCCGGACGCCCAGTGCAACAGGTCGGCCAGGGTGATCGCCGGGTGATTTTCCAGCGCCGGGTAAAACTTCACGGCGGGGTCCTGAAGTGAGAACAAGCCTTCGCCATAAGCGACGCCAAGCACCGTGGCCATCAGGCTTTTGCTGATGGACCACGTCAGGTGCGGGGTGTCGGCGCTGGTTGGGCCGGCGTAGCGTTCGTAGATGAGTTGACCGTCGCGGATCACCAGCAAGGCGTCGGTGCGGATGCCTTTTCGAGTACTGTCGTCGCGGGTCGGGAAGGCGTAGGTTTCCAGGGATTCGAGGGCCGGGCCGGTGATTTTCGGACCTTGCGACCACTGCTCGGCGGGCCAGGTTTCGGCGTGGGCCGAGAGGCTGAGCAGCAGTATGAAAAACAGGGACAAGCCTTTGAACATGGGGTGGGCTCGCAAGGATCAACACCTGCTGAGCCTAGTCGAAAATCATGACAATCTTTCGGCACACACATCCCCCCGTAGGAGCTGCCGAAGGCTGCGATCTTTTGATCTTCGTTTTTTTAAAATCAAGATCAAAAGATCGCAGCCTTCGGCAGCTCCTACGCTGGGCGATTTATAACTCGGCCAATGCCTTGGCCAAGCGCTTGCCGCGCGCGCCCGCTGCCAGATCCATCACCGCTTGATCGCGCTGCCACATCGTCGCCCACAATGGCGGTCCATCGGCCAAGGCTTGGTCCACCTCAGCCTTGAGCCCGTCAAACTGCGCAAACAACCCGCCCAACAACACATGCCCGGCCGGACTGCCCGGCGCCTGGCGACTGACTTCCGCACACCCAGCCAACAGCGCCAGCAAGCGCAGTTGCAGGGCTTGCGGCCAATCGCTGTCCTGTCCGACGCCATACAGCCACGCGGTCATGGCGCTCAACACGTAGATATCCTCCAGGGTGCGGAAGGGTTTGACGTAAGCGTCCCAGCCATCGCCAGCCAGCAACTCGCAAAAAGCATTGTCGAGAAACACTCGGCCATGGCTGATGTCCGGCATCAACGCGATGGCCGGGAGTTTTTCCAGGCGCACGCCCGGCTCGCCGGGATAGACCACCGTCAGGCTCAGGCGCGGATCTTCACCCAGGGTTTCGCTGCGGGCGGCGATCAGCAGCCAGTCGGCGGCATCGCCGGCGGTGACGAAATCCTTGCGTCCGTTCAGGCGCAGGTCCTGGAGCCGGGTCTGCATGTCCGCCGGGCGCAGGCTGCGCTGCTCGGTCGCGCAGAGGGCCCCGAGGCTCGGCGGCGCACTCGGCCACAGCACGCGCAACGCCGCTTGATAACCCACCAGAAACGCCAGTCCCGGCGTCGCCATCAAACGTGCGCCGGCCACCGCCAGTTCGAACGGTGTCACCGGGCCCAACTGATGCAACAAGGTCGCGAAACCTTCAGCGAGGTCCGGATTGGCCGGCAGGCGTTCGCGGCGATTCAACAGGGTTTGCCAGGGCATAAGAGGCTCCTTGTGGGCTGTCATATAAGCATCACCAAAGCTTAACGGCGATGACACCGGGGCTACATAGCCTGACTTTGCACAACACGGCTGCATAAAGAAAGTCGATCGGCTGCAACCCACGACGGGTGCACGGCCCGTACGGAGATTCGCAATGACTCAGATCGCCCGCATCAGCGACACCGGCAATGAACGCCGCCTGCAAGCCGAACGCCTGATCGGCACCGAGGCTTTGCAAGAAGCCCAGGCCTTGCGCTTCAACGTTTTCAGTGGCGAGTTCAACGCCAAGCTGAAAGGCGCGGAGCTGGGCCTGGACATGGATGACTATGATGTTCACTGCGCCCACATCGGCGTGCGTGACTTGAACACCGGGCGTCTGGTGGCGACCACCCGTCTGCTCGACCACACGGCGGCCAGCAGCCTCGGCAAGTTCTACAGCGAAGAAGAATTCAGCCTGCACGGCCTGGTGTCGCTCAAAGGCCCGATCCTGGAAATCGGCCGCACCTGCGTCGACCCGGCCTACCGCAACGGCGGCACCATCGCCGTGCTTTGGGGTGAACTGGCCGAAGTCCTCAATCAGGGCGGCTACAGCTACTTGATGGGTTGCGCGAGCATTCCGATGCAGGATGGCGGGATTCAGGCCCACGCCATCATGCAGCGCCTGCGCGAACGCTACCTGTGCACGGAAAACCTGCGGGCCGAGCCGAAAAAGCCGCTGCCTGCTTTGGATATCCCGTCCAACGTCATCGCCGAAATGCCACCGCTGCTCAAGGCCTACATGCGCCTGGGCGCGAAGATCTGCGGCGAGCCATGCTGGGACGAAGACTTCCAGGTCGCCGACGTGTTCATCCTGCTCAAGCGCGACGAACTCTGCCCGCGTTACGCCAAGCACTTCAAGGCGGCCATGTAATGAGCCGTCTTCGGGTGTACGCGCGAATTGCGCGAGTGCTGGTGGTGGTGGCGCTGGGGTTGACCATGGCCAGTGTGTTTGGCGTGTTCGAACGCGCGGGGATTGCGCATTCGATGGTTCGGCGTCAGCGCTGGTCGCGGTTTTTCATGGCGCGCCTGGGCAACGCCCTGCCCTTTAACGTCACCGTTCACGGTGAACTGCCGAAACAGCCGATGCTGTGGGTCAGCAACCACGTGTCCTGGACCGACATCCCGCTGCTGGGGATGATCACGCCGCTGTCCTTCCTGTCCAAAGCCGAAGTGCGCACCTGGCCGGTGGCCGGCTGGTTGGCGGCCAAGGCCGGCAGCCTGTTTATTCGTCGGGGTTCGGGCGACAGCCAGTTGATCCGCAAACAGATGACCCGTCACTTGGAACAGAAACATCCGCTGCTGATGTTTCCGGAAGGCACCACCACCGATGGCCGTTCATTGCGTACCTTTCATGGGCGCCTGCTGTCAGCGGCGATTGATTCCGATGTGAAGTTGCAGCCGGTGGCGATTCGTTACCTGCGCGACGGTGAAGTGGATTCGCTGGCACCGTTTATCGGCGACGATGATTTGCTGTCGCACTTGATGCGCCTGTTCGCCAATGATCGTGGGGACGTGGAGATTCATCTGCTCAAGCCGATTGCCTGCGAAGGCCGCGAGCGGGCAGCGCTGGCGTTCGAAGCGCAGCAGGCGGTGCAGAAAGCGTTGTTTGGCGAAGTGGCCAAGCCTGCCGAACCACGGCGTGCCGGCGAACTTATCGCCGCGTAGTGCTTTTTGTAGGAGCGAGGCTTGCCCGCGAAGCTTTTGTCGCTCTCAGAGGCCCCTTCGCGGGCAAGCCTCGCTCCTACAGGTAATGTGTGTCAGCGACTGTTGGCGAAAACCTGGAGCTTTGGGTAGAACAACCGGAAATCCTCGCTCAACGGCTCATACAACACCCGCAATTCCTGCATCGCCCCGGCCAGTTCCTCAGGCTTGCTCAAGCGCCGGGAAATCCCCCGCAGCACCTGCGCCAACACCTCAAAATCCTCGTAAGAACCCAACCAGTCATTGGCCACCATGTGCGGCGCGATCTTCGCCAGGCGTTCCGGTAACTGCGGCTCGCTGGACAACACCCGGTACACGTCCGAGGTGAACAGCGCCAGCGGCTGATCCGAGTAGAGCGTCCAGTCCCGGGCCAGGCAATGGTCGAAAAACACGTCGAGCACAATCCCGGCATAACGCCGACGAGTGACAGAAAACCGCGACAGCGCGATGTCGACCAAGGGATGGCGATCAGTGAATACGTCGATGCTGCGATGCAGCTGGATGGCCGCTTCGATCTCCGGATCGAACTGCCCTTGCAGTCGTCCTTTAACGAAATCGCCATACAGGCTGCCGAGCCATTGACCGGGGCGCTGGCCACCGAGATGCAGATGTGCGAGATAATTCATGCCCCGCAGCTTAGCACTGCGGCACACATATCGTTATAACTCGATATACCGATTTAGTCGGACATCAGACCGAAATCATATTGGTATATCGCGATTCAACGATTTAAAGTTCGCCCCATCGCGATATAGCGTTTTACTCATCACGAGCCCACACCATGCCTCTCGACCTCGACGAAATAATAAAAGCCCTGGCACACCCAGTACGCCGAGACATCCTGCACTGGCTTAAAGACCCGACCGTCGAATTCCCCGACCAGTCCCACAGCAACGAGCACGGCGTTTGCGCCGGGCAGATCGATCAACGTTGCGGTTTGTCGCAGTCCACGGTGTCTGCGCACCTGGCGACCCTGCAACGCGCCGGCCTGATCAGCAGCCGCAAAGTCGGCCAGTGGCATTTTTTCAAACGTAATGAGGAAACCATTCAGGAATTCCTCCGCACTTTCAGCAATACGCTCTGACCCTTTACGTCAGCCAGCCGACAAGGAATCAACAATGCCCCTCTCGCTCCTCATTCTGGCCCTGAGCGCCTTCGCCATCGGTACCACCGAGTTCGTCATCATGGGCCTGCTGCCCGATGTGGCGGCGGACCTCGGCGTGTCGATCCCTGGCGCTGGCTGGCTGGTGACCGGTTACGCCCTGGGCGTGGCCATCGGTGCGCCGTTCATGGCACTGGCCACCGCACGGCTGCCACGCAAGGCCGCCCTGGTCGCGTTGATGGGGATTTTCATCGTCGGCAACCTGCTTTGCGCCCTGGCCAGCGACTACAACGTGCTGATGTTTGCCCGGGTGGTCACCGCCCTGTGCCACGGTGCGTTCTTCGGTATCGGTTCGGTGGTGGCGGCCGGTCTGGTGCCGGCCAACAAGCGTGCCTCCGCCGTGGCATTGATGTTCACCGGTTTGACCCTGGCCAACGTCCTTGGCGTGCCGCTGGGCACCGCGCTCGGTCAGCAATACGGCTGGCGCTCGACGTTTTGGGCGGTAACGGTGATTGGCGTGATTGCGCTGATCGGTCTGATCCGTTTCCTGCCGGCCAAGCGCGATGAAGAAAAACTCGACATGCGTGCCGAATTGCGCGCCCTCAACGGCGCCGGGATCTGGCTGTCGCTGAGCATGACGGCGCTGTTCGCCGCATCGGTCTTCACCTTGTTCACCTATGTCGCGCCGCTGCTGGGCGAAATCACCGGCATCTCGCCGCGCGGCGTGACCTGGACCTTGATGCTCATCGGCCTCGGCTTGACCGTCGGCAACATCATCGGCGGCAAGTTGGCCGACAAAGGCATGGCGGCGACGCTGATCGGCGTGTTCATCACCATGGCCGTGGTCTCCACCGTACTGACCTGGACCAGCGTGGCCGTGATCCCGACCGAAATCACCCTGTTCCTCTGGGCCACCGCGTGCTTCGCCGCCGTTCCGGCCCTGCAAGTGAACGTCGTGACCTTCGGCAAAGCGGCACCCAACCTGGTCTCGACCCTGAACATCGGCGCCTTCAACGTTGGCAACGCCCTCGGTGCCTGGGTCGGCGGCAGCGTCATCGCCCACGGTTTCGGCCTGACCAGCGTGCCCCTCGCGGCGGCCGCACTGGCGGTACTCGCCCTGCTGGTGACCCTGATTACTTTCCGTCAGAGCGGCAATCCCGATCTGGCCCCCGCCACTACTAATTGATCTTCAAAAGAGAGCTATTTCAATGACGACTATTTTCGATCCGATCAAACTGGGCGACCTCGAGTTGGCCAACCGCATCATCATGGCGCCGCTGACCCGCTGCCGCGCCGACGAGGGCCGTGTGCCCAACGCGCTGATGGCCGAATACTACGTACAACGCGCCTCCGCCGGCCTGATCCTCAGCGAGGCCACTTCGGTCACGCCGATGGGCGTCGGCTATCCGGACACCCCGGGCATCTGGTCCAACGACCAGGTTCGCGGCTGGGCCAACGTGACCAAGGCGATCCACGGCGCGGGCGGCAAGATCTTCCTGCAACTGTGGCACGTTGGCCGGGTTTCCCACCCGTCGTACCTGAACGGCGAAGCGCCGGTCGCCCCGAGCGCCATCCAGCCTAAAGGCCACGTCAGCCTGGTTCGCCCATTGGCCGACTACCCAACACCGCGCGCCCTGGAAACCGCTGAAATCGCCGACATCATCGACGCTTACCGCACCGGCGCCGAAAACGCCAAGGCAGCCGGTTTTGACGGCGTGGAAATCCACGGCGCCAACGGTTACCTGCTCGACCAGTTCCTGCAAAGCAGCACCAACCAGCGCACCGACAACTACGGCGGCTCCCTGGAAAACCGCGCTCGCCTGCTGTTGGAAGTGACCGACGCCGCCATCGAAGTCTGGGGCGCAGGCCGTGTCGGTGTGCACCTGGCACCGCGCGCCGACTCCCATGACATGGGTGACGACAACCTGGCCGAGACCTTCACTTACGTGGCGCGCGAACTGGGCAAACGGGGCATCGCCTTCATTTGCTCCCGCGAGAAAGAAGCCGGCGACAGCCTCGGCCCACTGTTGAAAGCAGCCTTCGGCGGCCCGTACATCGCCAACGAACGCTTCACCAAGGACAGCGCCAACGAATGGCTGGCCAGCGGCAAGGCGGATGCGGTCGCTTTCGGCGTGCCGTTTATCGCCAACCCGGATTTGCCAGCGCGTTTGAAAGCCGATGCTCCGCTGAATGAAGCACGTCCGGAGTTGTTCTACGGTAAAGGGCCGGTCGGTTACATCGACTATCCAACACTGTAAATAACGATTGAAATAAAAAGCCCTGACTCTCAAGAGCCGGGGCTTTTTTTATTCAAACAGGAATCAATATGACTGACGCTGTAGAGCACGAACCAAACGGGTAAGCCGAAACGCTGTCGTTTTACGACAGCGAGACCTTCCGTACCACCTATAACCCGCGTTACACCTATCTATCCGCCGCGTTCACATTTGCGAGCCCTTGCCGCACTTATCAATTCCAACTCAACGCAAAACGAAAAAATATATTTTTGATAAGTTCATGATCTTGGCGATGAAGACGTCAGCATCAACTTTCAATTCAGCTTGGAAAGCGGCGTGACTTTTGGCGTTATTGGGTCGGCCGAAACGGCCCGGCCCTACAACTTCTATCTACTCTCTGGGGGAGGAGACCATTCGATATATCGCCAAGTCGTACAGAAGGAGACTGACCTCCTTGGCATTTCGAATGGGAAATGACGCTGGAATAAAACCGGTTCAAGTGATTTGAACCGAGCGGCACAGTCAAGCAGGCTCAGCGCGGTTGCCTCGGGTTGCCGCGCCGAATGCCCTCATGCAGCCTCGTCAATTGTGCTCCGTCACGCCATCAACACAATTTCCCTACAAAATACGTAGCTCACTACCTATCAACCTGCTACTAGTGCGTATATAAAAGCACCCATGGCACAAGGCGAGTGGCACCGGCCAATTACGCATTTTGTTTCATTTGCGCAGGCCGGGGCTCAGGCGCAGCATGTCCAGCCCGGTATCGACCCACCGTTCGGCTTCGGTGTGCAGTTCGAAGCTGTCGGGCGCCAGCAACCACTGGTACAGGATGCCGTCGATGTAGGCATGCAGGCTGATGGCCGCGCGAGCCGTGTCGAGGTCTTCCGGCAACTGCCCCCGATTCACCGCATTACTCAGGGCCAGGGCGATACGGACGTTGCAGTCGAGGCTGGCCGTTTGGCGCTGTTGGCGCAGGTCACACATTTCATCGGTGAATTCGCACTTATGAAACAGAATCTCGTTGATGCGCCGGGTTTTCGGGTCCAGCGCAACTTGATGAAACAAATGAGTCAGCAGTTTGCGCATGCAGCCCAGCGGATCAAGTTCGTCCTCGCTCTCGCTGGCTTTGGCCATCTCGTCCAGTGGCTCATGCAAGCTATCGAGCATGGCCTGCACCAGATCCGCCTTGTTACTGAAATGCCAGTAAATGGCCCCGCGAGTGACGCCAGCCAGGGTGGCGATGTCCGCCAGCGTCGTGCGCGCAACGCCCCTTTCGTAAAAGGCTTTCTCTGCCGCTTCGAGTATTTGGCTACGGGTTTCTTGAGCTTCCTCTTTGGTGCGACGGACCATGGCAGTAAAACCTCAATCAGGATGCCTCAGCAATGTCTGAACATGTGCTGAATAAAAGTGGGGCGAACGCTCTTGGGTCTCGTCCCCGGCCTACAATTCAAACCTTTGAACGGCTTTTGTAACGGCGTGGGTACGCAGCCAAGGTATTTACAAACAACCATGAACGTAAGTATATTCCTTAGCAAGCTACTTATCTACTCAGCACACATTTTTTACCCTTCCACCTTTCGAGTGCGCAGTTTGCGCGCCTGACCCGAGGATCTTCATGCAATTCAAGCCAGCTGTTACCGCTCTGGTCACTGCCGTCGCCTTGGCATCACTGCTCAGCGGATGCAAAAAGGAAGAGGCCCCTCCTGCCCCTCCCGCCCCTCAGGTCGGCGTCGTCACCCTGCAACCTCAAGCCTTTACCCTGACGTCCGAGCTTCCGGGCCGCACGAGTGCGTACCGCATCGCTGAAGTTCGCCCACAGGTCAACGGCATCATTCTCAAGCGCCTGTTCAAGGAAGGCAGCGATGTCAAAGCCGGTCAGCAGCTCTATCAGATCGATCCGTCGGTCTACGAAGCGACGCTGAAAAGCGCCGAGGCCAGCCTGCAACAGACCAAATCGATTTCTGATCGTTACAAGCAACTGGTCAACGAGCAAGCCGTCAGCCGTCAGGAATACGACACCGCCGTGGCCAACCGCTTGCAGTCCGAAGCGACCCTGCAGACCGCCCAGATCAACGTGCGCTACACCAAGGTTTACGCACCGCTGACCGGCCGTATCGGCCGTTCCAACGTCACCGAAGGCGCGCTGGTCAGCAATGGTCAGGCCGACGCCATGGCCGTGATCCAGCAACTGGACCCGATCTACGTCGACGTCACCCAATCCTCGGTGGAGCTCCTTGAGCTGCGCCGCGAACTGGAAAGCGGTCGCCTGCAAAAGGCCGGTGACAACTCTGCGGCCGTAAAACTGACCCTGGAAGACGGCAGCGAGTACAAGCAGGACGGCAAGCTGGAGTTCTCCGAAGTGTCAGTCGACCAGACCACCGGCTCCGTGACCCTGCGAGCCGTGTTCCCGAACCCTGATCACACCCTGCTGCCAGGCATGTTCGTTCACGCCAAATTGCAGTCAGGGGTTAACGCCGCCGCCATTCTGGCACCGCAACAAGGCGTGACCCGTGACCTCAAAGGTACCCCGACCGCGCTGGTCGTCGGCCCGGACAACAAGGTCGAACTGCGTCAGCTCAAGGCCAGCCGCACCGTCGGCAGCCAATGGCTTATCGAAGACGGCCTGAAGGCCGGTGATCGCCTGATCACCGAAGGGCTGCAATTCGTCAAACCGGGTATTGAAGTGAAACCGACCGAAGCGACCAACGTGTCTGCAAAAAACCCGGCCCCTGCGCCTGCACCATATAAAGCTGCAGGCGGCAAAGGGGAGTAAACCATGTCGAAATTTTTTATCGACCGTCCGATTTTCGCTTGGGTAATTGCCCTGGTGATCATGCTGGTCGGGGCTCTATCGATCCTCAAGCTGCCAATTAACCAATACCCGAGCATTGCGCCACCGGCCATCGCCATCTCCGTGACCTACCCGGGCGCCTCTGCACAAACCGTGCAGGACACCGTGGTGCAGGTCATCGAGCAACAGCTCAACGGTATCGACAACCTGCGTTATGTCTCGTCGGAAAGTAACTCCGACGGCAGCATGACCATTACCGCGACCTTCGAGCAGGGCACCAACTCCGATACCGCGCAGGTTCAGGTCCAGAACAAACTGAACCTGGCCACCCCGCTGCTGCCGCAAGAGGTGCAGCAACAGGGTATCCGCGTGACCAAGGCAGTGAAAAACTTCCTGCTGGTGATCGGCGTGGTATCGCAAGACGGCAGCATG
>Ga0302175_10000503_pt1 | contig 12706 bp, 14 predicted proteins | sample I_Fen_N3_3_FD_198791 | JGI IMG/M metagenome (GOLD analysis project Ga0302175, IMG submission 198791) | Peat permafrost microbial communities from Stordalen Mire near Abisko, Sweden - I_Fen_N3_3 | ecosystem: Environmental > Terrestrial > Soil > Wetlands > Permafrost | place: Sweden: Abisko... | reverse complement strand
GTCCGAGCCTCGAAGAAAGCCGAAACATCGGTGAGCCTGGACGCCGACACGGTGAATTGGATCAAAGACTTCTTGGTCAAGAACAAGATGCACACCGACCCGATCGGCAAGCATATTGTCAATGCTGCAGCGCCAGCGAGCGACGCAACGGCGGCGGCGGGCACCAGAGGCGGAAATCCTGCTGAATGCAAGTTTGGCAGAGCCGGATAGCTCCGGGTGCGACGCTGCCGGGATCAAGACGATCGCAAGGCCGAAGCCGCAGGACGACATCCGGATCGGCGCGATCCAGCCATGCCCTTCGACGCGCACGGCGCAAGGTGAGTCAGCCGTTCCTGCGCCGTGCCCTGTCGCGGGCGGCCGGTGGAGCTTGCAAATCGCAAGTTCCGAAATACGGCGTCAGCCGCGCTCCTTGACCCGGAAGTTGACCGGCAGCGTGAAGTTCAAGCCCTCGTCCGCGACCAGCGCAGGCGGCTGCGGCACGGGGTCGGAGCGACGCACCATCTCAAGCGCCGCTTCATCGAAGGCGAGATCACCGGAGCCCTTGACGATCACCGTCGACAACACATGGCCCAACCGATCGAGTTCGAAGGCAACGGTAATCTCCGTGGTCTTCACCAGCCGATGCGATGGATAGCGCTTGTGCCTGTCGAGATGAGCCACCAGCTCCTTCTGCCAGGTCGCGCGGACCCGCTGCGCGCTTTCACCGCTGCCCTGGGCCGGAGCCACCGAGCGTGGCGCCTCCTGGGCGGCCTGGTTGGACGGCATCGCCGTAGCTTCCGCGGCGACCGACTCGGTCGACGCGTTGGACTGAACCGCCGACTTCTCCGTCTCCTCTTCCTTGGGCTTCTTCGACTCGTTTTCGGTGACGACCCGATCCGCCTCGTCAGTCTCGTTCGGGACCGCTTGCGGCAGGTCCGTCTCCTTGACCTCCGCCTTCTGCTCGGCGACCGCGGGTGCCGCCGTCGACGCATCGGTGTCCGGCCCAGGGGGCAGATCGGTGGCTTCGAGGCGCGGCGACGTCATCTCCATCCCGACCTCGAGTGCCTGGGCGCCCAGTGACGTATCGAGGTCGTTGGATTGCAGATGGGCAAACGCAAGCGCCCCACAACCAAGATGAATTCCGGTCGCGATGACCGTCCCCATCATCCAGATTCGCCTTGACGAGTTCTGCGCTGTTTTCGGGTCCAACATCGATCTCACGGCTCCTGTCTTCAGTCTCGATTCACGGCTTGGGATTTTCGGGCGAGGAAACGGATTGCGCTGCCGCATCCGGGACGCCTTCGAGCGCCACCAGCTTGATCTTGTTGAAACCACCGGCCCGCAGCAATTCGAGCACGTTCATCATCTCGCCATAGGGCACCGCGCGGTCCGCGCGCAGGAAGATGAAGCGATCCTTGCTGCCGTCGCCAGAGCCTTCCAGCAGGCGCACGAGATCGACCCGCTTGACCACGCTCTCCCCGATCGCCACGGCGAGATCGGCCTTGATCGACACGTAGGTCGGCTTGTCCGGCTTCTTCTGCGGGGCCGCGGTGGACGTCGGCAGATCGATCGGAAGATCGACCGTCGACAAGGGAGCGGCCACCATGAAGATGATCAGCAGGACCAGGATGACGTCGATGAACGGCGTGACGTTGATGTCATGCGTCTCGTTGAAGTCATCGCCGTCATCAGTTCCCTCGGAAATCGCGACAGCCATGACGTTACTCCGCCGCGCGCGCTTGCGCGCTGCCATAGTTGCGATCGAGATCGCGCGACAGCAACCGGGCGGCCGCGCCGGTTGCCCGCGAGGCCAGCTCCATATGGTTCTTGGTCACGCGCGAGAAGTGATTGTAGATAATGACGGCGGGAATGGCCGCCACCAGTCCGATCGCGGTCGCCAACAACGCTTCGGCAATGCCGGGAGCGACCACGGCGAGATTGGTGGTCTGCGATTTCGAAATGCCGATGAAGCTGTTCATGATGCCCCAGACCGTGCCGAACAGGCCGACGAACGGCGAGATCGCACCGATGGTCGCAAGCGCACCCATCCCGAACCTGACGCGGCGCCCCTCGGCGCGGGACAACTCGGCAAAGCTCGACTGCGCTCGCTCCTTGATGCCGCTGTCGCTGAAGGTGCCCTCCGACATCCGCATCTCTCGGACTGCGATCGCCAGCATGTCGCCGGTCAGGCCGCTGGTGGAGCCCAGCGCCATCTGCGCCTCGGCAAGCGACTTGGATCCCGAGATGCGATCAAGCGATGCCTGCAGGCGTCGCCGTGCCAACGACATTTCGATGGTCTTCGACACCATGATGGTCCAGGTCATGAGCGAGGCAAAGGCCAGCAAAATCATCACCGCCTTGACCAGGACGTCGGCGGAGAGGAACATCGACAACGGCGACAGTTCATGCAGCCCGCCGGTTGGGGACGGCTTCAGAGCTTTGGTGTCGGCATCCGCGAGCGATTTGGCTTCGGCGGACGAAGCAGCGGGCTGGGCTGCCGCGCCTTGCGGTGCGCTGGGCGCCGGCGCCGCATCCGGTGCCTGCACCGACGGCGTCGACACCGGCGACGCGGCGGAAGACGCCGGCGCCGGATCGGCCGGAGCCTGCTGCGCCAATCCCGGCGATGTCACCGACACGGCCACCAGCGCGGCAATCGATCCCAGACTCACGACGAAACGCAACATGCTCATACCTCGACCCAGTAGCGAATGAGATTGTGATAGATACCCGTTAGTTTGACCGTCTCCGGATCGTCTCGCCCGAGCCGTTCGACCAGGCGCTGAATCGCGCTGTCGAGATCGAAGATCATGCTGCGCGCGTGCTGATCGCGGATCATGCTCTGCAACCAGAAGAAGGAGGCGACCCGCGTCCCGCGTGTCACCGGTCTGACCATGTGCAGGCTGGAGGCGGGATAGAGCACGAGATCTCCGGCCGGAAGCTTGACCTCATGCGATCCGTAGGTGTCCTCGATCACGAGTTCACCGCCGTCATATTCGTCCGGCTCGGCCAGGAACAACGTCGCCGACAGATCGGTTCTGATGCGCAGGCCGGTCAGATAGTCGCCGCGCACGGCGTTGTCGACGTGAATGCCGAAATGATGTCCTTGCGCGGATGCATAGCGATTGAACAGCGGCGGGAAGATCCGCAGCGGGATCGCAGCCGACAGAAAGCGCGGATTCGCCGTCAGCGCCGAGATGATGCGGTTGCCGAGCGCTCTCGACAACTCGCTGTCCGGCGGCAGCTGCTGGTTCTGCTTGACCAGCGCCGACTGGGCTCCCGCCGTCGATCGACCGTCTTCCCAATCATGGGCATCCATGCTGCGACGGAACTCCGCCACATCCGCCTTGCTCAAAACTCCGGAAATACAAACCAACATAACGTCGCGCCCCCTCTGTGCGCCGGTAGACGGACAGAGCAAATGTGCTCCGGCCCTGGCCGGCATGTCGTGATCGACATGCGCGGAATATCGATGGAAGGAAACGTCTGTCAATGCGAACGCGGGATCGAACTGCCGCACACTGCTTGGCCTGATCGACAGCATCGACAACTCCCAACCATCGATCATCCCGAAGCGATAACTGCATCCTGTTTCGTAACGCGCGCTTCGCTGACGTCATCGAATAGAGATCGATCAAGGCCGCTTCGTGAAGCAGCCGTGAAACGGCGCGGGCAATTTGTAGTTCATTTACAGAATCATTCTTCGCTTCATCCTCGTGAAGTTGACGAACAGCGCGCGCGTTGACCCCGACAGAGACGATGCGATCGACACACCCGCCGCGCCTCAGCAACGGTCACGCGAGATTCACGTGCACCAGAGGGGCCGACGACAATGCCTTCTCTCGCGACACTGCGCACATACGTCATAGGCACGGATAACAGCGAAACCCGGAACACCGGCGTCGCACTCGATCTACGTTCATATGCGCAAACCCGTTCTGCGTGCGCTGGATTCATTCCAGATCAAAGCAATTCTAAATTGCCTTTCTGTTGCCCGAGCGGCGCAGCCGCTTACGCTCGGATGCGACGTTTTATCCGCGACCCATGGACGCATCAGCTCGCTTAGTATTCAACGGACCACACGCACGCACGCGAGCAAATCGCGGGAACCTCGCGGCGCCTCATCGGAACATCGTCGAGTACCGAGCCGATTCGGCTCGGAACATCGGTCGCCGAGACCGTGCGGCGCTCACGACAATCGGCACCTTGCCAGGCTTGGTCCCTCGACACCGGCATTCTCCCGGTACGATGGCTGGAACGCCGCGCATTTCGATCTCGCAAACTCATTCTCGGCTCGCTGGAACAGCTCCGGGTGAGAATAGCTCTACAATTTGCCCCGCACGTGCCTGACGCAGTCATCAACGCCCGCCGGCATCGCGAGACGCGCGCGAGGCCTGACGGCTCACATGCGCGAGCCGCGGCATCCGTAAACGACGCCAACGGTCTGAATGCCCGGCGCGAGGGCTCGCTATTCCACCACCAGGGTGCCCTTGGCCTCCTGATGCAGATCATCGAAGAACAGGTAGCGCCCCGGCTTCTGCGGCTTCACCTTGACCAGGAGTTCGGCGTTCGACTTCACGACCACCTCGAATTCCAGGGACATGCTCTCGAACTCGATGGGCGCCGCATCCAGATTCTTGATCTTCAGCAGGATCGCATTGCCCGCCACGGCCTTGAGCTCGGCCGGTGTGAACCTGTGGTCCTTGACCGACAACTCGATCAGCCTGCCATCGTCGGCGCCCGCCCTTGCGGCCAGAGCCATCACCACCACTCCGATTCCGAGAAAGCTTGCAGACCTGGTCAGAGTACTTATCACTGGTTTCCCGCGTGGCCTCGGCATTCGATGAACGTGGCCCGGCACTTGTCATCCGAGAACGTCATGGTGTTGAGATGTCGGCTTGGAGCGGCCATGGTCGGAAGCTCCTCGCCGACCGTCCCTATGATGTGACGCTCGGCTTCAGATGGCGGATCATGCGCATCGCCACATCGTCGCGCTTGACGAAGTGATGATAGAGCGCGGCAGCGACGTGGACGACAATGATGGCCAACAAGACGTAGGCGGCCAGGATATGCCAATCCTCGTAGAGCTTGGCGGCAGCCTTGTCGGGTGCGGTGAACTGCGGCACGCGAAACAGGCCAAACCAGTCGGAGAAGTCGGGTTGATGCGCGCCGGAATGCGCCCAGCCGAGCAGCGCCACCAGCATCGTGACACCGTAGAGTGTGACATGGCTGACGCGCGCGGCGAAACGCTGCCATTGCGGCGTGTCCGACGGAAGTGCCGGCACCGGATGCAGGAGCCGCCAGAACAGCCGCAGCGTCATCAGCAACAACAGCGCGTAGCCAATGTCGGCGTGGATCGAGCGATAGAAGTAGCGGTCCGAACGCGCCGGAACGTGGTTCATCCACCAGCCATAGGCGATCATGCCGATGATGGTGACACCGAGCCCCCAATGAAATGCGCGGGAAACCCGACCCCAGGCTGAATTCCGGTTGCTCGCGAGCATAAGGCTACCTGCAAATGCGAATACGTCGCAAATATTGCGAGGCAGCGTGTTCAGACTTTGCAGTCTTCGTGGAACGGTTGGGATTATTTCTGGTCTAAACCGTGCTCGCACAAGACATGCGAGCAAGACGCCGCGATGCACGTCATCAAGAAGGCCGTGAAGACCGGACCCACAGCAATCGCTTCGGGCGGAGTGTGGCACGGGCTTGAAGCGGATCATGACGCGGGGCTTGGCACTCTTGGGACTCAAGACCAACCGCGCATTGCGCGGGCCATGCGGATGAGACAGCGCAATAGGTCGCAGCATCGTCCGCCGACCATCGACGTTCCGTCCGCAGCATGAGCACGCCAGCTTACAGAACTTCTAAAGTCGCGGCGTGCGGCAGACAGAGATCCGGCGAAATGTCGCCACCAAACGTTGCAATCAAGACGCCGCGCGAATGCACACCCTCAGCGACATTTGCAGCAACTGTGATTTATTGGATCAGGAGTGACATGTGAGCCGTTTCAAGATCAGACTGACGACCCTGGCGATTTTCTCGATGGCGGTGATCGCGACACCTGCGCTGACCCCGGCCTTTGCCTCAGCCGGAGACCCGCCAGTCGCATCCGACAGCAAAGATACCAAGGAAAAGAAGACAAAGAAGAAGTCGGGCGACAAGGGATCCAGCATCGACCAGCGCCTGATCAAGGCCGGCTACCGATCCGCGTGATTTGCGAGGGATCCGATGCGTCGCTCGGCGTCCAAGCAGATGAACACCCCGGGGCGAAGGACCGCCCCGGGGTGTTTCAGCTGGTTGCCGCAGCCGCATATGATGACGACGGCCCAGGACCCAGCGGGACATCGCCGGGTCCCGGGCGTCAATCAGAAGCGACCCGATAGAACGAACGACGCGCTGCGTCCGGGCGCTTCGAGCACGAAGGGTGTCGCGCTCTGATAGAGGGCATCGTAATAGCGCTTGTCGAAGATGTTGTTGACGAACAGCTTCGCGCTCCAGTTCTTGTCGATCTTGGCTTCGATGAAGCCGTCGAACCGCCAGTAGCTCGGCAGCACCGTGCCCTGGTTCGCGGCCAGGAAGGTGCCGCCATAGATCTTCGACTTGTAGGTGGCCGAACCGCCGATCTCCCAGACGTCCGTGAGCTGGTATTTGGCCAGCATGTTGAACGACTGATGCGCGACGTTGGCGAGTTGGAGCCCGACGTTCGAGGTGAACAGCGTTGTATTCGCCGGAGGCACCAGCGACTTCGTCACTTCGGACTTCATCAACACGAGGCCGCCGAAAATGCTGAGCTTGTCGGTGACCTTGCCGCCCACGCCAAGATCGATACCGCGAATGCGGTAGGCCGCGCCTGCCGTGATGCAGGAGACGTTGCCCGTCGTTGCCGTGTAGGGGCAGTCCGCGGTCGCCGTCGCGGCGGTGACGTTCCTGGATTCGCGGGCGTTGTCCTTGGTGGTTTCGAACAACGCGGCGGTGACCAGAAGGTGGCGATCGAACAGCTCCCACTTGGTGCCGACTTCGGTCGAGGTGTTTTTCTCGGGCCCGAAGATCTGGTTGGCATTGCCGTTCAACACCGGCGAGAGTCCGCCATAGGCCGTGCTGGTACCATCGAATTCGGCGCCGACAGGATTCGACGACGTCGCATAGGCGACATAGAGGCTGCCGATCGGCATCGGCTTGTACACCGCCCCGACGTTGAAGTTAGGCATGCCATGCTGCTGCGATTGGCTTCCGAACACGGTCGCGCCATTCTGCGTGCCGTAGCCGCTGGTGTTGATATTGTAGTCGTCGTAGCGGACACCGCCGTTCAGGATGACCGTGTCCTGATAGTTGGCGCTATCCATCACGTAGACGCTGTTGGTATCGATGCCGATCTTGGTCGGCCTCCCCACCTTGCTGACGGGGCCGAACGGCAGATAGGTGAACTGGGGGTTGAACACGCTGACATTCGAGATCGAGCCGGTGCCGGTCTGCACGATCCCGCTCTGCTCCGAGGTCAACCCCGTATAGGAATCGATGCTGGAGCGCTCGCGCGAGATCTCGACACCGCCCAGGAACGTATGCTTCCAGTTGTAGGTGTCGAACTTGTATGTCGCCTCGGTCTGGTTCGCCACCACGTCGGTGATCTGGGAGCGGCTCTGCGGGTTGGCGCGCACCGTCGACAGCGCAAGGTTGGCGTTCAGCGTCGGACCTTCCGGCAGCGTGCCGACATAGTCCGTCGTCGAGCGCTGCACCCTGGTCTTGTTCGTCAGGGTCAGGTCGGGCGTGATGGCGACCTCCGCGTTGAGCGAGCCGACGTCCTGGGCGACCTTGAAGAAGTCGCGGTTGACGAAGCCATACCAGTTTCTGCGATTGGCGCCGAAATCCGGGAACGGTCCGCCGGCCGTGGTCGCCGTGCTCGGCCGATAATAGGGCACGCCGAAATCAGGCAATCCGCTGATGCCGGTATGGATGTATCCGGTGGTGATCTTGACGGTGTCGAGCGGAGTCCACTTCGTGGCGACATAGCCGCCGTTGCGATTGTCGGTGACGAAATCGCGGCCGGCCACACCGGCTTCCTGGAACAATCCGCCTGCGCGCACGGCCAGGGCTGGCGTGATGACCTGGTTGGCGTCAAGCACGATGCGCCGGGTCGAATCGGTGCCGATCGTGGTGTCCATGCCGTAGAAGCTGCGATCGGTCCGCGCCTGCTTGGTGACGATATTGACGGCGCCGCCGGTGGTGCCGCGGCCGGCATAGGACGAGCCCGGGCCGCGCAGGATCTCGACCTGTTCGGTGAAGAAGTTCTCGCGCACGCTGACGCCGCCGTCGCGCACGCCGTCCACGAACACGTCGTTACGCGCATCAAAACCACGAATGAAGAAGCGATCGCCGAAGGCATTGCCGCCTTCGCCGGTGCCGAGCGTCACGCCTGCCGTGCTCAGCACGGCCTGCTTCAGGCTGGTGGCGTTCTTGTCGGCGAGCAGTTCCTTGGTCAGAACCGTGACCGTCTTCGGGGTGTTCAAGAGCGGCTCGGGGAATTTGCCGGAAGCCTGCAGGCGATCGACCTTGTAGGGCGCGGCCGCATCGGCATAGGGATTCTGGTTGGGGGCCTGCAACCCGCCGGCATTCGGAAACGGTACGGCCGGGGCCGCAGTCGTCGGCTGCGCGCGTCGCGCGGCACGGCGAAGCGCCGTCCGCGCCCGTAGCGCGTCAGGCGAGGGCTTCGATGCGGCAGGTTTCGCACGCGTGGTGGGAACATCGACGTTGACCGGCGGCAGCGGTGACGCCTGCTGCGCCTCGGCGTTGCTGAACGCGGTCGCGGCGATGAAGCCGGCGAATACGGCGGTGTACTTGCCTGCATTGTCGTTGCTGACAGCCCAATTCTCGGCGCGCTCCTGCCGCAACGAATTGGGTATCTTAATACCTCTCATTAGCCATGCCCCCTTGTATGAATCATGCTTCGCATCATGCTCGCACGCGATGGATAGCTAGAGGGATTCAGAGAATGAGGTCAATGTGCCCAGATTACCAAACATTAACAGCCTCTCTAAGGTTCCCATTTTCGGATCGAGCCGTGGCAATAATGCCACTAAAGTGGTAGAACCATTCCAAGGAGAGGCCAAAATTATTGCATAATATCAAAGTACTACCCGACATTTTGCCGCATAGGACAATGCTCGAAGATGTTGCATGCGAACCTGATTCGCACGGAACCAAGAGCTGATGATAAAATCGATAGGCAGTCGCAAGTAGCAGGATGGCTTCAGGAAGTGCTTCAGCTGCGCCAATCTTCTCGCAAAAGCAAAACCAAGAGTTGAATCAGAAATTGATACTCAATCGCAACTATGGAACGGCGCTCTGCCGGCTTCGTCCCCCTTCGCCTACGGACTGTCGGAGTTGACCGCCATTCTCCCGACCGGGCGGCCCGCTTGGCCGCGCGTCAGCCCGGGCTGTGGCGCCGATGCAAAAGTGCGCGGCCGCCGCGCGAGCTCCCGATGGGTCAAAACCAATGGATCCACCGCCGACCTTCAATCGCTGCTGGGCGGTTTCATCAGCGAGAACAATTCGTCCACGGTGCGCTGCGCGGACTGCCTGACCCGATCGGGATTGTCGCCCCCGGCCATCCTGACCTGTGCCACCACCGCTTTGATCTCGTCCCGGAAGTCGGTGAGAAAGCGCAACGGATCCGGCGACTCATTGGCGACCCGTGCGATCAGGCCCGTGATCAGGATCTGACACGCCAGCATGCGCCCGTTCAATTCCTCCAATTTTTCCTCCACTTGAAGAATGACGTGACTGCCTGTTGCGCAGCGCCACCGTGAATGACATCGAGGCCGATGTCGTTCAGCGGTGGTCCCGGAACATGATGACAGACGGCGCGCGGCGGAAGGCCTGCATCGGGGATGTAGAGGCATTCCATCTCGGTTCCGGCACGTGCAGCGACTGCACTGCGGGCAGGTCTTACCCACGAAAATGACACATCAAAGCCACTATCTTTCCACCCGCCAGCCGGGATATGGTGGAAAGCACAATCAGAAAGCGCACCATTGTCCCGAGCCCGGACCTTGCTAGCGGAGTGGGCGCCGCACGTCCGCGCCAAGACTGCCAGTGACGCCCTCGCCTGGGTCGTCAGCTTCACCGCCGTTTACGGCGTGCTTTCGTGGCTCCAAGGCGCGCTGGATTTGCGCAACTTCCACTAGCCGAACACCTGCCCGGGCCGGCAGGCGCCGAGCTGCGGCTTTCTGAGCTCCCAACGGCCGCTGGCGCCTGTAGCGATTGGGCAGACGGACCGTGCCATGCCGGGCCGCCGCCGCGCTGCGGTAGGGCCGTGACGAAGATCGGGCGCGAGGACTATCCGAACCGGAGCCGCGATCGTTCCTTGGCTCTCTCCGCTTCGGTCTCGCGATCACGCGCCGGCGCCTGCGTGTGGAGCGACGTCAGTAGCCGCCGCGCGGCGTCGGAGACCTCGGCCACGGCGCGATCGAAGGCCGGCTGGTTGGCCTGCGACGGTTTGTTGAAGCCGGACAGCTTGCGCACGAACTGCAGCGCCGAGGCATGAATCTCGTCCTCGCTCGCCGGCGGATCGAAGTTGAACAGGGTCTTGATATTGCGGCACATGGCTCGGTCCTCCGCTCTTGGGGCGCGTGCAAAAGATCGGATCTCGCGCTATCTTGTCATGGCATGAGATATTATCCACCCCCTCTCGTTGCACCCAGGCTGAGGTACCCGATGACTCACGTCACCTATCGCATCGTCCAGCACGACGGCGGCTGGGCCTACACCGTCAACGGCGTGTTTTCTGAGAGTTTTCGGAGCCACGCGGCGGCGCTGGCCGCCGCCAAGCGCGCCGCGGCCGAACAGCGCACGCCTGGCCGGACCGAGTTGATCGAATACGAGACCGCGGACGGCAAGTGGCACACGGAGACGTCTGCCGGCGGCGACCGGCCGGAGACGGACGTCGAGGACACGCCGTAGCATCCCTCGTTACCGCCCTGGATCGAGCCTACCCGGCCGCCATCCCTGCATGCTAGATTGACATGCGAAGCGGCCCGGCAGCGGCCGCACCAGGGGAGTAGCGAAATGAGATCGTTCAGCGCGGCGCTGGCCGCCATATCACTCTTGACTTCGGTGACGGCGATGGCCGCCGACTATCCCGCGCCCCGGCAAGGCGACTGGACGCTCAAGAACTTCACCTTCCACACCGGCGAAACCATGCCGGAACTGAAGATGCACTACACCACCGTGGGCGACCCGAGCGGCCAGCCGGTGCTGGTGCTGCACGGAACCGGCGGATCGGGGGCGAGCATGTTGACGCTGGCCTTTGCCGGCGAGTTGTTCGGCGCGGGCCAGCCGCTCGATGCCTCGAAATACTACCTCATCATTCCCGACAGCGTTGGCCACGGACAATCCTCAAAGCCCTCCGACGGGCTCAAGACCGCGTTTCCGAAATACGACTACGCGGATATGGTCGATGCACAGTATCGGCTGGTCAAGGAGGCGCTCGGAATCAAGCATCTGAGGCTCGTGATCGGCAATTCGATGGGCGGAATGCATACCTGGGTCTGGGCCGTGCGCTATCCCGATTTCATGGACGTGGCGGTGCCGATGGCCTCGCAACCGACCGAGATGGCGGCACGCAACTGGATGCTGCGGCGGACGATGCTGGAAACCATCCGCAACGATCCCGACTACAAGGGCGGCAACTACACCACGCAACCGCGGATGATGAAATACGCGGTCACGGCCTATGGCATCGCCACCGCCGGCGGCAGCCTCGGCTATCAGACACTGGCGTCAACGGCGGCGAAGGCGGACACGATGGTCGACGAGCGGCTGGCAACGCCCGTTACTGCCGACGCCAATGATTACATCTACCAGTGGGAGTCGTCGCACGACTACAATCCCACAGCGGAGCTCGACAAGATCAACGCGACGCTGCTGGCCATCAATGCCGCCGATGACGAGCGCAATCCGCCGGAAACCGGACTGACCGATGCGGCGATCAAGCGGATCAGAAACGGACGGCTCTACCTGATCCCGGCCAGCACCGAAACGCGCGGGCATTCCACCACCGGCAACGCCAGGTTCTATGTCGAGCAGCTCAGGGAGCTGCTGCAGAGCGCACCGCAGCGGGCGATGTAGCAGAGCGCGACACCATGTCGAAAGCCAGGTTTCGTCAGATTGCGCTCAGCCTTCCCGACGCGATCGAAGGCGCGCACCAGGGCCACGCTGACTTCCGGATCGGAACCCGCGTCTTCGCGACGCTCGGCTATCCCGATGACAAATGGGGCATGGTGAAATTGACGCCGGAGCAACAATCCATCCTGGTCGACTCCGAGCCGGAGATTTTCCGCCCCGTGCCGGGCGGATGGGGCATTCAAGGCAGCACCAATGTGCGGCTGGCGAAGGCCGATGCGGCGACGCTGCGCAGTGCATTGACCATGGCCTGGGAGAATCTCAAGGCGAAATCGCCGGCCAAGCCGCGAGCCCGACCAAGATCCTGATGTCGCAGCGCATCATCCGAAGGCTGCGCTCAAACTTTGAGCGTGCAACATCGCATCGGCTCGGGCTTAATTCCCTCGCCAGAATCAATCACGCCGCGAAACGAGCGTGGTGAGCGGCGAGTGGAAATGCGGTGGAGATGCGGATGCGACGGATCACGTGGGTCGCGTTGCTGGCTTGTATGACTGCGCTGGCCGGCGCGGCGCTCGCCTTCGACAACGGGCAGTATCAGAACGTGCCCCCC
>Ga0302175_10000502_pt1 | contig 12738 bp, 10 predicted proteins | sample I_Fen_N3_3_FD_198791 | JGI IMG/M metagenome (GOLD analysis project Ga0302175, IMG submission 198791) | Peat permafrost microbial communities from Stordalen Mire near Abisko, Sweden - I_Fen_N3_3 | ecosystem: Environmental > Terrestrial > Soil > Wetlands > Permafrost | place: Sweden: Abisko... | reverse complement strand
TCACCACAGGCTTCTTGTCATCATCGCCGCGAAGCCTGCAACCGAGTTTGCAGATGAACTCGAAATCAGGATGGTAACCGGTGAGGGCAAACACCCAATCATTGGCGAGCCTCTCTTCTCCCTCGGGAGTGTTCAGGATCACATGGTCCGCCGCAATTTCCTTGAGCGTCGTGTTGAAATACGCCTTCACCTGACCTGCCTTGATGCGGTTCTCGATGTCGGGCTTGATCCAGTACTTGACGGAAGTGCTGATCGAGTCACGGCGATGCACCAGGGTGACTCGCGCTCCATGACGCCATAGCTCGAGCGCGGCAATAGCGGCGGAGTTCTTTCCACCCACCACCACAACGTCGAGATTGTAGAAAGGATGCGGCTCACGATAGTAATGCAACACCTTCGGAAGTTCCTCGCCCGGAACGTTCATGAAGTTCGGACGATCGTAATAACCCGTGCAGAGGATAAGCTTGCGCGCTCGATATGTGCACTTGCGCCCATGGCGATCAGTCGTGTGCACAAGGAAGTTCCCGTCAGCACCCTCGATTTCCCCGACCGGTTCATACTGGCGGACGTCGAGCTGATAATGCTCCGCAACCTTGCGGTAATACTCCAGCGCTTCCTGGCGTGTGGGCTTCTGGTTCGGACTGGCGAAGGGAATATCGCCAATCTCCAGCAACTCCGGAGTCGTGAAGAAGGTCATGTTGCTGGGGTAGTTGTACAGCGAGTTGACCAGGCATCCCTTGTCGATGTTGGTCACCTTGAAGCCAGCACGCTTGGCGTCGATGCCGCACGCCAAGCCCGTAGGTCCGGCGCCGATTACGATCACGTCGAAAGAGAACTCTTCCACCGCATCCCGAATATCGCGTTCCATGCACTTAGCATACCGTGACCCGTTAGTCGCAGGCATCCGGCTTCGCGGACTCAACTCGAAATGCTGATTTCCTTCACGCAGTCTGTCTTACGGCCAGCGCCCGCTGCGGCGGTCCTCGTTCCACATCCCACCACCGCCGCAACATCGCAGCCGTAAACAACGCCGCTCCCAGTGCCGTGTACGTCGAAGGCGACGAGTGGGGCGTCATGCCAACGAAATCCGCGAATGGCGCGCCGTTCACCGCGATGTACCACCAGATGACGTACAGTGCCTCGAACAACCGTGGCGTGCGTGACCACACGCCGCAGGCCAGCGCGAGAGAAGGAATGAATATCGCACCTGCGATGCACGTAGCCAACATGTGTGCGTCGTGATGAATCCACGCCCGGCCCACCATTCCGATTGCCGACAGCAATGTCACTAACGCTCCGGCCGTCCATAGCGCAGGCAGTTGCCGCAGAAAGGAGTGCGGCGCAGAAAATAGCAATGCTGCCGTGTTCTCGCGGCGCTCACGCGTCCCCATCTGCGACCACAGCAGCACCGGAGCGACCCAGAGCAGCGGGAGCACATTCATGTGTTCTTGCTTCGGAGAGACGATTGCAATGAAGTTGATGATTCCCATCACTCCAAAAACCGGCCATGGGACGCTGCGTAGCATCAGCTTTAACTCGGCCCGTACCACGCTCACGAACTGAAACCGTTGCCCGAATCGATCAATCTGCGAATAGCCCGCCACCAGTGAGCGTGGCAATGCCGCGGTGGCCCACTTGCGCTCCTGCTGGGGACCGTTGGGGTTGCGCTGGAACCGCCCAAGGAACCTTTGCCAAGCACTGTTTGCCGGTGCGCTGGCATAATCCGGATCGAATCGTTTGAAGAAGCACATTCCCAACAGGCCTACCACGACGGCTAGCACTAACCATTCCCATCGTGCAGCCATGGTCGCCATGTTCCAGTGAATGCCATCCCACAAGAACCGTCCGGGATGGTCCGACGACATGTGCCCTACGTTGAGTTCAAAGTCCCGAATACCCTCAATGCCCTGAGCCCGCGCGGCCGCGTGCCCGCTCTCCATAAAGACGAGGTATCCCAACATGTCGAGCCAGTGGCTCTGCTGGAACCCTGCCGACAACAGAACAGACATCCAGATAACCACGTAAGCTACGTTTCCCAATCCGCGCTTCAGCAGCGGGATGCACTCCCACAGCACCGCCAGCGCGGCCGTAAACGCCAGCGTCGGTACCACCATCGGGAGGAACTGCGAAAGGATTGTCAGGGGTTTGATCGGATACTCCGGTCCACGATGCCTCTGCAGCATCGGTACCGAGAACAGAAATACCAGCGCCAACGATCCCAGGGTCAGGAAGTTGCTCGCAACTTTCCCGAGCAAGTACTCGGTGTTTCTCATCGGAGTAGCTGCCAGCAGCATTCCCACTCGAGTCTGTTCGTCACGCTCGATCGCGTTCTTGACTACGAAGAGTCCGAACAGCGTCAGCACGGTGTTCGTCATGATTGCGACAACGCCGGTGGACCACGCGGAGTTGAAGTAACCGTAGTTCTCGCCCAGCGTGACCTGTGACTTGTCGAGGTAGATCATGTACGCCATCCACGCACACCCGACCATTACGACCCAGAACGGATACCGCCTGGTCCGCTCCCGGTAATCCGCCTCTGCCACTTTCCATATCGTGTTGAGTTGCGGGGCGATCACGCCACCACCTCGACTGGAGCATTCAGGCAGTAGAGGTAAGCGTCCTCTAATTGCGCATTTTGCAGCAGAGCGTTCTCCCATGGCTTGTTTTCCGAGACCACCCGCACGTGGAAGCCGTCACTGCGTCGTACAATCCCGCTAACCTTGTGGTGTTGCTTAAACAATGGAAGGTCGGCTGCCGACACTGTGCACTCCCATACACAGCCCTCAACCGCCATAAGTAATTCCTCAGGAGTGGTGTGCGACACCAGTTCGCCCTTGTTGACCAACACGATCTGGTTCGCCGTGGACTCTACGTCGGAAACGATGTGCGTGGAGAGAATCACAATCCGGTCCGCCGCGAGCTCTGAAATCAAATTCCGAAACCGTACCCGCTCTTCTGGGTCCAGCCCTGCCGTGGGTTCATCCACGATCAGCAATTTGGGATCGTTCAACAATGCCTGCGCGATGCCTACGCGCTGCCGCATGCCACCCGAGAATCCTCCCAACGGACGCTTTTGCGCCTCCACCAGGTTCACCACCGCCAGCAGCTCTTGCACTCGTGTTTTCGCCAGCGCAGCCGGCAAACCTTTTACAGCTGCCAGGTACTCGAGGAACTCAACGGCCGTCAGCTTGGGATAGATTCCGAAATCCTGCGGCAGATACCCCAACACACGCCGGAGCGTGTTGGGATGCTGCACGATATCGAAACTGGAGATGCCGTCATGCCAGATCACGCGACCGCCGCTGGGCTGCGTGATCGTCGCCAAGATGCTCATCAGCGTGCTCTTGCCGGCGCCATTCGGGCCCAGTAAACCCAGTACTCCCGAGCCTAGTTCCAACGAAAAGTTATGCAGGGCGCGGACGCCAGTGCGATAGGTCTTGCTTACGCTTTCGATGCTCAGATACACGCGATACTCTCCGTGGGATGAATGCTGGTAGTACGGATGAGCCCGAGGCAAAGTTCCCAGGGATCGGGAAGCTCCAGCGTCCGGTTACTCGAACCGCGCCGGGGAGTAAACTTTTCTTTTGACTTCGTCGCTAATCACGAGGCTCCAATGACTGTCATCCGACAAGACGATATGATCCAGAGCGTTGCCGACGCCCTGCAATTTATTTCTTACTACCATCCGGTCGACTTCATCCAGAGCCTGGCGCGCGCCTACGAAAAAGAGCAGTCTCCCGCCGCCCGCGACGCCATCGCCCAGATATTGATCAACTCGCGCATGTGTGCGGAGGGCCATCGTCCCATCTGCCAGGACACCGGAATCGTGACCGTGTTCCTGAAAGTCGGCATGAAAATTCAGTGGGACGCGACCATGGGTGTCGAGGACATGATCAATGCTGGTGTCCGCCGAGCCTACCTGCACGAGCACAACAAGCTTCGCGCCAGCATATTGGCGGACCCCGCCGGTAAGCGCACTAACACGAACGACAATACGCCGGCCGTGGTTAACATGACGATCGTTCCTGGTGACACTGTCGAAGTGATCGTCGCTGCCAAAGGTGGAGGCTCCGAAGCCAAGTCGAAGTTCGCCATGCTGAATCCCTCCGACTCGATTGTGGACTGGGTGCTCAAGACCGTTCCCACCATGGGCGCGGGATGGTGTCCGCCCGGAATTCTGGGACTCGGCATCGGTGGCACTGCTGAGAAGGCGATGCTTCTGGCCAAAGAAGCCTTGATGGAACCCATCGACATCCAGGAACTCATTGCCCGTGGCCCCGCGAATCGCGCCGAAGAATTACGCATCGAGCTCTATAAGAAGATCAACGCGCTCGGCATCGGCGCTCAGGGACTCGGCGGACTCACCACTGTTCTCGACGTGAAGGTCAAGGACTACCCCACCCATGCCGCGAATCTTCCCGTCGCTCTGATCCCCAATTGTGCCGCCACGCGCCATGCGCACTTCGTGCTCGACGGCTCAGGCCCCGTTGCTCTCAAGGCACCGTCACTCGAAGACTGGCCGCAACTCACTTACGATCCCATGGGGGCGGGCGCTCGTCGCGTCAACCTCGACACTGTCACACGTCAAGAAGTTGCGGCGTGGAAGCCCGGCGAAGTTTTACTGCTCAACGGCAAGCTACTCACTGGTCGCGACGCCGCCCACAAACGCATGACCGACATGCTCAATCGCGGCGAAGCGCTGCCTGTCGACTTCACCAACCGATTTATCTATTACGTAGGACCGGTCGATCCAGTGCGCGAGGAAGTCATGGGCCCTGCCGGCCCCACCACCGCCACGCGCATGGACAAATTCACCCGCCAGATGCTTGAACACACGGGACTGCTCGGCATGGTGGGCAAGGCCGAACGTGGCCCTGCAGCCATCGAAGCCATTCGCGATCACAAGGCGGTCTACTTGATGGCAGTCGGAGGCGCGGCCTACCTCGTGTCCAAGGCGATCAAGAAATCGCGTGTGCTTGGCTTCGATGATCTCGGCATGGAAGCCATCTACGAATTCGAGGTGGAGGATATGCCAGTCACCGTGGCGGTTGACGTAAACGGCAACTCGGTACATCAGTCCGGACCGAAAGAGTGGCAGGCAAAGATTTCTCAGTTGGTGGAAATCACTTCTTAACTTTCAGATCTTCCCGAGTGGGTGCCCCATCCTATCGTCGATCTTGGCGGTAGCGTGGGTCCTCGCCTCCGCACCCTCTGCCCCTCCGCTATCATCACTACTGCTGGAGATCGTCCCCATGTCGAAGCTCACTCGTACCGAGAAAGATTCTCTCGGCACCAAAGAAATTCCGGCTGACGTCCACTACGGCATCCAGACCGCTCGTGCCGTCGAGAACTTCCCCATCAGCGGACTGCATGCTCACCCTTCCTTGATTCGCGCCATTGCCATGGTGAAAGAGGCTGCAGCAGAAGCCAATCGTGACCTCGGCCTCGTCGACGCGAAGACCGCTAACGCCATCATCGAGGCTTCGAAAGAGGTTCAGCTGGGCAACTGGAACCATGCCTTCGTAGTCGATATCTTTCAGGCGGGAGCCGGCGTCAGCTTTCACATGAACACCAACGAGGTTATCGCTAACCGGGCTTCACAAATCCTCGGCGGCAACCTCGGCGAGTATAAACACGCCCATCCCAACGATCACGTGAACTACGGCCAGTCCACCAATGACGTCTTCCCGACGGCCATGCGGCTGGCATCGCTTTTGGAATTGCAGAACCTCTACGCAGTGCTCGACCGCCTCATCGCAGCATTGGAAGCCAAAGGCAAAGAGTTTCACCCGATCTTGAAGTCGGGACGCACCCACATGATGGACGCCGTGCCCATGCGCCTCGGCCAAGAGTTTACGGCGTACGCAGGCGCGATCTCACGGGCTAAGAAATCGATTGAGCAGCAAGCCGAACTTCTCCGTGAACTCGGGCTCGGAGGCTCCGCCGTCGGGACGGGCATCAATACCCATCCCGACTATCGGGCGAAAGCTGTTGCCAACCTCGCGCGGATCTCCCGCCAGTCGCTGACCCCCGTGGATGACATGCGCTATGCCATGCAATCGAACCTGGCCATGGCCTCAGTCAGTTCCGCGCTGCGCAACCTCGCACTCGAGGTCATCCGCATCTCTAACGACCTGCGATTGCTCTCCTCCGGCCCAAACACCGGCCTTGCTGAAATCAACCTGCCGGCGCTGCAGCCCGGCTCGTCCATCATGCCGGGCAAGATCAATCCGGTGATGGCCGAACTCGCCGCCATGGTGTCCTTCCAGGTCATTGGCTACGACACTGCCGTCGCGTTCGCCGTGCAGGCCGGACAACTCGAACTCAACGTAATGATGCCGACAATGGCACACAGCGTGCTCACTTCGATCACCATCATGACCAACATGCTGCGACAACTGGCAGACTTCTGCGTGAGAGGCATTACGGCGAATGAGGCGCGCTGCCAGACCTACGCCCAAAGCACGGTGTCACTGGCAACGGCACTGAATCCTTACATTGGTTATGCCAAGGCCGCAGAAATTGCGAAGGAATCGGTTGCGACCGGAAGAACTATCATCGAGATCGCCCAGTCCAAGGGGTACCTGAGTGACGATCAAATCAACGAAATTCTCGATCCCGCACGCATGACAGAACCTCAACGCCGTTGGATGCCGCACAAGGGCGCGAGAAAATCAAAGGAAGCTCCTAGCGGTCAGAAGGCTTAATAAGCCCATTTCAGCAGCGTGGCGCCCGAGGTGAATCCCGCGCCCACTGCAGCCAGCAGCACTGTGTCGCCTTTTTTCAGCTTGCCGGTCTCCAGCGCGGTCTGCATCGCCAGCGGAATCGTTCCTGCCGTAGTGTTGCCGTAGCGATCGATATTGATCACGACCTTCTCTTCCGGCATCTTCAATCGGTCCGCGGTAGCCATGATGATGCGCTTATTGGCCTGGTGGGCGACGAAGCAATCGATGTCGGAGCCCGTCAAATTATTGCGCTTCAGCAAGCGCTCCGTCATTTCCGACATTTTCCTCACCGCATACTTGAAGACTTGCTGCCCATCTTGATGAATGTAATGCATTTTCTTGTCAACGGTTTCATGAGTAGCAGGGTGCAGGCTGCCCCCGGCTGGCATGTACAGATACTGTCCACCGGCGCCTTCCACCTGGGCAACGTGGTCAATGATGCCAGCCTCGCCCTCTTCCGCAGGCTCAAGCAAAACTGCACCCGCTCCGTCGCCGAAGATGATGCACACCGCCCGGTCCTCGTAATTCACCATGACGGAATTCTTATCGCTGCCGATGGCCAGCACCTTCTTGTACTTGCCGCTCTCCACGAACGCCACGCCCGTGTTTAGCGCATAAAGAAAGCCTGAACAGCCAGCTGACACATCAAAGCCCCAGGTGTTGGTGATTCCAAGTTTGTTCTGCACCAGACAGGCGGTAGACGGAAACATCATGTCTGGCGTCACCGTCCCCACCACAATGAGATCGACTTCCTGCAAGTCGAAGGGATGGCTCTCCCGCATCTTCTTCACGGCCTCTACCGCGAGGTCGCTGGCCGCCACACCCGGCGCGGCGATATGGCGCTCACGAATTCCAGTGCGCTCCAATATCCACTGGTCAGTGGTCTCAACCATGGTTTCAAGTTCTTTGTTGGAAAGAATGCGGGGGGGGACGTAAGTACCGAGAGCTGATATTTTGGCGCGAATTGGACTGGGCAATTGATTCTCCATCAACGATTGCAGGAAAATGAAAGAAACCTAATTTTGAAGGATGCTCGGAAGAATGTCCATGCGACGTAACCGGTTGGTAAGCCGCCAATTGACCCGCAAATGGCAGGCAGCTAAAAAGTCAGGCGCCAGTTGACCGCTGCACACAGCAGTGACCTGTTACCGTTGCTTCCTTCCGGACCTGGCGGGGTTCACAGGGTGCGTTGCGCGGGACCAGCGCCCGACCTCCTGCATGATACCATTTCGTCGGCACGTCGCGCTCTCGGGAAATCCGCGCAAAGATGCTAAAATAAAGGGATTCCATGCCTCTAAAACCCAAATCTGTAGCCCTACTCGACCCACCGGAAGTCGCTGATGCAACTCCAAAAGTCGGGTTTGTGAGCCTCGGCTGCCCCAAGAACTTGGTGGATAGCGAGGTCATGATGGGGCTGCTGTCGGAGAGTGGCGCACAGATTACGGCCCGCGCCGAAGACGCCGACATCATTGTCGTTAACACCTGCTCGTTCATCGACGCCGCCAAGCAGGAATCTGTGGACGCCATCCTCGAGATGGCCCAACACAAGACCTCTGGTCGCGCCAAGAAGCTGATTGTTGCGGGCTGTCTGGTCGAGCGCTACCGCAACGAAATACAGAAGAATATTCCGGAAGTGGACGCCGTACTCGGCACTGGAGAGTTGCAGGGCATTCTCGCCGCCGCAGGGATCCAGCGGCAGCCGAGCACCGCGAGCCCGTTCGTCATCTTGAATTCGCGCTCTGAGGGCGATGCCCGCGAGGTCGCCGGACGCTTCTCGAAAGACGGATGGGACGGCGCCATTGCCGACCTGCCGAACTATCTCTACGATGAGAACACGCCGCGCGTGCTGGCTACGCCAAAGTACACGGCGTACATCAAGATCGCCGAAGGATGCGATCATCCGTGCTCGTTCTGCATCATTCCTCAACTGCGCGGAAAATTCCGGTCCCGCCGTTTTGAGTCTGTGATCGCCGAAGCCGAACAGCTCGCCAAGCAGGGTGTCCGCGAAATTACCCTCATCGGGCAAGACACTACCTGCTACGGCGAAGACCTCGGACTGAAAGACGGCCTCGCTCTGCTGCTCGCACGCCTCGCGCAAATCGAAGACCTTCGCTGGGTGCGATTCCTCTACGCCTATCCCAACAAAATCACTGGCAAACTATTAGAAACCATCGCTGCCGACGATAAGATTTGCTCCTACATCGACGTACCATTGCAGCACGCCTCGGCGGCAGTGCTGAAGAACATGAAGCGAGGCGCCGGCTCGGACATCTTCCTGAAATCGATTGCCAATATGCGTCGCGAAATCCCCAACCTGACGTTGCGCACTTCGTTCATCGTGGGCTTTCCCGGCGAGACCTTGGAAGACTTCGAAGTCCTCAGCAATTTCGTGAAAGAGGCGGAATTCGACTGGCTCGGTGTCTTCGCTTACTCCGACGAAGAAGGCGCAACCGCCTTCGCTCACGCCGACAAGGTCGCTCCACGCGAGATCGAACGACGCCGCAAGAAACTAATGTCGATGCAAAAACAAATCAGTCGCAAGAAGAAGCGCGCGCTGATTGGAAAGCAACTCGATATTCTGCTGGAGGGACCCTCAGAAGAAACCGATCTGCTTTGGCAGGGCCGCACCGCGATGCACGCCCCCGAGATCGACGGCACAGTGTACGTCAACGATATCGGCGACCGCGAAGGCGTGCGCGAGGGCGAATTCTACCGTTGCGAAATTACCGAGGCGCACGAGTACGACCTCGTGGCCCGCATCCTGTAGGCGTCACCATGGCGAAGAGGCGCACTGTCAGTCTGCGATGTCCCACCTGCAAGAAGATCGTTCTGGCGAAAGACACCGACTTCCCTTTCTGCAGCGATCGCTGTCGTCTCATCGATCTGGGCAAGTGGGCCAGTGGCGCCTATGTTGTTTCTGCGCCGCTCAACGATCCAGCGGACATCGAGTTGCTCATGCCGGAAGACCATGGCAAAAAGCCCAACTAGATCCACCGCCCCGCGATGGGCCACACTCGTTGCCACCGTCTTCGGAGCCGGGCGCTTGCGTCCAGGACCCGGCACATGGGGCTCGCTTGCCGCCGGACTGCTGTGGTGGGCGTTGGCCTCTCGTCTTCCAGCGCCGTGGCAATTGCCTGCAATCCTGGTGATAATAGCCACCGTCACCGCCATTGGTATTCCCGCCGCCACACTTGAGGCTCGCGGCTGCGGCAAAGAAGATCCCTCGCACGTCGTCATTGATGAAGTCGCCGGCCAACTCGTAACACTGATCGCCTGCCCACTTCTTTGGAAACCGTTACTGGCGGGCTTTATACTCTTCAGAGCGTTCGATATCGCAAAGCCGTTTCCGATTCGGCGTCTTGAGAATTTGCCCGAGGGCACTGGGATCGTAGTCGACGACCTCGGCGCCGGAATCTACGGGTTGCTCGTATTGCAGTTGCTGTTGCACTTCCGCTTGCTGGGCCCGGGCTAGAACAGCAAACTATCAAGCCCGGATGAAAGACGTGTTCGCTCATGGCCGCACCGAAAGTAAATAGCAATCCGCAAATCGATGCAATCGAGCCCCAGTGCGCATTGCCCGGGGGCGAGGTTCGCATTCTCGGGCACGGATTGGGTCCGGCGGAGATGCGCCGTCCGGCGGTACATTTCGGTGAAGTGGACGGCTCCGTCGTTATCAGTTCCGATCAATTCATCGTCGCCCGCGTTCCCGAAGGCGCCTCCTCAGGCACGGTTGTCGTCGCTACCAATGGACACAGTAGCAACTCGCGTGACGTCCGCATCGCCGAGCCAATCGCTGACAGCCTTCATTTAGTGGCCAACCCGGCCGTGGACGAAGACGGTAATATCTACGCTACCTTTTCCGGTTCGCGTGGCCAGCAGGTCCCAGTCGCCATTTATCGCATCGACAAAAGCCATACCGCGACACCATTGGTCACCGAGATGATGAATCCAACGGGCATGGCCATCGGCCATGACGGTAGCTTATATGTCTCGTCGCGCTACGACGGAACCGTATACCGTGTATCCAGGAGCGGCGCCATGACGTCTTATGCCGAAGGCATGGGCGTCGCCACCGGAATTGCCTTCGACACCGAGGGCAATCTCTACGTCGGCGACCGCAGCGGCACAATCTTCAAGATTGGCCGCGACCGCCAGATTTTTGTATTTGCCACCATCGAACCGAGTGTGGCCGCCTACCACCTTGCCTTCGACGACTCCGGCGATCTCTTTTTGAGCGGGCCCACGACTTCCAGCTTTGACGCTGTCTACCGGGTCGATCCGCACGGTCATGTCGAAGTGTTCTACCGTGGACTCGGCCGCCCCCAGGGACTTGCTTTCGATGCCGTCGGAAATCTCTATGTGGCGGCTTCGCTCCACGGACGCCGCGGCATCGTGAAGATCACTCCCGACCGACAGGCTTCGCTCGCTGTTTCAGGGCAAAACTTGGTTGGCCTCGCATTCGCTCCCGGAAACACAGCCGTCCTCGCCACCAATTCCGGACTGCTCAGTCTCGCCTGGGGCATCGCTGGTCGGCCCCTCATTCCCCCGCAATAGACACTCTGGGCGACTTTTTTTCCCAATGCTAGACTGGACGAGTGATCGCTGAAATCATTGCGGTCGGCTCGGAGATGCTCACTCCGTTCCGTCAAGACACCAATTCCCTCTTCCTCACCAAGCAACTCAATGAATTGGGTGTCGTCGTTGCCTTCAAGACCATTGTGGGTGATAACTTCGATCACCTCGTCTCGGTCGCCCACGCCGCAATCGAACGCTCCGACATCGTCATCGTTACCGGAGGCCTGGGCCCCACTGAAGACGATCTCACGCGCGAGTGCGTTGCCGCCGCTTTAGGAGTCGATCTTCGTCGTGATCACGACATGGTCGCAGCCATGTACAAGCGCTTCGCCGAACGCCGCATGCAGATGCCGCCCAACAATGCAAAGCAGGCGGACGTAGTGCAAGGCGCAACGGTCCTTCCCAATCCTCGTGGCACGGCTCCCGGCCAATATTTCGCGACTACGTTGAACGAGCAATCTCGCATCATCATTCTTCTTCCCGGACCGCCGCACGAGCTTGAGGCGCTTTGGCGCTCCGAATGCGAACCGCGTTTGCAGGAGGTTCTGCCGCCCGCCGCCATCGCAACCAAAGTGCTTAAGACGGCGATGCTGGGCGAGTCGGCCGTCGATCACCGCACTGCCCCGATCTACAAGCGGCATCACAACATCGAAACCACCGTGCTCGCCGGTCAGGGTCAAGTCGAATTTCATCTGCGCTGCACAGCTCCCACGATTGAAGAAGCTCAAACCGCAGTTGACGAACTTGCTGGCGAACTCGAAGACGAACTCGAAGACGCGGTCTTCTCCACCGGTGGCGAAACGCTGGAAGAAATCGTTGGCTACTTCTTGCAGATGCGCGATCTCAAACTGGCCGTGGCCGAGTCGTGCACAGGAGGCCTGGTGGCCGAGCGCCTTACCTCCGTGCCCGGCAGTTCGCGGTTTTTTCTAGGTGGAGCGGTTGTGTACTCTAACGAACTGAAAACGCTTTTTGCGGATATTCCTCCCTTGCTGATCGAGGCGCATGGCGCGGTCAGCAAAGAAGTGGCCGTCGCTCTTGCCGAGAACATTCGCGAAATCTGCAATGCCGACATCGGTGTCGGCGTCACCGGCATCGCAGGTCCAGGCGGCGGGACCGAAGAGAAGCCCGTTGGCCTGGTTTGGGTTGCTGTTTCCGACGGCACCAAACACGAAACCGTGCAGCGCCGATTTCCCGGAGACCGCGAACGCATTCGCCGCTGGGCCAGCCAGCAAGCGCTCGACCTCATCCGCCGCATGGTGATGTGAGCCATGCGTCTCTTCGTCGCCCTCGACATTGAACCGGAAATTCGCCAGCGCATCACCGCCTTCCGCGACCAGATGCGCCTCCTCGCTCCAGACATTCGCTGGGTCGCACCTGAGACCTTTCACGTCACTCTGCAATTCCTCGGAGAGACCAACAAGCTCGACGAAATCCGCCG
>Ga0302175_10000501_pt1 | contig 12741 bp, 14 predicted proteins | sample I_Fen_N3_3_FD_198791 | JGI IMG/M metagenome (GOLD analysis project Ga0302175, IMG submission 198791) | Peat permafrost microbial communities from Stordalen Mire near Abisko, Sweden - I_Fen_N3_3 | ecosystem: Environmental > Terrestrial > Soil > Wetlands > Permafrost | place: Sweden: Abisko... | reverse complement strand
TCGGGCTGGAGCTTTTCAGGGTGTCGAGCAACAGGTTCGGGTAGTGGTCGATGGGCGCAATGCGTTGTGCGGCGAACAACTCGGGGAACAGTCGCATCATCATCTTGCGGTCTTCGAGCATGTAACTCACGCCGCTCGGTGTGCGCAGGTTGTCTTCGAGCACGTAGTACGTGCCGTCGCCATCGCGCACCAGATCGACACCGGAGATGTGGGAATAAATGTCCCGGTGCAGGTCCAGGCCCTGCATCGCCAACTGGTATTGCTCGTTAGCCAGCACTTGCTCGGCCGGAATGATGCCGGCCTTGATGATGCGCTGCTCGTGGTAGAGGTCGGCGAGGAACATGTTCAACGCCTTGACCCGCTGGATGCAGCCGCGTTCGACGATCCGCCATTCGCTGGCGGGGATGCTGCGCGGAATAGTGTCGAAGGGGATCAGGCGCTCGGTGCCCTGCTCGTCCCCGTAGAGCGTGAAAGTAATCCCGGCACGATGGAATAACAGATCGGCCTCGCGTCGCCGTTGGGCCAGCAGCTCGTCAGGCGTGTCAGCCAGCCAACGGGCAAATTCCCGATAATGCGGGCGGACCTGGCCGCCGGCATCGTACATCTCATCAAAATAGGTGCGGATCATGCCGTACTCCTTGTCACCCGGACATCTAGGCATCGCAAGGCCCGTGCCATCGGCATAAACGCTTTGATATCAATCAGTTGGATAACCGACGCAAATACACCGCACCAATCCTGTGCGGCAAACGCCCCAAGCTGATCGCCCCCGCTTCATTGCGAAGCAATGTTGTTGCCTATTACCAGCATAGTCAGAGTTGATTTCACTGCCCGGGGATCAATGCGGATAATCCGCGCATTCGTTGCAAAACCTCTCGAACTTCCCTTTGGCCGCCTGTTTAGGCGGTTTTTTTTGGTTTTTTGAAATGTTGTGAATCAAAAAGCGAAGATCAAAAGATCGCAGCCTTCGGCAGCTCCTACAGGAGAACGCATTCCAACGTAGGAGATGCCGAAGGCTGCGATCTTTTGATTTTGATCTTCACAAACCCACAAACGAAAACGGCCAACCCGAAGGTCAGCCGTTACTGAGTGTTGTCGCTGTTCATGATGTTATGCGAGTAGCCCTCGTACCTCCTGCTTGACGCCCCATCCTTCGATGATCCCGCCCAGCGGCTCGACCACCGCCTCGAAGTCCTGCTCAAAGTCGCCGATGCCGTCGTAGGTGGCGTACATCACTTTGCTCAATTCCAGATGCCACGCGCCGTCGTCGCGCACGCTGATCTGTGCGTTCATGGATTCACCACGGTAATGCCCTGCCGCCCTGCGTGCCCGTTCCTCGTCCGGGAAAATCGCGTAGAACTCGATGGGATGAAATCGTGAAAAGTCGAAACCGCCTTCTTTCATGCGGCGCAGCACGCTGCTGCTGATGTCTTCTTGATAGGCTGTGCTCATGAAACGTCCCCCTCAAATTGATGGATAGACTTTCCGTATTCCCGGCACCCGCAACCGAATGGTGAAGGCGATGCGACAACCATGTTGTCGGTGGGAAGCAAGCATGTAGCTGACAAGACCAGACCTTAGCGATCCTTTCGCTGATCTCGCTTGCAGAGTAGCCCCAAGTCAGAGCCGCTGCCAAGGTCTGGATGTGAATGAGACAGGTGAGGTTCAGACAGGCGTAATGCCGAGGATTTGAATGCTGTTCTGGGTCTTGAGACTTTTAACGCTGGCATCAGCGGTTCGCCCCTCCAGATCATTGAGATCCAGTTCGGCAGCGACAGGAAGGAGCCGGGCCTTGATGAGTTTGGCGGCGTGCTCGTTGTCCGGGCATTCCTCGCACTCGAAGACTTCATCGACCGTTTCACCGTGATCATCCACGAAAGTGATTTTCCACTTTTGCATCAGTGCCTCCTCGATCAAACCCGCAAATGGGCTTACATCTATCTGGACTTTTGCACTGACTGATCGTTCAAACGGATTGCATCGTTTGACGCGACGCAAACCCCTGTAGGAGCTGCCGCAGGCTGCGATCTTTTGATCTGGATGTTGAAGATCTAAAGATCGCAGCCTGCGGCAGCTCCTACAGGGTATGTGTACGACGCTTTAGTCGTTGCTTGGCTTGTTGATCGCTTGCAGCACGTATTGCGGCATGGCGAACGCGCCGATGTGGATTTCCGGATTGTAGTAACGGGTGATGATGCCGCTGCCGGCGAAGCGCTGTTGCAAGGTCTCGCGGGACAGCTTGCGATAAGCGGTGTTGGTCGCGCCCCAGGCGAAGGTCATCGCGCCGCCGATGTAGGTCGGCACGGCTGCCTGGTAGAAGTGCCAATCCGGGAACAGGCTGCGCAGGCGTCCGGCGGTGGTCTGCACTTCGCCCAGTTGCATGAACGGCGTGCCGTTCTGGGTCACCAGAATGCCGCCTTCGTTCAGGCAGCGGCGGCAGGCCTGGTAGAAGTTTTCCGAGAACAGCACTTCACCCGGCCCGATCGGGTCGGTGGAGTCGGAAATGATCACGTCGAATTTTTCAGTGGTGGTGGCCACGAAGCGCATGCCGTCGTCGATCACCAGGTTCAGGCGTGGATCGTCGTAGGCACCCTTGGAGTGGTTCGGCAGGAACTCTTTGCACATGTCGACCACGGTGCCGTCGATCTCGACCATGGTGATGTGCTCGATGCTGCGGTGCTTGGCCACTTCACGCAGCATGCCGCCGTCGCCACCGCCGATGATCAGTACGCGCTTGGCGGAGCCATGGGCGAGGATCGGCACGTGGGTGAGCATTTCGTGGTAGATGAATTCGTCGGCTTCGGTGGTCTGGATCACACCGTCCAGCGCCATCACCCGGCCCATGCGTGGGTTTTCGAAAATCACCAGGTGCTGGTGCTCGGTGCGCACTTCGTGCAACAGTTTTTCCATGCGAAAACGCTGGCCGTAGCCTTCGTAGAGGGTTTCCAGGTATTCGCTGGTTTTGGTGGTGGTCATGGGAAGTGCTCCGATGAATGCGGTGGCAACGGACGGTTACCCGCCCATGATGGCCAATCGAATGCCTCGATTGCCCGGGAAAGGCGCGCATTCTACGTCGCGGAACATGACAGGTCGAACCTTCTGACTCACCTGCCTTTGTAGGAGCGAGGCTTGCCCGCGAAAGCGGTGTGTCAGTCAACATCGATGCTGAATGAACTGACGCCTTCGCGGGCAAGCCTCGCTCCTACAGAGGACCGAGCTTGTCTGTCAGATGCGCACGTTACCCCGTGGCCCGGCGATCGCCCAGATGATCAGGCCCAGTACCGGCAGCAGCAGGATCAGCAGCACCCAGATGATTTTCATCCCGACTTCAGCGCCACTTTTCAGCACGTTGATGATGGCCCAGATGTCCAGGGCAAGAATGATCAGGCCAACCAGACCGTTAAACGTGGAACCCATGGTGTCGCTCCCAAGATAGTGGCATGCAGTCTTAGGATAGCCGGCCCTTGCGAGGGTTCCGTTTTATTGCATCAAACGTGGATCGCCACTTTCAGGGCTTCCAGGGACGGCGCGGCGGCGATGCCGATTTGGCCGCACAGTTCGAGTACGCGCGGCACGTCGTTGCCGTAGACCAGCACCACTTGCAGTTCGTCGTCGAGCAACTGGCTGAAGTTCAGCAGCGTGTAGCCGCCGTTTTCCTTGTTCATGCTGCTCATCTGCACCTGAATGCGGTTCAGTGCGGTCAGGGCTTCGGTCTTGGCCAGTTGCTTGGGCTTGATGTTGAAATCCACCCCCGGGCCGAACGAGGCGACGATCTGCGCGAACAAATCCATGTAGGTATCGGCCTGGAACAGTACGGTCTCCGGCAGGCTGCCGACCACGACCCACTCGCCCAATGCCATCGGGAAAGTGTCGTCGTAGTTGATGTCCGGATTGGCCGCCAGAAAAGCCTCGGGATCGGCGTAGGCCTGGGCCGCTTCGTCAGCGATTTTCAGGATTTCGTCATCGCCCATGCACCCGGAGCTGATTTTGCTGATGAGTTCGACGAGTGCGGTTTTCATGGGGTAGATCCTGTAGCGAGGGAATTTTGAGGGCGCGAAGGATAGCGCAGGTTAGCGCCAAAACGAAAAGATCGCAGCCTTCGGCAGCTCCTACAGGGGTGTACACCATCCCAATGTAGGAGCTGCCGAAGGCTGCGATCTTTCAGGTCATTCAGCCAATCAGCTTCTCAAGCTGAGCAGTGGTATCAACGGCGCCCATGGTCTTGGCCGCATCCAGCGCCGAAACGCCGTTGGCGTCCTTGGCTTTCGGGTCGGCGCCTTTGCTGATCAGGTAGTCGACGATTTCCACACGGTTGAACATCGCCGCCATCATCAGCGCCGTACGACCGTCGAACGAAGAACCTTCCACTTGCGCCCCGCCCTCGACCAACGCCGTGACCACTGCCAGGTCACCTTTGAACGCGGCACCGGCAATCGGGCTCTGGCCGTTGTCGTTGCGGATTTCCGGGTCGGCTTTGTGTTCCAGCAGCACTTTCACCGTCTCCACATGGCCGTGGTAGGCGGCGAGCATCAGCAACGTGTCGCCCTTGTGGTTACGCAGATTCGGCGGCAGGCCTTTGGTCAGCAGCGCCGCCATCATGGCCGCATCGCCCTCGCGCGCTTTGTTGAACACCTGTTCGGCGAATTCAGCAGCTTCTTCGGGTGTCATCTGGCGGCTTTGGTCTGACATCGGGGACTCCATCTTCGGTTAATCGCAAAGCCGACAGTTTCCCGAGCGCCCCCGCGCCTGTCACCCCTTTTTTCTCAAGCGCGGCCATAGCCAGATTCAATAGCGGTACTTGCCCCCGTGAATATCCGCCAGTACCTGCTCGGTGACTTGCACGTAGGTCTGGGTGCCCGGCAACCAGGCGTAGATCGGGTCTTCCCCGGTTTTACCCGGGTCGAAGGCTTCATCCTTGAGCCGGGTCTTCTGGTATTTGAAGGTCCCGGTGGTCTCCATTTTCACTTTCACCCGCAGGAATAAAGGCACGGCGTAGGCCGGCATTTGCTGACGGGCAAAGCTCAGCAGTTCGCTGAAATCCAGGGTCGCCAGGGACTCGGCCGGCGTAATCGCCGCCATCCCGGCTCGACCGTTGGTGTTGCAGATTTCCACGCCGTAGGCCACCGCCTCGGAAATGTTCGGGTGCTGCAACAGAATGTTCTCGACCTCGGTGGTCGAGACGTTCTCGCCCTTCCAGCGGTAGGTGTCGCCCAAGCGATCGACAAACTGCGCGTGGCCGAAACCGATATTGCGCAGCAGGTCACCGGTATTGAAGTAACGGTCACCCTTTTTGAACACGTCATGCAGCACGACTTTCTCGGTCTTCTGCGGATCGGTGTAGCCATCCAGCGGGGCCTTGTCGTCGATTTTCGCCAGCAACAAGCCCTGCTCGCCCTTGGCCACCCGGCTCATCAAACCCTTGGCGTTGCGAATCGGCGCGCCGCTGTCGTGGTCATACGCCACCAACTCCCAGGACATCAGGGAAAAACCGATGGTGTTGTCGAAGTTGAGGATGTTGGTAAAGCCGATATTGCCGTCGCTGGCCGCATACAGCTCGCAAATATGCTGCACCGCAAATCGCGTCTTGAACTCGCCCCACGCGCCGGGGCGCAGGCCGTTGCCGATCATCTTGGTGACGCCGTGCCGGTTGTCGTCGGCACTGGGCGGTTGATCGACCAGGTAGCGACACAATTCGCCGACATACCCGAGGGTGGTTGCCTGGTATTTGCGTACGTCGTTCCAGAACTGACTGGCGCTGAACTTGCGGCGGATGGCAAACCCCGAGGCGCCGCTGATGGCCGAGCCCCAGCACACGCAAAGTCCGGTGGCGTGGTAGAGCGGCAAGGTGCAATAGACGACGTCCTGCGGCTGCATATCCAGGGCGATCAAGCCGAAACTGGCGGAACTGCGCATCCAGCGCCCGTGCTTGAACACGCCAGCCTTGGGCAACCCGGTGGTGCCGGAGGTGTAGATATAGAAACAGGTGTCGTCGAAAAACACCTGCTGGCTGCTGGCCGGGTTATCGCTGGAGGCGTCGGCACTGGCCGTCATCAGGTTGACGAAGCCGTCGGGCGCAATGCCCGGATCGCTGCTGGTGTCACGGTCGGCGACGAACCAGGTGCGCGCGGCGTCGATGGCAACCCGCTCGCGCACCGCCGAATACGCCGGCACCAACTCTTCTCCGACGATGACCGCGACCGGCGCCACCAGGTTCAGGCTATGGGCCAGGGTGTCGCGGGTTTGCGAGGTATTGAGCAACGCGCTGATGGCGCCGACCTTGGCCACCGCCAGTATCGTCACCAGCAGTTCCGGGCGGTTCTCGATGAACACTGCCACCACATCGCCCTTGCCTACGCCTTGGTCGATCAGGTGATGGGCGATGCGATTGGCCCATTGATTGACCTGTCGATACGTCAGCGCCACCTCGTTTTGCCGCAACGCGAGGCCTTCGGGATTGCGCAACGTGGCTTGCTCAAAACTCCAGCCGAGGCCACACGGTTGGGTCGGGTCCTTGACGTTGGCGACTTTCAGGCCCTTCACCACGCGGGGAATGGCTTTGGCGATGCCAGGCAGTTTGCGGAGCATCATGCCCCAGGTAATCGTGTCGCTCATGGTGGCTCCCGTTCGGTCTTCTTATTGTCGGGTGGCGTTGATTGAGCCCGAAAATACGTCAGCCGTTCCGGCGCTGTACACGCGGTTTTTGCAATGTTTTGTATCCGCAATCGCCACCCGGGCAAACGCGAACCCTGGCCGCGGGATTCGTTCCATCAAATCGTGGGCAACCACGCAAAATGCAGGATGCACGATGGCCATTCATGCAGATTGCACGAAAGCAAAAAATCACTAAATAAATAACTTATTGATTTATAACGATTTTTTAAAAAACAGATGCTGGCACAATCGCTGCAACTACCTCTCCATGCTTGCTAATCAAGTGCTAACGGAGCGGATAGACATGAGCCTGATCCAAGAAAAATTTACCTCGCTGTTCTCCAACTTCGACGTGACCACCCAGGCACGCCCTGACGGCGGCATCCTGCTGACACTGCGCAGCGCCGAAGGCAAAGTCTTTAAACGCTCGATTTCCTACCAGCAATTGCATGCTGGCGATCAGTTGTCATGGGTGATCAGCGCCATTCGCCGCGACCTCGCCGAACAGGCCAGCGAACTGCCACAGATCTCCATGCTGCAAAGCCAGCAACGGTTTGCCTTGCCGACCTATCACTCGGCGTAAATCGTTAAAGGCGTTAAACAAACAGGCCGTGAAAGCTTTCGCTTCGCGGCCTGAGTTGTTTCTGGAGTAATGCAATCCCCTGTAGGAGCGAAGCTTGCTCGCGAAGGCGGAGTGTCAGGCAACATCAACGTTGAATGACACACCGCCTTCGCGAGCAAGCTTCGCTCCTACAGTTTCGGCGTAGTTTTAGAAGGTGATGGGATCGATTCGCGCAAAGCTGTCGACGGTTACGTGCCCCGCCAACTCGCCACCCTCTCGGGCCAGCCCGCAGGTCGCCATTCCAGCGGTGCGTGCGGCGTCCAGCTCTTCGACGATGTCGGACAGGAACAGAATCTGCGCCGCCTCCAGCCCAATCCCCTGAGTAATCCGCGCGTAGGACTGCGCTTCGCGCTTGGGCCCCGACGTGGTGTCGAAATAACCACTGAACAGCGGCGACAAGTCCCCCGCGTCCGAGCAGCCGAAAATCAGCTTTTGTGCCTGGATCGAGCCCGAGGAATACACAAACAGTTGATAACCGTCCTGATGCCAGCGCTTGAGCGCTTCAACGGCGTCCGGGTAAACGTGGCCCTTCAACTGGCCGGCCTGATAACCCTGCTCCCAGACCATGCCCTGCAACGCCTTGAGCGGCGTGGCCTTGCGGTCTTCGGCGATCCAGCTCAACAAGATGGCGATAACGCGCTCAACGTCCGCATCAGGTTCATTGCTGTCCCGGCGTACGGCAGCCAGTTGCTCGGCGACATCCGCCCGCGCGGCGTGCTGGCGCACAAAGTCCGGCAGGTGTTTGGCGGCATAAGGGAACAACACGTCGAACACAAAACTCACCGCGCTGGTGGTGCCTTCGATGTCGGTGAGAATCGCTTTGATCGGCATTAACTCAGTCCTCAAGACGCGGGAAGCGGCTGGCAATGTCTTCGCCGGTGAACTTGGCGACCCAGCCGTCCGGATTATTGAACAGACGGATCGCCACGAAATGCGGATGCTCGCCCATGTCGAACCAGTGCGGCGTACCGGCCGGCACCGAGATCAGGTCGTTTTTCTCGCAGAGCACGGCGTAGACGTAATCGTCGATGTGCAGGGTAAACAGCCCACGGCCGGCAACGAAAAATCGTACTTCGTCTTCGCCATGCCGATGTTCATCGAGGAACTTGGCCCGCAGTTCGGCCTTTTGCGGGTGATCGCTGTTCAGGCTGATCACATCGACGGTGATGTAACCGCGCTCGGTCATCAGCTTGTCGATTTGTTCCTGATAGGCCGCGATCACTTCTTCCTGGCTGGCGCCGGGCTGGATTTTCGCGGCGGCTTGCCAACGGTCGAAACGCACGCCCTGCTCGGCCAGAGTCGAGGCGATGTCTTCGAAGTTAGTCAAAACCTTGTTCGGTATTTCAGGGCTGGAGATGTGATAAACGGACAGGCTGCTCATGGGGCAATTCCTCGGTATCGGCCCTGCCGTCCGGTTCTTTCAGACCGGTCGGGCACGGCATTTCATCAGGTAAATGGGCTACTTCTGGTGAAGTCAGCCTTGGCGGTTCACGACGCTGCGGGTCTTCAACTCGCACTCGAACAAAAACTCAAAGGCCTCGATCTGCCGCAGCGCGTCGCTCATGCGCGCGCCCCAGGTATAGAGGCCGTGGCCGCGAATCAGGTAGCCGACGCAATCGGGATGGGCGTCGAGCCAAGGCTGCACCTTGGCGGCCAGGCGCGCAATGTCCTGATCGTTGTCGAAAATCGGCACTCGCACTCGGGACTCGTGGGTCGAGACGCCACTGAAGGCCTTTTGCAATTCGTAGTCTTCGAACTCGATGAAGTCTTGGGGCGTCAGGCGCGACAGCACCGTGGCGTTCACCGAATGGGTGTGCAGCACCGCGCCGATCTCGGGGCGCCAGCTATAGAGCTGGGTATGCAGCAAGGTTTCGGCGGACGGCTTTTTGTCCGCTTCCAGGCTGTTGCCCGACAGGTCAGTGGCCAGCACATCGTCATGGCCCAACTGACCTTTGTGCTTGCCGGACACGGTCAGCAGTGCGGTGGTCGGCGACAGGCGTGTCGAATAATTGCTGCTGGTGGCCGGCGACCAGCCGCGACCATACAGAAAACGCCCGGCGTCAATGATTTCCTGGGCGAGGTGTTCTCGGGTAAGGCTCATGGCCGGTCCTCTTGCATACGTGTGGCAATGATAACGGCAGCCGCGAAGGCTGCGAGGCTGGCAATACTAAAGGTCAATGTGGCACCAAGGGCATTCCAGCTGTAGCCGGAATACAACGCGCCGAGTGCGCCGCCGGTGCCGGCCAGTGCCGCGTATAACGCCTGGCCCTGCCCCTGCTGACGCGCACCGAAACTACGTTGCACGAACTGGATGGCAGCCGCGTGAAAGCTGCCGAAGGTTGCCGCGTGCAACACTTGCGCAAACAGCAACACCCACAAAAATTCAGCAAACGAACCTAACAGCAACCAGCGCAGGGCCGCCAGCAGGAAACTCGCCATCAGCACCCGGCGCACCGAAAAGCGCGCCAGAATCTTGCTCATGGCCAGGAACATCAGGACTTCGGCGACCACGCCCACCGCCCAGAGCATGCCGATCACGCCACGGCTGTAACCGAGTCGTTCGAGGTGCAGGGTCAGAAAGGTGTAATACGGGCCGTGGCTCATCTGCATCAGCGCCACGCAAGCATAGAACGCCAACACACCGGGGCTGCGCAGTTGCTTGAGGAAGCCCTCCCCCGTCACTCGTTCACTCTGGACCGGTTGCGCGTTGGGCACCCACAAACTGCTGACGACGATCCCGGCCATGATCAGCGCCAGCGCCACCGGGTACACATCCAGGCTCAGCCATTCGAACACCCGGCCGAGCGCGACCACGGTGATGATGAAACCGATGGAGCCCCACAAACGGATCTGACTGTAGCGGGAGGTCTGGCCTTTCAAGTGCGCCAGGGTGATGACTTCGAACTGCGGCAACACCGCGTGCCAGAAGAACGCGTGCAGCGCCATGACCATCGCCAGCCAGGCGTAGGTTTTGCTGACGAAAATCAGCGAGAACGTCAGCAGCGTGCAGACCGCGCCGAAGCGCACGATGGCCAGGCGTCGGCCGGTGTAGTCGCCGAGCCAGCCCCAGATATTCGGCGCCACGCAGCGCATCAGCATCGGGATCGCCACCAGTTCGCCAATGCGCGCGCTGGAAAAGCCCAGGTGATCGAAGTACAGCGCCAGGAATGGCGCTGTCGATCCGAGCAAGGCGAAATAGAACAGGTAGAAACTGGAAAGCCGCCAGTACGGGAGCGCCGCCAAGGTCCTCAGACCCCGGCGACCGAGAGGTCAGCCATTAAAGCTGACCCAACACCGGCGTGCTCACCCGCACATCGGCGTTCTGCCCACGGTGACGCAGCAAGTGATCCATCAGCACGATGGCCATCATCGCTTCGGCAATCGGCGTGGCGCGGATGCCGACGCACGGGTCGTGACGGCCCTTGGTGATCACGTCCACCGGGTTGCCATGCACATCGATGGAACGGCCCGGCGTGGTGATGCTCGACGTTGGCTTCAACGCCAGGTGCGCGACGATCGGCTGACCCGAGGAGATGCCGCCGAGAATGCCGCCGGCGTTGTTGCTGAGGAAACCTTCCGGGGTCATTTCATCGCGGTGTTCGGTGCCACGCTGGGCGACGCTGGCGAAACCGGCGCCGATTTCAACGCCTTTGACCGCGTTGATGCTCATCAGCGCGTGGGCCAGTTCGGCGTCGAGACGGTCGAAGATCGGCTCGCCGAGGCCCGGCATCACGCCTTCGGCGACCACGGTGATCTTGGCGCCGACGGAATCCTGGTCGCGGCGCAACTGGTCCATATAGGCTTCCAGTTCCGGCACTTTGTCCGGGTCAGGGCTGAAGAACGCGTTGTCTTCCACCGAATCCCAGGTCTTGAACGGGATTTCAATCGGACCGAGCTGGCTCATGTAGCCGCGAATGACGATGCCCTGCGTCGCCAGGTACTTCTTGGCAATCGCCCCGGCCGCCACACGCATCGCGGTTTCCCGCGCCGAGCTGCGACCGCCGCCGCGATAATCGCGCTCGCCGTATTTGTGGTGGTAGGTGTAATCGGCGTGGGCCGGGCGGAACAGATCCTTGATCGCCGAGTAGTCCTTGGACTTCTGGTCGGTGTTGCGGATCAGCAGGCCAATGGCGCAACCGGTGGTGCGGCCTTCGAACACACCACTGAGGATTTCGACTTCGTCGGCTTCCTGGCGCTGGGTGGTGTGGCGGCTGGTGCCGGGTTTGCGGCGGTCAAGGTCACGCTGCAGATCCTCCAGGGAAATCTCCAGTCCCGGCGGGCAGCCGTCGACAATGGCGACCAACGCCGGACCATGGCTTTCGCCAGCGGTGGTGACAGTGAACAGCTTGCCGTAGGTATTGCCGGACATGCGGGACGCTCCGTGAAATCGAACCTGAATACGTAATGCGCGCCAGTATACGCAGGCTACCCAAGTAGTTCATCCTCGAACCTTATGGGTGCCCGCGAGTCCAACCGGCATCTTGTTCATGATGGCGTGATGATGCTGCGAGTTTTAGCCTTGAGTCTTACCCTCTTTACCGGCTTCGTTCAGGCCACTGTCCTACAACGACCGATCACTTTGGATACCGGCACCGGAGAGCTTTTCGGCTCACTGCTGCTGCCTAAATCCGACACGCCGGTGCCGGTTGTCCTGATTATTTCAGGCTCCGGTCCTACGGATCGTGACGGCAACAACCCCGACGGCGGACGCAACGACAGCCTGAAACGGCTGGCCTGGGTACTGGCCAAACACAACATTGCCAGCGTGCGCTACGACAAGCGCGGCGTGGCGGCGAGCCTGGCCGCGACGCCGGACGAGCGCAATCTGTCGGTGGAAGCCTATGTGGCCGACGCCGAGGCCTGGGGCCGCCAGCTCAAGACCGATCCGCGCTTTGGCCCACTGATTTTGCTCGGGCACAGCGAAGGCGCCTTGATCGCGACCCTGGCGGCCCCGAGTGTCGATGCGGCGGCGGTGATTTCCATGTCCGGCAGCGCCCGGCCGGTGGATGAGGTCCTGCGCCAGCAACTGAGCAGTCGCCTGCCGCCGCCGTTGATGCTGCGCAGCAATGAATTGCTCGACAGCCTCAAGGCCGGCCATGTCGACGACAACGTGCCACCGCAGTTGCAGGTGATTTTCCGTCCGAGCGTGCAGCCGTACCTGATTTCGCTGTTTCGCCAGGACCCGGCCGCCGCCTTCGCCAAGTTGAAGATGCCGGCCTTGATCATCCAGGGCAGTCACGACATTCAAGTCGGCGTCGGCGATGCCAAGGCACTGAAAGCCGCCAAACCGGACGCTACCCTGGCGGTGATCGAAGGCATGAACCACGTGATGCGCATCGTGCCCACCGACGTGAAACGGCAATTGGCTTCCTACAAGGACCCGAATTTGCCGCTGGCCGCAGAAGTGGGCACGCGAATCATCGAATTTATTGACGGACTTCGCTCCCGTTGAACGCCATTACCCTCTA
>Ga0302175_10000500_pt1 | contig 12742 bp, 4 predicted proteins | sample I_Fen_N3_3_FD_198791 | JGI IMG/M metagenome (GOLD analysis project Ga0302175, IMG submission 198791) | Peat permafrost microbial communities from Stordalen Mire near Abisko, Sweden - I_Fen_N3_3 | ecosystem: Environmental > Terrestrial > Soil > Wetlands > Permafrost | place: Sweden: Abisko... | reverse complement strand
TGTGCGATGGCGAACGACACTGCCAGCCCCAGGCCCAAGCCATCACCCACCGGTTTGGTGGTGAAGAACGGATCGAACACGTTCGGCAGGTGTTCTTCGGCAATTCCGCCGCCATTGTCGGAAACGCTCAGGCGCCACAATTGCTCATCGGCTTCGAGGCGGATTTCCAGGCGTTTGCAGGGTTTGCTCTGCACGGCGTCGAGGGCGTTGCGCAGCAGGTTGATCAGCACCTGTTCCAGGCGAATCGCATCGCCACGCACCCACGCCGGGCGGGTCAGGTGCAGCACCGTGCTGACGTTTTCGTCCCGCAGGCGCGCGTCGAGCAATTGCAAGGATTGATCGACCACCGCCGCCAGGTCCAGCCGTTCGCGCAAGCCGCTGGGGCTTTTGCGGGCGAAGGTTTTCAGGTGCCCGGTGAGCGCGGCCATGCGCGTGAGCATGTCGTCCACCGGTTTCAGCGCTTTGTACGCGTCGTCAACCCGGCCGTGATCGAGCAGCAACCTCAGCGTTGCAAGCTGCATGCGCTGGGCGGTCAACGGCTGGTTGATCTCGTGGGCCAGCGCCGCCGACATCTGCCCCAGCGCCGCGAGTTTGGCCGATTGCACCAAACCGTCCTGGGCGGTGCGCAGGTCGCGGGTGCGTTCCTCCACCAGTTGTTCGAGTTCTTCGCGGCTGCGCTGGCGCATTTTCGCCAGGCGCCAACGCTGGTTGAGGAACAGCAACAGAAACACCACCGCCAGCCACAACCCGGCGGCGGCAAGGCCAGCGTTGCGGCTGTCTTCGAAAGCGATTTGCGGCCGCCGCAACAGGTGCAGCGTCCAGCCTTCGGCGGGCAGCGGCAGGGATTCCCAGAGGTAATCCGCCGTACCGTCGGGGCCCTCGACCCGGGCCAGGTCACTGTTGTCGTCGAAGCGCCGTTTCGATTGATAGGCCAGCGGCGTCAGTGGTTGCTTGTCATATTGGCGGGTGGCTTTGAGCTCGGCGTGATCGCCGTCGCTCAGCGGTTTTAAGGTGCGATAGCGCCAGCCTGGCTGGTTGGCGATAAAGATAATCCCGCGAGCATCACTGACCAGCAGGGTGTCCGTGCCCTGGCGCCATTCACGCTCAAGCTCGGGGAATTCGAGTTTCACCACCATGGCGCCGAGGAACTCACCGTTGTCGCGGGTCACCGCACTGGACAGGAAATAACCGGGAATGCCGCTGGTCACGCCCACCGCGTAAAAACGCCCGGTGCCCTGGGTGCGGGTCTGGCTGAAGTAGGGACGAAAACCGTAATTGTGGCCGACGTAACTGCTGGGCAAACGCCAATTGCTGGCGGCCACGGCCAGGCCGGTGTGATCGAGCAATTCCAGGGTCGAGGACTGCGCGGCGCCGTTGATCTTTTCCAGTTTGCGGTTCAGCAAGTCCTGCTGCTCGGGGCTCACCGCGCCATCCAGGGCCGAACGCAATTCCGGGTCCAGCGCCAGCACGGCGGGCAGGGCGCGGTAGCGGTCGATCAAGGTGTGCAGGGAGTTGGCGTACAACGCCAGTTGCTGATTGGCGCGGGCGGCGTCTTCTTCCAGGGCCTGGCGCTCGGCGTGGTGCATGGCCAGCCCGGCGGCGATGACTGCGCCGGCAACGATCAGCAGGGTATACAACGACAGACGCAGGGTACGGGAAGTCGCAAGCATGGCGAAGTAAACAGTCAGCAATACGGGTGCGCACCATAGCATGCCGCTGTGTGCGGGCAGGCTTGCCCGTGTAAAACCGATTCGCTTATGCAGCGGCTTTATGGCTGTTTCTGTGCTCTCGAAGGGTATTCACAACATTGTGGAGAATGCCGGTGACGACGTTCGTTTCATCTTGCAGGCTTTGAATGTCGATCCCGTAGATGTGGGTGATGGAAAGAGCGTCGGCAAATTGGTGAATGTTAGCCATGCTCGATTCAATCGCCTCGGCGAGGCCAAGAATGCCACGCTCGTACTCATCCAGTTTGACGCCGGATTTCTCCCGGCTGGCCCCTATCGTTTCATCGATGATTTCAGGTAGCCCGAGTAACACGCCGACGCCACTGCTGATGGCGCTGATCGCTTCGGAGGGAAGTCCGGTCAGGGTCGCCTTCAATAGTTCGCTGGAGGCTTGCGCCGTGACTTCTTTTGTCAGCTTCAACTGTGAGCTCTGGGAGCTCAAGTTCATGTTCTGGTACTTGGCCTTGATGTATTCAACCGGGTCCATCAGCTTGTATTCGGCTTTTTGTATGATTTTCTCGGTCGTCAGCTTTTTGGTTTTCAAGTTGACGGATGCGCTCAGCCCAGTCCTTTCGGCAACGTAGTCCACCAGGCCGCTGGCGGCGGTTTTGGCGGCCAGTCCCAACCCTGCACCCACAATGTTGCCGATACCCGGCGCCACGGCACCCAGCGCTTGGGCCCCGATCCCGACACCAATCCCCACGCCGTAACTGATGGCCTTGCTTGCCACCAACACCATCGTCCTGCGCGTCGCGGCCAGAGCGATGTCTGAACCGGAACCCATGGCGCCGAGCTGCTGGCTGGCATCGCGCGCCCGCCGAGTGGTGATGCCCAATATCTCGATCTGACGCACCACTTGCTTGTTCAAGTGTTGTTTGGCGCGGCGTGTCGCGAGTTCTTGTCTGTTTTGCGCGTACTCGGCGTTTTCCGAGTGAATGATCCGGTCTATCCCGGCATCGAAATCCGCTACTTTTGGCCAGCGAATCTGGCCGTTGATGTCGGTGTAGTTGAGCGGGTTGTTTCCCACCATCGCGTACAGGTTCAGCCCATCCACGTCGCCGCCGGGGTCGGCACTGATCCAGCGTTGCAGCCAGGGCGCGTAGTAACGGGCGCCGTAAAAATACAGGCCGCTGAGGTCCATTTCCCTGCCCGAGTAGCGAAGGGTCTTGTACTCGGCTTCAATCTGCGAGCGGGCCGCCCACCAGGCCGTGCCGCCGTAGGGGTAGTAAATTTCCAGGCTGATCTTCAGGCCCTGGCGATCCAGTTCAAGGCTGCTGGAGCCCAGTTGATCGTCGTGGCTGTAACGCAATTGATCCGGCTCGACACCGGCAGGCTGGCCGGCAACCCAATGCAGGCAACGAGCCGAACCAGAAGCCAGGGGCAGGGTGATGACATGCAATAACTCGCCACGGCTGTCGCTGCGAATCTGCAACCCCGGCAGGTAGCGCACTTCGTGGCGATAGGTGACTGAAGGGGTGTGTGTTGTATGGCACTTGAGGACGCGCTCACCCTGACTGTAGAGGTAGGTTTCTTCATCGTCGGGCAGACCGTTGCCGTGGCTGAGCAAGGTGATATTGCTCAATTGATCCCGGGCATTCCAGCTCATGGGCTGGCCTCGTTGCAGCGCCAGGAGGTTGCCGTGGCAATCGAACAATGAGTCGAAGTCCGGCTCGGGCTCACCGTCCTGCCAGCGCACCCCGCGATTGCTGGACGCATCAATGCGCAGTTGCCGGGTGTAGGTGTTGTTGCTGCGCACATGGCGCAACGTATCGAGGTTGTTGCCTGCGTCGTATTCGTAGTGTTCAACGTAGTTGTAGAGGTGGCCCGGGTCGATGGGGTTGATCAACTCCGGCAAACCGGGTTGAAGGTGGGGTATTTCGCCTTCGAAACCACTGGCACGGATCAAGCGGTACAACGAGTCGTAGGCGAACTCCCGAACACCGTCCACGCGCTGGTTGGCGAAAAACACTGTGGGCAAGGTGAAATCCTCGATGCGCAGCACGTTGCCCATGGGGTCGTAGCTGTACTTGAAATGTTGTTGCAAGGCTTGGTTGGGCTTGCCGGACTTGAGAGTGCACAACCGACCGTCAGCCACGTCGTACGTCCAGGTACTGAGCACGTCGTTCGCGCTTGTCTGCTGCTCGATCTGCCCGGCGGCGTTGTAGAGCGCGTCCCGCAGGATCGCTTGCGGCTGGCTGTCATTCTTGAGTTGCACAAATACCCGTTTGAGCTGCCCGGCGATGTCGTAGTAAAGATCTTGTCGATGCCCGCCGGCATCGGTCTGGTGTAACAGGTTGCCGAGCGGGCTCCAGATCCGCTGGCTGGTGAACGTCTGCTGGTCGGTAAATGTCCGGGTTTCACTCAGGGGTTGTGCTTGCAGGTCATAGCTGCCGAAACTCACCACGCCCGAGGGGTCGGAGCATTCGATCAGTTGGCCGCGCCAGTTGTGTTCGGGGTCGGCCGAGGCGTTGGCATACGTGAGGCTTTCGACCTGCGGTACAGCGTTCTCTTCAACGCTGATTGCGCGCAATTGATTGTCGAAGGTGGTGCGCCAGTGATTGCCGCGCTGATCCCAGAGCTGCAGGACTTCACCGGCGATCCCGGTCAGGCTCAGGCGCCGGCCGGCATCGACACTGTCGGTTTTCAGCGGTTCGCCCGAGAGGCTATGGACCGATGCCGTGTTCGGCTTCGGTGCCCTGCCAAACAAGCGCGGGTCCCATTGTTCAGTCATTCGGCCAGCCACGTCGTGGAGTTGACGGGTGATCAGTGCTTGCACTGTACCGTCAGCGACGTTGCGCAGATAAGCGACTTGCCTGACGGGCAAGCCGCGACTGTCGATGGCCATCAGCGTCGGTGTATGCCGGTGAACGTTCGCTTCCATGGTCAGAGCCTGTTCATATTTGCCAATCAACATTACCTGTTCGCACGTGCTTGCCTGGCCAGAAAAAGGTTGTCAGTGGTGCCCATTTCTTTGTACTGCGTCATGCCCTTTTGAATGCGGCTGATGTAATCAAGGGTTTTGCGGGTTGCCTTTTTCAATCCTGCTCGGGTAATCGGCGCAAGCATTTCCTCGGGGGTCGTGCCGTTGACGTTGGGCAACACGTCGGCCGGGTAGATGACGTTTGTGCCCAATGCATCAAAAGCATTTTCGGCCCAGGCCCAGCGTTGCTCGGTGGCGGCTTTCCATTGCTCGACCATATTCTCGATTTTGCCGACCTTGACCGGGTCGAGCCGGTTCTTGATGTCTTCGGCTTCCACCGCCCGGGCGAACATGTTCAGTGCGCCGGGAATGATCGATATCCACGAGGCCATCACTCTGTTCATCACGAACACCGGATTGAGCACTGAGTTGAGCGCAGGATGGATCAACTCGTCCTTGATGCTTCTCCAGTTGGGCTGGATATCGTTGACGGGGGCAGGGATACCCAAATCGCTGTCAATCGCTGCGACGGAGATCGTCGAGGTTTGGGGGATGAGCGCGGACATCCACCCCGTGGTACTTGTGATGGGGTTTGCCAGGGCTCCGGCCACATCCCCGCCAGCGTTGCCACCGATCAACGCATTCGGATCGGTGAATTGCACGGCGCGACGGCTGAGGTCTGGAAGATAGTTGCCTGCTTGCCCAGCCCCGAAAATTCCGCCTTCATAGCCGATGACGCCGGCGAGGGTTTCCCCCACCAGGTTTTTGAGCAAACTTCTATTGATGTTCGTTTGATGGATGATGTTGTGGACTTGCTCCAGTGTCAGCTCGGCATGACCCTCAAGCATGGAAATAAAACCCGAATAAAGAAGAATCACGTTTTCTGCTTTCGCCGCCCCCATCTGATCCACATAGCGCAGCGGATTGTTGCCCACAAACCCATACAGATTCAGCCCGTCCACATCGCCAGCCGGGTCCGCGCTGACCCAGCGCTGCAACCACGGCGCGTAATAGCGGGCGCCGTAGTAGTACAACCCGCTGACGTCCATCTCCTTGCCCGAATAACGAATCGTCTTGTAATCGACCTCGACGGCCGAGCGCGCCGCCCACCAGGCCGTGCCGCCGAAGGGGTAGTAGATTTCCTGGCTGATCAGCACCCCGTTGCGGTCCAGTTCCAGGGTGCTGGAACCCAGGTGATCTTCGAGGCTGTAGCGCAACTGATCCTGCTCGATAGCCGCCGGTTTGCCCTTGACCCAGTGCAGGCAACGAACACCGCCCAGAGTGATGACGTGCAGTTCTTCGGCGTCGTCCAGGGTGCGGATTTCCAGACCTGGCAGGTAGCGTACCTGCCGAACATGGGCCACCGATTGCGCCTGGGTCACCAGCCGTTTGCTGACGCGCTGGGCCTGGCTGTAGAGGTAGGTTTCTTCATCGTGTGGCCCACCGCTGCGTTCCACCAGCCGGGCACGGCCAATTGATCGCGGTTGTTCCAGATCAGCGGCTGGCCTGTTCGCAGCGACAGCAGATTGCCGTGGGCGTCGAAATGATCGTCGAACACCGGCGCAGGATCGCCCTCGGCCCAGCGCACGGCGCGGTTGCTGGCCGGATCGATACGCATCGTGTGCGTGTGATTATTGCCCGCGCGCACATGGCGCAGCGTCGTCAGGTTGCCACCCTCGTCGTATTCATAGCGCTGGACGTAGTTGTAGAGCTGGCCGTTGTCGATGGGCGTGACCGGTGTCGGCAAACCCGGGCGCAGATGCGGGGTTTGCGTTTCAAAGCCGCTGGCACTGGTCAATTGGTACAAGGCGTCATAGGTGAATTCGCGACGGCCGTCGATGCGCTGGTTGGCGAAGTGCACCGGCGCAAAGGCCTGATCGTCGATGGCCAGCACATTGCCGACCCGGTCGTAGCGGTAGCTGAGATTTTGCAACAGTGGCCGGCCAGGCACGCCGGCCTGCAGTTGCGTGAGCAAACCGTCAGCGGGGTCATATGCCCAGCGGCTGACCACGCCGTTGCCCGCGTGCTGTTCGCTGAGCTGACCGGTGGCGGTGTAATGGGTCTCGGTGATGAGGCCTTGCACCGCGCTGGCCGGGTCGATCCGCAGTTGCACCTGCATGAGCTGCCCGGCGATGTCGTGACGAAACAGTTGCTGATGATTGCCGGCATCGGTCTGCTCCAGCACCACGCCGAGTGCGCTGAAAACCCGGCGGCTGTGATAAGCCGAGCCATCGGCAAACTGCCGGGTTTCGCTCAATGCCTGGCCGCCCAGGCTATAGCCGTCGATGTTCAGGCTGCCCGCCGGATCGACTTGCTCGATCATCTGGCCACGCACGTTGTGCCCGGCGCTGGCCGAGGCATTGGCATAGGTGAATCGCTCGACATTCGGCACAGCGTTTTCTTCGACGGCGATCAGGCGCAATTGCTCGTCGTAAGTGCTTCGCCAGTGATTGCCCCGCTGGTCCCAGCGCCCAAGTACTTCACCGCCCACTCCGGCCAGGTTCAGGCGCCAGCCGGCATCGACGCTGTCGACCCTGACCGGTTCCCCCGACAGCCGATAGACCGTGCCCAGGTTAGGTTTTGGCGCATGGCCGAACAGGCGCGGGTCCCATTGCGCAATCAGTCGGCCAGCGTCGTCATGCTGCTGGCGGGTGATGAGGGTTTGGACCGTGGCACCGGCCTCCCTGCGCAGATAATCGACCTGACGAACCGGCAACCCGCGACAGTCATTGGCCGCCAGCGACGGCGTGTGCCAGTGCACGGCGCTGTTCATGGCTCAAGCGGCTTATCTGGTGGCGCTGGTTGTTCGGTATCGTTGAAGTCGTGGCTGGCGCGATACCACGGATGCACGCTGTCGAAGGACACGTAGCCTTTGGCACTGATCACTTTGATCGGCCGGCCCAGGGCGTCGTAGAACTGTTGGTCGTGAGGGCCGAACTCACGAAAGGACGAGTCGCGGATGTAGCCGTGGGTATTGCAGAAGTAGGGACGGAACACCCGTGTCACCGCGCCTTTGTTGTTGTATTCGACCCGTTCGCTGATGCGCCAGCGCGGGTCGGCGAATACCTCCACGGGTTTGCCGTCCACCACCTCCAGTTCGAGATTTTCATCGGCGCTGAAGGCCAGGCCCGGCTCGACTTTTTGCTGGGTTTGCAGGACACGGCCGAAGCCATCCACGCACGACTTGAGGATCTGGATCTGCTGCAACGGATCGTCGGGGTAACGGTCGGCGGTGAGGACCACGCTGTGTACCGGTTCACGCGGTGCTGCCGCGATCAGGCCCTTCAGTGCCTGTTCGGCCAAGGTTCGGGATTTGAGCCGTGGCAACCGCCAACGGGCGCTGGCGCAAATGTGCAGGCTGGGCAGCACATAACCCTGGGCGATCCAGTCGGCCAGCCAGTCGGGTGTTTGCCGCACGGATTCGGGAAGTTGGCCCATCCAGCTGAACAGGTCTTTGCGCAGCACGCTGGCGGTTTTTTGCAGGGCGGCCTGTGGGTCGGCAATCGCCGGGTCCGGCAGCACGTTGTCGGGGCGAACGTATTCGTCCAGCGGCCGGAACCCGACAGGCCGGGCGTTTTCGCTGCCGTAAAAACTGATGGCCAGCGGCTGTCCGGAGGGTTCGTAAATAGCTTCCTGGAGATTGTCGTTGGCATCGATGATGCGCAGCGGTTGCAGCGCATGGTAGTCGTAGGCGACCTGCGTGGTGCAGCCGTCCGGCAAGGTGACATGGGTGATCGCCAGGTTGTACCGGTCATAGTCGGCCAGGGTGGGCCCATGACTTTGGGTTTCGTGGTATTCGCCCACCGTGTAGAAATCGACAAGGTTGCCGTACGCGGCATAGCCGTACAGGGCCGACCACAGGTTTTGCTTCTGGTCTTCCAGCGGGGCCGGCTCAAGAAACAGCGGCATGGGCAGGTAGCCGATCGCCGCCAGCTCTGCCCGGATGTCGAACGGCGGTGGCAGCACGTTGTAGGCGTTCAGCGCGGTTTCATCGAGTTGGGCGATTTCCTGGGGAGCGGCCAATGCTTCGAACTCGGCACTGCCATCGGGCAGCAGCGTGCTCCGATCTGCGGTTTTCACGTAGCGCTGCAGCGCTTGGGTCGTCAGTTGCCGCTGTTCATTCCAGGCTGTGCTGGATTGATATTCGGCCAGGCGTTCGTAACTGATGTCATCGGGATTGAGCCCCGAGGGCAACGAGCCTTTGGGCAGTTTCAGCGCATTGCCCCGTTGCCGATAAGGCAGCCCGAGGCGCCAGCCCTGAGGCGCGGTGAGGTGAATAAATTCGGCGCGGCTTTCGTTCAGGTAATAAAACTGTTGGGCCGGGTCATGGGCGTCACGCCACCAGGCTTGCTCATCGGCGTCTTCGAACGGCGGCGTGTCGTCGGCGGTTCTGCGCCGGGCGTAGTGAACGGTCAGCGCATGGGTCGGCAGGCCGAACTGATCCTGAGCCAGGGTGATTTCGTGCTGGCAGAGCGGGTCATCGATAAAGCGTTCGTACTGATAGCGCAGGGTTTCCAGCGGCGAAGGCATCAGGATCGCGTAGGGCGAATGGCGGCTTTTCGCGCGCAGTTCCCGGACTTTGTAGCGGTGCTCTTGCACCTGATAGGGTCGGTCGTCGTTCAGTGCATAGGTTTCCGAGCGCATGACCGAACCGGCGAGGGCCCGGGCGATTTCCCGGGCGCTGGTCTCGTCGGGAAGCAGCGGCTCATCGAATTCATCGTTGGCGTGATAACGGCAGAACAGCGTGTCGCCCAGCGGCCGGGCCTCGGGATCACGGCTGAAATAGCCGGCGCGGGGCATGTCGACCTGGCGTCCGGTATGGAACCAGGTACAGACCCGCGCGGGCGCCGTGAAACCGGGGGTGTCCTCATCCGGGCTGGCTTCGCTGTCGGTCTGGCGCAGTTGGCCGAAGCCACGGAACTCCCGTTCGAAACCGTCGTAGGTGCCTTCGGCATAGCTGAAGCTCTGCATCAGGCGATTGCCGGTGATTTCATCCTGCCGGGACTGTTCTTTGACCACTTGAATCGGGAACGGCAAGTACGACGCCGCCAGCATGTTGTGCAGGAACAACCGCTGCTTTTCATCCAGCCATTCCTGCGCCGAACTGCGATAGGTCACCTGAGTGCTGCAGCCCATATGGTTGTTGCTGGCGTTCAACAGGTAGGGCCGGGCGTCGACAAAGTCGTAACGCCAGTGCTGCGGTTTAATGTGCGGCACCGTCAGGATCAGGCTGCTGCAACCCAGGCCTTGCAGGTCGGCGAACGTCACCTGGCACAGGTTGTCGTAACGCACGCCTTCGGGCCAGGACACGTGCAGCGGCGTTTGCTCAAGGCCATTGCCGCCATGGTTGAAGTAAATGTCAAAGCCATCGGCGTTGAGGTAAATCAGCGCCGGCGCCCCGGAGCCGTCCAGATCGGCAATGCGCACGCGGGCGGCATCGAATTCGGCGTAGGCGAAGGGCAGGGCGCTCATCACAAAACCCCGGCCGAAACGCCCGTGCCCGAGGTTTGGCCAGCATCTGATTTCGTTGTGCCGAATGCGGCACAGCTCGTTCATGTCGCTGCCCAGCAGATTGCTCAGCAACACCAGTTCGCTGCGTGAGTTGCTGATCAGCGGCAAGCGGTCGTCATCAGGTTCATGGGGCATGTCCTGGCCCTTGGCAAACCCGTCTTCACGGCGATTGGCGTACAGGCGCACGCTTTTGGGGCCGATCAAGGCCAGGGAACTGAGGCCGTCGCCGGTCAGGTCGCCCAGTTGTGCCAGGCGATGAAAGTACTCCACCGGGAACGCGGTGAACGGGATAAACCCGGACCAACTGCGGTCGGGGTTGAGGGTGTGAAAACCGCTCAGGCCCGGTTGGGCGATGATCCAGTCCAGACGCCCGTCACCGGTCAGGTCGGTGAGGGTTTGTTGCAGCGGTTTAGTCTGATCGGCGTGGGGTATCTGGCTCAGCGCTGTCCACGGGCCGTAGGCTATGTCATCGTCACCGGCCTCGCCGCGCAAGGGTTCGCGGTAGTACCAGCACTGGTCGTAGCGACACAAAAAACCGGGCACGCCCTCGCCGAACAGATCGACGCATTGATAGCGCTGGCCATCCTCAAGGCCAGGCATGTGTTCGAACGGGAAAAAAGCGCTGGGTTGGGGATTGAGTTCGAACGCCGAATACTCGAATTGCACCGGCGGCATCGGTTCCATCGCGCCGCTGGCGTCGTACGCCTGATAGTGCGCGGCTTCCAATTGGTTGTAGCCCAGCGCCGTGGGGCGGTACTGGAGTAACAGACGTCGTACCAGCGCCGGGGCTGGCCCGAGCTCTTCGGGGAAGTGATGGAACATCAACACCTGCTGGCACAGGCGCCGAGTGCCGATTTCGAAGCCGAAGCCGTAAGCGTGCACCGGGTCACTGCGCTCCAGCCACGGCGCCAGTGCTTGCTCGGGCTGCCAGGGTGGGCCATAGATGGGGCTTTGATCCCATTGGCCGGTTCGTTCGCCGTAGTCGAACAGCAGGTGAAAATGCCAGTCCAGCGAGGCGGGATTTTCCACGGTCCAGGCATAAAGGTCGGCGCCGGCTTCGACATTGCCATAGCACACGCGGTGCAGATAGCGTTGGGCGCGGTAGTCGTGCGGGGTATCAGGGCTGCGGGTTTGATCCTCGGCGAGGTAGTCGTAGCAGATGTGTTCGCCACGGGCATTCATGCTTTCGAGCAGCAGCCACATGCCGATGCGCCGAGGGGCATCCGGTTGGTCGGGGGCCGGTGGTTCTTCGCGACGGCAAGCGGCGGTTTTGCCATACACGTGCAGGCTGCCGTCGGCGCCGTGTACCAGCCAGAAGGGCGGTGCGTTTTCCGGTTGCCAGAGTTCGAGCAGCGCGAACGTGCTTTCGACCCGTGGCTGGTAGCGAACCACGCGATGCGTGCCCACCGCGACATTGCGGTAATGGGTTTCGGTGCGGGATTCGATGTTGCCCGCGTCATCGCGATCCGGCATCAACACCTCGCCGTCGGGGCCGAGCATCGCGTCGTCGTCGCGATACGCCGGCACACCTTTGCTGGTCTGGCGAGTGATAGCGCTGTTGTTCACGCCCCAGCCGATACCGAACGGGCCATTGCCGGCCTGGCTGTTGTAGTGCAGCGACAGGCTCGGGTCAAAGCCGCGCCCGGCCGACATCGGCAACGGCAGTTCGAACGAGGCCGCCCCGGTAAAACCGATCGCCCCCCAGCTTTTGCCCACCGTGGCAATCGAGCCACTTCTGGAAATGGCGGGCGTGGTAATGCTCAGCGACGCTTGATCGTCCATTGCGCTTGATCCTGACTTGAGTCCGCTCCCGGTGCGGCATCGTGATGGGTCAACGCTATCAAGTCGATGGCTGTGCGTAACCTGTCAGATTTGACAGGGGTAGGCGGTTTTTCTAGAACAAATGGATTACATTTTTCGGCGGGTTATAACAAATCGACAAAAATTCATTGTGGGAGCGGGCGTGCTCGCGAAGAGGCCGTGCCAGTCACCCTCCATGTTGAATGACCCACCGCTTTCGCGAGCAAGCCCGCACAATGGGATGTGTGGTGTTTGGGGCGGGTAAAAAAAACGGCCGGGTCATCTGGAGAGACGACCCGGCCGTGTCTGGAAGGCGAAGCGCTTATTGCACTTCGACCGCCAGGCTTTCACTGATCTTTTTCTGCCAGATCGCAGGACCGGTGATGTGTACCGACTCGCCCTTGCTATCAACCGCAACGGTGACCGGCATGTCCTTCACGTCGAACTCGTAGATGGCTTCCATCCCCAGTTCGGCGAACGCCACGACGCGGGACTTCTTGATCGCTTGCGCCACCAGGTAAGCCGCGCCGCCCACTGCCATCAGGTACACGGCTTTGTAGTCCTTGATCGCTTCGATCGCGGTCGGGCCGCGCTCGGATTTGCCGATCATGCCCAGCAGGCCGGTTTGCTCGAGGATCTGACGGGTGAACTTGTCCATCCGCGTCGCGGTGGTCGGACCGGCAGGCCCCACCACTTCTTCGCGCACCGGATCAACCGGGCCGACGTAATAGATGAAGCGACCCTTGAGGTCCACCGGCAGGGTTTCACCCTTGTTCAGCATCTC
>Ga0302175_10000495_pt1 | contig 12799 bp, 11 predicted proteins | sample I_Fen_N3_3_FD_198791 | JGI IMG/M metagenome (GOLD analysis project Ga0302175, IMG submission 198791) | Peat permafrost microbial communities from Stordalen Mire near Abisko, Sweden - I_Fen_N3_3 | ecosystem: Environmental > Terrestrial > Soil > Wetlands > Permafrost | place: Sweden: Abisko... | reverse complement strand
GATCAACACGAGCATCGCCCACGCAAACGAGGCCACGCCCCAGGTATCCAGCAGCACACCGCCCACCACACCGCTGCCGGCGATTGCGCTGTTCCACGCCACCACGTTCAGCGACAACGCCACATCCACCCCCTCGCCCGCCGCATCGGCCAGGGCGGTTTGCAGCAGCGTTGCCGCACCGCCGAAGCTCAAGCCCCATACCGCCACGCCGAGGTAGATCACCGCGGGCACTGCGCCAAGAACACCAAATACCAGGCTCACTGCCGCAAACATCACCAGGCTCACTAAAACGGTGTTGCGCAGTAACGGCTCAACCAATTTGGTGGTGATCCAGATCCCAGCCAACGCGGCGATGCCGAATACCAGCAGTACCAGGTCCACGCGCTCAACCAACCCGGCTTGGGCCACAAACAGGGCTATGTAGGTGTAGAGGATGTTATGCGCGAGCATCAAACTGATGACCACCGCCAGCACCGGGCGCACGCCTGGAGTGGTCAGTACCTTGCCCAGTGAAAGACGTTGATGCGCGGGCTGGGGCGCATAATCCGGTACTTTCACCAGCACCCAGGCAATCAGCACCAGGCTCACGGCCGACATCAGGCCGAACGTGGTGCGCCACCCCACCAGCCCACCCAGCCAGGTACCCAGCGGCACCCCCAGCGACAGCGCAATCGGCGTGCCGACCATCGCCAGCGCCAACGCTCGACCTTGTTGGTGCGTCGCGACCATGCGCCGCGCATAACAGCCCAGCAGGCTCCAAGCCAAGCCCGCCGCCACCCCGGCGAAGAAGCGCGCCACCAGCGTCACGCCGTAGTGGGACGACAACGCGGTGATCGAATTGAACAGCAGAAAGCCGACGAAGGTCAGCAGCAGCACGTTGCGTCGGCGCCAGCCACGGGTGGCGATGGTCATGGGGATCACCGCCAGTATCGAACCCAGCGCGTACGCAGTGACCATTTGGCCGGCCATGGACGGCGAAATGCCCAGATCATCGCTGATCAACGGCAACAGGCCGGCGGGCAAGGTTTCGGTGACGATGCAGATAAAACCGTTCATCGCCAGGGCGAGCAAGGCCCCGATGGGCAAACGCTCGGATGCAGCCGATAAAGTGAGTGAGGGGGTAACGGGAAAATCCTTGGCAAGACTTATATACTTATCGATATACATGTTGCGGGCGATCGGCGCGCGTTGTCAACGACTTATGTATCGACTAGTATTTATCTCGCTTTCCACAGCGGAGATCTGACATGGCACAAATGGGCCGCCCCCGTAATTTCGACCGCGAACAGGCCGTGGAACAGGCCCTGCACCTGTTCTGGCAGCACGGATACGACGCCACCTCCTTGGCCCAGCTCAAGGCTGGCCTGGGCGGTGGGATCTCCGCGCCGAGTTTCTATGCCGCATTCGGCTCCAAGGAGGCGCTGTTCGATGAGTGCGTGCAGCGTTACCTCGCGACCTATGCCCAGGTCACCGAATTCCTGTGGGACCAAACCCTGCCACCGCGCCAGGCCGTCGAGACGGCGCTGCGCCAATCGGCGCGCATGCAGTGTGAAGACGGCCACCCCAAGGGCTGCATGGTGGCACTGGGTGTGATGAGCGCACCGAGCCCGGAGAATGCACGGGTGGCGGATGGGTTGACCCAGTCGCGCCTGCGCACACGGGCTGGGATTGTGGCGTGTATTGAGCGGGCAAAGCGTGAAGGCCAGTTACCCAAAACCACGGAGGCGGCGGTGATGGCGAGTGTGTTTGACAGCTTTTTGCAGGGCGTGTCGCTATTGGCGCGCGATGGCGTGCCGCATGCAACGATCGATGGGGCGATCAGCCAGCTCATGCTGACATGGGATGTTGCCGCGTCCATCGCGCCGCCCATTCGGCACCGGGGCGGGCACTAAAACAACCACCGCTAAAAGTCGCAGACCACCTGCCCCATCTTTAGCCCATACGAATAAAGGCGCTCCGAAGAGCGCCTTTATTCATTCCAGCCTTACTGCTCGCTGATGGATTTCACGTCAGCCTTGGCCGCACCGCCAATCGCAATGCGCTTAGGCTTCGCTTCCTCCGGGACCACCCTGAGCAGATCAATGCTCAGCAACCCATTGGCGAGTTGCGCGCCCTGCACTTCAATGTGGTCGACCAGGCGGAACGACAGACGGAACGCGCGCTGGGCAATGCCTTGGTGCAGGTAAGTGATGCCCTCATCGTGTTCACGCTTGCCACCGGCGACGGTCAATACGCCTTTTTCCACCTGGATCTCCAGGTCATCCTCCACAAGTCCTGCGGCCGCGATGACGATCCGGTAATGATCATCCCCATGCTTTTCGACGTTGTGAGGTGGATAGGTGGTACCGGCCTCGCTGCGAAGCGCCGATTCAAAAAGGTCGTTGAACCGGTCAAAACCAACGGAATGACGGAACAGTGGGGCCAACGAGAGAGTAGTAGCCATTGCAAAATCTCCTGAGTTTTCTCCAAGTGATTTGATACGCGACCCGCATTCGGCATCGCGTAAAACCTAAGTAGGATCAGGGGAAAAAATTTCAAGCGACGCCCAAAAAAAAATTTTACTCGCATCGAGGATTGCATGAAGACCGGCTGACGCACCGACGCGTCAGGGCCATGCGGGAGCCACCAGCAATACAGGGCTGATCAAGGTCGATTGAACAATCCTTAAAAGGCACATAGCGAAACGACAATTGCTGACTAGACTCATGAGCGCACTGCACTGGCCATGGGAATCGTTGGATGAGTCAAGCAAACACGCAGGCCGGCATGTTTTCCAGCCCTTGGCGACACAGAGAACTGTTGGTATCCATGGTCCAGCGGGATGTAATTGGTCGGTATCGTGGCTCCATCATGGGCCTGTTGTGGTCGTTCCTGAACCCGCTCTTCATGTTGCTGGTGTACACCTTCGTGTTCAGCATGATGTTCAAGATGCTCTGGCCCCAAGGCAGCGGCTCCAGAACGGAGTTTGCGTTGCTGGTGTTTGCCGGCCTGCTGGTGTTCAACGTGTTTTCCGAATGCGTGAGCAGTACGCCGGGCTTGATCATCTCCAATGCCAACTACGTCAAGAAAGTCATGTTCCCCCTGGAGATCCTGCCGTGGGTAGTGCTGGGCGCGGTGTTGTTCCATACCGTGGCCAGCCTGGTGATCTGGCTGGTGTTCCACCTGGTGTTTTTCGGCCTGCCGCCGCTGACCAGCCTGCTCTTGCCCCTGGTGGTGCTGCCACTGGTGCTGTTTACCCTGGGCATCTCGTGGCTGCTGGCCTCGCTGGGCGTTTACCTGCGCGATGTCGGCCAGATGGTCGGCGTGCTGACGACGGCCTTGATGTTTGTGTCGGCGATTTTTTACCCGACCAGCGCATTCCCCCAGCCCTACCAAGGCCTTCTGCACCTCAACCCGCGCACTCGGGTGGTCGAGCAGACCCGAGACGCATTGTTTTGGGGCATCGTGCCCGATCCCTTCACATGGGCCTGCGGCCTGGTGGTTGCCTGTGGCGTCGCCTGGCTGGGGTTTACTTGGTTCCAGAAGACCCGCAAAGGATTTGCCGATCTGCTCTGAAATCGCCGTGCAAACGGCCCACCTGAGTAAGAGCTATCACATCTATGACACGCCCAGGGATCGCCTGTGGCAGATGCTATCCCGAGGCAAAAAACATTTTTACCGAGAGTTCTGGGCTCTCCAGGATGTGTCGCTGGAGCTGCGCAAAGGCGAGACGGTCGGCATCATCGGTCGCAACGGCACTGGCAAATCGACGCTTCTGCAACTGATCTGCGGCACGCTGAGCGCCACGTCCGGCAGCCTTCAGAGCCATGGCCGCGTCGCCGCGTTGCTGGAGCTGGGCTCGGGCTTCAATCACGAGTTCACCGGCCGCGAAAACGTCTACATGAACGGTGCCGTGCTGGGGCTGAGCCACGCCGAAATCGAGGCGCGATTCGCCGAAATCACAGACTTTGCCAATATTGGCGACTTTATCGACCAGCCGACCAAGACCTACTCCAGCGGCATGCTGGTGCGGCTGGCCTTCGCGGTGGCGGTGTGCGTGCAACCGGACATCCTGATCGTCGACGAAGCCCTGGCAGTGGGGGATGCATCCTTTCAATTCAAATGCCTCAACCGTTTGGAAGCACTGACTCAACAAGGGACGACACTGCTGTTCGTGTCCCATGACATGGGAATGGTCAAACGTTTTTGCAATCGGGTGATTTACCTGCGTGAAGGCAAGGTTCGCGCCAGCGGTTCTCCCGAAGAAATGGCCGAACTCTACCTGCTCGAAATGCGTGACGAGCAGCGCCGCTGGGCCAGCGGCGGCACGGTGCCCGTTGCCCCCAAGCCGTTTCTCGCCAAACAGGGTGGTTCGCCTTTGGCACGGATGAAGGCCATATTGTTGCCGCCTGCTTTACCAACACTGACAGCCTGTACTCGAGCTTTGTGTATGGCTAAACCATCGAGCTGCCGACCATCAGCGTGACAATCCAGGAAGCCCGTCTGTTGGTGATCGGCGGGGCCAATCTGCCGCTGCACATGGAGGTCGCGCAAGACGGCTGGCGCAGGGCGCATCGTACTGCCCATGCATAGTGCAGCAAGCAACTGATTGCCCGCGGTACCAGCACCGTAAATGGCAACCTTGACCTGGCCATCGCCGCGGCTGGTGAATCGGATCTGCTGGGCGCCTGAGAACCAGTCGCCGAGAAAGTATTGACGCATGATCAAGCGCAGGCCACCGATGATGACAATGCTCAACCACCAGTAGTTGAAGATGATCGAACGCGGCACAACGACCTTATGGCTGCTGTACCAGTACACCACTACTGCCAGAATCAAGGCTGACAGGGGAATGGCCACGACCGGCGCAGTCAGACAAAGCCAGGTATGCTCCAGGATGGGGTTGTACATCTCATCGACGCCAAGCCGCACTATGAACGAAAGCCACAATGCCAGCCAGATCAGCACGACGTCGGTGCACACCTGGATCAGACGTTTTTTGCGCCGGGACAGATTCACAAGTTGTATGGTTCATCAGGCCCTCCTCAGCGCCACAGTACGTCGGTTACCTGACCGACCGGCGTTACGTACGCTTGCGCACCTGATCATATTACTCCCGTGCGCCAGCACGATATTTGATCGCCAGCAGTATAACAGGCACGTAAGCGATCAGCGTTCCCAGCGCCCCGTCGATTTTCATGACTACTACTACTACTACTACTACTACTACTACTACTACTACTACGAGAGCTACAGACAACAGCCAGCACAGGTTTATCAACGCCACCGCCAGACTTACCGCTCGGTGACTGCCATGCTGGCGTGACGCGTAGTTATAAGCATGGCTACGATGGGCCTAGTAGACTTATCGCCACGCAGCAATCGTCTCCCCAACGTGAAGGTGGCATCAACCACGAACACACCCAAAAAGTATTAACCAGCCCCAGAAAAATAGCGGGTTTAACCAAGCCAGCAAACCGATGATAATGCCGAGGAACCCACTGCCAGAGTCGCCCATGAAAATCCGTGCGGGAGGGAGGTTCCAGAACAAGAAGCCGGCCACCGTCACGGCCAGCAGCAGCGGCAGCCAACTCGCCCAGGCCTGCCCGTTTATCAAGTAAAGCAGCGGTGGCATGCCGCCAAACCAGTACAACCCCCACCCCGCCGCCAGGAAGTGCCCAAGCAGGCGCCAGCGAGCGGCGATGCGACCGTGATCGTCCATGAAGCCGATCAACGCAACTAGGCTACCAGCAGCCACTACGCCGATGACCAACTCAGTATCGACCGCCCCGACCCAACCGAGGCACAACGCCCCCGCCATGAAGGCAGCGACAAAGGCTAGACCACCACCGCGCGGGGTGGGCAAGGTGTGAGAGCTACGGGAATTGGGAATATCCAGCAGGCTGCGCGACAGCGCATAACAGCGCAGCGCTGCAGTCATCAGCAACGAAGCGGCGGCGGCCGCGAACATCAACCACATCATGGGTGATCATCCAGCAAGGATCGAGAGGCCTTTTCCAGGCCTTGACTCAGTGTAACGGGAAGTGTCCAACCAAGCAGTTGGCGGTTTTTGGTAATGTCGACCTGCAAAGAACCCAGCAGACGCTGAGCAAGATCTCGCCGACCAACCATCAGCGCCGCCAGCCTCAACATAGTCGCCGGGAGCGGTATCAGCCAGGCCGGTCGCACGAGCGCCCAGCCCAGTGCCCGCAATAGCTGGGTCAAAGATACGTCGTCGCAGTCACTGACCAGGAAAATCTGGTTGGCAGCTCGCTGATGATCAATGCAAGTCACAATCAAGTCGAGCAGATTATCCATCGCGACCAAGCTGCGCCAGTTATCGATGGCTCCTAGTGGCAAAGGCAGCCTGCGCTGAACCCAGCGCATCATGCTGTGGAAGTTGGCTTTAACGCCAGGCCCGTATAACAGCACCGGACGAATCACTACCACGTGCACACCGGTGGCAGTCGCTAGCTCGAACAGCCCCTGCTCAGCCTCGTGCTTGGAGACCCCATACGGGTCCTGCGGTGCCGGAACGTCATCGGCGGTCAACGCCTGACCGGGCCGGCTAAGCTCGCCATTTACTTTGATCGAACTGATGAAGATGAACCGGCGAACGCCCGCTGCAGCGGCCTGACGTGCCAGGTTGAGGGTACCTTGGACATTGACCCGTCGAATCTCGTCAAGGCTGTTGTCGGCAGTTTCGTTCATCACATGCACACGTGCTGCTGTGTGTATCACCACATGAACCCCGGCCAGGGCAGCTCCCCAGGCCGTTTCGCGGCTCAGCTCCCCGACCGTAAACGGCTCCACGCCCGCAGCCGATGCTGCGCCGCTGCTACGTAGCGCCTAGCGAACATCAAACACACCCGCATCAAGCAAAGCTGCGGCAAAGTGCACTGCCAACAAAGCCATCGGCACCGGTGACCAAAATTGCCCGCGTACTCATCGACGCACACCTGGTTAAGACGCCACAACACTATGGACGAACCCAACAGAGGGACGATTTGCTGCACCGCAGAATCGAACGGCGAGGCGGTACGACCGCTCACTTAGTGTTCTACCCAAAGGCACAATGGCTTGCCATGCATCGTTGTCTAAAGCCCGTGTTGTTGGTCAGCGGCCAAGTATACAGTTGTTAGGTCGTTGACTCGACTCAGAAAAATCCGGCGAGCGGGAGGGAAAAGGCCGGTCAACCCACATCAGCGCACCTGCGATGCCCCCGCCCGAGTAACAGCACGGGCCTGGCCAGTAGCCTCGCTATCACCCTGCGCCGCACCTCCAGGCAGGCTGGTCTCGGGCACTGGGCTCAGCCAGACATTGACGCTGTCGACGCTGTCCTGATTCAACTCACCTGCCCAGCGATTGAGCAGGAACAGGTTGGTGATGAAGTCATACTGCGACTTGAGCAGGTCACGACGGGTCTTGAACTCGTTCTGCACCGCAGTCAGCACATCAACAGCGTTGACCACGCCAAAGGTAAAGGCCTTTTGCGCAGCGACGCTGGATTTCTGCGCAGAGGACAAGGCATTGCGATTAGCGCGGATCTTCTCGACGCTGGACTGGGCAGTGAGATACGCCGTAGTGGTTTCGCGCACCACCTGGCGGCGAATGCCCTCCATCTGGACTTCAGCGGCCAATTGCTCGTCGTAAAGGCCCCGAACCCGAGCGGAGGTAGACCCGCCACTATAAAGGGGGATCTTTACACCAAGCGTTGCGACATAACTGTCACTACGCGGCGCCTGGGTGTTGTCATAGCCCTGGTCACTTTGCTGCGCGTTCAGGCTAAGCGACAGCTGGGGATAGTGCTCACCCTTGCCTTCACGCACTGCTGCATCAGCAGCCTCGGCGCCACTCTGGGAGGCCTTGAGCATCGGATTGGTTTCAACTGCCTGAGTAATCCAGCTCTGCAATGGGCGCGTCGACGCCTGCAACTGCACATCATTACGCACCCGGCTCAGCGGCTCGCTGATCGGCCGTCCGACGATTTCGGCCAAGGCCTCGCGACTGACCTGGACCTGGTTACGCGCGTCTACCTCCTGCGCCGCGAGGGAGTCGACGCGCGCTTGCATGTCGAGCTTGTCGGTGATCTTGGCCATCTGCCGGTCGAACATCATACTGACCCGATCAAGGTTCTTTTGCGTAGCGCGGCGTTCGGCCTGAACGAGCGCCAGTTCATCGTCAGCAGCCAAGGCAACGAAGTAGCGCTTGGCCAAGTCGACGGTCGCTTCGGCCGAGGTATCTTCCGCCTGCTGACCCTTCTGGTCCTTGACGCTCTTGGACTTCTGATAACGCTCCCACGCAGGCTTGTTGTACAAGTACTGAGTCAAGCTGAGCGAGTAGTTTTCGTTGTTGTAGATGTCCCGCGTGTTTTCATTCTTGCGCAACACACGGCTGGTATTGGCATTGGCCGACACTTGCGGCAACAAGCCACCAAGGGCCTCGCGCTGTTGCTCAGCGGCAGAACGCGCACGGGCATAGGCCGCCAGCACACGGGGGTCTTCCAGACGGGCCTCGCGATAGAGACCTGCGAGGTCAAGCGTGTAACTCGACGCTGCAACTTCCCTAGGCACTTCACCTTGGGGTTGCACCGCCAGCGCTTGGCTGGCGGCCATGCACATCAAAACACCGGGTAGCAAACGCACAATCATTCCTCGATCAGCGATTCAGCGAACATGTTGCGCGCTGGTTTCAGGAGATACTGCAACATGGTGCGCTCACCTGCGTTGATCAGGACATCAGCCGGCATACCGGGTTGCAGTTTGCGATTGCCTAGTTTCTTCATGCCGTCTTCAGATACCTTGACCCGCACCAGGTAGTATTGATCGCCAGTGCGCTCTTCGGTCAGGCTGTCGGCAGAAACGCGGATCAACGCGCCTTCGATTACCGGCGTTGTAGCCTGGTTGAAGGCGACGAAGCGGATATCTGCTGTCCTGCCAAGCTCAAGGCGGTCGATGTCCTTGGTTGCAACCTTGGCTTCGACGACCAACTCGGAACTCGCCGGTACGATGTCCAGTAGCGGGGTGGCGGCACTTACAACGCCACCGATGGTGTGAACCTTCATGTCCAGCACCATGCCGCTCTCGGGTGCACGAATGACTACCCGCGACAAACGATCACGCAGCGCCGCTTCCCGCTCCTGAAGGTCGAACACCTGGGCCTGGACTTCAGACAACTCATTAGCCACATCCGAGTCGAATTTCTTTTTCAATTGCACAATCTGCAGCTCGGTTTCACCGATCTGCAGCTTGGTCTTGGTGATGCTCGACTGATGGTCCGCGACTTCGGTCTTGAGCAGGTCGAGCTTGCGCTCTTGCTCGAGCAAACGCTGATTGTCGACGAAGCCCTCGGCCAGCAGTTCTTTCAACTGCTTGATTTCACCGGAGTAGGACTTCTCCAGGTTGCGCTTGGTGCGGATCATGTCGTCGAGGCCGGCGATCTGCTCCTTCATCTGCTCGATGCGTTCGCGATTGACTGAAATCTCACCCATCAGCGAGTCATGTCGAGCCCTGAATACCTGCAGCTCTCCGCCCAGCGCCTCCCTGGCCCGCTCAGAGTCGGTGCCATCCATGGTTACCGCCGGGATATCCTGCAGACCATCACGCTCTGCACGCAGGCGTGCCTCCTTATAGCGGCCGACAATCAGCTGGTTGCGTGTAGATTCGTACTCAGCACTGAGCTGTGCTTCATCCAGCACGATCAGCGGATCGCCTTTTTGTACCAGATCGCCATCGCGAGCCAGCAGCTCCTTGACGATTCCGCCCTCCAGATGCTGCACGGTCTTGCGGTAGTTCTGTACGGTCACCACACCGGAACCGTGCACCGCATTGCTCAATGGGGCGAAGGCAGCCCAGGTGCCGAAGACGCCGAAGGTGATCACGATAATGGTGATGCCGATACGGCGGATGCCGCGATCGGAGGTTTGCACCTCGTCGAAGTTATGGTCGAACGTGGTGATCGCTTTACTGCTCATCTGGAAATCCCTTCACGCGCCGGGGCTGGTGGTGGTAACCGCCACAGCGGCGGCCGGCGCTGGTGGCGCTGATTTTGGAGCGGCAGGCACAGCCGCCGGAGGCTGCGGTGCATCAGGCTGAGAGACGCGCTGCTTGCCCTTGGCCTGCTGAGACGCCAGTTCAGCGATGACCCGGTCGCGGTCGCCGTACAACGAAATGGTGCCGGCCGACATCACCAGCACGCGATCCAGACGACTGAGGATGTTGGGGCGGTGCGACACGATAAATACCGTAGCGCCGGTTTCCTTGAGTTTCTGCAGTGCCACGCCCAGGGCGCGCTCGCCGACATCATCCAGATTCGAGTTAGGCTCGTCGAGCACGATCAGTCGCGGGTTACCGTAAATGGCACGAGCCAAGCCGATACGTTGGCGCTGGCCGCCCGAAAGGTTGACTCCATCCGAACCAATCACGGTGTCATAGCCGTCGGGCAGCATAAGGATCATTTCGTGAACGCCGGCCATTTGCGCGGCTTGCACGACCTTGTCCGGGTCAACCTTGTCGAATCGAGCAATATTTTCGCTGATGCTGCCTTCGAACAGTTCGATGTCCTGCGGCAGGTAGCCGACATAAGGGCCCAGCGCGTGCTTGTCCCAGCTATGGATGTCGGCGCCGTCCAGGCGTACCACGCCATGCTGCGGCGGCCAGATACCCATGATTGCCCGTACCAGTGTGGACTTGCCCGCGGCACTTGGGCCAACGATACCGACGATGGACCCTGCAGGTGCCGCGAAGCTGATATTGCGGATAACCGGCGCTTTCGCGCCTGGGGGTGCAACGACCAGGTTTTCCACCTGAATGTGCCCTTCCGGTGCGGGCAGCGGCATGCGCTCCGGCTCTTTGTTGAGGTCATCCATGACCTTGCTCAGGCGATCGTACTGAACCTTGGCAGCGACGAAACCCTTCCAACTGCCGATCATCTGATCGATAGGCGCCAGGGCGCGACCCAACAGCAGAGAGCCCGCCATCAGCAGGCCAGGATTGATTTCATGAGTGACCACCAGGTAGGCACCGATGCCCAGCATGATTGACTGCGACCAGGTGCGGAATGTTTTAGAGATGGTGGTGACGATACCGCCCTTGTCACTCGCCTCGGACTGCAGCAGCATGATTTGCCGTTGACGCTTGGCCCAGCGATTCATCAGTGTCTCGAGCATGCCCATCGACTCGATGACTTCAGCATTGCGCAACGTCTTGGTAGTCACCATGTTCGAGGCTACGTTTTCCTTGTTGGCATTGGCCAGGGCATTGGCAGTCAAGCGGTGGTTGACGAAGGCCAGCACGGTCAGAACTGCGCCGCATGCCAGCGTCATGTAACCGAACCAGGGATGGAACAGGAACATGACCAAGGTGTAGATAGGGAACCAGGGCGCGTCGAAAAAAGCGAACAGCCCATTGCCGGTGAAGAACTGCCGCAGCGCAGTGAGGTCATTCAACGACTGCGCGGTAGCGTCTCCGCCACCGCTATTCAGTGCTCGTTTGAAGCTGGCACGGTAGACATCTCGACTGAGCATCACGTCGAGCCGGTTGCTGATGCGCACCATCACCCGCGATCGCACCCACTCAAGCGACCCCAAGGTCGCCATCAACAAGGTCAGAATTACAGTCAGCATAAGCAAGGTCGAGGTGCTGCTCGATGGCACCACACGCCCAGAGATCTGGATCATGTAGAACGTTGGCACGAGCATCAGCGTGTTGACGAAGAAGCTGAAGAAACCGACCGAAAGGAAGCTGCTCTTACAGGCTTTGAAGGCGGCTTGCAGGTTGTTTTCGGATAGTGAACTCATGGTATCCATACTGAGGAGGGCAAAAAACGGCAAGTAGTGTAACACTCGAATAGGGGCGGCAGCGTGCCTGATTCCCCACGGCGTCCCTTGACGAGCCGATGAAGCGTTTTACTTATGAAGAATTAATGACCAGCGTCAACAAACGAGCTTAAGGGAACTTTCAGATTCAAATTAGATATCACAAGGCCGCCAGCGTAATTGCCTAGCGACCAAAGGTACTAGTCGGGTAGCCCCAGCTCATTACTGATCAAGGGCCCCTTGAGAACCGTACGTGCGATTTTCACCGCATACGGCTCAAGCCGTTAGTAAGCCTTCCGAGGAAGACCGGCGTATCGGCCTCTCTGCGCCTCTGGAGCCAATACACCTTTGCAATCAGTTCCGAGTCGACTACGCCTCCCTCCGATAGTGGTGATAGGTGGCAGGCCGCAGACACGCGCTTTCGCCCGCGCTCTGTCATGCTGGCATGCTCTCGCTACTTCTGAAGTAGCCCCATCAGACTTTATGCAATGAACGACCGCGCAGAAGTCTGCCCGGTTTCCCGTGGGGTGATGTTCCAACCCCTATCCAAACCATTACAGTCCGGCGTTCGCTTTCTCTGCGATCCCTTACCCACACGGCCAACAGCTCACCTTACGGCTCACCTGCCCAAAGGCAGCAGTATGGGCTTACCACGTTCCTTACCTGTCACACGACCAGGTTAGAGACTGCCTTTTCGCCGGGAGCCTTGTGATGACGTATTTCCACATCCCACAGAAATAACCAACTCACTACCTTTTGGTTCATGCCTATCAGCCGCTTTGGCATGCTTTCAGTCACGGTGTTTATCAGCAGTTCACTTGCGTTGCTCATACTGGCCAGCCTGGCGCCTCAAACCGGTACGAATCCGAGTATTTTTGCTTCACCTCGCAGCGAAAGCACACCGTCAAGGGGCTCCGTTGTCACAAGAGCTTCACACACCACCGTTAACAGCGATGCATGTCTTGTTAGGCTACCGCTGGTCATACATTGAGTCCGCTGCCAATA
>Ga0302175_10000491_pt1 | contig 12866 bp, 5 predicted proteins | sample I_Fen_N3_3_FD_198791 | JGI IMG/M metagenome (GOLD analysis project Ga0302175, IMG submission 198791) | Peat permafrost microbial communities from Stordalen Mire near Abisko, Sweden - I_Fen_N3_3 | ecosystem: Environmental > Terrestrial > Soil > Wetlands > Permafrost | place: Sweden: Abisko... | reverse complement strand
AAAATCCTTCATGCGGTGAGTGTCGGTGACCGGCTGCTGGGGTACTACGACCAGAACGGTATTTTTCACTCTCAGCATTCGCACTCGGAGTATCTGGGGGCGCCTGATTTGATCGCCCGTCAGCGCCCGAAGAATCGTCCCCGCAGCCGCAATTTCAAGCAACCGTTCCTGATCGCCTCGGGTCAATCGGTGGTCGGGGCATATGGCAGTGAAGATACGATCGTATCGGCCCGGCTGACCGCAGTGGAAGCGACAACGATCGCAGCGTCCGCCCGAGTTGAGGCGCTGGAACGAGTCCCGAACCTGGCGCCGCTGCCGCATTGGCTGGCCCGGGATGTCACCGTGGGCAGCGAATCCCAGATCATGGTTCACGACGGCCAGAGCTATCGCCAATTGACGCCAGCAGGCTCGAACTGGATGGGCTCAGCGGTCGGGCCGTTCAACGTCGTTCGTTGCCTGGGCGACAAGGGCGGCTCTGTCCAGCCTTACAGTGCATGGCCGGGTGGCCTCCTGCACCGGGAAGGCAGCCTGCTGCTGCAGAAGCTGATCACTGGTCAGTCGCTCAGTCTGGGTTCTCGCGGGTTTATCCATAACGCCCAGGGGCAGTACGTTTTCGATGTGAACAATGGCGTTGGTGACCTGTTTTCGACCCTGATCCCCGAGTCGATGCAGGACTACTGCCTGTCGCTGCCAGGTGGCCCCCGGCCGTCCGGTACGCTCGATCACTTCATTCCGATTCGCGAATACGCCAACGGCGTGTTGGGCGAAACGATTTCCACGTCCTGGGCAATGGCTCTGCGCAAGTGGTCTGTTGAGGCAAGCCGTGCGGATCTGCGCTTCCTCGCGACCGTGCACGGTATTGGCGGGGTGGCATATGCCTCGCTGAAAAAGGGTACAGCCATTTATGCCCAGGCGATCGCTGCCACTCAGGCGGCGCGTGACATCGCCGTGGCTCGAGGCTGGAAGCATGTGGTGCATTCCATCTCGATCATCCATGGTGAAAGTCAGGTGGACACTGACGCTGCCACTTATGCCGGCTACTTGGCCGAGTGGGTTACCGATCTGACCAACGATGTGGTGGCCATCACTGACCAGACCTTCGCGCCGAAGGCCTTTATCTCCCAGGTGAATACTCACGCTACCAACACTCAGGAGATCCCGCTTGCGCAGCTGCTGGCCCACGATTCCAACGCCAACATCTGCCTAATCGGACCGAAGTACCAATACAACTACTTCGACCAATATCACCTATTGGCTGATGGCTACGTGAAACTGGGTGAAGTTGAGGCCAGGGCCGAGCGCTTTGCTCTCCTGGGCGTGAAGTGGCAGCCGCTGCGTCCTCTGAGCGTGCGCCTGGTCGGTACCACTCTCACCGTTCAGTTCAACAACGAAGTGGCGGCCAGGCACGAAACAGCGGGGCCGATCGGTGCGCTGTCACTCGACGCCGGAGCGGTGGCCAACCCAGGCAACTACGGCTTTGTGCTGACCGACACCACGGCATCCATCAGCAGCGTGAAGGTCGGCGCAGATGGTCATTCGATCGTGCTCGCGCTTTCGAAAGAGCCGGCCGCAGGCTCGAAACTCGAGTACGCCATGCAATTGGACCTCGGAAACAAACCTGCAGGTGGTCCACGCGGCTGCCTGCGCGACAACGACAAGCGCGATCGTTCGCGCTATGACGGAAGTTATCTGCACAACTGGTGTGTGGCCTTCCGTAAAACCATTGAAGTAGGGAGCTAACCATGGGCGTACGCCAGATTTTGCAACTCGAAGGTAATGTTTCTGTTCAAGGCTTGCCTGCGCTGGATGTTACACAAGCTGAAATCGCCGTTTCGAATATTGAAGGCCTGGTTTACTGGCCCGGCCTCTTCAGCTGGGACGTCAACGAGCAAAAGACGGGGTTCACCGACCGGCTGACCGATCTACCCTGCATGCCGCTGGGAACGGTCAACGTGAGCGGGGCTTTCGCTAACTTCGCGGACGGTCAACCCGCTTACAACCTGACTACCGACGCGATGGCCCTGGTCAAGGACGGTTTTCCAACATCGGGCTCATTCACCGTCGCCGCTGTGGTGGGTGCGGAAATCGGCATGGGCTCCAAAACCGCTGGCACTGGCTTCTGGTTCCTGGCCAGCTCGGCCGGGAAGATTCGTTACAAGATCGGCAACACCGAGCGGCCGAGCTACGAAACCTACACCGGCCCGTTGCTGAACAACGCCAAGATGACCGCCGTGGTGTTCATCTACGACCGGACAGCGGGGCAGATGATCCTGCGGGTAAACGGGGTTCAGGTGGACGTGCTGGCCGCTGAGGCTCTGAAAACCGCTGAGGTGAAGAACGAGCTGGTGTTCGGTCGTACTAACGCTGGGACGGCCCAAGGGCGGTATGGGGCCTATCGGTCGTGCATCGGATTCACCAAAGCGCTCCAAGGGGCCGAACTAGCAGCCTTGGAAGCTATGCTGCTCGAATCGGTTATCTAACCAACGCTATAGACAACAGTGTCAAGAAAGCCTGCATTAATGCAGGCTTTTTTTATAATATTCTTTGTCGTATCAATCTTGCGTCGAGCAGAAGTTTATCTGGGATGAAGTCAACTAAGATGCCGTTTGCTGCCAACATATAACTAAAGCGATACTCCTTTTCTGGCGAAAATCGAGGCGGCTTCAAAAAAGCAATGTCAAAGACTTTACTTGCAAATTCCTCTGCGGTTACTTGACTCGTTGAAGTGATATGTAAATCCCTGGGCGCGTATGTCACAGACTCATGCCTGCAAACATATACCAGGTCATCAAACGACACCGATGGGTCGATCACGTGCTTGCCAGTGGCTCTGCCCTGTCGTACAGCTTTGTCCAAGGCAGCTGCCAAGGCGTCTGCCATCGCTTGTGCCCTACTGGCTGGAATGATCCAGTAGTCCTCGTAACTCTTGAAGATATCAGCTGCATGTGCGGGATCTTCAACCAATGACATGCAGAAGATAAACTCATTATACGAATCCCTTTTTATTGTGGCGCGCAGCTCGTCAACTAGCATGCTATCGCCTCGGCTCTTTATCGGCCTGTATTTGTGTAGCTTTATATCAAGCATTCCAGTTGGGCGGGGTGGGTCCTCAGCGCTTGCATAACCCACTGCTCCAACAAGAAGAAAGTTGAGCCATTTTTTTTCTACTTCCAACGGCCCAGTGATACTTAACTCATAAGTCGCTTTGCCTTCACCTCCGTCAGCAATTTCACTGTTTTCTGCGGCTCGATAGTAATACAGGCTTCCTAGCATCAACGTGTCGCTGGTTTTTAAGTTGTGTCGTTTAGCGCAGCTTTTTGCAAGATACATTCTTTAGTCCTTAAGAATTCGACACATGCGCGTCACAGCACGCCAGCCGAGTGGTCACGCTTGCTGCCCGGGATTATCACAGCACCCTTCGCCAGCCGTCACTGACTGAAAAACCGCTCGAGAGAAAAAAACTCGATGAAAAAGCACTTATCCCCCTCCCGCCGACGGGCTTTGCGTCCATTTTTTGTGCAAATCCGGAGGTAGTGCAAACGAACCTGCAGCCCAGGCGGGCCGTGGGGCTCTGCAGGCGATCGGCCATTTCACAAAGTGCAAAGTTTTGAGAGGAAATGCAGCGAGTTTGCACAACAGGGCTGTGGATGGCCTGAGGCGGTAGAGCGCTGCAGCCCCTGGTTTTGCTGGGTGGAAAACTGGAAAACGTCGGGTTAAGCGAGTTTTCCATTTCGCGATCGATGTAGTTCGGCAGGTTTTGGGTTGTGTCAGCGAGCCCCGGTAATCCAGCTGCAACGCCCGCCAGCTGTGCGCTACAGCCCGATCCTGTTTGCGGCAGGGCTTTCACACGACTGCACTCGGTTTCGACCTGGTGAACGGGACAGATCTGGTATCCGAAAATGATGCTGATGAGTCTGCGGTCTTGTTTTTTCAGGCTGTCAGATGGCCATTTCCAGTTGAGGGCTGGGAAAAAGGTAATTTTGGGAATTTGGCAGCGGGAGGGGGCTGTAAGCCTTGTGCTGCGTAGCTTTGAGCGATTACCAGAGAAGGTAATTTAGGGTAATTGAAAAGGTAATTTTTTCGTAAGCCCCTGATTTTAAAGGACTTTATAAGGTCAGGATCTAACCTAGGTAAAAGGTAATCTGATTACTAAGAAATTACCCTATTATTACCTTTAAGATATTGGCTTAACTCATTGATTTTAAAGGCTTTGAAAGCGCTTCAAAAAACGAATTACCAAAATTACCTTTTCCCCATGGGTCAACATAAAACGGGGGAAGCGCGTAGGCGGGGGGCGTTCAGCGAAGCGTGCTCGCAACCTGGTGCAAAGCCGCTTGTTACGTCCCTTGTTACGTCTGAGGCAAAAAACAAGGGCCTGCATCGCTGCAAGCCCTTGATTTATATGGTGCCGGCACCAGGAGTCGAACCCGGGACCTACTGATTACAAGTCAGTTGCTCTACCAACTGAGCTATACCGGCGTGTTAGGACGACGATTATAGCGACTGAAAAGGTTCTGTAAACCCCTGAAATCTGACTATTTTTGCGAAAACCCAAGTTTTCGCAAATCTCCCCACATTTCTGCGCATCACCCGCCAAGAATCAACGCTCGTGCATTGCCTCTGCACGGGATTTGATGATCGGTTTGAGCAGGTAGCTCAGGATGCTCTTCTTGCCGGTGATGATGTCCACCGACGCCACCATGCCGGGGATGATCAGCAAGGGCTTCTCATCGGTGCCCAGGTGGCTGCGGTCGGTGCGCAGTTTGATGATGTAGAAGGTGTTTTTCTTCTCTTCATCCATCACGGTGTCGGCACCGATGGTTTCGAGTTTGCCTTTGAGGCCGCCGTAGATGGTGTAGTCGTAGGCGGTGAATTTGATCATGGCTTCCTGGCCGGGGTGGAGGAAGGCGATGTCTTGTGGGCGGATTTTCGCTTCGACCAGGAGGGTGTCGTCCAGTGGGACGACTTCGGCCATGTCGCTGCCGGGCTGGATCACGCCGCCGACGGTGTTGACCAGCATCTGCTTGACGATACCGCGCACGGGCGAGGTGACCATGGTGCGGCTGACGCGGTCTTCCAGGCCTTTGGACGTTGCCTGAGCCTTGCTCAGGTTGGTGCGGGCTTCGTTCAGCTGGGCCAGGGCTTCGCTGCGGAATTTGCCGCGTGTTTCGTCGACCTTGCGCTGCACTTCGTTGATCGCCGCCTGGGCGCGTGGGATGGCCAGGGTGGTGCCGTCGAGCATGCCGCGGGTTTCAACTTCCGAGCGTTTGAGGCGCAGCACTTCTACCGGCGAGATTGCGCCTTGCTGTACCAGTGGTTCGGACATGCCGATCTCCTGGCGCAGCAGGTTCAGGCTGTTGCGGTATTGCTCCTGCTTGGAGCTGAATTCGCGCAGCTCTTGCTGGCGTTGCAGCAGTTGCTGTTGCAGCCCGCCAATCTCATCGGCCAGTTGCTGGCGGCGGCTGAGGTACAGGGATTCTTCGTTCGAGGCCTGGTTAGGCACGGCTTTGCGTGCGGCATCGGTGATGTTCAGCGGGCGGTTGTCGACTTCCGCGCTGAGACGCTCCACGCGCAGTTCCATGGCCACGCGGTCGGCTTCGGTTTCGCCGACGTTGGAGGCAAATCGGGTGTCATCCAAGCGAATCAGCGGCGCGCCGGCTTCGACGATCTGGCCTTCGTGCACGTAAATCTGGGCAACGATGCCGCCCTCCAGGTTCTGGATCTTCTGGATGCGCGACGAGGGGATCGCCTTGCCTTCGCCCTTGGTCACTTCGTCGATGATCGCGAAGTGTGCCCACAGCAGCAGGAACACGAAGAAGCCGATCACGGCCCAGATGGTCAGGCGCACGATGCGTGGTGCGTCGTCGATCAGCGCCTTTTCGACTTCGGGCAGTGGCTGATCATCGAGCGAGTCGCTGCCCTTGAAGTAGCGGAAGATGACGTCTTTCCAACGGCCTGGGCCGGACTTAAGCAACACTGATCTGCCCCTTTTTCAGCGCTTCCATAACGGCCGCTTTTGGACCGTCTGCGAGGATCTGGCCACGGTCGATCACCAGCAGGCGATCTACCAGGCTCAACAGCGAAGCACGGTGGGTGACGAGAATCACCGTCTTGTTTTCGATCACCGACTGCAAGCGCTGTTTGAGGCGCTCTTCACCGGTGTTGTCCATAGCGCTGGTGGGTTCGTCCAGCAGCAGAATCGGCGGGTTCAGCAGCAGCGCACGGGCCAGGGCAACGTTCTGGCGTTGACCGCCGGAGAGGTTCTGCCCACGCTCGCCCACTTGCAGCTCGTAACCTTGTGGGTGCAGCCTGGCGAACTCATGCACGCCGGCGAGTTCTGCGGCTTGCAGCACCATCTCATCGTCCACGTAGCGCGCACCTGAGACCAGGTTGTCGCGCAAGGTGCCGGCCAGCAGTTGGATGTCTTGGGCGACGTAGCCGATGTTGTGGCGCAATTCGCTGACGTCGATCTGGCGGATGTCTACACCGTCCACCAGCAACGAGCCGGAGTCCGGCTGATACAGGCCGACCAGCAGCTTGGCCAGCGAGCTTTTGCCCGAGCCGCTGCGGCCGATGATGCCGATTTTCTCGCCGGGACGAACATTCAGGTTGATCCCGCGCAGAGCGAGGGTTTGCTGGTTCGGGTAGGTAAAGTCGACCTCGCGGAACGTCATCGCACCTTGCAGGGTTTTGCGGCTAAGCGGGCGTTCGTCGAAGTTGCGTTCCTGCGGCAGTTCCATCATCTGGTCCACCGAGACCATCGTCACCTTGGCTTGCTGGTAGCGCGTCAGCAGGCCCGACAGCTGGGCCAACGGGCCAAGCGCACGGCCGCTGAGCATGTAGCACGCCACCAGGCCGCCCATGCTGAGGGTGCCATCAATGATTTGGTACACGCCGAAGATAATCATCGCCACGCCCGCCACTTGCTGGATCAGCAAAGTGATGTTCATCGCCAGGCCGGACAGCACTTTGACTCGCAGCTCCAGGCGGCTGAGGGTGCCAATGGTTTGTTCCCACTGGTACTGACGTTCGCTTTCGGCGTTGTTGACCTTTACCGCGTCCAGCCCGGCGAGGGTCTCGATCAGGCTCGATTGACGCTCGGCACCCAGGGCCATGGTGCGCTCAAGTGTTGCTGTGAGCGGTTTTTGCAGGAAGTGGCCGATGCCCAGGGCGAGTGGGAAGGCGACGATGGGAATCCACACCAAGTGGCCCCCCAGCAGCGCGATCACGCCGAGGATGATCAGGGTAAAGGGCAAGTCGATCAGGCTGGCAAGGGTCAGGGAGGTGAGGAAGTCGCGCATCCCCTGAAACTCGTGGATGTTGGAGGCGTAGCTGCCGACGCGCGCCGGGCGCATTTTCATCGACATACCCACGATGCGCTCGAACAGCGTCGCGGAAATGATCAGGTCGGTTTTCTTGCCCGCCAGGTCCAGGCACAGACTGCGCATGCTCTTGAGCAGCAGGTCGAACAGGTAGGCGCCACAAATACCGATGGCCAGCACCCACAGGGTGGCGGTGGCCTGGTTCGGCACCACGCGGTCGTACACGTTCATGACAAACAACGGCGCAGCCAGGGCGATCAGGTTGATCACCAGGCTTGCGGCGATAGCGTCGGCGTACAGCCAGCGGGAGCGTTTGAGGGTGTCTTTGAACCACGAACGTGCGCGGGGGATCAGCGTGCCGCTGGTGACGTCAAATTTATGCTGCGGTTGGGCGAAGAAAACCCGACCGCTGTAATCCTGAGTCAGCGCCTCACGGGTGACCTGGACTTCGCCGCCGTCGCTTTCGCTGAGCAGCAGGCGGGCGGTATCACCCTCCCATCCCAACAGCACCGCACTGCGTCCTTCCTTTAATAGCAACAAGGCCGGCAATGCGATGGACGGGATCTGCTCCAGCTTGCGCTGCAGCAAACGCCCCTGCAAACCCGCCCGGGCTGCTGCGCGCGGCAGCAAGTCCGGGCTCAGGCGCTGCCCCGCCAAGGGCAGGCCGGTGGTCAGCATGGCCCGGCTGGCAGGCTTGTAATGCAGCGAACAGAGAGCCAACAACCCATCTAGCAATGGGTCGTCATGCTGAGCGCGCGGGTCATGGTGAAGTGGCGCCAAACCTATTTCGGAATCCAAGCTGACTCTCTCTTAAACGGTTGTGTGGTCCAACGCCGTCAAGAATCAGTTCATCCCTGGCAGGTTTACCGACGGTTTAATATCATTTTGCACAACTGATGCCATCGGAGCGACTACGCCCTGACTTCTCAGCAATTGGCCCATGTCGGCCTTGATACGGTACTGGGTGTAAACGTAGAGGCTTTTGATCTGCGCCAAACGTTGCTGAGCAGTGAACAGTTCGTTCTCGCTGTCGAGCAAGTCGAGCAGTGTACGCTCACCGAGGCTGAACTGCTGCTGGTACGAGGTGCGCACTTTGGTGCTGCGGTCGACGTACTGCTGCGCGATTGGCACTTGCTGGCTGGCGTTGTTGTAAGCGTTCCACGCCAGGCCCAATTCTTCGTTCAACTGGCGCAAGGCGTTGTTGCGGATATCCAGCGCCTGGGTGGCCTGGGAAGCCTTGGACTGCAGGCTGGCCTTGTCGCTGCCGCCGTTATACAGGTTGAACTGCATGTTCAGCATCGCGGAGTAGCCATTGTCATGGCCCTCTTCGCCGCCGATGTTGTTGTTGGCCGAACGTTGCAGCACTGCATCAAAGCGCGGGTAGAAGGTCGACTTGGCGGCTTCGTACTGCTTTTCGGCAGCGGCGATGTCCGATTCGGCCGAGCGCAGCACCGGGCTGTCAGCAATCATCTGGCGGCGCGCGTCTTCCAGGCTGGCTGGCAGCAGGGTCACCACGCCCAGTGGGCGTTCCAGTTGGTCGGGCTCTTTGCCGACAACGCTGAGGTAGTTGGTGTTGGCGTCAGCGAGGTTGGTCTGCTCGGTGATCAGGTTGTTTTGCGCCTGAGCCAGTCGGGCTTCAGCCTGGTCCATGTCCGCCATTCTTCCGACGCCACGGCTGGTGCGCAGTTTGATCTGGTCAAAAATGCGTTCGTGGCTCTTCAGGTTGTCTTCTGCCAACTGCACCATCTCGCGACGGGTCAAGACATCCAGATAAACCTGAGCAACGGTCAGTGCAGTGCGCTCGGAAGTATTGAGCAGCGCATACCCACGGGAATTGGCGGTGGCTTGTTGGCGGCCGACTTCATTGATGGTGCCAAAGCCCTGGAACAAATTTTGTTGCAGGCGGATGGTCGATTCGCCGCGGTTCAAGGTTTTCCAATCGTGGCTGTTGCTGGCGGCGCGGGTCGAGGTGTTGTCCGAGCTTTCACGGCCATAGCCGCCCAGCAGGTCGACTTTAGGCAGGTAACCGCCCTGGGCCTCTCTGACCTGATAGTCAGCAGCAATTCGCGCATTGATTGCGGCCTGGATCTCCGGGTGGTTTTTCACGGCATCTTGCATGGCTTCGGGCAGGGTCTGAGCCTGGACGAAACTGGCGGCTAGAGCAAAAGGCACAGCTTTAAGAAGGTGCAAACGCATTCTGATGTTTCCCCGGGGATTGGTTGCCTGAAAAACCGCAACAAACTTGGAATATTGCATTGGAGTGGCAACTCGAAATGCCCGTTTTTCTAGGGCGCCGGAGGGCGCAAACAGAAAGTCGCGAGGCCGTTTAAATATCAATGTGACATTACCGGGCGGATTGTTTAGGATGACGCCCAATAGGTCAATACCTTGACGGAAAAGTAATTCTCCTGACGGAACAACAAAATATTGACGCCAAATTTCTTACTTAGAAACTACGTACTCCAGCTATTGAATCGGCACCCATGAGACGGCCGGTCACCTTGATGGATACCCCCTGACGGTAATACACGGAGAGTCTTTTATGAGCAGCATTGCGGTCGTCAAAAGCATTGTCGGTCAAGTGTTCGCAGTTTCCCCGGAAGGGATTCGCCGCCTGCTTGTAGAAGGGGATCGCCTGTTTGCAGGGGAGCAGGTCGATACCGGTGCTTCGGGTGCCGTGTCGCTGGAACTGGCCGACGGCCGCGTCATCGACCTGGGTCGCGACACTCAGTGGAGCGCGAACGCTCCTGACTCGGTCACCGACCTCAGTGCTGCGACTGCTCAAGCTGCACCGTCCGTTGCCGAACTGCAGCAAGCCATCGCTGCCGGCGCTGACCCTACCCAAGACCTCGAAGCCACCGCTGCCGGCCCGACCTCCGCAGGCGCAGACGGCGCTGCGGGTGGCGGTCACAGTTTTGTTGTGCTGGAAGCCACAGCAGGCGTGGTTGACCCCACCATTGGTTACCCAACGACCGGCTTGAATGCCGGTGACGCCGTAGGCACGACCCAAACCGGTGCCGACAACAACGGCGTAGATCCGCGCAACGTCACCATTACCCTGACCGCCACGCCGAGCATCACCGAAGCCGGTGGCGTAGTCGTTTACACCGTATTCATCACCCAGGCACCGACCAGCGACCTGACCGTCACCTTGTCCAACGGCCTCTCCGTTGTGATCGCCGCGGGCCAGACCTCGGGCGTGCTGAACGTCACTTTCGCCGGTAATGACACGCCTTACCTGGACGCCTCGTCGATCTCCGCCACCATCGCCGGCACCTCCGGTGGCGGCAACCTCATCATCACCACCGACCCGGCGCCAGCAGTCACGCAGATCGCTGACACCATCGACACCACCACCGTCACCCTGACCGCGACCCCGTCGGTGAATGAAGGTGGCCAGATCGTCTACACCGCAACGGTGACCAACGCGGCGCAGACCGACGTTGTGATCAAACTGTCCAACGACCTGACCATCACCATTGAGGCCGGTAAAACCACCGGCACGGTCACTGCCGATACGCCTGCCAACCTGGCTGATGGCAAGAACCTGGCCGTCAGCGTCACGATCACCGAAGCGACTGGCGGTAACTACGAAAACCTTGCAATCAATCCTGAGCCCGCCACTTCCACTGTGGTCGCTGTGGATGATCCAAGCGTGTTGGTCGCCGATACCAACACTATCGTCGAAGATGGCGTCGCGACCGGCAATGTGCTGAGCAACGACAGCGACATCGATAACCAGTTGGCTGTCGCTACCTTCAAAGTGGGCAACACGACCTACAACGCCGGCCAGACTGCTGACATCCAAGGCATTGGTTCCATCACCATCGGTGCTGATGGCGCATACGTGTTTACCCCTGTCAAGGATTACAGCGGCGAAGTGCCGCAGTTCGAATACACCACCAACACCGGTTCCAGCAGCACGCTGACGATCACAATCACACCGGTCAACGATGCGCCGCTGATCGACGTGACGGGCACGACCCTGGTCGAAAACACCGCAGTCGCGGGCAGTGTGGCGGGCACGTTTGTTATCAGCGATGCAGAAACACCGGCTGGCCAACTGACCGTCACGTTTACGGGTGACAACAACAAGGATGGCTACTACGCCATCGTCGACAACACCGTTGTGCTGACGCAGAAGGGCGCGGACTACGTCAACGCCGGCAATCAACTGCCGAAGATCGACCTGACGGTTACCGATCCCGAAGGCCTCAACTCCAACGCTGCTGGCCAGCCGACCGTGACCCTGGTCAACGATGTGCCCGTGATTGAAATCACGGCTAACACCATTGTTGAAGAAACGGCGGCGGCGGGCACCGTCGCTGGTACCTTCGTTGCCAAAGACGAAGAAACCCCGCGCGATGGTTTGACCATCAGCTTCACCGCTGGCAGCAACGCTGACGGCTACTACGCCATCTCCGGTAACAACGTCGTGCTGACTGAAAAAGGCGCCGACTTCGTTAACGCGGGTAACCAGCTGCCGAAGATCGACCTGACCGTCACTGACCCTGAAGGCCTGAATTCAACCGGTACCGGTCAACCGACCGTGACCTTGGTTAACGACGTCCCAGTAATTGCTGTCACGCCGACCACCATCGTCGAGAACACCGCTGAAGCAGGCACCGTCGCCGGTACCTTCGTCGCGAAAGACGAAGAAACCCCACGCGAAAACCTGAACATCAGCTTCACCGCTGGCACCAACGCAGATGGTTACTACGCCATCTCCGGCAACAACGTCGTCCTGACCGAAAAAGGTGCTGACTTCGTTAATGCCGGCAACCAGTTGCCGAAGATCGACCTGACCGTTACTGACGTTGAAGGCCTGAACTCCACTGGCACCGGTCAACCGACCGTGACCCTGGTTAACGACGTCCCAGTAATTGCTGTCACGCCGACCACCATCGTTGAAAACACCGCTGAAGCAGGCACTGTCGCCGGTACCTTCGTCGCTAAAGACGAAGAAACCCCACGCGAGAACCTGAACATCAGCTTCACCGCTGGCACCAACGCTGACGGTTACTACGCCATCTCCGGCAACAACGTGGTCCTGACCGAAAAAGGTGCTGACTTCGTTAACGCTGGCAACCAGCTGCCGAAGATCGACCTGACCGTCACCGACGTTGAAGGCCTGAACTCCACTGGCACCGGTCAACCGACCGTGACCCTGGTTAACGACGTTCCGGTAATTGCTGTCACGCCGACTACCATCGTCGAGAACACCGCCGAGGCAGGCACCGTCGCCGGTACCTTCGTTGCCAAAGACGAAGAAACCCCACGCGAAAACCTGAATATCAGCTTCACCGCAGGCACCAACGCTGACGGCTACTACGCCATCTCCGGCAACAACGTCGTGCTGACTGAAAAAGGCGCCGATTTCGTTAACGCCGGCAACCAGCTGCCGAAGATCGACCTGACCGTTACCGACGTTGAAGGCCTGAATTCCACCGGTACCGGTCAACCGACCGTGACCCTGGTCAACGACGTCCCAGTAATTGCTGTCACGCCGACCACCATCGTCGAGAACACTGCCGAAGCAGGCAC
>Ga0302175_10000490_pt1 | contig 12873 bp, 7 predicted proteins | sample I_Fen_N3_3_FD_198791 | JGI IMG/M metagenome (GOLD analysis project Ga0302175, IMG submission 198791) | Peat permafrost microbial communities from Stordalen Mire near Abisko, Sweden - I_Fen_N3_3 | ecosystem: Environmental > Terrestrial > Soil > Wetlands > Permafrost | place: Sweden: Abisko... | reverse complement strand
CTCCCTCGGTGTGCCAGACCTGGGCATCACCGGCCTGGACGACGTGCTGACCGACGTGCGCCGCATCACCGACGTCTGCGACCTGCCGCTGCTGGTGGACGTGGACACCGGTTTCGGTTCCTCGGCGTTCAACGTGGCACGTACTGTCAAGTCGATGATCAAGTTCGGCGCGGCGGCGATTCACATCGAAGACCAGGTTGGCGCCAAGCGCTGCGGTCACCGTCCTAATAAAGAGATCGTCTCGCTGCAGGAAATGGTCGACCGCATCAAAGCCGCCGTCGATGCCCGCACCGATGACAGCTTCGTGATCATGGCGCGCACCGATGCGCTGGCCGTCGAAGGTCTGGAATCGGCCCTGGATCGTGCTGCGGCGTGCATCGAGGCTGGCGCCGACATGATCTTCCCGGAAGCCATCACCGAACTGGACATGTACAAGCTGTTCGCCAGCCGCGTGAAAGCGCCGATCCTGGCCAACATCACCGAATTCGGCGCGACGCCGCTGTACACCACCGAGCAACTCGCCGCTGCCGACGTGTCGCTGGTGCTATACCCATTGTCGGCGTTCCGCGCGATGAACAAGGCGGCGGAAAACGTCTACACCGCGATCCGCCGCGACGGCACGCAACAGAACGTGATCGACACCATGCAAACCCGCATGGAGCTTTACGATCGCATCGACTACCACACCTTCGAGCAGAAGCTCGATGCGTTGTTTGCCGCGAAGAAATGAAGATCAAGAGATCGCAGCCTCGCTCCGCTCGACAGCTCCTACAGGTTGTTGCCGAACGAGGTCAATGTAGGAGCTGTCGAGTGAAACGAGGCTGCGATCTTTTCGGCATCACCCGAATAACCTGATGAATCACAATTTGCCGATTCCCTAACAAATTCAAGATTGGAGACAGCAATGGCCGAAGCAAAAGTACTCAGTGGCGCCGGGCTCCGTGGCCAGGTGGCCGGGCAAACCGCACTGTCCACCGTGGGCCAGTCGGGCGCCGGCCTGACCTACCGTGGCTACGACGTTCGCGAACTGGCGGCTGACGCGCAATTCGAGGAAGTCGCCTACCTGCTGCTGTACGGCGAACTGCCGACCCAGGCGCAACTCGCCGCTTACGTCGGCAAACTGAGCAAGCTGCGCGACCTGCCGCAAGCGCTGAAAGAAGTGCTGGAACGCATCCCCGCCGACGCCCACCCGATGGACGTGATGCGCACCGGTTGCTCGTTCCTGGGCAACCTCGAGCCGGAGAAAGACTTCAGCGCCCAGCATGACGTCACCGACCGTCTGCTGGCCGCGTTCCCGGCGATCATGTGCTACTGGTATCGCTTCAGCCACGACGGCAAACGCATCAATTGCGTGACCGACGAGGCGTCCATCGGTGGCCACTTCCTGCACCTGCTGCACGACAAGAAGCCGAGCGAACTGCACGTCAAAGTGATGAACGTGTCGCTGATCCTCTACGCGGAACACGAATTCAACGCTTCGACCTTCACGGCCCGTGTCTGCGCATCGACTTTGTCCGATATGTATTCCTGCATCACGGCGGCCATCGGTTCCCTGCGCGGCCCGCTGCACGGCGGCGCCAACGAAGCGGCGATGGAAATGATCGAGCGCTTCAAATCGCCGGAAGAGGCGATCAAAGGCACCCTCGGCATGCTCGAGCGCAAGGACAAGATCATGGGCTTCGGTCACGCGATCTATAAGGACAATGATCCGCGCAACGAGGTAATCAAGGGCTGGTCGAAAAAACTCGCGGACGAAGTGGGCGACACCGTGCTGTTCCCGGTCTCCGAAGCCATCGACAAGACCATGTGGGAACAGAAGAAACTGTTCCCGAACGCCGACTTCTACCATGCGTCGACGTACCACTTCATGGGCATTCCGACCAAGTTGTTCACACCGATTTTCGTCTGCTCGCGCCTGACCGGCTGGGCGGCGCATGTGTTCGAACAACGTGCCAACAACCGCATCATCCGCCCGAGCGCCGAGTACATCGGCGTCGAACAGCGCAAGTTCGTGCCAATCGAACAACGCTGACCGGGGAGGGCCAGAACTGAAATCGAGCCCCCTGTAGGAGCTGCCGCAGGCTGCGATCTTTTGATCTTGATTCTCTGGCGATTCAAAAAATCGCCGAAGATCAAAAGATCGCAGCCTGCGGCAGCTCCTACACGGGATCGGAGCGATGCCAGGCCCCACCCTTTGTAACTACCGTGACCGAGTCCCGACCTGATGAACACTGAATTCCGCAAACCGCTGCCCGGCAGCCATCTGGATTACTTCGACGTCCGCGCGGCTGTCGAAGCCATTCAACCTGGCGCCTACGACACCCTGCCGTACACCTCCCGCGTACTGGCGGAAAACCTGGTGCGCCGCTGCGACCCGGCCACGCTCACCGATTCCCTGAAGCAGTTCATCGAGCGCAAGCGCGACCTCGACTTCCCGTGGTTCCCGGCGCGAGTTGTATGCCATGACATCCTCGGCCAGACCGCTTTGGTCGACCTCGCCGGCCTGCGCGATGCCATTGCCCTGCAAGGTGGCGACCCGGCGCAAGTGAACCCGGTGGTGCCGACGCAATTGATCGTCGATCACTCCCTGGCCGTCGAGCGCGGTGGCTTCGATCCGGAAGCGTTCGAGAAGAACCGCGCCATCGAAGACCGTCGCAACGAAGACCGTTTTCACTTCATCAACTGGACCAAAAAAGCCTTCAAAAACGTTGACGTGATTCCGCCGGGCAACGGGATCATGCACCAGATCAACCTGGAGAAAATGTCCCCGGTGATTCAGGTGCGTGACGGCGTGGCGTTCCCGGACACCTGCGTCGGCACCGACAGCCACACCCCGCACGTTGATGCGCTGGGCGTGATCGCCATCGGCGTCGGCGGTCTGGAAGCCGAGAGCGTGATGCTTGGCCGTGCGTCGTGGATGCGCCTGCCGGAAAGCGTCGGTGTTGAGCTGACGGGCAAGCTGCAACCGGGCATCACCGCCACCGACATGGTGCTGGCGCTGACCGAGTTCCTGCGCAAACAGAAAGTCGTTGGCGCCTGGCTGGAATTCTTCGGTGAAGGTGCCTCCGCGCTGACCCTCGGCGACCGCGCCACCATTTCCAACATGGCCCCGGAATACGGTGCCACGGCGGCGATGTTCTACATCGACCAGCAGACCATCGACTACCTGAAACTCACCGGTCGTGAAGACGAGCAGGTGCAGTTGGTCGAGAACTACGCCAAGACCACCGGCCTCTGGGCTGACAGCCTGAAGAACGCGCAATACGAGCGCGGCTTGACCTTCAACCTGTCCTCGGTGGTGCGCAACATGGCCGGCCCGAGCAACCCGCACGCTCGGGTTGCGACGTCAGATCTGGCCGCCCAAGGCATCTCCGGTCAGTGGGACGAAGTGCCGGGCCAGATGCCGGACGGCGCGGTGATCATCGCCGCCATCACCAGTTGCACCAACACCAGCAACCCGCGCAACGTCATCGCCGCCGGCCTGCTGGCGCGCAATGCCAACAAGCTTGGGCTGACCCGCAAACCGTGGGTCAAATCGTCCCTGGCGCCGGGTTCGAAAACCGTGGCGCTGTACCTCGACGAAGCGGGCCTGACCAATGAGTTGGAGCAACTCGGTTTCGGCATCGTCGCGTTCGCTTGCACGACTTGCAACGGCATGTCCGGCGCACTCGACCCGGTGATCCAGCAAGAGATCATCGACCGCGACCTGTACGCCACCGCCGTGCTGTCCGGCAACCGTAACTTCGACGGGCGGATTCACCCGTACGCCAAGCAAGCGTTCCTCGCGTCGCCACCGCTGGTGGTCGCTTACGCCATCGCCGGGACCATCCGTTTCGACATCGAAAAAGACGTGCTGGGCGTGGTCGATGGTCAGGAAATCCGCCTGAAAGACATCTGGCCGAGCGACGAAGAAATCGACGCCGTGGTGAAAGCCTCGGTGAAGCCGGAGCAGTTCCGCCAGGTCTACATCCCGATGTTCGCCATCCACGAAGACACCGGCCCGAAAGTCACGCCGTTGTACGACTGGCGTGAGATGAGCACCTACATCCGCCGCCCGCCGTACTGGGAAGGCGCGCTGGCCGGCGCCCGTCCGCTCAAGGGTATGCGCCCGCTGGCGGTGCTGCCGGACAACATCACCACCGATCACCTGTCGCCGTCGAACGCGATCATGCTCGACAGCGCCGCCGGCGAATACCTGGCGAAAATGGGCTTGCCGGAAGAGGACTTCAACTCCTACGCAACTCACAGGGGCGACCATCTCACCGCGCAGCGTGCAACCTTCGCCAACCCGAAACTGTTCAACGAAATGGTCCGGGAAAACGGCAAGGTCAAGCAGGGTTCGCTGGCTCGCGTCGAGCCGGAAGGCCAGGTCATGCGCATGTGGGAAGCCATCGAAACCTACATGGAGCGCAAGCAGCCGCTGATCATCATTGCCGGCGCCGACTACGGCCAGGGCTCGTCCCGGGACTGGGCGGCGAAGGGCGTGCGTCTGGCCGGTGTGGAAGCGATTGCCGCCGAAGGTTTCGAGCGCATCCACCGCACCAACCTGGTGGGCATGGGCGTGTTGCCGCTGGAGTTTTTGCCGGGCACCGATCGCCATACGTTGGCCATCGACGGTAGCGAAACCTATGACGTGATCGGCGACCGCACCCCGCGTGCGCAACTGACGCTGGTGATCAATCGTCTCAACGGCGAACGTGTCGAAGTGCCAGTGACCTGTCGCCTCGATACCGCTGAAGAAGTTTCAATTTACGAGGCCGGCGGCGTGTTGCAGCGCTTTGCCCAGGACTTCCTTGAATCGGCCGTTGCCGTTTAAAAATGCAGAGCCGCAGGGGATTCAACTCCCCTGTCGGCCAATAGAGGAATGACATGTCTCACGCACCTCAAATCAAAATCCCCGCCACCTACATGCGCGGCGGCACCAGTAAAGGCGTGTTCTTCAGCCTGCAAGACCTGCCCGAAGCGGCACAGATTCCCGGCCCGTCCCGCGATGCGTTGTTGCTGCGCGTCATTGGCAGCCCCGACCCCTACGACAAGCAAATCGACGGCATGGGCGGCGCGACGTCCAGCACCAGCAAAACCGTGATCCTGTCGAAAAGCATCAAGGCTGATCACGATGTCGATTACCTGTTCGGCCAGGTCTCCATCGATAAGCCGTTCGTGGACTGGAGCGGTAACTGCGGCAACCTGTCGGCAGCGGTCGGCTCGTTCGCCATCAGCAACGGGTTGGTGGACGCCAGCCGCATTCCGCATAACGGTGTGGCGGTGGTTCGCGTCTGGCAGGCCAACATCGGCAAGACCATCATCGCCCACGTGCCGATCACCAACGGTGAAGTGCAGGAAACCGGCGATTTCGAACTCGACGGCGTGACCTTTCCGGCGGCCGAAGTGCAAGTCGAATTCATGGACCCGGCGGCGGAAGAAGAGGGCGGCGGTGGTTCGATGTTCCCCACCGGCAACCTGGTCGATGATCTGGAAGTGCCCGGCGTCGGGACTTTCAAGGCAACCATGATCAATGCCGGCATTCCGACGATTTTTATCAACGCCGAAGACATCGGTTACACCGGCACCGAGTTGCAAGGCGCGATCAACAGCGACCCGAAAGCCCTGGCGATGTTTGAAACCATCCGTGCCTACGGTGCGTTGCGCATGGGCCTGATCAAGGATCTGGACGAAGCGGCCAAGCGTCAGCACACGCCGAAAGTGGCGTTCGTGGCCAAGCCTGCGGCTTACGTGTCATCCAGCGGCAAGGCGATTGCGGCGGGTGATGTCGACCTGCTGGTGCGGGCGTTGTCGATGGGCAAATTGCACCACGCGATGATGGGCACGGCGGCAGTGGCGATTGGCACGGCGGCAGCGATTTCCGGGACGCTGGTGAACCTGGCGGCGGGCGGGATTGAACGCAACGCCGTGCGTTTTGGACATCCGTCCGGCACCTTGCGGGTGGGTGCCGAAGCGAGTCAGGTGAACGGTGAATGGACCGTGAAAAAAGCCATCATGAGCCGCAGTGCGCGGGTATTGATGGAAGGCTTCGTCCGCGTGCCGGGTGATTCCTTCTAACGAACACCCCCGTAGGAGCTGCCGAAGGCTGCGATCTTTTGATTTTGTTTTTATAAGATCAAGATCAAAAGATCGCAGCCTTCGGCAGCTCCTACGGGGATCGCATTTCAAGAATAAGAATGATTAGTCCTGAACCGAGGTCCCATTAACGAACCACTTCAAGAGTGAATCGAACATGAGCGCCAACGTTGACCTGAACAACCGCCCCGACTACGACACGGTCCTGCAGGACATTGCCGATTACGTCCTCACCTTCAAGATCGAATCCAAAGAAGCCCTCGACACCGCCCGCAATTGCCTGATGGACACCCTCGGCTGCGGCCTGCTGGCCCTGCGCTTTCCCGAATGCACCAAACACCTGGGCCCGATCGTCGAGGGTACCGTCGTCCCGTTCGGCGCCCGCGTGCCAGGCACCAGCTACCGTCTCGACCCGGTGAAAGCCGCGTGGGACATCGGCTGCATCGTCCGCTGGCTGGACTACAACGACACCTGGCTCGCCGCCGAGTGGGGTCATCCGTCCGATAACCTCGGCGGGATTCTCGCGATAGCCGATCACCTTTCGCAGAAGCGCCTGGCCAATGGTGACGCGCCGCTGACGATTCGCGCCGTGCTCGAAGCGATGATCATGGCCCACGAGATTCAGGGCGTCATCGCACTGGAAAACTCCTTCAACCGTGTAGGCCTTGATCATGTGTTGCTGGTGAAAGTCGCCTCCACCGCCGTCACCGCCAAACTCATGGGCGCTAACCGCGAGCAGTTGCTGTCGGCGTTGTCCCATGCGTTTGCTGATGGCCAAGCGCTGCGCACTTATCGTCATGCACCGAACGCCGGCTCGCGCAAATCCTGGGCGGCCGGCGATGCGTCCAGCCGTGGCGTGCGCCTGGCGGACATCGCGCTGCGTGGTGAGATGGGCATTCCCGGGGTACTGACGGCCAAGCAGTGGGGCTTTTATGACGTGCTGTTCAGCCACACCAATAACGACTTGGCGCTTAAACCCGAAGACAAACGCGTGTTCAGCTTCTCCCGTCAGTACGGCAGTTACGTGATGGAAAACGTGCTGTTCAAGATCAGTTTTCCCGCCGAGTTTCATGCGCAAACCGCGTGCGAAGCGGCCGTCACGCTGCACCCGCAAGTGCGCAATCGCCTGCATGAAATCGACAGGATCGTCATCACCACCCACGAGTCGGCGATCCGCATCATTTCCAAGGTCGGTCCGCTGGCCAATGCCGCCGACCGCGACCACTGCATTCAGTACATGACTGCTGTGCCGCTGGCGTTCGGCAATCTGGTGGCCGAGCAATACGAAGACGATTTCCATGCCGCGCACCCGATCATCGATGTGCTGCGCGAAAAAATGCTCATCGTCGAAGACCCGCGTTTCACCCGGGAATACCTGGAAGCGGACAAGCGCTCCATCGCCAACGCGATCCAGGTGTTTTTCAAGGACGGTTCCAGCACCGAGAACGTGGTGGTCGAGTACCCGATTGGCCATCGCCGACGCCGTGCCGATGGCATTCCATTGCTGGAGGATAAGTTCATGGCCAACCTGGCAACGCGCTTTACCGGCCAGCGCAGCGCCGAGATTTTTGCGTTGTGTAAGGATCAGGCTGCGCTGGAGGCCACACCGGTGAACCGCTTCGTCGACTTGTTCGTGATCTGACGCCATTCCCCCGTAGGAGCTGCCGAAGGCTGCGATCTTTTGATTTTGATTTTTAAGATCAAAAGATCGCAGCCTTCGGCAGCTCCTACGGGGGGATGTGTTCAGCGTTTAAGCCATTTCTCGACGGGCAATTTGGTAATGGCAAACCCCGTCAGCAGTACCGCCGAATACACCATCAACTCCTGCGAAACACTCTGCCCCTCGTACCACGCGCCAATCACCACCGCGAACACCGGAAAAATAATGAACACAAACGACAAAATGATTGGGCTGAGTCGTTTCAGCAGCAAAAAATAAACGATAAACCCACCCACCGATGCCACCAGCCCCAGGTAGAGCAGGGCACCCCATGAGCGCATGGTGATGGCATCGAACACCGGCGCTTCAAAACCCAGTCCCGCCACAAACAGCATCAACCCGGCCAGCCCGATGGGCAGGGTGTTGTAGGTGATCACGCTGATGGCACTGCCTTGTTTCTTGGTGATCACGTAACACAGCGCATGCATCACCGCTGCGGCCAGAATCGCCAGCACGCCGAAGAACTCGGCGTGGTCCAGGTGCAGCCCCTGACTGCGGATAATCATGAACAAACTGCCAAAGCCGATGGCGATGCCGAGCACTTGCGAGGGGTAGATTTTTTCCCGCAGAAATATCGCGGAAAAAATCAGGATGAACACCGGCATGCAGCTAAACAGCAGCGCCGTCAGACCAGACGAAACGTGCATCTCGCCGTAGTTGAGCAAGTAGTACGGCAGGCTGAAATACGACAGCGTGACGAACACGAAAAACCAGCGGCTCTGCCGTGGAAACAGCAGCGGCTCGCGACGCAGCAGGGCGAAGCTCAGAAACAATGGAAAGGCGATCAGAAAGCGCAGGCCGGCAGCGGTCAGGGGTGGCACGCTTTCCACGGCAATCTTGATCCCCAGCCACGTGGTGCCCCAACTCAGGCAGACAATCAGAAACAACGTGCTGGTGATCAGCCCGGCCAACCATGGTTTTCGAATGCTGGAAGGCGCGGTGAGGGCGATGGACATGATCGAGCTCCTTTTCTGTCATCGGAATTGACCTGACTACTGAATAGGTCTATCCCTGATTGAACCTGTTTTCAGCACGCTATTCGGGATGTAAATGACTGTCAAAGTAAGTATTGCCACGGTGTCAATCCTGCGCGAAGGCTTGGCGCTAGGGCGCGGCGTCAAGTACAAGCGCTTGGCCGAGGCCCTGGAAAAAAGCATCGGCGAAGGCTTGATCGAGCCAGGCAGCAAACTGCCGCCCCATCGTCTGTTGGCCGACAGCCTGGGCGTGACCATCGGCACCATCAGCCGCGCCTATGGTGAACTGGAGCGGATCGGGTTGGTGGTGGCCCGTGTAGGAGATGGCACTTATGTGCGTCAGCGCGGAATGGAACGTTCGCGGGACGGCGGCTTTCGCAATGTCAGCGATGAGCCCCGGATTTACTTTGATATGAGTCGCAATCAACCGATTCCGGGGCAGGAATCCGTCTTGTTGGGCGCCAGCCTGCAAGCGTTGGTCAATGATCCGCAGGCCCTGCAACAGGTCAGCGGCTACACCGCCGATGCCGGACTGGCCCGCTATAGGGCGGCGGGCGCCCACTGGTTACGGCACAAGGCGTTTGTCCCGGATGTCGAACAAATTGTTTGTGTGAATGGCGGTCAGCACGGTTTGCTCTGCGTGTTGATGGCGCTGCTCAAGCCTGGCGATACGTTGGTGACCGAGCATCTGACCTACCCCGGATTGATCAGTGTCGCCCGCATGCTGGGGATAAAGCTGATAGGGCTCGGGATGAACGACGAAGGACTGTTGCCCGAGGCGCTGTCGGACATTTGCCTGAATCATCGAGTGTCGGCGTTGTACTGCACGCCGACGATCCAGAATCCTACGGCGGCAGTCATGTCGGTCCCACGGCGTGAAGCAATCGCCGAGGTCTGCCGTCGGCACAATTTGCTGATCATCGAAGATGAGGCCCACGCGGTGCTGGCGCAGCAGCGTCCGTTACCGCTGAGTTACTTTGCCCCGGAGCGTTCGGTGTTGATAGGTAGCTTGAGCAAAGCGGTTTCGGCCGGATTACGGGCGGGTTATCTGCATGCGCCGCAACCGTTGATCGGACGCTTGAGTGCCGCAGTGCGCGGGACCTGCTGGATGGCCAGCCCGTTGTCGATGGAAGTGGCGACTGCCTGGATCGAAAACGGGGTTGCCGAGCAGTTGTTGGGGCAGCAGATAACCGAAATCAGCCGGCGCAAACAGTTGGTCATCGAAGTGTTAAAAGAGGTCAGTTACAAGACCCATCCCAATAGCCCACACTTCTGGATCGAAGTACCCGAGCCGTGGCGGGCGTCGCAGATTGCGGCGGAGCTCAAGCAGAATAATTATCTGGTGGCGACGGCTGAGGCGTTTGCCGTGGGGCATGGGGCTGTGCCGCAGTTTGTTCGGGCGAGTGTGTGTAATCCGGCGGGGAATGATCGGTTGTTGCTGGACGGGTTTGGGGCGTTGGCGTCGGCATTAGCTGACACCGTGTGATCGTTCATCGCGAGCAAGCTCGCTCCTACAGGGGTATGTCGATCCCGCATGCCGCGAACGACCCCAAACCCGTAGGAGCGAGGCTTGCCCGCGAAGGCGTCCTCGTAAACGCTAAAGAACTACTTGAACCGCCGCTCCACCCCTTTCTCCACCAGAATCTTCGCCGAAATCTCTTCCACGGAAAAATGCGTGGAATTGATGTGCGGAATGTTCTCGCGGCGAAACAGGTTCTCCACTTCGCGCACTTCGAACTCGCACTGGGCATAGCTCGAATAGCGGCTGTTGGGCTTGCGTTCGTTGCGGATCGCGGTGAGGCGATCGGGGTCGATGGTCAGGCCGAACAGCTTGTGCTGGTGGGCGCGCAGGGCGGCTGGCAGGGTCAGGCGCTCCATGTCGTCCTCGGTCAGCGGGTAGTTGGCGGCGCGGATGCCGAATTGCATCGCCATGTACAGGCACGTCGGCGTCTTACCACACCGCGACACGCCCACTAGGATCAGGTCGGCCTTGTCGTAATAATGCGTGCGGGCACCGTCGTCGTTGTCGAGGGCAAAGTTCACCGCCTCGATCCGCTCCATGTAATTGGAGTTGGTGCCGATGGAGTGGGACTTGCCGACGGTGTAGGAAGAGTGCTCGGTCAGTTCCTGTTCAAGCGGTGCCAGGAAGGTCGAGAAAATGTCGATCATGAAACCATTGGACGTTGCGAGAATCTCACGGATGTCCTGATTGACGATGGTGTCGAAGATGATCGGCCGGAAGCCGTCGGTTTCGGCGGCCTTGTTGATTTGTTGTACCATGGCCCGCGCCTTATCGACGTTGTCGATGTACGGACGGGTGAATTTGCTGAAGGTAATGTTTTCGAACTGCGCCAGAAGGCTCTGACCGAGGGTCTCGGCGGTAATACCCGTGCCATCGGAGATAAAGAAAGCAGATCGTTTCATTTGCACCTTGGGCCTTAAGCTAGTGAAGATTTCTGGATATGATAGGCGCGATTTGCTGGCCGCCAGTGGCCCGCATTCTCACTTATTTTCCAGGTCCAGGCCATACAGTCGGCAAACGCTCCCCCGAGCCGCCGGCTTCTGAGCTTTTCCAACACAGTTAGTGGAGAGATCACCTTGGTAGAGTACGTAGTTTCCCTCGATAAGCTCGGCGTCCATGATGTAGAGCACGTAGGGGGCAAGAACGCATCCCTGGGCGAGATGATCAGTAACCTTGCAGGTGCCGGTGTATCGGTGCCCGGTGGCTTCGCCACGACAGCTCAGGCTTATCGTGATTTTCTGGAACTGAGCGGCCTGAACGATCAGATCCACGCCGCCCTCGACGCCCTGGACGTCGATGATGTCAACGCCCTGGCCAAGACCGGCGCCCAGATCCGCAAATGGATCATGGAAGCCGAATTCCCTGAGAAGCTCAACGCCGAGATCCGCACCGCGTTCGCCACGCTGTCGGCCGGCAACCCTGACATGGCCGTGGCCGTGCGCTCTTCCGCTACCGCCGAAGACCTGCCGGACGCCTCCTTCGCCGGTCAGCAGGAAACCTTCCTGAACATCCGTGGCGTCGAAAACGTCATTCGCGCCGCCAAAGAGGTGTTCGCCTCCCTCTTCAACGACCGCGCCATTTCCTATCGCGTCCACCAGGGCTTCGACCACAAACTGGTGGCCCTGTCGGCCGGCGTGCAGCGCATGGTCCGCTCCGAAACCGGCACTGCCGGCGTGATGTTCACCCTGGATACCGAATCGGGTTTCCGTGACGTGGTGTTCATCACCGGCGCCTACGGCCTGGGCGAAACCGTCGTACAAGGCGCGGTGAACCCGGACGAATTCTACGTCCACAAACAAACGCTTGAGGCCGGTCGCCCGGCGATCCTGCGCCGTAACCTGGGCAGCAAAGCCATCAAGATGATCTACGGCGAAGTGGCCACGGCCGGCAAGTCGGTCAAGACCATCGACGTGGACAAGGCTGACCGTGCACGTTTCTGCCTGAGCGACGCCGAAGTCAGCGAATTGGCCAAGCAAGCGATGATCATCGAGAAGCACTACAAGTGCCCGATGGACATCGAATGGGCCAAGGACGGCGACGACGGCAAGCTCTACATCGTTCAGGCCCGTCCTGAAACCGTGAAAAGCCGCACCCAGGCCAACGTCATGGAGCGTTACCTGTTGAAAGAAACCGGCACCGTGCTGGTTGAAGGTCGCGCCATCGGCCAGCGCATCGGCGCCGGCAAGGTCCGCATCATCAAGGACGTGTCCGAAATGGACAAAGTCCAGCCCGGCGACGTTCTGGTTTCCGACATGACCGACCCGGACTGGGAGCCGGTCATGAAGCGCGCCAGCGCCATCGTCACCAACCGTGGCGGCCGTACCTGCCACGCGGCGATCATCGCTCGCGAACTGGGCATCCCGGCCGTGGTCGGTTGCGGCAACGCCACCCAGCTGTTGAAAGACGGCCAGGGCGTGACGGTTTCCTGCGCTGAAGGCGACACCGGTTACATCTTCGAAGGCGAACTGGGCTTCGACATCAAGAAAAACTCCGTTGATGCCATGCCTGATCTGCCGTTCAAGATCATGATGAACGTCGGCAACCCGGACCGTGCATTCGACTTCGCGCAACTGCCGAAC
>Ga0302175_10000489_pt1 | contig 12902 bp, 10 predicted proteins | sample I_Fen_N3_3_FD_198791 | JGI IMG/M metagenome (GOLD analysis project Ga0302175, IMG submission 198791) | Peat permafrost microbial communities from Stordalen Mire near Abisko, Sweden - I_Fen_N3_3 | ecosystem: Environmental > Terrestrial > Soil > Wetlands > Permafrost | place: Sweden: Abisko... | reverse complement strand
GTGCTGGCGACGTTGATGGTTTTCTTCATCTACGTCTGGGCACGTCGCTTTCGGCGGGGTATGCAGCTCGATGCGGCGCTAATCACTGCGGCGTCAGCCATCATCATCGGCTTTGGGCGCGGAGCGAGTACTGACATGCCGCTCACGGCCGCTTTCACTATCGCCTTGCTGTCATGGTGGAGTTGGTACGAGTCGCAGAATCGCGCATGGCTGCTGGCGTTTTACGTGTTCGCCGGACTGGGAACGCTGGCCAAAGGGCCAGTCGCAGTATTCCTTGCGGGACTGATCGTTGTGGCTTTCGCGGCGCTGCGACGCGACTGGCGACTGGTGCTGCGTACGCTGTGGCTTCCCGGAATCGCGCTGTACCTGGCGGTGACACTGCCGTGGTTCATCGCCGTGCAACATGCGAATCCGGAGTTCTTTCGCGTCTTCATCCTTGAACACAACTTGCAGCGTTATGCGACCGACCTTTACCGCCACAAGCAGCCGTTTTGGTATTACATTCCCGTTGCGCTGATTGGTTTGCTGCCGTGGACGATCTTTGCCATCACGGCATTGGTCGATTCGATTAGGGATTGGCGCTTCTCGGTATCTGAGCCGCAAGGCGCCGAAGATCTGCGAACATTTCTCACAATCTGGTTCCTGCTGCTGATCGCGTTCTTCTCGCTTTCCCAGTCAAAGTTGCCGGGATACATTCTGCCCGCGATGCCCGCAGCCGCGATTTTACTGGCTGATTTCGTGCTGCGCCGCGAACAGGAGGGGGACAAGCCCAACGTCTGGCTCACGGCTTCCCATGCAATCCTGTGTGCGGCGCTGATGGTCGGATCGCTCATCGTGCCGTTCTGGCTAGTGCACCAGGAAATGACCAAGCCTGCCGTCATTGTCGCAATTACGTTGGCTGTCATCGGAGTCCTGACCGTCTGGTTCAGCCTGCGAATTCAGGGCTACCGCATGCTGCGTTTCACTACGCTGGTTCCCTTGCTGATCGCGTTTGCGCTTGTACTGCGCGGCACCGCTCCCACGGTCGATGTGCTGCAATCGGCGCGGCCGGTAGCGCTAAGACTGGCTGCGACGACGTTGGGCGAAGTTCCCGCGGTGGCGGTGTACGACGTGCCGCGCAGCGTCGAGTACGGGCTGGGTTTCTACCGCAATCAGAAGATTGCCAACTACAAGAGCGACGAAATCCCCGCGGTCGAACACGTGGTGGTTGCGGCGGAGGGGTCGAAGACTGAAGTGGAGTTTCGCCTGAAAGACCGCCACGTGGTTCGCATCGGCGGCTTTGCGGCGCAGAAACTCGACTTCTATCTGGTGTCGGGGGCACCTTCCCCCCCTCCCCCCTCAAATCCTTAGAATCAATAATTTAGCGCGATTTCTCGCGTAAATAACTGAGCGCACAGGACTTATAGGCAAAATCCTCCATCCAAAGGACTTAGAGCATTTCGGCAGTCCCAAGCGGGTATGCCGCCGGGTTAAGATGTGGCTCCGATGCAAAAGCATGCGGGACGCGGCTGAAGCGCCGCCCTACCATAACCGTATCTTTTCAAAGAACCGCAGGTCTCTGCCGTTCGGGCGCGTACGGGCACAAAAATCCCCTAGCCTCGATTGATTTGATACATGACTGCCGACAGGGCGCGAAAGGACGTAGATCACGTAACAACGTGATAAGGGAATGCTGACCTACGCTTCTCTGACAAGTCGTCAGAGTTAACACTGGATCTTCGTTTGTCGTTGGAAAGGGTGGGAGTATCGCATTTTCCGGCTTGATTTTCCCGGCCCAGCGGGAGTGCCGCCGGGTTAAAACCCGGCTCCCTTTAGAAAGCCATGCCGGACGCGGCGCTAAAGCGCCGCTCTACCGTTAGTTGCTTCCCTGTCTGAATCCGCACTAGACTGACTCATCGCCCCGTGTGACGCGCTTGAGTAGATTCGAAGTTTGGCGGAGCCGGAGTGCGGCCGGCTGAAGCCGGCTGTAAATTAGGTTAGTCTGCGGCGACGCGGCGCTAAAGCGCCGCTCTACCAGCCCCAATGGGCACAGATATGGCGGTACGTAATCCAATTCGGCCGGCTACTGGCGCGGAGGTCCTCGACCTGAAGCACTTCACCTCGGAGGACTTGCGTCCGCTGCTTGCGCAGGAAGTCGAGCGCTGGGGCGAATCGCTGGCATGGGACTATCGCAGCTCGTCGGAGATGATACTGCGCTACGTCGATGCCAAGATCCTGCCGGGATACGCAGCGGTTGAGAAGGGTAGCGTCGTCGGGTATTCGTTCTTCGTGTACGAAGGCAGCAAAGGCGTCATCGGTGACCTGTTTGTGTCGCCGAGTCGAGCGGACGCGCGAGCGGTAGAGTTACGGCTAATTGAGCATGTGATCGAGACATTGCAACAGTCGCCGGGGGTGCAGCGCGCCGAGGCGCAATTGCTGGCTCATGATACCGGCGAGCTGGCCGAGCCGTTCGTAGCCAACGGATTTCATCGGTACCGCAGACTGTTCCTGTCTCTCGACTTCGCGACTCACTCCACGTTTCCGTCAAAGCTATCTGAGCAGATACAGATTCGTCCGTGGACAGAGGCGGATTACCAGCCGGCTGCCGGAATCATTACAGCGTCGTATCGGGACCACATCGATTCTGAGATCAATGATCAGTACCGCACTGGCGCTGGGTCACTGCGCTTCCTGAACAATATTGTGCGTTTTCCCGGTTGTGGCGTATTTGATGCGGAGGCTTCTTTCGTTGCCGTTCATCAGCCGACGAACTCGCCGATAGGGATGATTCTGTGCTCACGGGTGCGAGATGACGTGGGCCACGTAACGCAGGTCTGCCTGCTCTCTGAGTATCGCGGGCAGGGCATCGGCGAGAGTTTGATGGCTCGGACTTGCAGCGCGTTGCGCGCGCGGAAGTTTAAGCTGCTGACGTTGACTGTGACAGAGGCGAATCATCGCGCCGTCGATCTGTATCGCAAGCTAGGATTCGAGACGCGGCGCGTGTTTGATGCGTTTGTGTGGGAGCAGTAAAGAAGTGGCCAGTGGCTGGTGACTAGTGACTAGAATAGAGAGCTTAGTCGCCGAGTTTTTGCTAGCCACTAGAACCGGTTTCTTAAAGCGTGCCGCGGGAATTCGAAACCCCTCAGCGGCTAAAGCCCAGTGTTTAAGGGGCCGGAGCGGCACGGCTAAAGCCGTGCCCTTTCAAATCCGGGTGAAACCAGTTCTAGTACTGACCACTAACCACTGCTTTTCAGTGTTTGATCAGCCACATCGCCCACGACGCCACGATGACGCCGCCGACAAATAAAGCAAAGCAGTAGGCGCCGTAGCGCACCATGTCGCGGGGCGTGTTGCGCTGAGTGATGCCGAAAACGGTGGAGGCGCAGGCGGCGAAGACAACGGCGGCGCTGAAATGCGAGAGTTCGAAGGTCATTGTTTCTTCCCGATCGCGATCTGGTGCGCGTCCACCGCGGCGATGATGTTCAGCAATCCCGCGACCACAATGTACTTAGTGCCGTAGTCGGCGACGGCGCGCTGAATGTTGCCGCCGCCGGCGTCCATTGCGCGTGCAATGAAATATAGCAGCCCGGAGCCGAAGTCGCCGACGAAGCCGAGGATGTCTAGCAGGTCGCCAGTGTTGAAACCGTAGACTTTGCCTTGCATACCGAGCCCGGCGAAGAACATGATGAGGACCGACAGCATGAGCAGAAGGCCGCGAATCCAGCGGCGCTGAATGAAGTGGCCGAGCCCGGGAAATAACCATCCCGCGAGCGGCGCAATGATCGCCATCGAATTGCCCGTGGTCGCGTTTCCAGCCGTGGTCGTGTTCTGTGCGTTCGCCATCAGATAAGCACCAGCTCGTTCTGGATTCGTCCCGTCACTTCGGCTTTGCCGTTGCGGATCATCATGTCAATCTCGCTGCGCACGCCGAACTCAGGAAAGTAGATGCCCGGCTCGACGGAGAAACAAGTGTTCGGCAGGATCAGCCGGTCGTCTTTGGTCTCAAGGTTGTCGAGGTTGGCACCGTTACCGTGAATCTCAGAGGTAATGGAGTGCCCGGTGCGGTGAAAAATCTGTGGGCCGAAACCCTTGCCAACGATGTGGTCGTGCACCGCCTGGTCCACTTCCCATCCACAGATGGGCTTGGCAGCGTCAAAGGCGGCCTTCACTTTGTTGATGCCGACGTCACGCGCATCACGCACGACGGTAAAGATTTCGCGCTGGCGGTCGCTGGGCATGCCGATGACGCCGGTCCAGGTAATGTCGTAGAAAACCGAGTCCGGCTCATTGCACTTGGCCCAGATGTCGAGCAGGATGAAGTCGCCAGCTTTGATCGGGGCCGAATTCGCCGCCGACGGCTCATAGTGCGGATCGCCGCTGTTGGCGTTTACGCTGACATTCGGCGGGTCGCAGGTGATGAGGTCTTCGCGTTTGAAGGCCTCCATGATCCACTGCTGGATTTCGAATTCTTGCGTACCGCCATTTCGAGCGCGGCGTCCGATCTCCTGGAATGCTCCGGCGGTAATCGCGTCAACCTTCTTTTGGGCCTTGTAGTGCGACGCGATTTGCGATTCGGTGAGCGTCGCTTCAAAGCGTGCGACGAGGTTGGCCGAGGTGACGATTTCCTTGCCGAAGCCGCGAATCAACTCGAGCGTGCCCGCATCCACCAGGGAAATGTACGGAATCTGGTTGTTGGGCGAATACTGCATGACCACTTTGCTGTACGGCTTCACCATCGCTTCGAGGTTGGCCCACAGCTCCTCCCACGCCGAGTACTCCATCTTGCTGCCGGGCAGCGAGTCGAGGTGGTGGCTCTCGATGCGATGCACGAGTTTCACCGGTTCGCCCTGGGCCGGAATCACGTAAAACCAGCGGCGGCTGGTGAGGCGGTCGGGAGGCAGTCCCAGCACGCGGCAGGCAATGGGATCGCGATGATGGTGGTCGTAGAACAGCCAAGCTTGGTGGCCGCCGTCGCGGAGGGCGGCCTGAATATCAGAGAGATTCATGCGGATTCCATTGTAAATGACAGCGCCTCATTTGCCCGGTTTGCCAAGCAGTCGCTCACGGGTCGCCTTGGGCAGCGTCTCGCAGGCTGTGCGCAACACGAGACGCGGCGATTGGCCGCGAATCGTCATTAGGTACGCAACGGTTTCGTCGGGGTTCGCTTTGGCCGCCTCGCGCAGCAACCATCCCAATCCCTTTTGCACCATGTCATCGTTGCTCTTCAAGAGAAGTTCGGTGATACGTCGTATGTGCTCGAAGTTTTTATGCTGGCGCGTGCTGTGAATCAGGCTGACGGCGGCGGCACGCCGGTGCCAGACGCTCTTCTTCTTCGCCCACACCGGCATTCGCGCGAGGTAGCGGTCATCGGCGGCGACCATAGGGCCGATGAGATAGTGAACCAGTGCGTCATGGTCGGCCCAGGAAGTGACGCGGTCGAGCCAGCTTTCGAAAAGTTTGAACTCGGCGGGGCCAAATTGTGGGGTCATGCCTTCGAGCAACATTACGGCGAAGTTCTTTTCGTCCAGGACCTCTCCGGCGAAAAGTTCATCCGCAACCTGCAAAAGGTAGGCGAGGCCGTATTCGTTCAGGATCGTCCGCCGGAAGCGTTTGGCCACCTTGCGTAACTCGGCGGTGTACCAGCCGCGCGACTTTACCTCGTGCTTGAAGAATCGCTGGACGTCTTCGGTGTGCGGCGCAGAGCCACCGTCGATCAGCACGCGGCGAATGTGGGCGGCGATGTAGGCGGGCAGTTTTGGAGGCTTTGCGTGCATGGGAACCGAAAAGAGCAACTAGCAACTAGCAATAAGCAATTAGCTAAAAGCCAAAAACGAAATCAAAATCAAAGCTGAAGACTTAAAAGCTAGAAACCAAGAGCTAAGGGCTAAAAGCTAAGAGCCAAAGCCAGAACCGCGGCGCTCAATTACCGCAGTGGAGCCTGCATTACTGCCTTCGGCATTATCAATTTGTCATACGCCAGCAGCAACACGGCCGTAGCTACTCCGATTGCAATAATCACCCACCACATGCCGGCCGGTTTTTGCTTCACTTCGCCGAAGTGGTGCATCAAGAAGCCGCCGAATGCTCCGCCGATGAGCGAGCCGATCCCCAAGGGCAGAAAAGCGAAGCCCATGTACGTGCCCTGCTGCCCTTCGGGGGCCAGGCGCGAGACATAGTCGTAATACCGCGGAGACATCACGATTTCGCCCAAGGCAACGGCGACCAGCGTCAGCACCGCACCCAGACCTGATGGCATTAGGATCAGGAAGATCCATCCGAGCGCACTGATGAGCGTGATCACCATTGTCAGCGCAATCACCACAATGGGTCCGGTCATCAGCAGCAGTTCGGTATCGATCGTCGGGTCGATGTAGTTGTGCACATACAGCGGCAAGGTGAGGAACTCCTGCCAGTACACGATCCAGTAGCCGGTGAAGATCGTGAGGAACAGCATGAAGCGCGGGTTCGACAGCACCGTCAGGAAGTTCCTGCCGGCTTCGGCCATTGAGGGCGTCTGTGTAGCTCGATCGCGGTTGGGCTCCTTGAAGAAGATCAGCACGCCGATGAACATTACGAACACGCTCAGGGCGGCCACTCGAAATACATTCTCCACGCGCATGCGCTGGTGCACGTATGAAGCGACAAACGGCCCCGCCGCGCCACCAATATTCACCAGCGTGTAGTAGATGGAGTAGCCGAACGAGCGCACGTCTTCGCGCGACGAGTGCGCCGTTGTCGCCACCACGGTCGGTTTTACGAGCGCCACTCCGAATGCCGGCAGCGCGAGTACGATCGCCACCAGCATGCCAAGCGGAACGGTCTGCCGCACTGGGGCCAGCCACGACGACCCTAGCGATCCCAGCAGGAAGTAGGCGCACGACAGGATCAGGTACGCCAGCGCAAGCGCTTTGCGAAATCCCATCTTGTCGGCGAGCGTGCCGCCGAACACCGGGAGAAACCACACCAGTCCACCGAAGAATCCGGTAAGCGCGCCGGTTTGTTGGGTTGGAAAATTCAGAACTTCGTGCAGGTATCGGGCTAGCGAAGCGAACACCGCGTAGTAGGAGAGGCGCTCGAAGAGTTCGCTGATGTTGGCGACCCAAAATGGGCGCTCGAAACCAGTACGAATGTCATCCCAACGCTGTGCAAAACTCAAATGGCTCTCCTTCAGAAAACGTCGCCGAGCGCGGCGCGTAGTGCTTCTTCCACCTGCGCGGCCGGCAGCCCGGCGATACGAATCAACTTTTGGCGGCTGGATTCTCCGGCGGCTATCGTAACTGACGAACGCGGAACATTCAAAAATTTCGCAAGAAAGGCGATGCAGGCCTCGTTGGCGCGGCCTTCCACGGGAGGTGTAGTCAGTGACAATTTGAGCGCGTCTCCTACGGTTCCAGTGATGGCGTTCTTGCGAGCGCGGGGATGGACCTTAACCTGGAACGTAGCGCCGGCGGGCGTGTCGTGAATAGGGATCACGGTTTGGGTCGCACTCCGAAAATGGCGGTGCCGACACGCACGCACGTGGAGCCTTCTTCGATGGCCACTTCGAAGTCGTGCGACATGCCCATGGAAAGCACATCGAGGACTACCGATGGCAGGTGGCGGGCGTTCAGGTGGTCGCGCAGTTCGCACAGTTGGCGGAAGTAGGGGCGCGCGCCTTCGGGATCGTCGGTGAAGGGTGGTACAGTCATGAGCCCGCGGATGTGCAGGCTCGCCCACTGCGGCGCTTGGCTGAGCGTTGCGTCGAGCTCGGGCGAATCGGGTGCCAGTCCGCTCTTGGCTTGTTCGCCGCCGACGTTGATCTCGATCAGGACGTCCAGGGTCTTGCCGAGTTTCTGTGCGGAGTCGTTGAGGCGCCAGGCGAGCTTGGCGGAGTCGATGGAATCGACCGCGTGAAAAATCTCCGCCGCCTTGGCTGATTTGTTCGATTGCAGGTGGCCGATCATGTGGAACTTCGCGTCGGCAAGTCCCGCGACTCGCGGAAACTTGTCGGCGAATTCCTGCACGCGATTCTCGCCAAAGAGCCGCTGGCCGGCAGCGTAGGCATCGAGGATTGCGTCGGCAGGGAAGGTTTTGCAGACGGCCATGAGAGCGATGTCGGCGGGATCGCGGCCGGCGCGCGCAGCTGCAATTGCTATTCGGTCGCGGGTCTCGGCGAGGTTGCAGGCGATGGTCACGGAAATTCCAGTCTAGAGCATTTGCACAACGGCTGCGCTGGGTGGAGGGCGGCGGCAGAGGCTGCTGGAGAAGTCGGAAAAAGCAGATCCCCCGCGGGCTAAAGCCCGCGGGGGATGTCAAGAATAAAAGAAGGACCCGGACGCTGGCCTGAAGGCCAGCTCTACCCAAGTTACATAATCGCCGTCGGCGGCGCCGGTTCATCCGGACGGCCAGCATTTGCCAGCGGCACGCGCACCATCACAACCCCGAGAATTACCAGCACTATGAAGCCCGAGATGACATTCGGGTGCGCGAAGATAACCGGCAGCGGCCACTGTTTGTACTTGAAGACGGCAATGACGATTCCCATCAGCGCTTCACCTGCAATGAATCCCGACGCGGTGAGGACTCCCGCATTTTCTATTCGGGCCTTTTGCGCTTCGTTGAAGTCGCTGCGGTCGCGCAGCGTGTCGGTGATCCAGCGGATGACGCCGCCGACGAAAATGGCGAAGGTTGTTTCCAGGGGTAGGTACATGCCCACGGCGAACAGCATCGGGCTCTTCACTCCAAGCATGATCAGGGCGATGCCCATCAGCACGCCCACCACGATCAGCGGCCATGCCATCTCGCCGCCGACGATGCCTTTGGCCAGCATTGCCATGAGTCCAGCCTGCGGTGCTGACAACTGGCGATCGCCGAAGCCGATGCCGCCGCTGTTGATGTTGGCCTGATTCAGCAAAAGAAGCACGGGGAACAACGCGAAGCTGGCCACGGCCACGCCCATGAAGTCGCCAATCTGCATCTTGCTGGGAGTGCCGCCGAGGATGTGTCCGACCTTGAGGTCTTGCAGCATCTCGCCTGCGACTGCCGACGACACGCAAACCACGGCTGCAACACCGAGCACCGCGGCCACTCCCGGCATGCCCGAGACGCCGATGATCACCATCAACAGCGCGGCGATAATCAGCGTCGCCAGTGTGAGTCCTGAAATCGGGTTGTTCGAGGAACCGATCATGCCGACCAGGTTGCCCGACACGGCGGCGAAGAAGAAGCCGACGATGATCATGACAATGGCGGCCACGATGCCGCCCTTCACCATGCCCGAGTAGCTGGTATAGAGCACCATCATGCAAACGAGCACAACAGCCAGTCCGCCGAAAACGATCTTGGCGTTGAGGTCGCGCTGAGTGCGTGCGGTGCCGGCGTGTGCAGCGGCTGATTTCTTCAGGTCAGAGACGGCGCGTGACATTCCGGAAGCGAGGTTCTTACGCATTCGAAACAGCGTGTAGCACGCGCCCACCATCATGCCGCCAACGGCGATGGGGCGCACCACGAAGCTCCAGACGGCAGCGGATTGCCCGGCCCAGAATGCCTCATCGGGAACCGCGCCAGCAGGCAGGAACTGCGCTACAAATGAGGGGCCACCAAGAAAGAGGATGAGAGGTACCAGCAGGCCCCACGCGATCACTCCGCCCGAGAAGTTCAATGCCGCGAGTTTCGGTCCGATGATGTAGCCCACGCCAAGGTAGGCCGGGCTGATAGCCGGAGCCGAAAACGTGGTCGCCGCACCGGCACTTAATTTGGGAGCGGTGGCCGAGCGTCCCATGCGCACGAAGCTCTTGCCCAGCTCGCCCACGCTCATGAAGAAGTCTTTGCTGGGATTGAACAGATTGAACTGTCCCAGCAGGTACACGAGTCCGCCAAAGCCCATGTTGCCGAACAGAATCTTTGCTGCCCGGCTGCCTTGTTGTCCGGCGATGTGGATCTGCGAGGCCGCCACTGATTCCGGGAAGGGAAGCTCGGTGTCTTCCACCATCACGCGGCGCAGCAGGGTGACGAACAGAATGCCGAGTACGCCGCCGACGAGCATCAGGATTGACGACTTCAGGTACGCGTGCTCGAAGTCGAAAATCGGCCACGCGCCAGAAATGACGAACGCCGGAATGGTAAAGATCGCGCCCGCTGCCACCGACTCGCCGATGGAACCTACGGTTCGCGCGATGTTCTCCTCGAGAATCGAGCCTTTCATCAACCGCAACACAGCCATGCCGATAACGGCCGCCGGATACGTCGCGGCAATCGTCATGCCCGCGCGCAGGCCGAGGTAGGCATTGGCGGCGCCCAGAATCACGGTCATCACCAGTCCAAGCAGTACCGCTCGGAAGGTGAACTCCGCCATGGTGGTGTTCTCAGGAACGTAGGAGCGGAAGGTTTTTTCCGGCCCGGCAGAAGGAGCGCTCATATACGAAGACCTCGCTTACAGCCTAAATAACTGCGACCGCGCAAGTTAGCATGCCGGACGCGTATCCCACAAGTGCAGGCGTAACAATGTGCTCGGCAAGCTCCCCAGTAGCTTACCAGCTATGAAATCTGTATGAATCCGTTAAGTGGGTAGGGGTGTAGGCGAAGGCTTAGAATCCTGCGAAGCAAGCGCCAGGAGCCTTGGGCATTTGTGAGGGCTGTAACGAGCAGTTCAAGTGCGTGATGCACGATCAATGGAAGCGGGACAGGATATAAAGGCGCAAGTCACCCCTATACGTGCCACTGAGGACGGCGCATCGTTAGGGACGGGAAGGCAAAACGAATGCCCTCGCGGTATCTTTGGAGTTTGGACGAAATCGTAGACTTGCTGAAGCCTGATCTTCCTCATCCATCTCTCGACAAAGCTCCTCGGCGAGCGCCATGAGCTTTTCTGAGTTCATCTCGGTGCTTGCTCGCTGAGCCATACCGTGCCACTTGCCATTTGGATCTAACATGAGGATCGCCTCCACCGGATTTCTCAAACTTAGTCGAGGCTTTCACAGGGTGTCTGAGCAGTATTGCTCACTTCGTGCGAGAGCGATAATTTCAAACCCAACACCTTTTTCTAAACTGCACCACTACCGTTAAGTGGAACCAGCGCCCGCATTGCGTCCTGCGGACGAAGTTACTATACTGACTTCAAGATGCCTCCCGTGAGGCGGAAGCCTTTCGTGGTCGGTATTATTGACTGGAGGGTGGTCTTCAGCAGTCGTGCGACACTAGAGCGACAGCGACGAATACAGCGCGCCGAGCAGCGTTCTTCCCTCGTCGCGCCGGTTGTTGCCGTAACACGAAGCGTTTTTTCCGTATTCTTCCCCTCCGATTGCAAGCTCTGTAGTCTTCCCCTCGTCAACATCTCGCGCTTGCCCGTGTGCCAGGACTGCCTGTCAGCGCTGGAACCCATTCGTGCGCCGCAATGCGTGCAGTGTGGTGAGCGTTTGCTGCCCGCCCAGCTTCTGATGGGCGACGGACGCTGCCGGGGATGCTACGAATTTGAACCTGACTTCGACCGCGCGGTTTCCTTTGGCGAGTATGCCGGGACGGTCCGCGGACTCATCCACCTGCTGAAATACGACAACGTGATGCCCGCCGCGCCGGTTCTGGGACGGTTGCTGGCCGAAGCGGTTCAGCAACTTGACCTCGCGGCCGACAGCGCGCCCGTGCTGGTTCCGGTTCCGCTGCACAAGACCAAGCGCAGCGAACGTGGATTCAACCAGGCTGAGCTGATTGTGCGGTCGGCGGCGAAGCACCTGCTGCAGCCTTTGGAAATCGCGGCAGTGCTCAAGCGCCAGCGCCCTACGCACTCGCAGGTCGGTTTGACCCGCGAAGAACGCATCGCCAACTTGCGCGACGCCTTCCGCGTGGTCGAGCCTGTGAGCGTGAAGGGCAAGACGGTGATCGTGGTTGACGACGTGATGACCACCGGCACCACGGTTTCCGAATGTGCCCGCGTGCTGAAGAAGGCCGGGGCCAAACGAGTTTGGGCAGCGACGGTTGCTCGCACTCTTAAGAGTGCCGGGCAGCCCGAGGCGGTCGATTCCGATACAGGGGAGGATGTCGGAGCGGCCCTCGCCGCTTCGGTCTAGGGGGATATGTCCACGGCAGCTCAAAGCTCTGCGTCGCGATACGGCAAGTCTCTGGCGGGATGCATGCACCACGCGCGAGTAAGCACTGACGAGAGTTTGCAGCGCTCGCCTATGCACTCGCCGGTGCTGGTGTTGAACGCCTCTTACGAACCCATCAATGTTTGTGCTGCACGTCGGGCCATTGTGCTGGTGCTGAAAGGCGTCGCCATGATGGAAGAGGCGAACGGTCACCACCTGCACGCTGCACGGCTGGCCATTCATGTGCCGTCGGTGATCCGCCTGCTGGAGTACCGTCGCATCCCGCACCAAACACGCGCCCTGTCGCGCAAGAACATCCTGCTGCGCGACCGCAACACCTGCCAGTATTGCGGCAAGATTCTCGCTGCCGGAGAACTTACGCTTGACCACGTCATCCCGCGCTCGCGCGGGGGCGCGTCCACCTGGGAGAACCTGGTGGCGTGCTGCCACAACTGCAATCGCAGGAAGGGAAGTATGCTACCGCATGAGTGCAACATGCGCTTGAGCCGCGAGCCGCGTCCGTTTAACTTGCACACCAGCCGCCACATCATGCGGCTGATGGGACGCTCTGATACCAAGTGGCAGAAGTACCTGTATTACTGAAGAGACGCTATTCGCGGTTCGCTCTTCGCTATTTGCCGTAGGGGCGTTGAGCTACGAGCAACTAGCGACTAGCAACTAGCGAAAGGCACGTGGCAGTTAGCACTTGGGGTTACTGGTAACTGGTAACTTGGCGAAAAGCGAAAAGCCCCGGATCCCTTCGGGGCTTTTGACTGGTTTACGAGCAACTGGCTATTGCTTCGGCGGAGTTGTCGCCGGTGGCTGCTGCTTCCCGTCTTTGCCGATGTCCTGCCCTTCGTAGGT